>JADMIO010548811.1_pt1 | contig 107357 bp, 79 predicted proteins | sample 8958161 | NCBI WGS metagenome assembly JADMIO01 (sample SAMN16585339, study PRJNA669376) | soil metagenome | isolation source: Crop rotation soil | place: USA: Cullars Rotation, Alabama | collected 2011
TACTGCAGATGCTAAGGGCTGTTTCCCGATCTTTTTGTCATCCCCGTCAGGGGATCTCACAGCGTCTGTATAGCATACGAGATCCCCTTGCGGGGATGACAAAAGTCGCTCTGCAGTACCATTCTCTGTAGTAGCACAACCACTAACTCCCTCCCTCACTCCCTCACTTCCTCACTTCCTCACTTGCTCACTCCCTCACTCCCTCACTCCCTCACTCCCTCACTCCCCCAACATAATCCTGTCCTTCGATTCCTTCACCAGACCGCGGCGCAGTGCCGCTTCGACGCCGGCCTGCATCGCTTCCTCAACCTTCGTACCCAAACGGGCGAAGCCGAAGAGTCGCGCGCAGTCGCGAATGAGCTCGATGCGCGGCATGCTGAGCTGACGCTTCAGCAGATCGCGGATGGCCACGGCAATTTCGTCCGGTGAGATGTCTTCCGCATCGCGCTTGCCGGCTTCATTTTCGGGAACGCGGTATTCGTCCAGCGTGTTCGGATGCTGCGTCTCCTTCCACAGAAATATGCACTCTCCGATTCCGCTCTGGCGAATAAACATCGCTTCCAGAATGCCGTCGAGGTGTGCGGTTATACGCGCGCCACCCCGGCTCAGTCCCCAGGCTCCAAGCACCCGTCGAAACATCAGTGATTTGCTGATCGGGGATTCCAGCTCCAGCACCTCGGCAATTTGTTCCGAGATTTTTCCGGCGCTTTTCGGTTGCACGAGCAGATCCGCTCCGGCATTGCGAACGGGCTTCAGAGCCGCAGCCTGATATGGCTTCGCTACGCCAGGGGGCAACGATAAAGGGTCCGGGGTCGTGCTGTTTAACTCCGTTTCCATCGCAGGCTCCTCTTCCGCCGGCACCTCGACCGGAACACTCTCCGGTTCAGGATCGGGCTTCAGGTTTTTGGCCGCTTCGATCGCGTCAACGATTCCCGTCAGCACCATCTCAGGCTTCTCCCACCAATCGGCGGCCCAGATGCGGTGCAGGTTCCAGCCGAGTGTGCGCAGCACCCCGGTCTGTACAAGTTCCCGATCCCGGGCGGTCTTCGCCGCACCATAAGCAGGACCGTCGCAAAGGATGCCAAGCAGGTACTCGTGCGGACGGTCTGGATGCACGACAGCCATGTCGATGCGGTAATCGGAACAACCGACGGAGCGGTGGACGTCATAGCCCTTCGAACGTATCGCATCGGCGATGTGCTCTTCGAATCCTTCGCCCGAATCCTTTCCGGACGCGGGTTTCGACGGAAGCGCGATCCGCCCTTTTTCGGCGAATGCCAGAAATCCGCGCAGGCCTGCCACACCTTCGGAGCCCGTCCTCGACAGGTCGATCTGCTCGCTTTTCAGCGTCGCAAACACTTTCATCTCGTACCGCGCGCGACTCACGGCTACATTGAGCCGGCGCCAGCCTCCGTCACGGTTCAGCGGGCCGAAGTTCAGGCTTACGCGGCCATGTTCGTCAGGCCCGTAGCACACCGAGAACAGGATCACGTCCCGCTCATCGCCCTGCACGTTCTCGAGATTCTTGATAAAAATAGGCTCCTCGGCATCGAGCGCGATGCGCTCCAGTTGCGGCGACCTTCCGAATTCCTCCGTGAGCAAATCCTCGATCAGGTTCTGCTGCACGACGCTGAAAGTCACCACCCCGATGCTGCGTTTCGCCAGTTTCGGATCGCTGAGGCGGCGAATGATCTCCGCCACAATGGCTTCGGCCTCGGCGCGGTTCTGCCGGGTTTTGCCCTTGTCGTAGAAGCCTGGAACATGCACCGCCGTTACTTTGGTCGCGAGATCGTCCGTGCTTGGGAAGGTCAGCAGGCTGTTCTCGTAGTACTTCGCGTTCGAGAATGCGATGAGGCTTTCATGCTTGCTGCGGTAATGCCAGAGCAGGTATTTCGATGGCATCGACAGCGCAAGACAGTCGTCCAGAATGCTCTCCAGATCTTCCTTTTCCAGGTTCTCTTCATCCACATTCGCTGTCGCGAAGAAGGACGTCGGCGGCATCTGTTTCGGATCTCCTACTACGATGACCGAGCTGCCTCGCGCAATGGCGCCGATTGCCTCGCAGGTCGGCAACTGCGATGCTTCGTCGAAGATGACGAGGTCGAATTTCGGCCCACCGGCTTCGAAGTACTGCGCTACTGAGATCGGGCTCATCAGCGCACATGGCGCAATACGCGGGAGCAGAGCTGGAATGGAGTCGAAGAGTTTGCGGATGCTCATCGCGCGGCCGTTGGAGCGGATGGCTTTCTGGAGAATGCCGACTTCCGAGCTTTGCGAAGCTTCCTGGCTGAAGTCCGGAATCCGTGCCGCAATCCGCGCGTACAGCTCCTGCCGGGTGAGCTGCTCGAAGCTGTCGCTGAGCGCCCTGAAGCGCTGGATCTTTTCCTCGAAGAGCGCACTGTTGAACGCCGCCAGATTCGGGCTTTGCGTCAGAATGTATTCGGCAGCGACGCGATAAAAGCTTTTGCGGAATGCAGCTTCGAGTCCGGCGGCCGCGATATTTCCTACCGCGCCGTTGACGGCGTCAAGATTCGCCGCTGTGGCTTTCTGTGAAGCTGCGATCCAGGCGCTCCAGTCTTTCAGTCCGTCGATCCCGGAGAGCCAGCGCGTCGCGGTCTGTTCTTCCTGATCGATCCAGGATGCGCCGCGGACCTGCTGGTCGGACTGCGTGGGGTGCAGCAATGCGGCCACCCGCGTGCCTTGCTGCTGGACTTCGCTGTTCAGTTCGATGAAACGTTCCAGCTGCCCGCGATAGGCCTCGACAAATGTTTGGGTGTTTTCGCCGACCGCCCCTGCGAATGCCTGACGCCATTTGCGAAGCCCTGCCGGGCCCGTCAGCGGCACTGCGGTTTTATTTAGCTGGACGACTGCATCCGCAGCGGCATCGATGAGATCCCAGTTCGTCGCCTCGTCCCGGTAAAGCCATGAAACCAGCGTCAGCGAAGCGGTGTCGAAAGCTACTTTTTGCTCCAGCTCCTTGTAATGCACCAGCGCTTCGAGCGCCTGAGGGATGGCCGCTTTATCGAGCGTCGTATTTGCAGCGTACGACGTCAGTGTTTTGAGAATGCGGTTCTGGCCAAACCATTTCGGGACGAACCATTTCGCGCTGACCGCGTTCCATTCGTTAAGTATGTGGACCGCATCGATGCCGAAAATGCTGCTGTTAAAGTCCTGCGGGATCGCAGCGCGTTGCGCATCGCGTGCGCGGCCCAGGGCGGACCATCCTTTGAGCGCGGTTGCCGTTTGCTCGGGCGAATCGGCGAGTAGAAGGCTGGCAGGGAGCTGGGGGAGATTGAGAACGGCCGTGACCAGGCTCGCAAGAACGCGGGTGCGCGACGGTGTCTTAAGCGCGTCGCCGATCTGGAGCAGGCTGGTGGCGTCTGCGGAGGATTCGCGAAAGTTTCGAAGCGAGTTGATGTAATTCTGAAGCGCTTCTGAAGATTCCGTTCGGAGGTTCTGCGTGTAATTCTGCGGCGCCGTTCCGTTCAATGCATGCATGGCCGGAACGCCGATGATTTTCGCGACGATGGCCAGCTCGCGTACGATGTCGTTCCAGTCGTGGATGCGCTCGGCGTCGATCGAGGCCAGCGCCGATTGCGGAATCGGAATGCTGTCCGGTGTCGCCTCGTCCTCGCTGCTCCAACGGCTGAAAGCATCATACAGTGAAAGTCCGAAGGGCCAGCTTTTGTGCATCGCGCGCACGTGCCCGTTCAGTTCGGAACGGACGGCCGCGAGTCGCTCGCTTTCTTTCGCGAAGCGCTCCGGTGGCTGTTTTCTCGCGATGCCCGTCGCGCGCTTCAGCTGTTCGATGACCGCTGTCTTTCGGGCTTTATTGCTGTGCAGCTCCAGGCAGAACGGGCCGATGCCGATGTTCTCCAGCCGCGTCTCCACCACGTCCAGCGCGGCTTTTTTCGCAGCGACGAACAGTACCCGTTTACCGGCGAATAATGCGTTGGCGATGATGTTCGTGATGGTCTGGCTCTTGCCGGTGCCGGGTGGGCCGTGCAGCACGAAGCTCTGACCTTCTCCGGACGCGACGACGGCCTCCAGCTGTGACGAGTCGGTGGGAATCGGCAGCGCGATATCCGCAGGCGCAAAGGCGTCGTCCAGCAGGCGCGGCGCTTCCGGCGCGACCGTCCATTCCAGCTTTCCGCTTACGAGGCTCGCAACCGTCTTGTTCTGCAGGAGCGCTTCGGCATTGTTGTGAATATCGTTCCAGAGAATAAACTTGCTGAAGGAGAAGGTGCCGAGAACGACCTGCTCTTCAACGTCCCAGCGCGGCTGCGCCATAACGGCTTTACGCAGGGTATTGAAGACGATCGATACGTCGATGCCGCTTTCGTCGCGGGGCAGTACGTCCAGTCCGCCGATGCTCAGCCCGAAGTCCTGGCGGAGCTTTTCGAGCAGCGTGATGTTCATCATCGGGTCTTCCTCGCGACTGCGGATCACGAAGCCCTGCCTGGCGCTCTTCCGCATGATCTCGACGGGCAGCAGCAGGATCGGCGCATAGCGCGGAACCTCACTGGCGGCGGTCTCGAACCATTTCAGGAAGCCCAGCGCGATATAGAGTGTGCTCGCACCGTTTTCTTCCATCGCAGTTCTCGAGGCGCGATAGATCGTCGTAAGGTTATTGTTGAGCTCGCTCTCCGTCAGATAGCTGCGAAGGCGGTTTTGCGTCAGCTCGTGAGAGGCCAGCTCCAGCACCGGATCGGCATCGTGGAGGGATTGATAGAGCCCCGCGCTGCGCAGGGGATTCTCCCAATCGCCAGGCTTCGGAAGAATCTGGAATTCGGATCCTTTCGCCAGGGCGTCTTCAAGCTTCGACGGGTTGATATGAATGAACTGGATGGTGCCTTTGGTGACACGCAGATTGAGCAGATTGTTGCGCAGCGTGAGATCGAGCAGCTTGCGTTCCCAGAGCTGCTGTTTCCCGACGACGACAGGCTTTCCGTCAATCACGACGATGTTTTCGCTCAATGCCACCGGAGCGGCGACATCGTATTTTTCCGGGCTCAGATCTTCTGAGATCCTGAAGCCGCCGGAGGTGGCGATACGGAGTGGGAGCGGGCGGATCCTCGAGAATCGTGCACGCTTCACATCGATGAACAGGATGAAATTCGCGGTGTCGCCGAGACGCTGTTCCGCCGCGCGTACGGCGTCGTCAAACGCGGTGGATTTCCCGGCCGCCATGCACGTGCATTCCACCAGGGCAATCTCGTTGATCCCGGCGGCCATCCGCTTCGAGAGCAGCGCAGGATCGTCGTTTACGGAATCGGCGAACGACTCGTCGATGAGCCATGCACCGGCGAACGCATGGCCGTGAACGATGACAATCAGCGGGTGAATGCCTACGGCTTCGAGGCAGGCGGCGTACAGTAACGAAAGGTCGAGGCAGTTTCCGAGTTTCTGATCCAGCACCGCATCAGCCAGACGTACGCGCTGCCCCGTCTCCTCAAAGGATGCCGGCACACTGCAGTACACGACCTGCAGCTCGGCCATTGCCTGGTAGATTGCCGCCATCTGCTTGCGAACGCGGTCAGGATTCCGGCTCTGATATTCGTCGAAAGATGGATTGTTCGTCCAGCCGGAAAGGATTTCGGCGGCCCTGCGGACGATGGCCGGTATCTGCGGATGATTCGGTGTGATGAATGCGGCGAGCCCTTCCGGCATCACAGAAATGCCCTGCCAGTGATCGTAGGGGAGGATGGCAATCTCAGCCTTTTGTTCAAGCTGTAACTGGCCGTCGGCGAATATTTTCAGACTGAGCACAGCCTCCAGTCGTTCGGTCAGCTCCGCGAGTAAATTGCTCTGAACCGCCATGGGAGCGGCTTCCAGCTCGATTGTCTCCCCGGCGGGCAGCAGATCGATCGTGCGCTCGAATGGCGTCGCGAACTCCGGTGACATCGTGACGGAGATCCTCAGGCTCGTGACTGCAGCATCGGTGTCGTTGCGCAGGACCAGCCGCCGGATAATCGGGACATGGGCCTGCTGCAGGGCGTAATTGAGCGCCGGCGCGTGGATGAACTCGGTGACTGTTATCGAGGAGATCGGTAGCTGTTCGGAAATCATGGCGGTGAAGGCTGCGCGGCGGGAAAGGGTTGCGGAAAATGCGTTTTCCAGTCCGGGCGCTCCGCAGCTTGCGCGTCGCCCAGACGGCTTGCGAAGTTCCTGTATTCGGGAGGAAAACCGGGCGCACACGGGCGATATTCAGCCGCACTGGGTGGGTTGTTACCGGCTTTTAACATGAATCTCAGATATCGCAAAAAAAAGCGGCCTCCGAAACCGGAAGCCGCCTGCAAATCAACCCGCACACTGATTTATGTGATTTCGCCGTAAGGGTTTGAACGACCGTCGTTTCCGGAGGCGAAGCGATCGGCCCGATTACAGCGGCAGCAGCAACTTCATTTCGATACGGCGGTTCTTCCCGCGGTTTTCGTCGCTGCTGTTCGGCATCAGCGGTTTGTCCTTTCCGTTACCGCTTATGATGATTCGCTTCTCGCTTATTCCGGCGCGCATCAGGTAGGCTCTCGAGGATTTCGCCCGCTCCGATGACAGGAGAAGATTCGCAAGCTCCGAGCCGATATCGTCCGTGTAGCCACTGAGGTGGATAACGATTTTTGGATTGTCGTTGAGCACCCGCAAGGCGTAATCGAGAATCTTCGCCGCTGAGTCGCTGATGACGGAGCTGCGGAATGCGAAGTGAAGCTTGTCGTTGTCCAGTACGATCTGCGGAGGAAGGCGTTCGCCGTTTTCCTTCGTTAGATCGCTGGCAACTGGCGCATATTCTGCAAGTGTGCTCACCGGGCAGCCGTTGCGCAGCACCCCGTACTGATCCTGGCAGATGTCGTCCTTGTCCGGCACGCCGTCGCCATCTCCGTCGGGACAGCCGCTGGTCGTCTCCGGTCCAAATTCATACGGGCAGCCGTCTTCGCTATCCGGGGAACCGTCGTTGTCGCTGTCCGCGCATCCCCGGAACTTCGCTATGCCGTAGGAGAGCGGGCAAAGGTCCGACTTGTCCGAAATGCCGTCGCCGTCGATGTCCCGGCGTTCTCCGAAGAAGATCCGCAACCCGGCGGAAATTCCGTAAGAATGGTACTCCGTTTTTCTGATTCCCTTCGTAAGTGCATTGTAGTTCGCGTAGTATGTTCCGCCCTCTTCCCTGACACCGGTTGTCGGCTTGTAGCTGGCATTGTCTTTTCCCTGCCAATGCTGATAGGCGTAGTATGCATCGGCATGAAACGTGACGTGGTCGCTGATCTGGTACGATGCGCCACCCTGAACCATAGCACCCAGCGAGAGCCTCCGGATATCGCTCGTTTGCTCACGTTGTGAAGGTGCCAGCCCTTTATTCAGACCTACATTGTAGCCGTTATCTGCGCGACTCAGAAGATCGAGATGCTGCGCTGCAAGCCCGTCTCCGTTGTAGTTAGCTTCCGTCATGACGAGTGAGCTACGCGTATCGCCGGGTTGGGGGACCCCGTTGCGATCGTTTATGAAGGACGAGTCGAAACCGGAGACCGTAGCGGTTCTGTCGCCGTTGAGCCGGTAGATCGCTTCATAACTGAACGTGCCGCTGGCATCGGATCGTGTCTGATTATGGAACCCGATCACGGGGCCGGCCGCAGCGCTGATCCCGAATCGTCCGGGATTCACGACGGAGCCGAACTGGTGCTTTACTTTGAACAGCACGGGAATGCTCAAGGTCGTGGTCCGGATGTTTTCCTGCAATGGCGAATTGCTTCGGATGATCTGGCGGTAAGCCTGCCCGGTTCTGGCATCCAGCGCCTGGTAGTCCGCATGCAGGGCTGCCATCGTCAGCGTTCCGGTGTAGTGCATGAAGTTGATCCCAGTGCCGAAGCCGAGCGTTCGCTCGCGGTTGAAGAAGTAGTTTACCTGAATGTCCCCGCCGTTTCCGCGTCCCCCGCTGAATTCCGGCGTCTGATCGTAGGCGGATGTCGGCTGGCTGCCCGGAGCGTAGGCTTGCCTGAGATCTACGAGTTCGGGACTTTGCATCAGCCAGCCGGTCCGATAGCTCAGATCGAGGGACCAGCGGGGTAGGACGCGATTGAATGATTTTAGTCCTGGCGGCACGAAATCCGGGCTCGTGCGGGAGGAGTCTGCCGGGGACTGCGCCATGGCTAGCCCGGAACCGATGAGCGCGGCGAATAGCGAAATTGTCTTTTTCATTGCGTTGGATTTTGCATTTACGCCGTTCAGCGCTTGATGAAACCGGAAGAGGCGATACGGACGCCGTTTTGCCGGCAGGTAATGAGATAGTATCCGGCATTGAGGCTGGTCGTGACGATCTGTGTAGCCGCGGCTGTCGCGGGAATACGGAGGATGGCGCGCCCGGTAAGGTCGGTGACCTCATAGCTGCATGTCCCCGGCGGAAGGTGCTCAAGCAATACTGTAATTCGTTCGTTCGCAGGATTCGGGTAAACGACTAAGCGTTGGCCGTCCGGTCCGGATGATGCGATGCCGAGCGCCGCCGTTGGATTAAAGTACGCCTTCTGGAAACAGCCCTCGCTCTCTATCATCACCCAGTAGATGTTGTTCTGCGGGTCCCAGTTGTGCAGCGGGTTTTTGATGAAGTAGGTCTGCGTGGACGCGGCTCCGGGAATGAAATGCGATGCGTAACTGGAGCGGGAATCGTAGCCCCAGATATAGCGCTGCACGCTCCCAGCCTGGCACACGAGATTATTCTCGAAGCGCACGACGCGCGCGGCCGGCGCACTGGTATTGCTTACGTCGAAGCGCATGGTGTCGGGTTTGCTCGGGCAGGCGTGGCCCTTGGCGAAGGATGTCAGATTCAGCGTGGTGAGACCGGCATTCCGGAGGCTCATCAGTGCGAACTGTGAAGCGTTGGAGTCGATGATGCGGACCTGTGCGCCATTGTCGATGCTCCACACGAAATGTTCCAGATTGTCCGGCGCTTTCCCGGCACCGATGCCGATGTTCTCGATCCCCGCGCAAAGCCTGAAGGCGGGGCGCAGTGCTTCGCTGATTTCCGGCGCCTGCGGTGTCGGGTTCACTCTGACTGTGATATCGGTGGGCCTGCTTTCGCAGCTTAGCCCGCCGATCGTATTCAGGAGCACGATGCGGTATCCGATGGAATCGGGAGTCAGCTGTCCGTTTGTGGTCACGATGTCGTCGATCGTCCTGCCGTCAGGTAAGGTCGCCTGATTGGTTGTGCTGGCTATCGCTTTTCCGATCAGGAGCGGCGTGTAACGAAACGAGTTCGAACCTGAGTTCGTCGACGCTTTTACCGGAATCGCGAGCGCTGCATCGCTGCAGATGCTGAACCGGTCGACGCCCAACAGTGTAGGCGTCGGGTTGACGGTTACGATGAATGTGTCGCGCTGACTTTGACAGCCGGCTGCGGAATTTCCGTAGATCGCATAGGCAACCTGTTTCTGAACGGTCGCATCGCTGTGTAGGCTGTCGGCGATGACGGAAAGGGTGCTGCCGTTGGCTGACGAGGCGTTTTTGATCTGCGCATCAGGTATCGCGACGTAGGTAAACGTGCTGTTCGCGCCTGTCGTGAGGGACATGCCGATAGGCGTCTTCAGCTCGCTGCAGATCGTCGCATCCTTGCGCGGGGCGCCGTTTACCGTGAGCAGCAGCTCCGGGCGCGGATTGCTCACGACGGAAAACTGGTTGATGTCAGGCAGGGAGGAACAGCCGCTGTCGGTCACTACGTAAACTGTATAGGTGATTGTGGCCGGAACGCTTCTGCTATGGTTGTGGATCGTGTCAACGACGGTATGGGCCCTGGCCGGTGTCACGTTTTGAGGCGATGGAGAGACGGAGATCCCGCTCACTGCGCCGGATGTCCAGTGGAACGCTCCATCGATGGATGCCGCCAGCGGAACCTGTATCGGAAAATCGCTGCAGACCGCGCCGGCTGTGCCGATGCTTGTGATCCTGGGTCTGGGATTGACGATCTGCGACACTACTTTGCTGCTGCCGATGCAGGGTGTGGATCCGGTTAGGGTCGGGGTCACGACGTACTGCGCCGTCTCGATGATGTTGCCGGCCGTGGTGAGCACCTGGTTGATGGAATTTCCGGCACCGTCGGCTCCGTTCGCGATGTTCGAATTCGGAACATAGGTCCAGGTGAAGGTTGAGGGATAAGAGGGGCTGAGCGTGATATTGCTCACATCTCCGCTGCAGTAGCGGATCTTCGGGCTGAAGCTGAAATCCGGGACGGGGCGAACCGCCTGGCGGATCTCGGTTGTCGTTTTGCAGGAATGCAGGCTCGAAGGCGATGTGATCGTGATTCCGAAGACGGCGGTGTCGTCCTGCGTGGTGCTGGTATTCGTGAGTGACAACCTGGAGATCGTATCGCGGGTCGCGCTGCTGTCGCCGCTTCTGATAGAATGCGGGGCGGATTTGTACCACCAGTCGAACTGACTGCCGCCCGTGCTCGCGCTGAGAACAAACTTCACCGGGCCGCCGCTGCAGATCACCTGCGGCGAGACATTCGTCAACCGTGGACTCGGAAATACCGTTACGGCGATCACCGGCGTATCGAGGCTCCGGCATCCGAATTCGTTGAAGGTCGTGATCCGGTACACCAATCGTTCCGCGAGCGAGTTGCCGCCATTGACAAGCACGTCGGGAATGGATGCTCCGGAATAATCCAGGCTGCGGGTCGTGGCACCGCTGATCCTGGATGAGACACTGTCAGCCTTCCAGAGATAGTGCGTCCCGCCGTTCAGGGGCACCCGCACGGTATCGCCGCTGCAGATGGACACGGGAGTCCGGATTTGCAGGGCAGGATCCGGATTAACCTGGAGTGTGAAGATTTCCTTTTTGCCGACGCAATACGGAGCTGCGAGCATTGTCGGTATTAATCTGTAGCGGAATGTCTCCGGGGAGCTGCGCGTGCTGCTGCGGATGCTCGAGTAGTCGAGCTGGTTGAGTCCGGTGACGGCGGCATTCGATATCGACGCGAAATGGATGGAGCTGTTCGCGCTTGCCGTGAATGAAACGATTCCGGCGTCGCCGCTGCAGATGGTATCGGTCAGCGGGCTGGAAATGGCGGGCAGTGCGACCGTGGTGACCTTAAATTCCGCCGGGAGCGCAGGCCGGTTGCAGCCCGTGCGTGGAGTGACGGTGACCGTCGTCAGCCCGTGGAAACCTTCGTCGAAGCTGATGCGTCCGTCGGATATGTGCAGCGGCTTCGGCCCGGTGTTGTCACTGACGATGCTGTACTCGTAGCTGCCTTCAACCGCGCCGATGCCGAAATCCAGCGTTCCGCCTCCCTGGCAGCGATCGTCCACCACCCGCGGGTGCAGCAGCGATATCGTTCCGAAGTCGGGCAAGACGGTCATGTAGAATCCTGTTCTGGAATTGATGTTGCTGTTTAGTGCCCGGACGCGGACCTGATAGAGCGATGATGGCAGCAGAACAGGCGGAAGCTGCACGCTGAGACTTTCATCGCCAAGGTTCGCTGTCGAGGCGGAGGCTACCGGGCTCGAGAACAGGAGGTCCGCCGGGCTGAAGATTTCGAGGACGATGGCGTCGTTCGGCTGCAGAAGATGAGGATCTACTAGCTCGTAATGCACGGTGACATTGCCGCCGCTGCAGGCCGGGGCAGGGACCTGTGTAATGTTGATCGATTGTGCGCGCGCGGCGCAGAGCCCGCCAAGGAAGGCCGCCAGAACTGCGAGTGGTCGTAAGCGTGTTTTCATGTGTGGGGATTTGGGAAGCAGTCAGTGGGATGGTTGCGGGTTGTTTTAGAAAATCCGCAGCCGGATTTGCCTCGCAAAAATGTCTTCGGATGTGCCGGTTTTCAAGGGTAGAAGTATCCGGAAATGGCACGGCAAGTACGAGAAACCGAATGCGTATTTCTACGCGGGAAAGCCAGTAGCCTCGCGGTTGAAGCGCGACGCATCCGGCCTGAGCTTTGTCGTGGCCACAGGTCTGAAACGCAAGGCCGGCAGGGGATTCCGCACAATGTTCCTTGTCGTCCGCTCGGGCTGCAGGCTGCAAATCGTCCCGCCATGTTGAAATATCTGCTCTGCCTTGCGATGGCCGCTGCCGCCTCGCGTGATCCTGTCCGCGCACAGGAGACAAATCTTGAGAACGACACCGTTCGTGTTTCCATGAGCAATGGCTCCGTGCTGCTGTTCCCGGGGGAGATCGAGTTCGTTTCGCCCAGCTGCAGCGAGTACAGTCACGCCATTGGAAGCAACGACCTGACCGTTCGCGTGCGGTCTTCGAAACCCCGTGAGCCATTCTGTACGATGCTGGTGCGGGAGGGATCGAAGGGGCACAAGCGTCAGCATCAGCTCGTACTCCAGTATGTCGACGTCCTGCGATCGTCGGAGCAGATTCATGATTACAGCACGGAGGCAAAGCTGGAGCAACGCATCGCTGCGAATCGCGCCCGGCCGGAGATTTCGAAAGAAACGGTGCCTGCGAAAACTGCGGAGAAGCCTGTGTTTACTGCATCGCTGACTACCGGGTCGACGCCGGCGAGCAGCGCGTTGGGTATTGATACGGCACTGATAAATACCCGGGTCCGGTATCGGGTCGCGCTATTCTACATGGCCTGCAATCAGCTTGCGCGCAAGGAAGATATCGCGAATGCCATCAGCTACGGCATGAAGCTCTTCAACGACCGCGAAGAAGCACTCGTGGAAGTCGTCAGCAGGGGCGAACGCAGATCCAAACGCATCAGGCAATACTTTACATCCCTCAGCCAGCTGCCCTATCAGCGCGTTGAAATGACGACGTCGGAGCTGATGTACGTTACCGACTTCCGGCAGGCCCCGGACGGGCGCTGGTTCGGAGCCGTGCAGTTCATTCAGGACTTCAGGGGGTTCCGGGATGGGAATGTTGCTTCATACATCGATCGAACCAACAAGACCATGGAACTGGAGCTGCGCACGCGGGAACACGAGGAGAATGGCCGCACGGTAAGGACGTTCGACATCTTTCTATCCAATATCTCCGTCACCAATATCCGCTGATTGAAGCCTCATAACAACATCCTCATGAGAATTTCAGGAATCGCCCCTACGCTTGCGCTGCTTGCCTTTGCGCTTGGTGCATCTGCAACCGTCGACACCGCGGGGAGCTCCGGCCTTACCCAGCAGCAGCTGACCCGCATCCAGTCGGACGTCACCAAAACCCTGGATCGTCTTGCATTGCATCTTTCCTTTCTGGCGAGTCCCGACACGGATGAAGCCGATCTCGCCGACGCGATCGAGATGCAGTTCGCGCCTCCCGACAATATTTTCTGGAACAAGGAATTCGAGCTGGACGACGATGCCGATCCGCGAGCCTCCGCTAAAGGCCAGCAACGGGTCCGCGTCGATGAATACCTCGCTAAATTTCACTTCCGGGTGAAGGCCCGCAGCGCCGATGCCATCAGCCTGGCGATTCTAGATTTCTCGCCGGTGTACCGCGGCGAGAACGGCCTGTTCATGCAGGTGATTTACAGGCAGCGCTTCAGCGCCGTGTCTCCGCAAGGCGATCCCTTTCCAGACCAGTCGCTCCGGATGGCGTACCTGCGGATCGAGCGGCTGGGCGCGGGTTTCCGGAGCTACATCGCAGGAATCGACTTTGCATCGGCCGCCCGGGTCGATAGCCGGGGAAAGAATGTCGTTCCGATATCCGGTTCCGCTCCGGGCTCGATGCCTGATCGCGAGCTTAAACGCAGCGAGCGGTATTACGTCGGGATGCTGCATGAAGGAATCGATGCGATGCAACGCGAGAATTTCGCGGCTGCATATTACGCGCTCCGGGAAGCCAGGCAAGGATCCTCGACCGAAACGGATGCGCGCGGCAGGCTTTCGCAACTCGTTATCCGGATGAACGATAAGGGCCTCGATTACAAATCAGGGATAGGAAAAGGGCTTCTGGATGCCGGCGACAGGCTGATGGCGCGGTATCTTCCGGAAGCGGCAACGCGGTATTTCATCTATGCGAAAGAGGCGGATCCTGCCGTTTCGTTCGAGGCATCCGCGAAGCTCGAGAAGGCCGCCACGGTTCTTGAGAAGCAGCGGATGATGGAGGCGCTTTTGAGGGAGGGAGCCGCCGGCGAAGCGCTCTCGGCGTATCGCGGCGCACTGGATTCCGATTCGGGGAACCCGGTTTTCGCGACAGGGCTTGCGCGTGCGTATGCGATGCTTGGCAGGGACAGTGCCGCGTTCGGGACGTTTCAGTCGGCTATCCGGAGCGCGCCGGGGTTCCCGGAACTGCAGCAGGCCTACGGGATTTATTTCATGCGGCGCAGGTCGTTCCGCGCCGCGCACGAAGCCTTTGTAAAATATCAGGGGATATGCGAGGATCCGGGTGCTCCTTCGCTCCTGGCGCAGATCGCCTATACGAAAGGCTTGTCGTTGCTCTTGGAAAATCAGCTCGTCTTCGCTGCGGATTCGCTGAAGGCGGCAGTAATATACAATCCCGGCATGACGGAGGCTTTCGTCGGAATGGCCGAGCTTTTTCTGCGGCAGGGAAATATGCGCGCGGCGAACAAGTCGCTCGATCTTGCGCTGGCAATCGATGGCCGGTTCGCGGACGCGTTCCATAAGCGCGGTCGTGTTCTGGAAGCGCAGTCGAATACGGTTGCGGCGATCAGAGCCTACCAGGAGGCAACGAAGCTTGGCGCGGGCGTCGCGGAGTACTTCTGGGATCTGGCCAGGTTGCAGATGGAGAATCCGGAGGATGACTACACGGCCGCCATTCAGGGTTTTACAACCTGTATCGGTCTGTGCGCAGACAAAGGATTAGGTGTGCAGGCGTATCTCAAACGTGGTCGTTGCTACATGCTGCGGCGGAAATACGTCGATGCGGAAGCCGATTTCCGCACCTATGAAAAGCTGTCGTACACGAAGCTTCCAGGGTTTTACAAAGACTTCGTCGAGGTACTGAAGCGCAATGGGAAGATGGCCGAAGCCGAGCGTTACCTGGCAGCCGGGAAGTGACGCGCATTGCCGAGAAAGCCGTCACTGGAGCATTCCGGTGACGGCTTCTTTATGGAACTACGTTTCGGAAAGTGTCAGGTCCGTGCAGGGAAATTCGCGGCGATCGTATCGCGAGGATTCAGCCAGTACCTGAACAGCATCCGGGCAGTTTCCTGAAGAACGTTCTCGATTTTCATCCAACCCTAGCCATCGTTCTCCAATAGAATCGAAGCGCTCAGTGCGCTTCTACGAGTCCGTGTTTCACCGCGTACATGATCAGGCCGGCCGTATTTCGCGCGCCGGTTTTCTCGAGCAGATTGGCTTTGATGCCTTCGATGGTGCGCGGGCTCAGGAAGATCTGCTTTCCTATTTCCGACGCCGTCAGCCCGTCGCAGAGCAGGGTCAGCACCTCCATCTCGCGGTCGTTCAGGATAGGCCTTGCGAAGGTGGGCTTTGCGCCCTTGCCCATGACCTTTTTCAGCATGACGGTGCTGACGCGATCCGAAAAGTAGTAGCCGTTTTCGGCGCAGGCCCGGAGTGCGAGTTTGATCTCGTCGGCGTCGGAATTTTTCACCAGGTATCCGTTGGCTCCGGCTTCCAGCATGTGAAGGATGAGCTGTTCATCGTCGTGCATGGTGAGGATGAGGATCTTCACCTCCGGATATTTCTCGCGGATGATCTTCGTGGCTTCGATGCCGTCCATGCCCGGCATTTTCAGGTCGAGCAGGATGATGTCCGGTTGTTCGAAGCGGAGGCGTTCCAGGAGTTCGTGCCCGTTGGCTGCCTCCGACTGGAGCTGCAGGGCGGGGTCGTCGCCAAGCACGAGGCGAAGTCCCTGGCGGAAGACGGTATGATCGTCTGCGATGATGTAGCGGATCTGCTGTGCCATATGGGATGCGTTTTTCAGGGTTTTTCGGGATGTTCCGGAAGGCTGAGAATGATATTGAAGATACCTGAATCGGGCTCCGGGAACGCGATGCTCATCCCTGCCGATTGCAGCCGGTGTTCGATGTTTTTCAGTCCGATCGCGCCTTTCCTGTGCAGGTGTTCCCGGTAGTCCGTTTCGCGCAGGCCGATGCCGTCGTGCGAGAGGCTCAGGTATCTGCGTCGCTCGCGGTAGAGTGTCCCGAGGTGAATCCGGTGTGCGCCTGCATGCTTGGTGATGTTGTTCACCAGTTCCTGGACGATGCGGTAGATGGCGAGTGCGGTTTGCGGTTCGGGCTCGACCCAGGAGTCCGGATTCAGCGTCGTGTCCATGCGGATGTTGCCGGCCCGCGTGATCATTTCGGCGTAGGATTCGAGGGCTTTGACGAGACCCAGATACTGGAGCGTGCTGGGTTGCAGTTGATGGCTGAGGTCGCGGACCTTGCGGATGCCTTCGTCGAGCAGATCTTTCGTCCGGGCGCTGAGGCCGGCGTCGGCCGGGTTGCGCAGGGCCTGGTGCAGGAAAAGGCGAACGGAGGACAGTGTGGCGCCGACATCGTCGTGGAGCTCGGATGCGATGCGCATGCGTTCGTCTTCTTCGCTGCGGATGGAAGCCTGCATGAGCTCCATTTGCTTTTGGCGGTTGAAGGTGCGCATTTGGATTGGGAGGTGTCTGAAATGAAGTGCCAGCTGAAGCTGCTCTCAGATCCGAGCTTGAATTCCAGGCGGCAGATACTTACTTTTCACGCCCGCGTCGGAATTGGTAAAAATCGCAGGATTGACTTTCTGGGTCAAGCGTGGAATTACGTAATTACCTGCGGGAGTTTCTGGGTGATTTGGCCTGAGCGACCAACGTTACGCCTGCTTTGAAATGGACAGTGTTGATCCCAGCCGGGGAGCTGATTCCAGTCTGCACTGCAATCCTACGATCTCCGCCCGCTTGAGAATATTCGTTAACCCAAGTCCATTCCGGTTTTCAAGCGCCTGCGTGAGGTCGAAGCCGACCCCGTTGTCCGAGATTTCCAGTTGAAAGTGAGGTTGCCCATTGAGTACGATTCTGAGTCGTGTAGCTTCGGCGTGTTTCATTGCGTTGGTGATAGCTTCCTGAAATATTCTGAACGCCGTGACTCTGGCGTCTTTAGAGAGTTCCGGTTCTGTTCCGTCGCAGTCGAACACGATCTCCATCCGACCGAGCAGTCGCACCCGTTCAAGCTCTTTGGAAACGCTCTTCACGATGCCGTTGCCTACCAGATCTGCATTCAGCGAGTGGCTCAGCAGCCTCACCTGATCGATCGCCAGTCGCAATGTCGAGATGGCGGAATCGAGCTTGTCTCCGCTGGCACCGTAGCGGCTGCGCTCGTGTTCGAGTTGTAGCTTTAGCGCAAACAGGAGCTGGCCGATATTGTCGTGCATCTCCTCTGCCATTTGTCCCAGGGTGAGTTCCTGAACTTCGGATTCGATCTTGCGTAACTCGCTTTCGTATTCGGCACGTGCGAGGCTTAGAGCGGCAGCCTGCCTGATAGAGCGTCTGTTGAAATGCAGGATCCCGGATATGATCCCAAGGACGAGAATCAGGATGATGAGGGTAGTGAAGATTACCAGCAGCGCGACGCTTTCACTCAGTTGCGCTTTCATTCGAATTCAGGATCAGATTGTTTTTTTGGTTCAATATCAGAAACGTGGACGCTACCAATGCGTACCGGAGCATTGCCGCGAAATTGTTGATGGCATTATAGAATATCGCTCCTTGCCCACGGTCGTGCGCTACCCAGTAATTGTAGAAACAGAACAGCGGCACGATGCAACCAAAATAGAGCAGGGACGATACATTGAATACTGCGAACGGGTTGCGCGCCAGGCTCACGTCGCTGTATCTGGCTTGGTAAAGCGCGAGCGTGCTGAAGGAAAACAGCAGGCAGCAGAACAGCAGGAACGTTGGAATATCGATGACTGTCAGCGACGATCGAGTCGATACGTAAATCCATCGCATCGTAGCCAGTGCGATGCCGGTCATCAGCATCAGTTGGAGTCGGGAATTCCGCAGTTGCAGGATGCAGAAAACGCTCAGCAGTAAAAACTCCAGAACGATGTACACGTTGTGCAGTGCAGCGTTGAGCGAATTGTACCGGTTAATGAGCAGGTAGCCGCCGGTGTCGATGATCACAGCCAGTATGAGCTGCACCAGGGCGAGTCGCCAGATTGGTGGCAACGCGGGCCATTTCCGTAATCCAAGGACTACTGAAATGACGAGCAGAATATTTGCGAGGATCGCGAAGGGCATGTGCAGGATTCTTAGCGGAAGAATCTTTTGCGAACCCAGAATCCGCTCAGAAAGGTCAATACCAAACCGCCGAATAGAGCCAGAATCTGGGTGAAACTCAGGCTTTTCTGAGCTATCCGGATGCCCCCATTTGGTGCTCCGGCAGTGCCGATATTTCCGCAGCTTAGTGGACATAGCGTCGTCAGATTTGCAATGAGATGCGCTCTCGAAGCAATATCTGGTGCTACCGGGCTCAGAGCGACTGCATGTTTGTAGAAGTTGTTGCCATTGACTTCATCGAGTTCCGGAAGGCTCGAAATGTAGACAAGCGGGCTTTCTTTCAGAAGCGCTTTGATTTCGGCGTATGAGATCAGAACGCCTGCCGCACAGGTATTCGCCATATTCTGCTCAAATCTGGTGAGCGGTTGGAAGTTAGGCTGCTCGGGATCTCCGTACTTGTTCCAGAGGACGTTTCCTGTAAAATGATATCGCGCAGCCGCGGAATTCATCTCCTGAAGGCCACACGGGACGAATACTCCATCTGAATTAAGCGAACAGACTTTGGCTTTCGGGTCTAATATGGGGAAGCTGTAGTGCAGGCTGAACGAGTCAATTACGCTTGTTTCTTCAGCGATATCTGGAACGTAAAACAGCTTGATGCGGTTTCCGTTTTCAGTGAGGCCATAAAATATGCGGAGCACCTTGAAGTACGCTTTTCCGGACGGGGGCGGTGTTTTGCGTAGCAAATTGTCCAGTTCATTGTAGGTGGTCTTCTCGGTCACAAAATCCGGGAGTACTGCATTTTTTAGCCTGAACACATTTTTGAAGTTTTTTGCCCTCGCACGGTACACTCGACCATCGAGTGCGTGCATCTCTGTTTCCAAATCCAATTCAGGTTGAGCGCTCGCATGGACCGCTGGCAGGCAAGATAGCAGGAAGATTAATGAAATTGTTTTCATGACGTGTATCGATATTGATCTTTAACGGTAAGATAAAGTCTTGTTTTGAGAATGTGTATCTGTAATACGCGATTTTTATACAACGTCCGGCCCCCTTGTAGTGGTAAGAGGCTTGATCAGAATCGAAAACCTGTCGTTTCCATCACGCTATGGATGTGGATCTAACCGCAATACTTCCCATGGGTTCTTCATGCTTTCCCGTATAACTACGCATCCCGTGATCACGCGCTTTTCCCTTAGATCCACGCATTTCCCCGCTTGAATCCTGCCGCACGGCGCTACCATCTTTGTGTCATGCAGGACGCCGTCATCGTACTAAGAGCCATTTCCTGGTGCTGGCGTTGAGTGTGTCCGCTATCGCAGCAGAATCGCACACTGCGCCCGCCGTTTCTTTTTCACGCGCAGTGCACCCTTAGGTCCGGGTGGTAGCGGATAACGCTGCCGATCCTCTCGAATCAAACTTTCAATAAATGAGACTCATCATCGCTGTTGCCCTGACCCTTTTTGTCCTGTATCCCCGGACCTGTGATGCTGACACACGCTATGGTCTCAGCATTGTGCGCGGCGTTACGGCCTCGGATAACCTGGATTCGATCGGTGAGGCCTTCCTGCGCCCGCTGCTCATCTTCCGAAATGCCGTGTACGTCGTGGATCCGGAATGCTGGCCGCGAAATGCCGGTGCCGGTAGCAACGTTCGCGATGGCAGTGCCGGGAACAATCAGCGTACCGGATCCGGTGCCGGGAATGACCGGGATGGTGCCGGAAATGCTAATTCGCGATCCAGGGATGGCAGGGAGAATGACCGGTCGGGATCGGGTGGGGGCAACGAACGCGACGATGCCTCCGGAAATAACCTTCGCGAGATCCAGGGCTCGTCGAACGAGAGGCGCGAGACCGGCAATGCAAATGCGCGAATGGCGGGTGGCGGTGCGCTGAGCTTCCACTGCCGCAACGATGAAAAAGGGCTCCTCCACATCTACTTCGAAAACTGCAGACTCGAGAGAGGCACCCAGATTTTTTACAGGCATCGGTACTACAAACCAAAATCGAAATCCTTCAAAATCCACACGCAATGACACGCACACTTACCACCGCAATCCTATCGACCACGATGCTACTTGGCTTAACGGCCTGCTCAAAACGTCCGTTCATCATCGAGAAAGGCTGTGTGAAGGACGACTTCAGCATCACCATCAACGATAAGAATGCGGTCCTCAAACCGGACAAATTCTTCAACCTCGAGGACTACAAACTCGTGGCCAATCCCAAACGGTTTCCACCAACCTTAAAGACGCTTCACGATTTCAAGAACAAGTTCGTCAATTACAAGGTGACCATCACCCGCCCGGGCAACGACAAGCCCTACTATGGGCGGCTGGCTTTCTTCGCGGTGCCCGACAAGATGAAGAACCTGGCAGTGTGCAGCTTCTATAAAATCTCGATCGACGGGGCATATTTCCAACAGGCGGAAGACGGCCGGACCGCGTATCTGTACGAGTACTACACCATCGACGGCAAACGTGGCGGCAATTTCCCGACGTGGATCATCTGGCTGTCGGATATCCCGATCTAAAGGTCCCTTAATCATCCTGCTTTCTAATCGAACTCGTCATGACACGTACGTACAAATTCACGGGCGCTGCGCTCGCTGCCGTTGGTTTAATGTTTTCCGCGGTGATATCCGGTTGTAAAAAAGAGGAACCGGATCCACCAGCTCCGGCCACCGGCAGTGCATTTTTTTACTTCAACGCCGATTGCGGGCAGGGGCCGGTGACGATCAATTGTGCGGGACAGGTAGCTACAGTCAACCAGTATTTTTCCAGCGGTAATCCGGACTGCGGAACGGCCGGAGGAGCCACGTTCGCCGATCTTAGCGCCGGAAACTATCCCTTCCGGGCAGTCAATGCCGCGGGGACCTGGGAAGGGATTGTCACCGTGACAGCCGCAGGCTGCAGCGAAGTCCTGCTGAATTGCGGGGGGACCTTTACCGGCGGCGGAAACGGAAGCGGAAATGGAAGCGGCAACGGCAATGGCGGCAGCAGCGGCGATGCTTTGATGTGGATCGCTACAGACTTCGGTTACGGGCCGATCACGGTTAGCTGCAACGGTCAGCAGCGCTCGATAACCTCATTCTATAGTTCCGGAGTTCCTGCCTGCGGCGCTTCCGGCTGCGCGAATTTCAGCATGAGCCCAGGCACTTACAACTTCACGGCCAGTTGTAGCGGCCGCAGCTGGAACGGGACCACCACCATCTCTGCGGGAGGATGCAGCAAAACGCAGCTCACGCTATCAGGAGGAGGGGGAACTGGCGGTCAGGCAGGCCAGGCGATGTTCTGGATCCAGAACAATAGCAACTGCGGGAATATCACGGTCAATTGTAACGGGATGTCTCAGATCATTTCCGCATACTATTCCGGTGGCGCACCGTCCTGCGGGGCTAACGGCTGCGCAATGTTCAATCTTCAGCCCGGTACGTACAGCTTCACGGCGTCCTGCAGCACCAAGAACTGGAATGGTACGGTGACGGTGAGCGCGGGCGGGTGCTATGCCATGCGGCTAAACCAGTAATCGCAGGCGGAGCAACAATACTTCAACCTTCAGAATCATGAAACAGACTATAGACCCGAAGCCTGAGTGGTATCACCAGCGATTGCTCAAGATTCGCCTTGACTTTTCAATTGACGGTCAAACCCCTGCGAAACTCGTCCTGAGTAAGGCACGACATCTGTACCGTCATCTTGACTCCAGACGCGCCCAGGATAAGACCACGGTCATTTGCAAGATGATTCGGGACGATGAATTCGGCAACCATTTCACTGAACTGGCAGATCGGGTCAACAGCGCCCATGAGCGGAACGGGACCTGGCGGGGAATCTATCAGGTAGGTGCCGGACGCGTTTGGTTTGCCGTTGACAACGAGAACAAATCCAGGGAAGAGAATGTCCAGCTTAATGAGATTCACAGCTTCCCGATGATCGGCGACGGGAGCATCGGTGGTATCGACCTCGGCAAACTGGACTTTCAGGCAGTTGTCAAGCTCGCGGCTCTCGACCGGATCCGGAATGGGAAACGTGTATTTCAGCTTTATAAGAACATTGAAAAAGAACCGCGTGATAAAAAAGGGTACCAGGATCAGGTATTTCAGGCAGTCGCGCAGGCTCAGGCAGGGCTCGTGAACGCTATAAAAGGAGAGACCGGGACGATCACGAAACAGGGCCTCGCGCGTGTGTGTCGTATCCTTGAAGCAGTCAGCGGAGACGTCCAGCTGGTTGCGGATCTGGTAGCCATCTCCGAAAGCCGGCTAAACGAGACGCGGCGCTCGTGCTGATGTGTTTCGGTGGCCGCGCCATCGGCGTTCATCCCGGCAATCCGCCCGTTCATCCCTGCAAACGGGGCGTTCGTCAGAAGTCAAAAAAGCGTGTTATGCGGCGTTCTACTTTCAGTCCTTCTAAAAACCATAAGGACATGAATTCTGGAATTCTACCACTCGCCGATGGCCCCGGCGGGGATCGTTTTGATGACATCAAACTCGAGAACGAGCTGCTGAAGCTCAAAATGCAGGCCGAGCTGGGCGCGCAGTTCGGCAGTTTTGGCGAGAATGCCGATTTGCCCCCGGCGATCGAGCGGCAGTTCCTCGAGCAGGTGATGGCCTTCGAAAAGCGCTACGCCGAAGCAAAGCCGATGCTTGTGGGCGAATACCTGGGAAATCCTGTGTTCCGGGCCTCGTCCGAACTGAGTGCTGAGGAGCTCGAAGTCGAATGGCGACGCCTGCAGGCGATCTATGACGAAAAGGGACTCGGCGTCGATTTTGCTGCGGAATATCCGGTGGCCGTCAGGTACGACTTCATGGCTTCGGAGCTGCTGCGCGAGGAGGCGATGCCGTTTCCGGGCTGGAACTTTATCTATGAAGAGTTTCATCCAAACCACGATCACGACCAGCGCTGGCTGACGGAAAAGTTCATGGGCGAGTTTTTCGCCGGACAGCTTTCCGATTTCACGATGTCCCGCAAGACCGTTACGCCGACCTCGCGCGTGTTCGAGCTCGCTGAAGTCCAGGCGCTGCTGGATCGTTTTCACGGGCTGTTCGAGCGGATCGAGCGCTCCGAGTATGCGATCATCGGGACCAGTGCCCAGACCGACGCGGAGCTTCCGACCGACACCCCGCATCCGCCACGGCTCGGATTCACGGAGGGCATGCTGAAGTACACCGCGGTGTTGCAGGACGGAAGCCGGTCGACGATCGAAGGGCCGTTCAAGCTCTACATGGAGTGCATCTACAATTGCTGGAGCGTGATGGGTTTTGAGATGCACGGTTTCAGCTGGACGGACGGTGAGGAAGTGAGCAAGTGAGGCGGTGAGGCGGTGAGGAAGTGAGCAAGTGAGCAAGTGAGTCGAGAGCCGTGAGCCGTGAGGCAGTGAGCAAGTGAGTAGGTGAGTCAGTGAGAGGTGAGTCGTGCGTCGTGAGGCAGTGAGACGTGAGTCGTGAGAAAGTGAGCCGTGAGAACGTGAGCCGTGAGAACGTGAGCCGTGAGCCGTGAGAAAGTGAGTCGTTAATCGTGAGGGGTGGGGGAAGTTGTGGAGGGCTCGCGGATGGTGTGGCTGGAATGGGGTTTGGTTTGGGCGTTTTCGGGCGTGGTTTCTGAGTTCAGCGGTTGCGGATGCTGCGCCGGAGCGGCTTTCCCGTTACCGTGTCTACGTACTGGAGATCTGCCTCGCCGGGAGCAGAAATGACGCTCAACGTCCAGAACCGTTCCCGGCATGGCCGCCGGCAGTCGCATATACCTACCTTGAGATTCAGGGTTTCTTTTCGACCGCAGAACAGGTTTTCACCGTCTTGAACATTGATTGTGGTAGAAGAATCCTTGGCGGTTGAACGTCTATCTGCAATATGTTGTCCGGTGCAAATTCCCTGCGGCCGCCGGCAGTCGGAAGTTTCGGTTGCTTTCGGGCTATCGCAAAGCTTGTCATGGTAGCGGGATGCTCAGTCTGCAGCGAGCGACGATGGCCGTCTGAGTCGCAGCGAGACTATATTTACGGGTATGGCGATGAAGCGAGCAACTTGCCGATATCTGCGATGCCTGGGAATAGCCGCCTGGTTTTTGCTTTTGACTCCATTTGCCGGCGCACAATCGCGGCAGGGGCAGGCCCTGGTCGATTCGCTCCTGCAGGAACTGAAACGCATGTCGCCGGGCGATACGGGACGGACGGCGTTACTGCTGGATCTTGCATTCGAAAGCAGCTCGATTTCACCGGCGAAAGGACTGATTTACGGTGCGGAGGCGCTGCAACTTGCGCGAAGCAGCGGCAATGCCCGTGATGAGGCCGTAGCTTACTACAATCTCGGTGCTAACCACTGCGTAATGGGTAATTATCCGAAGGCGCTCGACTGCTGGCTGCGTGCGGTCGTAGGCTTCGAGGATCTGGGCGACAGCATCCGACTGGCGAATGCGCAATTGAGCATTGGCAAAGTCTATGTGGAGCAACGGAAGGTCGAGCTTGCAATTCATTATTATGAGCAGGCGCTCGCGGTATTCGAACAGTGGGATGACCAGGAAGGTGTTGCTTATGTGCACGGAGATATGGGAACTGCATATTTCATGACTGGAAAGTACCCGGATGCGCTGATGCTCTACAGAAAGGCACTCGCCGAGCATCAGGAGATCGGGAATCAGGGTGGGGTCGCGGTCAGCATGGGCAATGTAGCGAACACGCTTATGAAAATGGGGCGGTACCAGGAAGCCCTGCCGCAATTTTTTAAAGCAGCAGGTATGTACGAGTCCCGGGGCGACCGGAACAACTACATGATCACGCTTGGCAATATTGGTGAATGCTATCTCCACATCGGGAGCGGAGCCGGCGCGCAAGGGAAAACGGAGCTTAAGAAGGCGGTGACGTATTTGCAACGGTGCCTGGAGATTGCAACGGCACTCGGTAATCAGACCTCGCGTCAATCCTACAGTCGCCTTCTCTCCCGCGCGGAGGAGCTTACCGGCGACTATCAGGCTGCTCTGGGCCATTTTCAGAACTATACGAGTATCCGCGACTCGGTTTTCAGCATTGAGAACAGTCGCATGATCGAGAACCTGACGACCGCGCGAGATACCTTATTGCGCAGGAAGGATATGGAACTCCAGAATCGAAAGCTTGCTGTGGCAAGGCTCGAGAAACGCAGCGAACGCCTGTATTTTCTTGCCGCGTTTCTGCTACTGTCAGGTGCGGTGGCTACTGGTTTTTTTCATCTCAGGACGCGCACCCGGACGATGTTACTGAAAGCGTCGATTCAGGGCGAAGAGGAGGAGCGTTTCCGGATTGCTTCCGAGCTGCATGACGATGTGGGCGCGACCCTTTCATCGGTGCGGTTGTTCTTAACCCAGGCGGAGCAGAAATCGGATGCGGGGCTTATCCGTCAGTCGAAAGAGATACTGGACGAGAGCATTCAGAAGGTGCGGGATCTTTCTCATCAGCTTCAACCAGGGGCCCTGCAGTATATCGGTCTGACCAGAGCGCTTGAGTCGCTGGCGGAGATGATCTCAAGGTCAGGCTCGATCCGGATGGAATTTCTCAAGCAAAATCCGGAATGGCCGGACCCGGTGGGTGAGACCGCATTGTCGGTCTATCGCATCGTCCAGGAACTGGTGAACAACATCGTAAAGCATGCAGGAGCCTCGTGGATCAGACTTTCGGTACTTACCGAGCATGGGAAAAACGCGATCCGTCTGATTCATGACGGGGAGGGGCTAACGGAAGCGGGCTATAAAGAGCAGCTGCATAAAGAGCGGGCGATCGGATTGAAGAATATCGAAAACCGGTTGAAATCGTTCAAACTTACACTTGTGTTCCAGGGGGCTGAACAGGAGCCTTACATCACGACCTTGTTTTTGCCCACGGGTTGAGGTGACCGGAGGGCGCCACATTGTTGTGTTTGACAGCAGATCACGGGCTACATTGACGGCCTGAGCGTCCTGCTGCGTTCCGGGATACGCAGCAAGTCCGAACGCGTATTTCTCGTACCCCTACGCAAGGGCAGGTAGTTTTACGCAATTTCAACGAATGCGTTCGGGGCTGTTCGTTTTTTGAGAAACATATGATATTTTCGAGTCAGCAGACATGCAAGGGAACGCTACACCAAACGGTACTTCACTGCCCGACGCGAATGTGATCAATTATTTTCCCACCATATCACGAAGATCAACTCCTTTAAACCAGCCGAACAATGTCAACTTTTGTATGGTTCTGCAATCAATGCGGAAAGATCTTCCCGAAGACTCCGGGAAACGACATGGAGCCTGCAGCTTCAGGATGCCCCGAGAGTTTTGCGGATGAAGGCAAGGACTCCGGCGAACGTGCGCATCAATGGTCCGTGGTAAAGACCGGTCCGGGCGGAGTTCCGATCTTCGAGCCGAACTGGACCTGCCGTAAATGCGACTCGAAAGTCCCGGTACGAAATTCTCCGCGCAAGCCGCCCGCGTTCGGCTGTCCGAAAGGGCGTCCGCCAATTCCGCTTCATGATTGGGCAGACACGCCATTGCCGTTTCCGGTGATTATTTGGAATATTGACGATGGCGACGCTGATCGGCGGGGTCTCGAAGGAACGTCACTCAAGAATCAGGCAGATGAAGAGATTATCTGGCTTTGCGTAAAGTGCGGTAAAGTACATTTCAATACCGACGGGGATAATTCGTACCCACCGACGGCAGGCTGCCCGGAAGACTTTGCCGAGGAAGACAAGGATTCGGGCCCCTACGAGCATTTATGGTCTGAAGCACGCCTTGGCGGCCCCACGCCAACGGAGCCTAATTGGGGCTGTAGGAATTGCAAGCGCGTTGTAGCGAGTCCAAAGAAGCCATCGAGCAAGTATGGGATACCGTGCCAGGACCCTATCAGCGGCGTGACGTATCAAGAGCATAACTGGCGCTGCGTGAGTCAGTGTCCGACTCAGCTTCAGGATATCGTGCTTCAGCTCAGGAACGATCTAGGCTAGCGAGCGAACGAATTCGTGAATGGTGGGCTCCTGCGATCGGATCGAAAATCACGAATCGTAAGATGGTCTCCGACTGGCGATGCCGGTCGTCATGGAGGCTGTGGGATATGCCTCGCAGCTGCTCCCCCGCCCATTTCGCTGTGCGATTCGGATGGTAACTTAACCTCACGCAGTAAACCAAAATCGATTGGTATGGACGATCTGTTTTATCGGGTCGGGAGCAAGAAGATTCCGCTCCGTGTATCCAAGATCCTGCGGGCAGCGCAGTTTCAAACCGGCAATTTGCCGGACTCGGTTGATCGTGTGACCGAATCAAAACTGCGTAGTGGTTTTTCTAAGGCTGGGTGGATAGACATGCCTGGAAATAAATCGATGATTGTGTCGGAGGACTGGAGTGCCCTAGAATTAGAATTGAGTCTGGCGGGTTATGCGGACAGGTTTTTTGATATCCCGGTCTTTGAAGCTGACAGGGAAGCTGTGTTGGTGGCGGGAGGGGAGATACTGATAAAGCTGCGCACGCAGGTGGATCCCGGATTCCTGGAAGAGCTTCGGGAAGAGTATGGATTCATACAATGTGATGCGAACCCATACACAGATCGCCTTTACAAGGCGATCCTTCCGAGCCCTGGCAATACAATTAAGATTGCAAATGCGATTGCAGACTTTACTGGCGAAGTGGATTATGCTGAACCGAACTTTATCAATCTTTCGCGACGATTTCTTGCTTCTCTGCATGGCGATCCGCTTTGGCAGTTGCAATGGGCGCTAAAAAACGACGGTCAGTTTGGCGGCCAGGCCGGGGCTGACATTAATATTGCCGAGGCCTGGAGCATCACGCGTGGGAGTCCCGGCATTATCGTCGGAGTTGTCGATGAGGGGGTTGATTATTCCCACCCCGATCTCGACACAATTTTATCTGAAGGAGACCGGAAATTAGTTCCGGGATTCGATTCCTGGGGGCTGGGCGCAGGACATGCGGCAAATCCGCTTCCAAAAGGGTATCATGGCACTGCATGTGCCGGGATCATCGGGGCTGCGGGCGATAATGGGATCGGTATTTCAGGGATCGCACCTGAGTGCCGGATTATGAGCCTGAAGATCGCACAGCGGATGGAGCAGCAGATATGGGGAACGAGATTCCTGGATACACACGATTCGATGATGTACGCTTGTCGGGAAGGCGTCCAGATATTTAATAATAGCTGGGCGAATATGGCCGAATCGAATGTCTTCAACGAAGCCATCGAGACGGTCACTACAAAGGGACGCGGCGGTCTGGGGTGCATCGTCGTCTTTGCTGCGGGAAATGCAGGCCGTCGGGTATCGTATCCGGCGAACAAGCCGCAGGTAATCAGCGTCACCGCGAGCAATCGTTGGGATCAGATAAAATCAGCGAAAAGTGACGACAAGGAAGAAGGATGGGACAATAATTATGGGCCTGAGATCTGGGTCTGCGCGCCTGGGGTGGAGATTGCAACGACCAGCAACAGCCACCTGCTGGAAGGAGATACAAGTGATGATTACCGAAGCTCTTTCAGTGGAACGTCTGCTGCGGCTCCCCATGTATCCGGCGTAATTGCGCTGATGCTGTCTGTCAACCCGTATCTAAGCCTCGACGATGTCAGGTCTATCCTCAAAGATACCAGCAAGCAGATTGTCGGCACACAAGGAACGCATAGCAAGGTAAGCGGTTGGGGGCGGATCGATGCCGGGCGTGCGGTGGCATCGGCAGTGGCGCGGCGGCAGATGCCTCAGAGCCCGGGGCAGGTAGGCTGAGAATGCCAGCACGTCCGGTCGCAGATTTTGATCAGGCGCGGGCATGTACTGCTCAGCCTGTTCAAGATGTCGTCGATCGGATCTCACTGCATGAACACATGAAGTCTGAAGGTGCTCAAGGGTAATGGCTTTCACGTGTACTCGCATAATGGGCGTTCATCAGCTGGTGTATGCTTCTTTCGGGATAAGACTAGGCGGGTCTCCCTCATGAAGTTTCGCATCAGCCGCCATGATAGCTTGCAAGGGTCCATGCTCGACTGGCTACAGGCGTTGGTATCCGGGATTCCGGTAGTCGGTATTTCCGGTCAGATGATTTCGCTGGATACCGCCTCCTAGCTGCGCCCGTCCTCACGCATCTGAACGGCTTGCCTATTGCAGCCTCACACTAACACGAGACTGCGATGATTCGCCTAAATACTGAATCGTGTCGCGCGCTTATAAAACCTGCGTTCCGACATGGCGATTAAGAAGACGAAGTGGCGTCCTGGGTGCAATCCCTGAAACATGACTTTCCCCGTCGACGTGTGTCGCTGATGCTGCCCATACTGCGTGAAAGGCAGGAGTCGTTGGCCAGCACGGAACTGGCAAACCCGCATACATTGACTCCAGACAGGACGTTGCCGAACGCGTCCTGCGTGTTATAAGCGACCCTGTTAACTGGCTTCGTGGCGACTGTGTCGAGTCTTATTACATGGCCGACGATCCTGCCTTCTGAATGGTCAGTGCTTACTGCCTGAAGTGGAAGGCGGAACTTTGACGGTAGCCTGCATTACGTGTGTAAGTCCAACAACGGACTGCTGCAGCCGGCGCGAGAGATCCCCGGTATTTACAAGGAGCACTATACCAAAGGCGACGATGGTTTTGTGTTTCCGAGATTCAGCCGTAACCGCCCTGGGCCTGTTTAGCGGAATACGAAAGTGCTTTTGAAACCTCGTCGTTCGATCTTGCTTGCGTTGTCTTGGCGCTGGATCCGTATTCCGGGCCTCGCTTGTTTTGCCCATCCAAAAACAAAAGCGGCCTCCATCTTCTGGAAGCCGCTCTGCTACTGTGTCGGGACGACTAGATTCGAACTAGCGACCCCTTGCACCCCATGAATGGAATTTGATGTTTTGTCAAATTATAAATGTTGTGCTCCGTGCTGATATTCAGTGTAAATATGGGTGTGATATTTCTTGTTGCTTCGTGCTGTTTACAGGTGTTTTTGGTAATTGTTTAAACCATGTTTAAACCAATTCTCCGTAGTATTGTGGTGCGAAAGGGTCTGAATGTTTAAACCAGAATAGTCGAATGTCATCAGTAAAAGTCGTCCTGTACAAGTCGAAGAAATTGAAGAGTGGCGAGCATCCGATCATGCTTCGGATAACGAAAGATCGCAAGTCCAAATACATGTCGGTAGGGGCGAACTGCCTGCCGGAATTGTGGGATGATATCAAGAATCTGCCAAAGAAAAAGCATCCGCTTTTCCATGAGCTGACGGTGTTGATTGAGGCTAAAAAGATCGAGGCTAACAAGCTTCTTCTCGATTTCTCAAATGACAATATCGACTACTCCGTCGAGCAGGTTAAGACCAACCTGAAGCAGGCACACCGGCCTAAGCAGCAGGTGCTGGAATTCTTCGACACTACGGTTGGCAATATGCGAGCGGCGGCGCGCATTGGTACTGCAGATATTTTCCGTTCAACGAGGAACTGCCTGTCCAAATTTCGCAACGGTGCCGACTTCGCATTCACGGACATTACGCCTGCATTTCTTGGAAAGTTTGAGGAGTACTGTATTGCTAATGGGAATGCGTTGACCACTCGTTCCGTATATATGCGGAGCTTTCAACGGCTGGTAAATCTGGCGATCGCCGAGAAGTTTGTCAAGAAAGGATTCGATCCGTTCAATGAGTATGGCTTTGCGAAATTCCGCAAGCCAAAGACCCGGAAGCGCGCGATTCCGAAGGCAGATATCATGCGCATCCGAGACTTCGAGGCAGAACTCCATTCTTCGATATCCCACGCGAAAAATTACTTCATGTTCAGCTACTACGTCCGCGGCATCAACTTCACGGATATGGCCAAGCTGAAGTGGTCGGACATCAGCTACAATCGGGTGAACTATGTGCGGACCAAGTCCAAGAAACCATTCAGCATCGGGCTGTTGGAGCCGGCGAAGGAGATACTTGCGTTCTACAAGGAGCATTACTCAGCCGGCGACGATGGCTTTGTCTTCCCGATACTCAACCCGAACTGCCTGGGGCCTGTTCAGATAAAAGATCGCGTCAAGAAAGTGATGCTGCAGGTGAACCGTGATCTGAAGAAGATATCGTCTGATTTGGGGATTGAGGAGAAGAAGCTTACGACATACGTTGCGAGGCACACGTTTGCAACTGTCCTCAAAAAGAGCGGTCAGTCTACGTCCGTCATTAGCGAGGCACTGGGACATGATAGCGAACAGACTACGCAGATCTATCTGGATAGCTTCGAGAATGATGTTTTGGATGAGGCGGCTAAGGCGTTGTTGTAGGGGAAACAAACATCCTGTATGAAATGGAACTATGGATTGTTAGATTCGCAGCCATACTATTTCGACTTTGTTGCCTCGATTGTTGTGCCTTTTAGATAACGCCGATAATGCCAATTTCTTTGCCGATATCCCTCTTCAACTTCACTAAAGCTGCGCCATCGAAATCTTCGCTAAACAACTCCGCACCGAATATGTCTTTTCTAACGACGTCTGCTGATGTTTTAAGTATACTTGCGATTTCGTCTATTCTCGAGTCACTATATCTCTGCTTTTTGGAGATCAGTTGTAGCGCTTGTTTCTTATGAAATGTGTACCGTGACCGAAGCTTAAAGACCTTGATCAGCTTATCATAGACTTGTGCGCCTTGCTTTACCTCTAAGACAAGCACGAAGTCCTCTAGCACATTTACCGACGAGTATTTTTGTTGTGGATTCATCGGAAAGTACAACTTGAACCTCGTGTTCTGATTGAAATCAAATGTCGAGGACGTTGGACTTAGCGTGACTTCTGCAGCGGCAGTCACCAATTTACTGCTTCCTTTAAACTTACTATTACATCCGTAGCAACTTGGCACCAAGTTGTAAAGGGACAGAGCTGCAAGGGGGTGAGTTGCCTTATCTAAAACGTGGTCAAGAGTAAAGTGGTTATGACTATTCTTTAGTTTCAATGCTCGAAAATTGTCTTTGACATTTTTATTTACCCTGCACGTATCTAATTGGCGGTGCGCGTTACGATGGTTTACTAAGACAATTGCGGTTTTTTCAGCAATGCCTTCAATCGACTGGAACTCTTCCATTGATCCTTCCAAGTAAAAGTGCTGCCAATTTTGATAATCGCTTATACCAGATATGGAATTAATATGGTCGATGTTGCAATAAAAACATGTATCCAGTGAAAGACCGAACGTGTTGTTCATAAAGAAGTCAGCGATATATTCCTGACGAGCAGAAATTACCTGATTTTTGCTATCATAATTGAAAATTCCTGCTAATTCGCGCGTCTCTTGCAGAGTTATCCCTGATTGTGTCAATCTATTGCAGAGAATCCAAAGCTGATCAATAGAGCAAACTAAAATGTCTGCAACTGTTAGTACAAGAAAAGGAGCTAAATGCATATTTTGCTGCTTATACAAGTCAAGACATAATTGCATGTCTTCAACGTTAAATTTCGATATATATTCCTCGTGAAATATAGCTAACTCCTTTGCAGTGGAAGGGTAACGAATCTCAATCATATACGTTTAGTTAACTCGTCAATTCGGTTGAGAAGTTCAGCAATCTCGCGCTCCTTATACTCTTCAGTGTTTAATATCTCTTCAATCTTTAGAATATGGTTCCGTAGAGTATTGCTAATGTATGGTTCTCCGATATTATCCGCTGTGAAGTGAAATTGCTCCTTTTTAGCTTGGTAAGACTCTTGTAACAGCCTCATGTCAGCTTTATCGAACCTTCGGGATAGCAGATCATTGTAAAAGGCGACGATATCATGCACTTTTTTTTCCGCTATTTTCCCGATCGTACCATTCATGAAGAAAGCTCGTATCAGATGCTCATGGATATTCGCTCCAAACGTTTTGAAGTCTGATTCGATGCTTACTGCCGAACCGGTCTTATTACCCTGATCGTCGGTTTCTCTGTCTATGAATAGAATATTCTGATTGGGGATGTCGGACAGAATGAAAGGAGAATGGGTAATGAAAATACAGTTAATTGAAATTTTCGGCGAAATGGATAGCCGCTCGACTTGGCTAAGAAAATCAGCCACAAATGTTCGTTGTAACTCTGGGTGATAGTACAATTCAATTTCATCAAATACAAGATTAATATGCTCAAATCGATGATACTTTAATTCGGCATCTGCCACGACCGAGCTCAGATTTACTAGGTGATAAATCCAAGTTGCTGAACTATATATCTTTTGCTGTTCGCCGGAGCTAAGTGATCGAAGGCTTTCTCCATTGTCAAACTTGATATCAATTTGAAAAAACGGAGGTGGCAATACTTCAATGATTTCTGTACTCCGCGCCTCCGATTGGACTTTCATCGCATTGTATATTTCTCGTATCGGTATTGAGTCCTGACGGTCGTATATCAATTCGCGATACTGACTATAGCTGTCGATAAAGTTTATTGCTTGTGAAAACTTGGTAGTAATATGACTGGGGTGATCTCGTAATCTTTCAATTAGAGCTTTGGCGGCATCCCGGACATAACGGTATTCTATCGTTGTTGTCTCAGCCCCTGATCTGGCAAATTCTTTGATGAACTGAAACTGCTTGAGTTTAAATGGTCGATATCGGCGACTGATTGAGTACAATTTCTTTACGATATAGTCTTTTGCAGAGTCGGACAGGTCGCTGTCCATATTCTCAAGTTCAGATTTAGCATGAATCAGGTTAAAGGTTGCTATAACTAACTCTATAATTTCGTCTCTGTTTTTGCTGAGGACATCAGCTATTGGTCTAGGAAGTTGTTTCAGATTGCCTTTGCTCGTATGAAGTTGAAAAAGAAACGCCGTAGCTTTCTTTCCCGGAGCCAATTCATTTTGGCTTTCATTGTCTAATGCAAAACTCGTTAACACATTGGATGCTACCCGAGCAATTGTTAGATCCTCCTCATTATTTACGTCGAGGATTCCATGGTTGCGGTACGGATTTAGAACAATCGGCGTCTGATATCCGTCGTTTTTATGGAAAAGCGGTTCGAGCCACGGCGAATGTTTTGAATTCAGCCCATAGAATGAATAATTTATCGCTACAGTGTAGAAAAGCCAAGAAAGATCGCCGGTCACGATGGATTCACTATCATATTTACGCTTGAATACTTCTCCGAAAGCCTGTTCGTGCAGTTCTAGGTTTTTACCCAAACAGTCGAGTCGAAAAAATGTATCGTCTGCAAGAAAATAGACAGAAACGTGTAAACCTTCCTCTAGTTTGACATCTCTACCCAAGTCGTCAATGGTGTCTTTTAGTATTCTGCTCACTACGGCGACGTTATAAACGGCAGCATACAAAAGCTCTAGTAAGGTGCTTTTACCAGAGCCATTTCTACCAACAATTGCACAGATCGAAACTAATCTGCCATTATTCTGAGAGTAGAAGTTTGACGGCGTTTTGTTTTTCGTTTCTGTTATTCCTTCGCGTCTAATTTCGTATCCACGGTAAAAGGAATAAATGGTATCTACTTTAAGGATACGGTGGAACTCTGGAAGACAGAGATTGCGAGGCTCGATTGCTAGAAGCTTAAATTCTTTCACTATATTCTGTTTAGTAATACTCCTTGATATAGGCGTAAGCTCTTTCAAATAACTCTTCGTGTTTGTGGAGCTGATATTTGAGTAAGGTCTTGCGGAGTGAACGCTGTACCTCTCGTTCCCCGGCTACGGTGGTCTGCCAACCTGGAAACCGGACAACTTTAACGATGTCGTCGATGTCGGTCACAATGCGCTCCACTACTGCGGGTGTCTGATCTGTCTTTGACTCGAGGAACAATTCAGTGAGTGCTGATTTCGCGGATCTGCGCTCATCGGGTGTTATCAGGTCACGCTCCGCAAGCAAGGTTTCCCGGGCAATCTCGCAGAGTTGTTTGATAAATTCTATGTTGCTAATCAAACCTTCTTCAGCCTTACGTCGAAGATCATCGAGGCGCTCGCTCAATGCCTTAATCTTAGGGTTGCCCCCGTGGTTGCGGAAGCGGCTCTGAAGCAAATTGATCACCCTCTCGGCCTCTCTATTATCCTTGGATGCCGCCAGATTGTCGATGACCTCTGCATCCAAGATCATCTTCTGCATCTCGGTGTTGATCCCCTTGACGTGAATGTGCTCATGAATCAAGGCTGTCGTTTGCGCGCCGAGCGCTTGCCACAGCAGTCGCCCGTGATCCCCCGTGGGAGGCCGCACGGATGCATATACCTGGCTTAACCACTTGTAGTCAATTTCGAATGCGTCCAGCACAGAGTCTGGACTCAATGCTTCCCAAACTTTCGATAACGGTACGTAGTCACTGGCGAACGCATCTTTTTGCTCATTTGTCTTGATGTATTCCTGCGCAGCGGTCAGCCCCTCAAAGCCTTCGATCGTTCGATCACAATCTTGAAAATGTCCTAACGCTTTTTCAATCAAGCCAGGCAGCTCGTCTCGCAATACCTGCAGGTTAGTGACGACGGCCCGCACGCTTTCTTCATCAAACTTCAACGCGCTGGCGGTATCGTCGAAGACCCCAAAATAGTCGACGATCCTGCCGAATGACTTGTCCGGGTAGATCCGGTTCGTCCTGCAAATGGCTTGCAGCAGCGTGTGATCTTTCAGCGACTTGTCCAGGTACATTGTCTGCAGTATCGGTGCGTCAAAACCTGTCAGGAGTTTCGCCGTGACGATCAAGAATTTCAGCTCGGAGGAAGCATCATTAAACTGTTCAAGTACCTTCTCTTGCTGATCCTTATCGAGTCCCCATTTCTGTTTGAAATCAAGGTCATCATTCGCCGTTGTGGATATAACAACCTTGCTTCCATCCGGATCGAAAATCTTATCCAGTGCCTCCTTATAAAGTACACAGCCATCCCGGTCTGGTGCAACAATCATTGCCTTGAATCCTTGCGGTTCTACGTGCTCGCGGTAATGAAGCACGATATCATCGACGATCCGTTCAATGCGTTCCGGCGACTTTAGAAAGACTGACATCTTCGCAGCCTTCTGGCTGAGCAGATTTCGGTCGTCGTTGCTCAACTCATTCTGGTTAGCCAGCTCTTTGAACGCAATATCAAGGTTCTCCTTGTCAATGTGAACGTCAGGGAGTCGTGGCTCAAAATGGAGTGGGCGGGTCTGCTGGTCGCGGATGCTATCCTGGAACGTGTAGCGGCTGAGATAGCCGCCTTTATCCTCTTCGGCACCGAAGGCCCAGAAGGTGTTCTTCTCCGCTTTATTTATGGGTGTACCAGTCAGTCCGAACAGAAACGCATTTGGTAAGGCGGCCCGCATTTTGCGAGCGAGATCTCCCTCTTGTGTACGGTGCGCCTCATCCACCATCAGTACGATGTTGGAACGCTCATTCATTTTAGGATAGGCGTCTTTAAACTTATGCACCATCGCAATGATGAGCTTGCGAGTATCGCGCTCGAGCAGATCGTGCAGTTCCCGGATACTGTCAGCGTTTACCATGTTCGGAACATCTGCTGCGTTGAATGTTCCGGAAATCTGCGTGTCCAGGTCGACGCGGTCAATGACGATAATGACCGTTGGACTTTTAAGCTCCTGCTTCTTCCGAAGCTTTTGAGCCGCGAAAACCATAAGCAAGGATTTGCCGGAGCCCTGGAAATGCCAGATCAATCCTTTGCGTACCGTGCCTTCGATAACGCGGTCGACAATAGCATTTGCGCCTTCATACTGTTGGTAGCGGCTGACAACTTTAATCTTCCGCTTCTTGCTGTTTGTTGCGTATAGCGTGAAGTGTTGGAGGATGTCGAGGAGGACGTGAGGCTTCAACAAGTAGCTCATCTGCTTGGCCACATCCTGCATACCGGCGAAGAGTGCAAGCTCATTTCGATTTTCCTCTAAACGCCACGGCCCCCAAAATTCCAATGGTGTCCGAACGGCGCCATAGAAAAATGACCGCCCTTCTGTTGCAAAGCTTAAGATATTCGGAACGAAGAGCGCGGGTACTGCGTTCTCGTAGACCTCATGAATCTCAGAAGCTCCGTCCAGCCAGGAAACAGACGGTCGTACGGGCGTCTTTGCTTCGCCGACTACAACAGGGATGCCATTTATCAGGAGGACGATATCAGGAATCTTGGTCTCGCGTGCGCGGATCCGGAACTGATTTGTGAGAACAAAGGTGTTGTTGCCGAGATTCTCGAAATCTATAAGCTTGACGCCGACGTGCTCACCGTTCATTCCGAAAGGCATCGTCATATCTCCCTTGAGCCATTTTGCAAATTCTTCGTTGGCCTTTACAAGGCCTACCGTGCCGACGGTAATAAGAATGGCACGGAGCTTATGGATGACCTCGTTTGCGCGGCTCGGTTGAGCTGCTATGTCGGGGTTGATGCGGATCAGCGCTTCTTTTAAAAGATTTTCAACCAAAACATCTGTAGCCTCTCTTTGTAATTCATCTGCAGGAATGTATTGCCATCTAGCGCTCCCGTAAGTGACGTTAGCCTCGCTGCTTCCAGGGTTATTCAGATTTGTGCCGGTGAGCTCTTTTACGATGAGGTATTCGACACTGTTGAGTTCGTTGAAGGGCATAATGATGGCTTACAGGTTTCCTAGTTTATACGCCGCAAAGGCTTTTAGGACTACTTCTTTTTGATCCTCATTCTCTATTCTTGTTACGATGATCCTCTCAAAATTTGCCGTCGATGCGTGTATATACCATCTTAGAAGTGTATGGGTTAATGTGTCATCGCTTATTTCTTTTTGCAGTTGAGTAAACACGATTCGCAAGGCTTTCATCGTGTTCTCGATTGGCAGTATTCCGTCTGCCACCTGCTCAAATACTTGGTCGATTCCTTTAATTAATGGAAGTATGACCGCTTCCTTTCGATTTAAGACAACCTCGTAACGGTTTAGATTACAAATGCGGATAGTGGTTGCTCCTCTTCCTCCAGCACCAATTCCTACTATTTCAATTCCCAATCCTTCATCGTCTAGTTTAAATGTAAAATGGCCTTTGGGATCGTCAATCTCAGGATGTAAGAGCAGAGGTTGTTCAGAGAGCAGTGGATTCTGTGACGCGTGGCAGCTTGCATTATTCAAGCTATTGCCAATGAATTCAGGATTATAAATTCTACCAGCCAAAATTGGAAATTGATTTCCTTTACCCCCCTCGGTGTTGCAGTACCTGCATGACGGGACCAAATTTGACCATTCGTAACAAAGCCAATAATATCCTTTATGAGTGGCGTCCTCGAGTACTGCTTTTTTGGGTCGGTAATGCTCAATCTCTGCCTTGCAGATTCGTTCGCAGTATGCACATTTCTTGTGGTAGAAAATATTTAGTGCATCTCTTACTGTGGACTGGGTCTTTCCGTTCGCGTCTTTATAGGTTCCCTTATAGACTCTATCCTTTATTGGAGTATAATCGCCGCCTGCAATTTGATCCAGCTCAAGTTTTGATAATGGCTGTAGTACAGGGGGTATACTACCCGGTGTTTTAGCAACAAGGCGCATTATACTATTTTTTCAGAAGCTTCAGCATTTCGTCTTTCAGCTCTTCCGACAGATAACTGTTTATTTTTTCTCTTCGCAGATCATTCTCGACTATTTCAGGGAAGGTCTGTTCCGCGCGGATACTTTCATTGGATTCATGACTAATAGGAATTAAGTCATGAAATCCAAATACAGGCGATGTCAAGATCGTATTAGGAAGAAGATTAGGGAAGTCAATCTTCTCATCTAATCTCTCGATTACCACGCCCTCGCTAACAGTTCTATTTACAGTAAGGATTATGGTATTCTTAGGCGCACCTAAGAGGGGGATTGGGCTATGAGTGGTGGCTATGAAGAAGACGTTAGGGAACACTTGTGTCAGTGTTTCTATTATTTCGCGCTGCAGTATTGGATGAAGGTGGTTTTCGATTTCATCTATCAGAACGATCCCAAAAAACGCTCGAGTGTCGAGGCTGTTATGCACCGCTTTGAAGCGCATAAACATGTCGAATACTAAGTTGATTATATTCCGAAAACCTGCCGCCAACTTACTGATTGGAAGTGGTGTCAAGACTTGACCATTAGTTAGTTTTTCGGTAAACAAAACCTCTCTCGTATCCCGGTCAACTTCGATGTTATCGATCCGTTCTTTGGTGATTACCCTGATGATATCTTGTAACACGCCAAAGAGATTGCGATCGACTATATTCGAGGTGAAAAGCTCGTAATTGATATTCTTTAGAAGAGTCGCATATTCAAATAAGCCGATTATAGGATTGCGGCCTCTCGCTTCAATATTTTCTGATGTTTCCGCCTGCACGTTTAAGCGCGCTGGCCCGTACCCTATAATGTAGTCCTCATAATTGATGGACAAGGCCTTCGACAATCCTTTGATTCTGCGGGTTATTAAATCCTTCTCCCCTTTTACATATACATCTAGCTCTACAAAAATGCTTCGGTCTAGATATTTTTCTAAATCTGGATTTTCGTTTAAACCAATCGCTATCGCCTGGAGAATGCTTGTTTTTCCATAACCGTTTTCCCCTGTTATAAACATCCAGTTGGAATCTAAAGGGAGTTCTGATACGCTACATGCTTTTATCCCTTGGAAATTTTCAATCGTGATCTTGTTGATAGAAAGAGGCAAATGCGGCCGGCTCAAGAGTTGCTGCTTTTTTAGCTGTTCGCTCTGAATCAGCTCCTCCCGTTGTGTCACAACTCTAGAATAGAACTTGTCAAAATCGGTAGGCTCGATGAAGCCAAATCGTTGAGCATACTCTTCATGCTCTGGCTCGTCGTAGTCATAGATATACCTATCAATTAGCGCCTTGTCTTGATCAATGAACTGTTGCAAAAGACTCTCATACTCTTCATGCCGTTGTGACAAAGTCTTCTTCCATTGTTTGCCCTTTTTTGAATAACTGCCGCTCAAACCTTGGTTGAGGTGGTCTATCAGCTTTGAAAAGTAACTCGTCTTAATCTCGGAGTCCTTCGAAGTAATGATGACATGGCAACCTGTATTCTTGTTTATTTCAAAGTATACGTTTGGGGTCTTATTGAAGGAGTCTCCACCGGACCAAAATGAGATGCACAAGTAATGCTCGTTTCCTGGAAACCAAAACCCTCTTCGGAAGCGTTCATCTCGAACACTTCTCAAGTAAAAAAATGGGTTAATTGACTGGTGATAACCATGCCTTGACTGATTCCTCCATTGCTGCAACTTAAGAAACACATTTTCATGAATGCTTTGGATCTCTGGCATGTTACTACGTTTGTATATTCAATTCATTACCCGCGGCGAGCCGGCTATTTAGGGAAACGAGTGGACTATATCCCCAATTTATGAAATAGCACCTTATTCCGCTTCTTTGCACTCGCAAGAATTTGATCGAAGGAGATGATGTCAATTACGCATTTCAGCGCCTTGTTATAGCCGGAAAATCCTAGGCCATCATGCGTGCGTTCTAGTTGTGCATCTTCAGCGTACTTCGCGATTTTGGCATTGACATCGCAAATAAGGTAGCAGAAGAACTTTGTGCTGTCACTGATTGGATACGGCCGGCCGTCCTTGACTATTTGCTTGCCGCTTCTAATTTCCCGAATGTAATCGTAGACTTGGACAATTGGATTCTCGTCTTCGCCTGCATATCCTTTCCGCATCGGCCGCTTGAACTCAACCAAGACCACTGAATTGAACGGGATGTCCTCTCCTTCGATGAATGTGAGTGGATTGTTGAATATTGCCAAGTCAGGACGAGAGATGCTCTCGGTCTCGAGGCCTTCGATCGTGTTCAGTGGCTTATCGGAACTAAGAAATGTGTGAAAGCTGAGCCGCTCGTCGATAAGCCAAAGGTTCTGATCATTGTAGTCTACATCATCAGACGTTGTTCTTGTTGGGAACACGATATCATGAACGGTCTTCTCGAGCTCATACTTGCCTGATTCGTTCATCGCTAGCGACTTCTCAAAAAGCTCTATGATGTATTTACGATGAACTACGTACTGGGCAAGCTTAGACTTGTTCAATTCGCTCAGCCTATGTAAGACTTCTTTGTATCGCGAGCGGAGATCATCGGGACTGTCCTCTTGCTCGGTCATCTTCTTTAAAATAGACGCTGTTGCCTTTCGAGACTCAAAGTCAATGTCCTGATACGCCTTATATAATTTCAGGTCGATGTCTTGGTCCGTCATGCCATCAGTTACCACTATATCATCAAGCACCGCGCCATAGTTCGCCAGAATGCGGTATTGTGGAGCTACTTCGTTTATGTAGCTTGTAAGCGTTTCCAACTTGCGTTCTTTGAATGTGTCCACGACAGTTCCAAAACGCTTTTTGATCGCAGGTTCGAGCCCTTCATAAAGCTCATCGCGACTCATCAATTCTAAGTCGAAAAGTCCACCTCGCTTAAACTCAATTTGCGCGCGCTCATCATCTACATGCTCGTCGAGATATTCGCCCTCGATGTAGCCTGCGAGCAGATAATACTTGCCGGTTTCATCATCCTGGATTTTTCCTGAAACATCGGGGAACACCTTGGTCAAGTTAAACGTTTCAACCTCCCGATGATTTGCACACAAACTCAAGCGATGATACGTCAGCTCATCGTGCTCGAACCATTTTAGCAAAGTCAACTTGAATTCATGACCGCCGGCTTCAAAAGTTTCGACGTACTTGTTTCCCGCTGTCAATTGGCGAAAGCGCTCATTGATGTTGATGGTACTGTCACCATCTTTGAGAATAATTTCCGGGCAACGTGGATTCAGAAAATAGATCAAGCAGTGCTCAACAATGCGATTGGCAATCGTCTCAGGCTTCTTAGGGCACTTGCTTCGGTATTGTTCACGATATCCGATAAGCTTGATTGTGGTTCGGCGTTTGTCGGCTTTAGAATCACTCAAAACTGCTCGATCAATTCCTTTGTTATTAAAGTAGAAAAAGCGCTCGATCAGTTTGTCATCCTGCTTAAACACGCTGCTAACAGCTACGTTAGAGAAGGCTTTAAGCCAAAGGAAACGGCCAATTCCTTTTCCTCCCCGTGCTTCTTTATGCGTAGAGTGAGCCTTTTTAAAGGATGCATAATTTGTTTCATCAAAACCGATACCGTTGTCGATTATCTCAAAGTTGTCAATGGGTGGGCGTGATGATTCCTGATCTACTTCGTCCTCGTTTCTGAAAAGGTCAATTGGCCTGGAACGTTCGAGGATGATCTCAATCCGGCCATCTGGGATGTTTGCATCCTCCACTGCGTGAATTGAGTTCACAATTGCTTCGAAAAGCGGAAGCAGCATACTCTGCTCTGCTAATTTCAAGCTTTTGACTCTGCCTACAAGGTCAACTCCTATTGACTCTTCATATTGCTTTGTCATTTTATTAAAGGGTTTAGGTGAAGAGGGTAGTCACCGTCAGTTGTAAGTAGCAATATCGGAAATGCCATCTGCAATTTCTACGACGTTAGCCAGCCTAACCCACTATCACTACAGTTTCCCGCCGACAATCTTCTGTTTTTGAGCGATATTCCGCTGCCAAGTTTTGGAGGTACGTCAGATCGCTTGGTGCATACTTTTCTACTTGGTATAGGTGCAGCTCGGCTTCGGCAGAATGATTATGTTTAAGATCCCCGAAGAATCCAGCCAGCTCCACAAGCATTTTGCCCGATCTTTTGCGGTACCATTCCGGCAGTTGGCTATTTATTTCCGGGTCGGACACAAGCTTCAGCAACTCCATCATCAAGCCATGATAGTTATTGGTCCCTTCAAACCAATCCAGCTCACCATACTCACAGGCACTTTTGAGGAGGTAGTGGAAGGAGGTCTGCAGGTCTTCACTCTGTAATGCGCGGCCTTGATAGCCTTTGATTGCGGCAATCGCGGATTGGCGGGCTGCTTCTAATTCTTCTGTGGATGGACGTTGCGTCATCTTATTAACTGGAAAAGATTTGATTGATAAGAAGCTTTTGGCTCTGCTTCATTTCATTGCTTTGGAGCCTTAGGGTTTCCAGCGACCTCTCGAGTGAAATCACTTTCTGAATCAGCGAATGTTGTTCACTGATTGATGGAATAATAAGCGGAAAAGCCTTGACTTGCGATGAATTAATAGATGCCAAGTTCGAAGTCTTTTTAGCACAGCCTAAAAAGTATTTCTTTCCATAGGTACTTCCAGTTTGAAATGAAAGGAACTCTGGTAGTACTATCTTCCTATCAGGTCTAATAGCAAAAACGTGATTTTGATGTAAACAAGGATCGATTGCTCCATTCCAAACTGCTCCACGCCCCACCTTGTCGAAATCGCCACCTTCTGCAATAAGGACATCACTGGGTTCCAGCTTATACCTCAATACCTCGTGTTCGAGAACCTTTATCGTCTTAATCCCTGCTGTACTGATGTGGCCATCCTGTACGTTGGCAACGCTGAGATACGGTACTTCTAATAATGAATTGTTTGAGTGGTATTTTTTGCCTTTTGCAATCCCGGTTTGTATTGTGCAACATTCCCTGAGAGTTAGGATTCTCCAATCTTTATCATATTCACGGTCATTGAAACAACTATCGATAAGTGTGGTTCTATATTCAGCTAGTCGCCTGTCCAAGTTAGAATACTTCTCCACAACCTCATCGCCAGCCCAAAGCAATTGAGCTAGCTGTGCCTGCTCTTCCTTGGGAGGCAGAAGAAAGCTGTATTTCGCTAGGTCCTGAAACTTTGTTCGTGGAGAAAGTGAGCCGGCGGAGGTTTGAACCGCATATTCAAAGAAGCGGTCAGCCCGCACAATAAAAGGTAGCAGGCGCTGATCAAGTACGCTCTCAATCGCCTCTAGCACCAAGATATCCCCGCTGGAGATTCCAGCGAAGTCTGCTACGGCAGCCTTTTTCTGATATGCACGCCGTTTCCCAAAGAGAACATGTCCCGCCTGGAATTTTTTTGTGAAGGTGGTACCGTCTGCTACCGATCCCCAGCTTTTGATGTGTAGGTTTTCCGGTTCTATATGCTCCAAGCCAACATATCGCTCGATACCAGCGGCCAATGGGTCGCGTTCTGAGATATTTAGGTTGCGACACACTTCACCAAACGTCACTTTTTTCCAGCCTTTCCGGTCGAAACCTTTCATTGTAAATCAGTAATCAAATTTTGGATAGATGCGCGCAACTGTACGGAACCTTTTGTCCACGTATGAATCAAATCTTCAAGGGCGTGCTCCACTTCCGCATTGCGGCTTTCAGAAGTGTAAAGGCTGATGTTCAGATTGCCATTCTGTTCCAATACCTCTTCATTCTTTACCACCTTCGCAAACCCAGCTGCATTTTCAAAAGTTCGATAGGCACCAAAGATGCGCTGGATATGCCCCTCTTCTAGGAATGCAACCGACTTTTCCTGCCGCACTTCTTTCACTGCATTGATGAATAGAATTCTGCCGCGTCGAGCTTTCGGTTTGCTTGTCCGGCAAATTAGCAGACAGCTTTCCATCGGCGAGTTGTAAAACAGGTTCGGTCCAAGCCCGATCACGCATTCGACTACATCGTCCGCTATCATTCTACGCCGCATTTCTGCTTCGGAATCCCGGAAAAGCACACCATGCGGCCACAACACAACACTACGTCCGCTCTTCGGGTCTAAGCTCTTGTGTATATGCTGCTGAAAAGCATAATCAGCGCAGCCCTGCGGCGGCGTTCCCCAGATATTGCGGCCGTAGGGATCTGATGACCAGGCTTTGGCATCCCAGCTCTTGATGCTGTAGGGCGGGTTCGCCAGGATCACGTCGAAGGTCTTCAGCTCATCATGCTTCAGCAGGCTTGGCGCACTGAGCGTATTGCCCCGGACGATCCTGAAGTCTTCGATACCGTGCAGGAACATATTCATCCGCGCTATGGACGAGGTGATGAGGTTGATTTCCTGGCCATATAACTTCAGCGTACGGTACTCTTTGCCGGCTGTCTTGAGTTGCAGCGCGCCATTCAGCAGGAGGCCACCGGAACCACAGGTTGGGTCGTACAGGCTCTCGCCTGGCTGCGGGTCCGCGATTAGGGTCATGAGCCGCACTACGGTGCGGTTAGTATAAAACTCCGCTGCCGTATGTCCGCTGTCGTCGGCAAACTGCTTGATAAGATACTCGTAGGCATTACCTAGCTCGTCCTGTGGCACTTCCGTCAAGTTCAACTTGAAGCGGCTGAAATGCTCTACTAGATTTATCAGCGTCTCATCGCTCAAACGGTCTTTGTTTGTCCAACCGGCGTCGCCAAAGATGCCGAATAGCGCATCTGGATTCGCTTTCTCGATTGCACGCATGGCGGCCTGTAATGTTTCGCCAAGGTTTCGCGTCACCTGACGCACATCCTTCCAATGGGCGCCTTCAGGAATCTGGAACCGGTGGTTTTCTGCAAAAGCAGCATAGTCGAGATCATTGTTGCTTTCGTGCAGGGCCATCTCATACTCCTCGTCCCACACGTCGGAGATACGCTTGAAGAACAGGAGCGGGAAAATGAATTGCTTGTAGTCGCCCGCGTCAATATGACCACGCAGATATGTAGCCGCGCCCCAAAGGGATTTTTCCAGTTGTTGTTGGTTCATCGTCTAGGCAAGTAGCAGTTTGAGCGCATGGAGCTTTGATGCGTTTTCTGCGGCGTCTATTTCCAGGAACGTGTAGTCGAACCGATCTGGAAAGGCATTCATCATTTTGTTACCAAGAAATTTCGACAGCTCCCATCTATTCCTGCTTTTCGGTCTTTTGACCAAATAGTGAACCAAGCGGATTTTCAGCACCGCATCTTGCTCAAGTACGGGCCAGTATTTAAGCACATTCGTGCAGGGATGTTGCTGCCCACCTTCTACTTCATACATGACCGTCCAGCCACTATGATGGTCATCTATGCCATCCGGGAACGCCCAGTAGAAGTCCTCTTCAAGGCACCGAATTCCTTTTTCTTTCTCATTCTCTTTCGGATCGAATCCCAATGCTGCTCTCAGCGAATTGATCACGTCTCGGTCGGTCATACTAGTTGATCAGGTTAAATTTCTTGAGCAGTTCCTTGAACCGATCCTCGGCTTCCCAGGCTTTCTGCGCAGCGATTTCAAGATCATTCAATGCATCGTTCAGGCTCAGCAGCTCTTCCGTACTTTCCTTCGCTACATATAGTGGGATGTTCAGGTTGTATTCCTTTTGAGCAAGTTCCTCAATTCTAACAGATCGAACGAAGCCGGTGACATCCTTGCCTTTCTGATACCATTCATAAATCCGTGAGACATGCTCGGGCTCCAGGAAATTCTGAGCACGGCCAATCCGTTTCTCATCGGAGGCATCAATAAAAATAACTTTCCCCTTGTGCCGTGCAGCTTTGGCGGCGCGGAACACCAAGATGCAGGCTGCCAGTGTAGTGCCATAGAAAATGTTCGGCGCTAATCCAATTACCGCGTCGAGCCGGTCAGCTTTGATCAGCTCTTCGCGGATCCGGCCTTCTGCGCCTTTGCGAAATAGGGCGCCGTGGGGGAGAACAACAGCCATACGTCCGCTCCGGGGCTTCATGGAGCTGATCATGTGCTGCACCCAAGCCATGTCGCCATTGCCTTTTGGAGGCACCCCGGCAATGTTGCGTCCGTAGGGATCATTACTCCATAACTCGGCACCCCATTCTTTCAACGAGAACGGTGGGTTCGCGATAACGCAATCGAACTGCTTTAGTTTGTCGTCTTCCGTAAATGCCGGGCTCCGGAGTGTATCGCCTCGTACGATCTGAAAATCCTCGATGCCGTGCAGAAACATGTTCATTCTGGCGATCGTCGAGGTAGTTAGATTCTTCTCTTGCCCGTACATCTTCAGTGTCCGATAGTCCTGACCTGCTTCCTGCAGATGTTCGACACATTCCAGGAGCATCCCACCCGTGCCGCATGCAGGATCATAAATGGCCTCTCCTTCTTTTGCGTCGACGATCAGACCGATCAGATGAACTACTGACCGCGGTGTATAGAACTCCCCGGCCTTTTTGTTCGTGAGATCTGCAAACTGCTTGATCAGATATTCGTAGGCCTTACCCAAGATGTCTGCCTCGACGGAACTGTTCGAGAGGTTGTACTGCGAGAAGTGCTCGATCAGATTGATCAGCAGGGAGTCCGGCAGTTTCTCCTTATTGGTCCATGGGGCATCTCCCAAAATCCCGTACAGTTGTTGCGGATTGGCCTTTTCTATTTCTCTGAATGCGGTCTGTAGCGCGTTGCCGACGTTTAGTGTAACCTGTCTAACATCTTTCCAATGGCAGTCAGGTGGAATTTTGAACCGGTGATGCTCTGCTAGAGCAGCGTAGTCTTGATCGCCCGAGGAATCCGCCAAGGCTTGGCTAAACTCTTCGTCATATACGTCTGAAAGACGCTTGAAAAACAGTAACGGAAATATGAAGACTTTGAAGTCGGCTGCATCTACTGGTCCCTTAAGAATCCAAGCGGCCTTGGAGAGATATGATTCTAATTGGCTTAGGGTAACTTTCATCGTGTCAGGCTCGGCGTAACATGCAAACAATGAATGTTGATGCGTTGGCTTTGCTAAGATACCTGCCTGAGGTTGAGGATCGAAATCTCGTCAAGACAGTGATGTATCTATTTGGCCTTTAGGCAATTGTAGAAAGCTCTCATGGAACGCCCGCAGCAATCTCATAGCATCTCGCGCACCATTTTCACTGGCAGCTCCCCATTCTCATCCAGCCACTCCGGCAAAGCATAGTAGGCACCGCGCGTCCCGCGCACTTTTTCGATGTGCAGCTTCCCAATCTTCACAGCCTTCGCAAGGAACACGGAGATGAAATTGTCGCCCTGATAGTCCAGCGCTTGAGTTTTCGCATCCATGACCAGCAACTCCGCAGTGATTTCCTTCAATTGAAGTGGTCGCTTGAACTTCCGGATCGTGAAGATGATTTTGGCCTGCCAGCTCATCAGATGGTAGGGGCTGTTCTTCGGATTCTCGAGCTTTTTGATGCGCTCCTCCAGCCAGGCATTGCGGTTGAATAGCTCTTTTCTTCCCTGTTCGCTCTGTCGGAGTAGCTCCTTCAGCACATCGAGCTTGACTTCGGTGGAAAAGAGCTCTTTTTCGAGGTCCGCGATGCGGCGTTGGTCGAAAGTGGATGAGGTAGTTGATGAGGCTGGCATATTGAATTGAGGGTTTGACGTTTGATTGAACTGATAATTGCCAGAAATGGCTTCGAATGGCTGGAAAATTGCCGCTTTTGACGACTTCAGGTGCGCAAATGGACTTGTTTTGGCGGGCACTGGCCCAGTTTTGGCGAGTTGCACTACCGGAGCACTTCCACTTGGCTATCTGGCGACTACTACCACGCTAATTCTGCACTACTAAATTGGCTTTGCAAGCGCGAGAAAAGAGGCGATTTCGGCTGGGCAAATGATCAATCAGCCGATTCCGCCGAGCAGACCGGCGTTGATACGCCAGTGCTCGACGGGATTTGGATCAGATCATGGTGTTTATCGTGAGGGTTGCGCAGGTAGTTCCAGGCTCGCGAGTCACATTACGCAGCCTTCGGCGTGAAGCCGGGCAGGGCAGCGCGGAGTTGGGCGATAGAACTCTTCTTTCCTTGCGCCAGCCATTCGTCCAATTCGCTTTTTACGAACAGGAGTCGCTTCGCGCGCTTGATAAACGGTATCGCACGACGACTTGTGAACGTGTAGACAGTCTGCTTCGCGAGGTTCAGATAGCGCGCCGCTTCATCGATCGTTAGATACTTCGACGCTGCGTTGGTTTTTGCATCGGAATCTGCTGACATGCAGCTTTGCTGGGTCGCATTTCGCACCGCTTCCGCAATGAGCTGACTTAATTCTTCTGGGGTAATTACGATCACTTTCGTCATTTGTAGCTGGGGTTCTGGTTTCTGTTTATCAGAACTGGCACAAAGGTCGATTTCGGCTAAGCGTGGGGTAGGAGGTGGGGTAACCCCAAATTTTCAGTCCTCGTTTCTGCTTAGCTTCTCGCTGATTTTCTCGATCCGTTTTTCGATCGCTATCACTGCGCGATTGATTCCCACAGCTCCTTCAACGTTCAGCGGCTGAAAGTATCGCAACACAAACCGCAGATCGGCCAGGTGATTCGCGTCCTCTTTCTTCCACGCTTTGTTGAAGGCCGTTTTGATGCCGCTATTGCGGATGTTCGGCTTGCCGCTCGCCTTGTCGATCGGAATTGGCTTGGCTGCGAGTACATGCGCAAACTCCATCAGCCTCGTTGTGTCCACGTTCGCAACCTCGAGTGCTTCGTTGAGCAGGTATTGAATTGCGATCGCTTGTCGGGCGTGGGTAAAGGCGTTTTTAGCTGCAGGCTCATCAACCTCGCCGAGTCCGGGCGCGGTCCTTGCGGCATGTTCCAGTTGTTGTAACCTGTATTCGTTCACCGCCCCGGCATTTTTCTGGAGCCAGGAATCAGCTTCCCGCAATCTGTCTCTGGCCGATAGAGCATCATCTACTCTTTTGATAAGAGTCGAGGCATCTTTATTCTCGAGCGACGCGGCTCCTATGATCCTTCGGGCTGCAGCAGTTGTTTCGAGAACCAAGGGATGATCTTCGTCGAGCACGAAAGGTTCACCTAGAGATGCGTCCTGGTAATCTGCAATGCGGTCGTACAGATCTAACAACGCAGTGTCCGGCAAGAGATCGTCTCGATATCGGGCTACCTCTCTGGTCGCCGCCAGAGGATCTAAGCCTTGTACCATAGCCTGCAGCTCGCTTGAAAATTCAGTTCTGCCAGCGGACTCCTGAAACCGGTGGTCAGCAACAGAACTGTAGAAACGTGTGAAGAATTCAAGCGGTGTCAGCATCACCATGAAATTACTGAGCTTAGGCAGGTTGGCCGTTCCAAAGCCGGCTTGAAAAAGCTAAAACAATCAGTCCTAGAAGCTGGCTAAACAAAATTGTTTACTTTTGAACCGTGGCAGATACATTATCAGTACTGAAAGGCCTTCATCCCGGTCGGTATCTTGACCGCGAGCTAAAGCGCCGTGGTCTGAAGCAAAATGCATTTGCAGAAACAATCGGCGAGCATCCGCAGACACTCAGCGCCATCATCAAGGGACGGCGAGACATGAACATCCCGCTGGCGTTAAAGATTGAAGAAGCGCTTGAGCTGGAAGAGGGTTTCCTGATGACGCTTCAGATCCACTACGATATCAAACAGGAAAAGAAGCGTCGCGCCGAAGACATCCATCCCGACTTTTCGAAACTCCGGCGCATCCTGTTCTGGGATACAGCGATGGAGAAGATTGACTGGATGCGTCAAAAGCGCTCTGTCATCCGCCGGGTTTTTGAACGCGGGAACGCGCGCGAAAAGTTCGCTATCCGGCAGTTTTACGGAAGAGATGTAGTCGACGCTGTTTTGTCTGAAACCGGCAGAGTTGCGCTAAAGGGATAAATTCTTCGTTGCATGACGACGCTGCATTGGAATACGGTTAGCCCTACACTGCAAGTTGTGTTTCGGCAATTGATGTCCGCTCCGGAGTTCAGTGCGTTTCGCTTGGTTGGCGGGACTGCCTTGAGTCTCTATTTAGGACACCGGATGTCTGTTGACATTGATCTGTTCACGGATGCGCCGTATGGTTCGGTTGACTTTGATTCGATCGAGCGATACCTCCGGGCGGCCTACGCATACGTCTCAACTTCAGTCATCGGAGAAGTAGCTATGGGCAAATCGTACTTCATAGGGAATAGCGAAGCGGATGCGGTCAAGCTTGATCTGTACTATACCCACCCGTTCATACGCCCGGTAGTAGAAACAGCGGAAGGGTTGCGGCTTGCAGCAGTTGAAGATATTGTCGCCATGAAAGTCGAGGTAGTTGCTAACGGCGGCCGGATGAAGGACTTTTGGGACTTGCATGAGCTTCTCAATAAATTTCAATTCGGCAAAATGCTGGAGCTACATCGGGAGCGATACCCGTATGGGCACGACGAAGCGTTGATCCGGGAGCGGTTTTCTGATTTCAGTTTTGCCGATCAGGACTTTCAGCCGGAGTGCCTGCAAGGAAAGGACTGGGAGCTTATTAAGCTGGATATCCTGGAGGTTCTGGAAGCGTAATTGATAGGCCAGCTAGAGGGATGTCGTAATGGCCTGTAGCTGAGCATGCTGTTTATACACAATCAGTGTATAAAATTCAACTGAAATCCTTGCGTGGAGCGGACTGCGGTCGTACTTTGCCGCGAATCAACTAATGCCACATTGCTATGACCCTTCGCAATGGCGTATTTACAGCTGCTGCATTGATGCTGTTCAGCCTTTTCTCCGCATCTTGCAGCAATGACAAGGACGGGGACGGGATCGCCGACAATCTGGATAAATGCCCAACGGTAAAGGGCGTTGGACCGGACGGGTGTCCTGAAAAGAAAGGACTAAATGCCGTACACTTCTTCCTGGAGACCAGCGGAAGTATGGGCGGGTACTTTAAGGGCAATGCCGAATTTCCAACCATAATCTCGGATCTGACGGCCAAGATTGACAAGTCGATCAAGCCGATCGATATCTTCTTTATTGCGGAGACAACGGACAAGTTTAACGGCTCACCGCAGGCGCTGAGCAGTGAGATCGCAAATCGAAAAGTGTCCTCACAGAAAAGCTCCCAGCTGCACAAGATCATTGCAGACATAGCAGAGCGTACGGATTCGTTTGACATCTCGCTTCTGGTTTCCGATTGTATTCTGTCGTTCACAGATGCCGAGATTAAAAAGGATCCCGAAATCAATAAGAACGCCGCGCCGAGCACGCTGAAGAACAATATCTACGCGACGTTCGCCGACCTGAACAAGAAGAAGGGCTTCGGCGCTAGCGTTTACGCATTCAAGTCGAAGTTCAACGGGACGTACTACGACTATCAGAACCGCAAGATCGAACTGAAAGGCGAGCCGCGTCCATTTTATGTATGGGTTATCGGAAGGAAGGATATCCTCGCGAAGTTCGACGCGCAGCTTGCGGACATCTCTTCCTTCAAGCCAGAGAACGAGTTGCATTTTGGTCTTGCCGACGAAGCGGTCACTACCTTCAAGATATTCCCGACCATCGAGCGGGAGGGGGCAGATTGGATGGAAAACGGCGATCGAAACGGGATCGAAAGTGTTGGTGATCCAAAGAAGGCGCCGGTTCAGTTTTGCGTCGGACTGGACCTTAGCAAGCTCCCGCCATACGCGCAAACAGTTTCCTACCTGCAAGAGCATCTGGTGCTGGATCCCAAAGGCTGCGAAGCGTCATTCAAAATTATTCCCAAGAAAGATGTCGATGTTTCAAAACTTCGAAGTGAACCTCAGAAAGCCGCATTCGAGCAATGTACTCACATGATGCTGGTGAAGGTGACTTCGCTCGCGCTGAAGAATGCGTCAATCGCCGCGCGACTTCCGCTTCGTTACGATACCTGGTACCAGGACTGGAGTTGCATGGAAGATAAGAATCTGTCTGCTTCCTGCTCCGGAAAAACCTTCGCGCTGGAGCACATGATCAACGGCGTGCGTGAGGCATACGAAACGAAGAACGCAGACTATATAAACATCGACCTTAAACTTCAAAAGTAACCGTCGCTAAACCATGACCCTTCTTACTTCCTTCTGGACCGACATGTACGAGGTCTTCATCGGACCTAATGTCAACTACCCGGAATATCGTGACGGCATTTTCAGCTCAGTAGGATTGATGACGCTGCTGATGGCGATTGTCGTTTGCGCCATTTTCTACGCGGCACTGGGACGCTGGAAGCCGGTTTTTCACAAGCCTGTCCATTGGATTATTACGCTCGTTATCGTCGCAATCGCCGGATTTGTATTTGCGTACACGCAGGCTAAGGGCACGATAGCAGCGACAGATTCCTATACGACGCGGTTCGGGCTGTTCAACGCATTCTATGCGGTGTTTTATTTCGTTATCTTCTCCATCTTGCTGAAGCGTGTTTCCATCTTCGCCAAGCACACTCCACTCTAAGCTGTAAACGATCTGGCTATGACCCGAAATACATTCGTCTTCGGCATCGGCGGCACCGGCGCGCGCGTCATTCGCGCGCTGACCATGCTCCTGGCCGCCGGCACTGAGCTTACCCATGATGGAAAGATTATCCCGGTAATCATTGACGTCGATGCCGAGAACGAGGATACGAGCCGCACGATCAAGGCGCTCGATCTCTACAAGAAGATTCGCGCCGGAGCATATGGCGATAACTCGGAGAAGAAGCCCGGATTTTTCGGCACCTCCTTGAACACATTGTCCTCGCAGCGCAGCAATGAAGGCGACAAGATCCGCGATGAGTTCCAATTGAAATTTGCTGGTATTTCCAGCTCGTTCGCGTCTTACCTCAAGTTCGCGGACATGGAAGGCATCGACAACGAATTCATGAAGCTGCTGTACGACGCTTCGCCGAAAGACAAGCCGGAAGCGGAGCTGAATCTGGAGCTTACGAAGGGATTCAAAGGCAATCCCAATATCGGCTGCATCATTTTCAACGAACTCGAGAACTCGCCGGAGTTTAAATACTTCCTCAGCGCAATCGGTGAGCATGACCGCATCTTCATCGTGTCTTCAATCTTTGGTGGTACCGGCTCCGCGGGCTTCCCACAACTGCTCAAGCTGCTGAAAGGAAACCGAAACAATCACGTATCGTCTGCAAAAACTGGCGCGGTTACGATCATGCCCTATTTCAGCGTACAGGAAGACAAGGGAAGCGCTATCGATTCAACCCGGTTTATCTCGAAGACGAAGGCCGCGCTGTCGTATTACGAGCATGAGATGGAGAGCCTGGACTCGATGTACTACATCTACGACAAGCCCGGCAGCACACCTTACGAGAATAACGAAGGAGGTCGCGCGCAACGGAACAATGCACACGTGGTTGAGCTGATTGCAGCGACAGCGTTGATCAACTTCACAAACCGACCTGATGCGGCATTCGAGGGGAAAACGCAGTACTACGAATACGGCATCAAGCGCAACGAGTCGACGCTCAACCTGAGTCATTTCTTCGAGGAAACGCGGCGCTCTGTGCTTCGCCCGCTTACGGCGTTTACCTACGCTGCGAAAGCTTGGACGGAGTTTGTCCCAGGTCAGCTTAAAGAGGCGTTCGCGCAGGATCTGGAGCTGGACAAGTCGCTTACGACAAATGCCTTCTATCAAGTGCTTACCGCGTTCATTAAGGAACACTACATCCCTTGGCTAAAGGAAATGGGCGTGAACAACCGGACATTCAAGCCCTTCGATCTGGACGCCGATTTCAACTCGCTCGTTCAGGGCAAACCGATTAAGACCGGGTTGTTTTCAAAAGGAATCTCCGAAGGATATCTGAAGGAGCATTTCGGGAAAATTCAGAACAGGCTTAAGGCAACGGTAGCGAAGCCTGAGACGCGGACGATGATGTTGTTGTCTGAAGTCGCGGAGAAATGTTTTGAGAAACTTGAAGACATGCCGGCAATAGCCTGACGCGTCACTCGATAACGAAACCCTGTAACATACTCGACATGTCTGATAGCTCAACGGCCAACTATATATTCCGCGTTCACGAGGATGGGGCGGCCAATATCCGCCTTGAAGATTGGGGCGTTTCCACGAAGATGGACGCCAATAAGATCAAGACGATCAAAGATGTGCTCAAGAAAGGCACGTCGAAGATTGCTACCTCGGTGCCTTCGCCTTTTGCCCGCATGCATCTGTTTGATACCGCGTTCAAAATGGTGTCGGACGATCTGGATGGCAATTCGGTCTATCATCAGCTGGTCAGCGATTGCCTGGATATTTTCCAGCTGCTTTTCCAAAGCGGCAACGGCAACAGCGAGATCACATACCGGATCTGGAATCGGGCAGAGCGGGTCGGGAAGCTTCGGGAGAAAGGCGAAGGCCACCCACACAAGTTGCTTGCCGATTCCCTCGAGATGTTCTTCAAGGGGAAGTTTGCCGGCGTGCAATCCTTGACGCTAATCTACTACAAAGGAATTATGCTTGGCGGAACCTCACCGCTGACCATCTTCTTCACGTCGCCGAACTGGCAGCGGGAGATGATGGAGAACAACATCCATATCGCGTCCACGACGAATCACGACGAGTTCTTCGACATGGACTTCCGGCCCCTGCACAGCCGGGATCCACTCTTCGTTGAGTTTCTCTATCGCTTCTATCTGGCATATCGCAGCACCCTGCATGAGAATTGTGAAGGACTTGCCGAATACATCCGAAAGACTATCGAGACGCATCGCAAGGAACTGGCGCGCAAAAGCAATGCGGAATGGAGCTCCTACATCAATAATCCGTCGTCCCTCGATCAGGATTACCAGCGTGTGGAGGTGGTTCCGGCATCTTCAACCTATCTGCAAATGGGAATGGCGTATGCCTACACCGTCAAGCAGGAAGACATCCCTACCAAGATCCAGAGCGACTCCGATTTTGTGATTGTACCGAGCGTAGAGCGGTATCGGGAAGAGATCGATATCACCACGAACACGCCACTCGCGTATCGCCCGTTAGTGCTGGCGCGCGGAATGAATGTCGCGGGCACTTTTACCTACGACAATACGCCCTGGAATGCGGCGACTGATATTCGCAGGTCCGCCATCATGGACACGTTCGGCGCGCCGGTTCCACTCTCACAGCGCCTCCTGCCTGGGACGAACATTCGCTATCCGTTCCTGACGACCGAAGATTTTCTTGAAGATTCGCTCATCAGGATGCCGTATAAGCTTCATAAGGAGAAGTTTTTCACCGGCTACGGCGGTGATTTTAGCTACCTGCTTCCAATCAAGAAAGAGTACTTCAACTTTTTCAACATTGACGACCTTAAAAACGCATTGACGATCCTAACTGGTGATACGCGAATCACCGTGCAGCTGCGGATCCCGGTGCGGAATACGAAGGGTAATTCGCACATCATCTTTACAAAGGACTACGATTTCGACAAGGTCGCGATTGCGCAGTGCGAGGCTGGGATGGCAATCTTTCCGTTTTACCGCTTGACAGATAATGACGAGAAGCTGCAGGCGCTGAATGAATACTCGGTGCTGTTTGCCGATGGTGAGAAGAAGTTCGATGTGGCTGATCTGTCGTTTTGGAAAGTTCAGGATGTGATTCATCGCCGCCGGCTGGACGTGCGCAAACCGCTGCCTCGCTCGAACCGCACGAAAGAAGGTTCGTCATATCATTACCAGGTGCATAGCGCCTTTGATCTTATTGAGCTTAAGCTGAAAGACGAGCGCCAGCGGACGTACACCGGGATGATCCTGCCGATGTTCAAGACTGTCAGTAACCAGCAGGCGACAAAGCGCTACACCTTCGCGATCGACTTCGGTACTTCGAACTCGCACATCGCTTATCTGGACAACGCTGCTGACAAGAAACCGAAGACTTTCACCATCGGTGAAGAAGACCTGCAGACGGTAATGTTGAATGCGCCAGCAGATGGACGGGATGCGGCTGAGAAATACGCAAACGGATTCGGTCAATTTTATGAGTTGCGTTCATTCGTGAATCGTGAAGCCGTACCGGCAATCATCGGCAGAGAATTCGGGTCTCCAATAGCATTCCCTATTCGCACTGCAACTGCGGAGAAGGCGACGTTCCAAAGCGAGCCGCCGAGCCTGTTTCAAAATATTTCTATCGGGTTCTTCATGGATTCCGATGAGACGAAGGGCGACAATGCGCTTTATCATACGAACCTGAAATGGCTATTTGAAAATGCGCTGAATCATTCCGATCCGGACCGTATCCAAGCGTTTCTGACAGAACTGCTGCTTCTGATCCGGAACAAGGTCATTACTACAGGCGGCAGTCTGAAGGATACACGCATCGTCTGGCTGAAACCGCTGAGCATGAAGCAAGGCTCGGTGGATAAATTTGCCGGAAAGTGGCGGGCAGCGTTCGAGCAAGTGTTTAAGGAATCCGGCGCGGTACTGGAAGAGCCGATTACGGAATCGATCGCGCCGTATTTCTACCTCAAGAACAACCCGGATGCAAACGTGCGCGACTTCGCAGACGCGCTCAACATTGATATCGGAGGCGGGACTACAGATGTGATGTTCTTCATGCGCCGCACGAGTAACTATCTGAGCACGTCCTTTCGATTTGCCGGCGGCGATATCTGGGGTGACGGGTATAACCGGAATGAGAAGAACAACGGATTCATCAAGAACTTTCTGATCGCAAGAGCAGAGAGCAAAAAGGATGCGTCTGATGAAGACCGGATCCTGGCAAAGTTCCTAAGTGATCCTACGCTGACGTCGGAGGACGTAACCTCACTACTTTTCCGTTACGACAATCACTTCCGCTTTTCGGATACGATCAACCGGAACAAGCCACAGCTCAAACTGATATTCTTCCTTCACTACAGTGCGATCGTCTACCACCTGGTGCAGATCATCGAGTTGAAGGATCTTGCAATTCCGCGCTACTTCACGTTCACCGGCAAAGGCAGCCAGTATCTGGCGTTGATGTGCTCGAGCGATGCGCTGACGAAGTTCACAAAGCTGCTGCTGCAGGCGTACACGGCTCGTCCGGTACCGACGGATTTCAAAGTGGTGCTTATTGCCAATCCCAAAGAAGCAACGGCAAACGGCGCCACATTATTTATTAATAGCCCTGACCGGGACCGGATCGATATGAGCGCGATCGATGTCGTTACGCATTGGGGACAGGAGCCGGGCACCGAAGCGCCCTTCAAGCGGATTGTAACGCCACTGCGCGAAATCGTGCAGGATCGCGCCTTCCAGGATTCGGTCCTGAAGAACCTCCAGCGATTCGTAGAACTGACACTGCAGAATGAGAGCATTGCCACCTTCCTCGCCGAGTATGAAATCAAAGGGCTGAGCGAAGTCGTGCAGATGCTGACTGCCGGCGACGCGACCCAGAGTGGAGAACTATACGACAGTTTCTATTCACTGCTCGAAGGCATGCGGACAGCGGAAAGTGACGGCATTTCTGAAACCTTCTTCTTCCTCGCCCTGAAGGACGCGCTGTATGCGTTGTCGAAGCAGATCATGGCGTAAACTCACCTATCAACCCGTTTCAATCTACTCCTTTATGGCCCGCCTAAAACTTGCGATTCTCGCATTTTGCTGTTTCATTTCATTAGGCCTGAATGCCCAGACTTCATCAGCGCAATTGGACGATGCCAAAATTGCGATGATTCGAGCGGCTGTTATTTTCTACTCCACGGATACCTTGGTTTCAAAAGCGGAGATCGCGTGTGATGCTAAAACGATCACTGAGCTTAAGTCGTGTGCGAAGCCACTAACGGGCGTAGACAAGAAGATTGACGTGTGGAACAGCGTGGCTGTCAGTGAGGCTTCCGACCTGAAAAAATTAGGCGAGACCATCGTAAATACTGTTAGTAAGGATAGAGAGTACAGAAAGAAGCTTCCGGCGTATCAGTCCTTTACCAACGAAATCAAACGGTTGGGTGAGCCAGCAGTTGAGCTGCAAAACGAAACGGGGAACGATGCCGTTAGTAGTGTACCCCCATCTTCTCCTCCCGCGAATGCTTCTATTGCAGGAAATGAAGACCAGGTCGTTTCTACCCCGGTCGCTAACCAGGGTGGTTCGCCTGTCAAAGTACCACTTTGGAAGGATCCCTTCATCCTGAGCTGTCTGGCGCTTGTACTTTCTTTGATCGCACTGATTGTTGCCTTAATGGCAAAGAACCGTAAGTCGCATCGCCGTTCAGGGAGTAGCCGTGAAGCGCCCCCGGTCTTTAGCGAGTCTGGAGCAGAGGCCTATCAGACACAAACTAACATCTCAGCCTTACAACGGCAGGTTGCAAACCTCGAGCGCGAAATGGGTACTATCAATACGATGATTGAAGATGCAGAGCGACGGCTGAATGAAAAGGTACGTGTACTCGAATCGCAACATACAACCGAACTGCCAGGGATCGCTCAAGCTACCTCATCTCACGCACCGTTAAGCAAAAAATGGGCGAAGAACGTAGATGGGGGCGGTTTTGAAATGGACTCGCTTTCATCCGAGCCGGACAGCAAGATGATCTACGAGATCACCCAAACCGGCCCGCAAACTGCTACGTTCAAAGTCAGTGAAACCCGCGACGCGCAGTTGTTTGCCTTGACAAACCCGCAGAACTATTTGCGGGAGGGGTGTAATTACACGTCCCAGCCGGCTGCAAACAGTCAGATCCGAACTGAGGTGCCAGGAACATTAGAGTTGCAAGGGCGGAAATGGCGGATAACCAATCCTGCGCAAATCACGTTTTACTAATCTGGTTGACATTTCAGGCAGATGCTGACTCTGGACGAAATTAAAGGCAGGCTTCGAAAGCGAATAATCGATCTTGAAGGCCACGTCGAGCCTGCGGATCTCGACGATATTGTTGAGGATGCCAAGGAGCTCGGCATGACGGACGAGCAAATCGCACGGCTGGTGCCAGAAATCGATCAAACGATCAATTGGGAGCACATTCGGGTTGAGAAGGAGAAAGCAATCGAAGCTGCCGCAATTGAAGCGGAGCGTCAGGCGAAGCGCCAGGAAGAAATAGATAGTGCGCCCGAATATCTGGACGCGCTCATTTCATACTGCATGGCGGACGGTATTGTTGAGCCAACGGAATTGCGCATCGTTTTTGACAAAGCAAAGAATCTTGACCAGAGCCTTCATGTCCTGGCGGTAAAAGTCAAAGGCCTGTTGGATAAAGGCCGGTTTCGACCTTTTCCCGCAGCAGACCTGAATGCGGACGGACTGCACGAAGTTCTGATGTCGACAACCTGGTATACGGCGAAACTGCATCCACAGCTGCAACAGCCGCCAGTTATAAACGTTCCGCCTCCGCCGCCATCTCCACCTCCGCAGCCCATGCGGATCGAGTTGTTCAGGGTAGAAAGGGGGCGTATCAAAAAGGGCGAGGCCACGAAATTGAGCTGGAAAGTGTCTGGGACGGGCCGAATCACAATCTCGAATCTTGGTGCGACGGAGACATTGGTCGGCCAGCAGACGATCAAGCCAGATGTTACTACCACATACGTGTTAAACACGGGCACACAAACGAGCACGCTAACAGTTGAAGTTATCGTGTCAGGCCGCTCGGAACAGCTCGCGAAAGTTGCCCTCGCAGTGATCCTGATCGTTATTCTGCTGAGAGTTGGGTGTTGAATCGGGGGGCGTGCTTGGCATCCGTCTATATCCTATGAGAGCCGTAATGATAGCGGAATTGTTTTAGGGCGCATCCTCAGATGATAGACAGCCTTGCACAGCATAATGCAACTAGTAATGGAATGAAATACATGAATATGATTTTGTCTTTAGAATTCTTCCGACCGAGATGTTGACTCTTGACGAACTGAAGGACAAGCTGCGCAAGCGTTTGATCGATCTTGAAGGCCATGTGGAGCCTGCTGATCTTGACGATATCGTCGAGGAGGCAAAAGAGCTTGGTCTGACGGATGAGCAGATAGGGCGCCTGGTCCCGGAGATCGACCGGACGATCAACTGGGAACACATCCGGCTTGAGAAGGAGAAAGCAATTGAAGCCGCCGCAATTGAAGCGGAGCGTCAGGCAAAACGCCAGGAAGAAATCGATAGTGCGCCCGAATATCTGGACGCGCTGATTTCGTACTGCATGGCTGACGGAATCGTCGAGGACGCTGAGCTGGGCGTGATCTTCGAGAAAGCAAAAAATCTTGAACAGAGCTTACATGCTTTGGCAGTCAAAATCAAAGGACTGTTAGACAAGGGCCGCTTCCGCCCTTATCCGAATGCGAACCTGAATGCAGATGGCCTGCATGAGGTCTTGATGTCCACGAGTTGGTACACGGACAAGACGCATCCACAGGCGCAACGGCAAGCATCAGCAGGGGCTCAGTCGGCTCCTCCACCTCCCCCGCCGTTGCGAATCGAGAAGTTCAGCGTCGACAAAGCGCAGATTAAAAAAGGCCAGTTTGCCAAGCTGAGTTGGAATGTGTCAGGCAAGGGACGAATAAACATCTCGAATCTTGGCGGGACCGAAACGCTAGTCGGCGAGCAGATCATCCGGCCGCTCGTGACGACGCGATATACGCTCACTGCTGGGGGGAGTGAGCAGTCGGTCGATGTTGTAGTCAAGACGACACCGGTGCTGATGAAAGTTGCCAAAACTCTTTGGATCCTAGTCGGTGCCTTTTTCCTCTTGATGATCATCATACGTGTCGGGAAAGAGGTGTTAAAGACGAGGCCTAAAGAGCAGTATACATCCGTGTCGTCGGCAGGGAATTCGTCAGCCTTTTATTTGACCGTGGGTAATGTGGGTGCAGAAAATTTGAGCACGGAAGAAGAGACCCGGCTCATCGAAGTGATGAATCAGTATCTGCGGTACCAGAGTGAAGATTATCAGAATCCCGAATCGATCCGAGCGATTTGCGGCCAATACGCGTTCCCTATGGCTCGGTATTTCGCAAAGACGAACGCCACGGAGGATTATGTCTACGAGGATGCGCTACGATATCGGAAGAAATACAAACCCGACACCTGGAAAATAGTCCCTGAGAGTACCAAGCTCAAGCGAACTCCGGAGGGATATTATACGGTCGATTTGGAGGGGACGTTCAGCTATTACATCCGGAATCCGAAAAAGGGAAACGGGTATCGGGAGCGGTATGTGCGCAACCACTATTTGCTGAATCCGAACTTTAAGATTATGTCAGTGTATGAGGTGAAGTAGTTACCTTAAGCCAACTTGGTAACGCGAATCACGCTGGTAGTGCTGTAAATCTGGACTGAAGTGAGAAAAGCCTGTCTGCTAGCGCGCTGTACGAAGCTGTTTTCGTTTTGAAGTCGGCTGAATACCTTGAAATCAAGCTTTCATAATGCGCGGAAAGCGAGTCGATGTTGGATTTTGTTTTCTTGTTGATCTCTCGCTGATCCTCCACAAAACTCTGATTCAAGAATTCGATTTCTCGTTTGAGCTTCTCGTGTCGCTGATCAAAATCGGCTTTGGTCTGCTCGATCTGGCCGTCCTTTTGTTTCACTAACTCATCGACTCGATCCCGCATTTGCTGCGTAGTCTTATTGTAAGTCAAGGTCTGTTGAGCTTTTACAGTTTGAGCTTCGTTCTGGGCGTCGACTAGCTTTTGCTGGATCAACTTACGTTTTGTCTGGAAATCTTGCCCGAGTTGAGCTTTGGCAGTTTGGATTTGGTCTGTCACAATCCGCTCCTGTTTCTTCGCTTCTTCCAACTGCTTGGATAGCTGGTTTGGGATCTGGGATTTCTTCGCATTGATCGCCTCTTTTACCTTTCGTTCTTCATCATCGATAAGCCCCCGCTCCAGGCTAAGCGTTTGCTTGGCCCTGACCTCGTCGGAATAGGGTAGGGCTTGAGGTGGTGAACTCGCCAGCGTGCGTGTTACCTTCTGGCGCCACTCATCCAGTTTGGTTGCTCTTGCTGTTGCAACCTCGGGCACTTTTACCCATTTCCCTGTCGACGTTAGAATTCTACCAGAAGCGTCAACACCTTTTATATCGGCCGCAGTATAAATGCCGTATGCTGATAGATTAGCAACGATAGTGGTTGGTCGGGCATAGCCATCTGTAAAAATGCTACGCTGATGATCTGATATCCGATGTTGTTTGAGCGCATCAGTGGCGTAGCTAAGTTGATATTTCTCAAGGGCCTCTTTCAACACTTTTTTTTCTTTGATCGCAAGTGCAAGTCGTTTTCTTTCAACCGCTGCCAGGCTTTCTTTGAATTCACCGTCTACGCGTTCGGCATATTCCTTTTCTAGCAGCTGGATTTTCGCTTTGATCGCGGCGAGCTTAAGAGCCAAATCGTTATCCAGCAGCTGGATTTGATTGCGTTCCTGATTGTTGAGCCCAGAGAGCTCTTGAGCGATTTGTTGTTGACGCTTATTCGACGCTTCATCATGAGTCGTAACGAGCCGCGTAAATTCGTTCTTGATCTGCTCATTCAATACGACTGTTTCTCTATGGAGAGCCGATTCGTAATCCCGAAAGATTTTTGCTTCTTGCTGAAAAAGATCCTGAGCTCTCTTATCTACGCTTTGAGCCCTGGCTTGATGCGTCGACACCAAAGCCGAAATCAAGTTCCGTTCTGTTGCGAGTTCTGAATTCATTTCGCGAACCAGGCCGTCGAGTTCGGCCTTCATATTTGACGCTACGCGCTCAATATGGTTTCGCTGGTCCATTAATTGCCGCTGGAGCTCCAATACTGCAGTCAACGTTTTGTCGCGTTCGTTCTTGACGAAAACCCTTAGTAGTTTCTGGAGCGGATTAGACTTAGGTCGCTGGATAAACCCTGGAGATTGTACCGAGATCGCCGGAACATCAGCTAGGCGCGGAACAATAGAATATGCCGTTTGGAAAAATGCCGCAGCTTTACTTGGAAGAACTCGGTTTACCTGGATGCCCGGATTGGGCGATAATACTCTGCACCAATCGTCGGCCGATGGTCGTAGCGCTGCATTTGTGTGACTTTTCTCAAACGCGGTTATGAAAAGCTGCTGAACAACTTTGTCGAGTGCATTAAATTGGAGATGCGGAGGTGGAATTCTTTTAAACTTACTTTTTCCGACTCCATGAGGGAAGAGTCCTGCCTTGATGATTTCATCAAACGTTGTCAAGCCGTCATGTGGTGGATGCAGGGCGCCTGTAAACGGATGGATCCCTAAAAGAAGCCTGTAAAATATGACTGCCAAGCTAAAGCGATCCCATGTCTCCTCGATCACCGTATGCTCAAGATCTCTTGTATGTTTGCGATAATATTCGGGAGGTGTATAATCTGGCGTTGCAACATGGGCGGGAAATAAGAGCTTCCCATGATCAAGAACCTCGACTGAATCGATGTCTATGATTGATATGTAGCCGTTCGGAAGAACCATAATATTCTCCGGTTTCATGTCAACCAATACGTAATTTCCAAAAGCGTGAATCTGTGCCAATGCAGCTGCGACATTGAAACACAACTTTTGCCTTGCTTCAATGGCGTTTGGCGACTGGAAGGCGAATTTCCCCCAAGTCTTCTCTAGGGTTTTCGGAAGTTTTGCATGGCATAGCAGCTCGAGCTTCTCGCCGGTCGCCTTATGCATCGTGTACCCAACAAACTGTCCACCTTTAGATGCAAGGTGCAGCGGCCATATGACGGAATGATGGCCATTAGCGTCCGAAAAATTTGGCTTGTGGCCGATCAGATATCGAAGCTTTTCTTCCTTCGCCTTATTTCGCTTTCCGGCATTGTAAACTTTGAGAACCTGCTGAGCGTAATTGCCAGGAGCTAGAATCTCATAGATTTCTGCCTCGCCGCCGCGGGCGAACGGTTGATCTGCTGCTTCAATCTCTGCTCCATTAGACAGCTTGAACCTCTGGCTCATCTTTTTCTGTTGGGATAAAGACTGATAAAATCATCGTTTTGTCGTCCGTCTCATTCATGAGCTTTTCGTTGCCCTTTTGAATGAAATTGGTCCAAAGACGATCGATGGTTTCTTGATCTGCGTCAGCCTGTTTTAGCTTCAGAAGATTGAGATAGTTTGGTTCGAAAAAGGGTTTGAACGGGAGGTTAGGATCAGCGTATTTGTCTTCTGCTTTAATATACTTCGACATCTCGAAAGATGCTCGTTCGCATCCGTCAGTCAGTAGGCTAAACGCGGTTATAGACTTACCATAAAACGTTGTTTCGAAGAAAGGAGAGTCCTGTGATTCATCCCATAATTCAGACGTGACAAACAAGGTCTGATTGGCCTCTTCCCCTTTTGTTGGAGTCATAAGTGGATGCCAGTTGCCTTCATCATCACGGAAGGCAGCACGGCCATCCCCCACGTGTGCGCAAGCAACGAAGCTACCGTTGCTTACAGCAACGATTAATGTTGCCGACAGTGCTTTGAGATCAACGCTCAGTTCGATTGCTCGTGACCTCAGGTCCTCCTTCAGTTCCTTGAACAGGCTATATGTTTCATCTCGCCATGATTCGCCGTTCAGGTTTTCTGACCCGTAGGGAAACCAGTCCTTTAGCTTTATCGCAGTCGCGAGTTTGTCAATGGCTCCATCTACTAAGAGCTTTGAGCCGATCTGCGAATGGCTGCATGATCCAGCACCATCTGACACGGCGGCAATGAGAAAGTCTGTTTCTGAAAGCAGCTCTGCACGAGAATTATCCTGACAAGGAAGACCTTCGGAGACGTGTGCAGAGCCAATGGTAGAACACTTCGCGTGTATCCAATTAGGCTCTCTCATTAAACTTCAATTTGAGCCCAAGACGTTACAGGTGGAAGGGAAACAGTCTGACCTTCCGCTGATTTAGAAACCATGCTGATACTCGCGCTAAGCCAGGTGAATAGGGCAGAGAATTCGAGCCCCTGTAACTTAAGCGGAGGATTCGGGTAAGCAATCTGCGACAGCTTTTTGTGATTGTATCCCTCGACACCCACTGCAAAAAATGAAAATCCTTTACTGTCAACTTTCGTTTTGATTTCTTGACCCAGACTAGTCAGGTCTTGACCTGAGTCAGGTTCTCCATCTGTGATCAGCATAATCCACGGCCGATAGTAGGTCTGTCCTGTTTCTTTATACCATTTCTTGCGTTCTTCGGTCAAGTTGATCGCCATTCGAACTCCGTCCACAAGTCTGGTGGTACCGGAAGTGGTGAGCGTCGGCATTTCAAAATCCGCCGAGAGTGTTGGCTGGATTGCTATCTCTACAGTGGAACTGAACGTCACCACAGCGACTTCGATTCGCTGTGCTGCAACGAAGTCATTCTGTAACGCCGATTGAAATTCTTTGAGTCCTTTGTTCAACTCATCGATCGGCCGGCCATTCATGGATCCGGACACGTCAACGACTACTACGCAAAGGCATTTTTGTTCGTAATTCTCGGGCGATTCGCCACCGAAAGAGAACGTTTCCAAGCTACTCATTGGTAAGGGTTTAATTGGGAATTGAAAGCTAATATAAGGAGCTAGAACAGAAATCTTACATGCACGTTGAATTGCACTTTCAAGCGATCAGCTTCTAAATTGAATAACCAGAGCTGTGATTGCGGCGGCTAATAGCCCAGCGAGGACGATTACCATTGTCATCAAATTCTTTTTCGGCTGTTCGTGATCAACAAGACCTGGCGGAAACGAAAATGTCACCCCGCCTGTTGCAACGCTGATTCCAAAGGGCCGGCGGCATTTCTCGCATACGAATCTGCGCACCATCAGATCGTCGACAACAATATTTTTAGTGCCGCAATACACGCAGTATAACGAAATAGTGCTGGGGCGCAGCGCGGGTGGGTGAACAGGTGGCGGAACCGACTCCAGAGTTTTACTCGGAAGGGGTAGCGTTTGTTGTGATGGCGTTGTATGTTTAGCTAAGTTTCGGATCTGACGCTTCACGCGAATGTGTAATTCGCGGGAGGCTTTAGTTGATCTTTGGGAAAGCTCGTATTCCAACGCTTGCAGGACGTTCGGCGAGTCCCTATGTTCCTGGCTTAGGTGGGCAAGCTGAGTAATGGAACGATCTAAATACGGGCGATTTTGCATGGTGCAAAGGGTTGAAATTTTTCAGATTGCCGATTCTACAGGTTGAGAATTGGCAAGGACCTCTTTATCGCTCAACTGACTTGCTTCCGTAGTTGAGGATTCTAAATCGTTACCTCGATTTTGTTCCGCTACTGGAGCTTCGGAGAGAACATTCAAGAGATCCGGTTTCTTGATCAGGATTGATACGAGTTCCTCGATTTCAGCTCTGTTGTTAAAGAACTGATCGACGTCAGTTTCAGGATCTGTAAGACGGTGCGCAATTGTAAGAGCGGTGATGTCTTTTGACGCTTTTATTGACTTAGCCTCAACTGTATAGCAACTTTCTAAATCGCCCCTTTCCCACACGAAAAGATTGTTAGCCCGTAGTCCTTGATGAAGTGTCTGCACTTTATCAAGTCCTACTTCTTGTACGATCGCGCTGTACTTGTCGCCCTTTGTAAATCGACTCTGCATGTATGAGATCATGGAAAGCAGATCTGCATCGTCTGAAGCAATGCTGCCCGCGGAGACTTTTTCAAATAGTCGCAATACATCCTGAGCATCTAGATTCTTGTCAGCGTCCTTTAGACGGTCAGCAATTTTCGGATAGTTCACAGTCATGTTCCCAATAGCCTCCTTCACTTTTCTGAGGTCAGCATTGAGGTGGGTTAGGTTTAGATGTGAGACGATTTTTGGAATTTCATCCTTCAGGCAGTCCAGATCCCCGAGCATTACATACTTGATACCGAAGCATTCTAACATCTTGATGTAGGTCAGGAAGTTTCCTTTGCCGTTGATTCGAGCAACTGTAATATTCTCGTAGTCTAGCTTTTGCTTTTGGCCAGTAACCTTATCTACTATTGCTGGTAGCAAGTATAATTCGCCACCTTCCACTAATAGAACCTTATCGGCGAAGAAGATTTCTGTGTTGTTGTGCCATAGAACTCGCTTAATTTCTGTTGTTATTTCGGTAGCAACATCGGCTTTCAATTGGTGCGTTTCAGAGCAATTGTGCTGGGTGTCTTTTGTAACTCGAACCACATTGTACGGCTCGACATTCTTTAGGTATTCGGTGGAATGTGTACTGATGATTAGTTGTCTCGGCTGTTCCTTGCAGCTGTCAAGGAATTTGTTCAGTTCTGCTGAAATAACGCGTCTTGCTTGCGGGTGCAGAAACAATTCTGGTTCTTCTGCGATTAGAAGCGAACTGCTTTTGTGGAACTGATCACAGTAAAGAGAGAATAGTGAGATGATAATTGCACTTTGAATTCCAGTCCCCTTTTCTGCCAAGGGCCGATCTATTCCATCGTTTATGAACAGCTGAATGTTCTTGTACAGTTCGTTGCCGTTGTCATTCATGAACTTGAATGAAACTGCTTTGTAAGCAATAGCGCCTTCGAGAAGCTTTCGGATATCCTCAGTTTCTTTTGCAAACAGCTGATCGACTAGCTCCTTGATATTTCCTGATCTCTCACGAATTAGTGAATCATAAGTTTGCTTGGACGTAGGCTCGACTGACTTTCTGTTCTTCTCCCAGAGTCCTTGAACGAGTTTTCCAAACCAAGTGTAGTGGACCAGCCGTAATTCGTCCTTGTGACTTCTAAGTGCGCTGATGACGGTGGTCGTTACAAGTGCGTCGCGAAGCTTTTTGGGAAGGAAGTGTGTGATCCATACACAATTTGCAGGATCAACTACTATCAACCCGAAACCGGCTTTCTCATCTTCATCTCGATTCTTACAAAAGAAAATTTTGATCGTTTTTGCCGTACTTAAGAAGGTGATGACATCTTCACCGGTCTTCCATTCAGTTTTCTTTTCGCGCCCACCGCTATACGTATCAAGCACCACGATCTCAGGTCTGGATTCTAGATCGTCAAGGTTCTGAAAAAGTTCGTAATTGACTACAATCGTTTTGCCATCCAGTCTGTAGAGATCATCCGCTGACTGAACTTTGCTGAAAGCGGTTTTCTTTTTCATCGATCGGATTAAAGACTGGTCGAAGTCTCGACCAGACAAAGTGGCTTCGAGATAGAAGTCGTCGGCTATTCGTTCGACCTGTTCCCCAGTTTCAGCAATCACAACCTCGCAGGTATAAAAGTCGTTAGCAGTGATATTTTGCGATGAAGGGAATCGTTCACCGATAAGGATTTCTAGAGCCTTGATGATATTGGATTTGCCCGAATTATTTTTGCCGACAATTACGTTTTTTCCAGGTTCGAGTCGGACGCGGACTTGTTTTAAACTTCGGTAGTTGATTCCGACGAATTGAGATACGTGCATGGCAGGGGATAGGTGATAATGTAAATATCGCTATCGATCTCTTCTCATTATTACATCGAACGACCATGAAATGTTAGGTGCGGCGACGTATTATCATTCGTGAGCGGCGCTTGTGACTAACTGATCGACAGATAAAATCAGGTAAGCCTCAATCAATCGTAAGACAGTGCGCAGAGGCAAGAACTTATCTACTGCCGCAACTTTGATAGGCACCCACTGCTAATAGAGAAATGACCATTCAATACTGCTCGGACCTACATCTTGAATTTCCAGAAAACGAAGCTTGGCTGAAAGCGCATCCCATCGTCGCTCAGGCTGAGGTTCTTGTGCTCGCAGGCAACATCGTTCCGTTTGCAGTAATGGACCGTTATGCTTGGTTCTTTGACGATCTAGCCGCGAAGTTTGATGTGGTCTATTGGCTGCCCGGCAACCACGAATATTATCGCAGCGACGCCAGGTTACGCAGCGGCAGTTTCAAAGAACAAATCCGCAGCAACATCTTCCTATTGAACAACGAGCCGGTAGAATTGGGCGACGTGACAATAATCTGCTCAACACTCTGGTCCAGCATCGGCCCCGCAAATGAATGGACCATCGCGAAGTCGATGTCGGACTTCAAGGTAATTCGCTACGGTGACCAACGCTTTCGTCCGATTCATGCTTTCCAGATGCACCGCACCTGTCGGAAGTACATTGAGCAGGCCGTCGCAAATGCAAAAGGGAAAACGGTTGTTGCAACACATCACGTGCCAACATTCATGAATTATCCGGAGCAGTACCGTCATTCCGAATTGAGTGAAGCCTTTGCCACCGAACTTTACGACTATATCCACGACTCGCGAATCGCTGCCTGGATCTATGGCCATCATCACGCCAATACGCCTGAATTTCAAATAGGGGGGACAGCCATGCTAACAGCCCAGCTAGGCTATGTTCAGCTTGGTGAGCATGTCAATTTCAACTCAGCGAGTGTTCTTGAAATTTGATGTGCTAATTAGAATTGAAGCAGAGCTACCGCGCGTGTCGTCGAATGCTGGGAAGCAGTGAAGTAACATCCGTTTATGGCTCAATCAAGCTATCACGATCCAGCTCAACCGCACCCAATTTATAGCCGAATAGCTTCAGTACTTGATTAACCTTGTCCATCCGCAAGGTCTTCTTGCCGCCCTCCAGTTCGCGGATAAATCGAAGCCCAACGCCAGCTTTCATAGCCAACTCTGGCTGCGTGATTCGGAGCAGCTTACGTCTCCTCTTGACAACGTCGGCTAAAGATTGAGTTTCCAAAATTGTACCCGTTAGGGTGCAAATGTACAGCTGGAGGCAGGTTTTATACCAGATCGGGTGTAAATTCTCATAGTCGGTTGAAACTCTATGCGTTGCTTTATAGAATTGCGTTCACAAAATCCCGCTGTTCACGTTACGTGAACAGCGGGATTTTGTGAACAAGAGGATGCAAAAAAGATGGTGCCTTTTACCGGCGTTCGAGAATTCTAATTAGCTAGGCTACTACAAAGGGTGGACAGCGGCCTCCAGATCGCATTATCGGAACAATTCGACACGCAAGTTGTGATAGAAGTCGTCAGGATCTTGTTCAGGAAATCGCCCTGTTCAGATTTTCTCGAACACACCATTTTTCTGAACAAAAGTGGTAGTTACCATCAGATAACTGTCGTGTTTGGATGCGGCGATTATTAAGACTATCCTCCGTACATGATGTGTCGGATAGCCTGAACCGGGCAGGGTAGTCTGCAACCAAAACCAACCACCAATAGCCGCCTTCCGCTGCATCCCTTCCCAATATTTCTCAGCCTCTCCCAATCCTCGGTTTAGACATTCCACCCTCAAATGTTTAAACCATGTTTGAACCGGCTAAAAACAAAAACGGCTCCCATCATCTGGAAGCCGCTCTGCTACTGTGTCGGGACGACTAGATTCGAACTAGCGACCCCTTGCACCCCATGCAAGTGCGCTACCGGGCTGCGCTACGTCCCGAACTTCTACCGGCCTGCCGAAACCGCACCAGACTCAAGCGCCTGCAAGGCCCCGGCAGGGGACCGCAAATATACACGCACACCCCTTTTCACGCAAACATTTACTTTCTTTAAGCAACCATCCGCAAGCCCCCATGAGCGATCCCTCCACACCCCCCTCGCCATCGGCCGCTCCCACTCTCCCCAACACCATCGACGCCGTCATCGCACGTCTCGAATCCATCATGGACGACTGCGCCCGAAACCATAACCGTCTCGGCTTCTTCGCCGCCATGTACCACCGCGTCACCTGCCGGATCCGCGACGGAATCCTCATCGGCGAATTCGAGGACAACGACCGCATGGAACGCCTCGACGTGGTCTTCGCCAACCGCTACATCCACGCCTGGGACCGCTTCCAGAGCGGCTCCGGCACCACCGCCTCCTGGGACCTCTGCTTCCGCGCCGCCGAAAAACGCGGCCTCCTCGTCCTCCAGCACCTGCTCCTCGGCATGAACGCCCACATCAATCTCGACCTCGGAATCGCCGCCGTCGAAGTCGCCGGCCCGGGCGGACTCCGCGCCATCCGCAAAGACTTCAACGCCATCAACGGCATCCTCGCCATGCAAAGCGGTGACGTCATGGCCGGGCTCCGACGCGTCTCCCCACTGCTCTCACTGCTGGGACTGCACGCCACGCGCTACAACTCCATCCTCATCCAGTTCTCGCTCTCCAACGCCCGCGACGGGGCCTGGTGCTTCGCCGAAGATCTCGACAGCGGCACACCGGAAGACTACCACCGCATCGCCCTCGAACGCGATCAGAGCATCGCGGCCCTCGCAAGCGGACTCACCCGCGCCAAAGGTGCCGTTCGCATCACTCTCGCCGTCATCCGGCTCTTCGAATGGAGCAAGGTCCGGCGCATCCTCGACGTCATGCGAAAAGACACACCCAAAGTCAGGGTCGCGACGATGGAGAAATAATAATCGAACTCCGTTGGGACGCGCTCCGCCGGCCCCGTTCCAACGCCGGGGCCCGGTGAGATTCCGAATCCGTATCTCTTCATGTACCGCGTCGCGCGGGATTGCGCTGCAGGAAAACGGAACGGTAATTCAGGCGAAGAATAATAACTAATAAGCAATGACCGCAGGCTCCCAAACCGCTACGACGCTACAACAAATCTCCACTTGCAACGGCATGCCGCCCTGACTCGAGCTGCATCGTACTGGTCCCGTTAAAACGGGGGTGAGCACTGGCCTCACTTGCACCCACAGGCGATATTCTTCGGCCGAAGTGCGTCCGCAGGAAGCTTAGGATCATTGAGCGCATCGAGCGACGGCTGCGCGGGCTGCGTCCTGTCCCGGGAGCCGATCATCCGGTCCAGAATCCCGTTGAGGCTGTCCTTTTCGATAGGCTGGAGCTCCAGCGCGATCTCCTGACTCGGGACCGCCTTGAACTCCTTCATCGCGAAGAACCAATGCCCCGCGGAATCCTTCACGCCGACCGCGATACCTCGGGATCCGATTCGTAACGGAACTGTCCCGTCATTCCGGTAGAACGCGTAGCTGCCGGCGCCCCCCGTCGCAGGGCCGCCTTCGAGCAGGATGTTGTCTTCAGGCATCAGGAGATACACGCTGATCCCGTCCTTCCGCGCCCCGCTGAACTTCGCGAGCACATTGCTGTTCTCGAAACCATCCATATCCTTGAGCAGGGCATCGACGTTATACCAGCCGAAGCTGCGAACGCTGATCTCATAATAGCTCGCACCAGATCCGGCGACGACGACCAGGTCAGCCGCTTTCGTTGCGGCGGGAACCGGCGATTCGTCGGTCGACGGGCCGGATGACGAGGGCCTGGAATCGAGACTGATGCCGTTTTTCCTCAGATACGCCTTGCAGCTGTCGACGGAGGCGCGAAGATTTTTTCGTGGTGTTGTCGACGGGCCGGCGGCCATCTCGGCATACGTAAAAATGGCGTGCAGCTCGGAGTCGCTAAGGTTCGGGAAGGCCGTCATAACGGTGCCGTACTTGCAGAACGACGCGTTCGCGAGGATGTCTCCGTCGGCGATCATCCGCGTGGGATTGCGCGTAAAGGCAGCCAGCCATTCGAAATCATAGGTCTGGAGCATGTCGCCCATGGCCGGGCCCGTGGCGTCCCGCTTCGGATTGTGACAGCTCGAGCAGTTCTGATTGAACAGGATCCTGCCGCTCCTGAATGCAACAGAATCGGAGTTCAGCGATATCGGGTCCTGCCAGTCCACCCTGCCGGAAGATGTGTCCTGCTTGCCGCTCCAGAGCTGCATACCGCCCCGGCGCTCATTCGTCGGGATGCTGACGCGGATGGCCTTGGCGAGCTCGCGCTTCGTGCCCTCACCCGGCTCGATGGAGATCATGCCGCCGGAGCTGAGAATATCGCTGCCGCTCATCGTGACGAGCCCGCCGCGCAGCATCTGACCCATGGTGTAGGCCTCGCGCACTACGATCCGGCCCGTGATGCCGGACTGTGGCTGGAGCGTCCCCGCGCTGATGCGGAGTGTTGCCCCGGCCGGTGTACGAAGCGTGGTATCGCGGTCGGCGCGGATATCGAAGCTGGTGGCCGGGAGATCGGAGGATTTCAGCGGTGTCACCGGAAGCGGCCCGCGGGAGCAGGCGCTGAAAATGAGCGTGCCCACGAGCGCCGGTGCAGCGGCCTGGAAAAAGAGTCTACTTGCCCGCATCGGTTGCGTGTTGGTTTGGTGTGGCGGCTGGCTTCGTTGCGGTGCTGTCCCCGGGAACGGCATTGCGCTTCGGTCCGCTGTGATAGTGCCAGGTCGTCCGGGTATGGCGCTCCATTGGCTGCTGCCGGCCCTTGGGAACGGTGCCTTCCTGCGTGCCGGTGCTTGCCGGCCTGGACGTGGAATTGTGCTGCGCAAGGGCGGGCAGACTCAGCCCGATAGCTATCGGGAGGCAGAGAAGCGGCAGGAAGCGGGTTTGCATAATCCGGAATTTGCGCAAAAGTACTCGACTTGGAACCTCGCGAAGCGAAGACTTGCCAGGTCGAAGTGCCGGAATCAGGCGGCAGGCGATCGGAGCGCCCGATCCCCGTCAGGAAGCCTGTAGTCTCGTAGGTTCCCGTCGGCGTTCCCCGCGGCAGGGATGGCAGCGGATACCCCGCAGCGCAGCGAGGAGTAGGAGCGTACAGCCCGGCGCCGGAATTGGAGCCAATTCCGGCGGCCGCCATACTACAGCGTTTCGTTGACCTTCGATTCCTTGCTGTAAAGCTTCCGGAAAAAATCCACCGTTTTCGCCAGGCCCTCGGTGAAACGCTGCGTCGGTTCGTAGCCGATGAGCGTACGGGCGCGGGTGATGTCGGCGAGGGAATTGCGGATATCGCCGGCACGCGGCTCGCGGTAGGTCGCCTCATGCTGAATCCCGAGCTGCTCGCGGATGGACTCGTACAGGAATTTCACCGAGAAATTCTCGCCCACGGCAATATTGTACGCCTTGCCGACGGACTCCGGATTCTCGCTGAGCATCGCGCGGACATTGGCCTGAACGGCATTGTCGACGTATGTGAAATCGCGGGTCTGCTCGCCGTCGCCGTTGATATAAACGGGCGTGTTGTTGATGATCCCGCTCACGAACAGCGGAATCACCGCGGCGTAGGGACCGTCGGGATCCTGGCGTGGACCGAATATGTTGAAATAGCGCAGCCCGATGACCTTCATCCCGAAAAGCCCGGCGAAGGTATTCGCGTAAAGCTCGTTGGTCTTCTTCGTGACGGCGTATGGCGAAAGCGGATTTCCGACCCGGTCCTCGACCTTTGGCAGGTTCGGTTCGTCGCCGTAGATGCTCGACGAAGACGCGTACACGAAGCTTTTCACGCCCGCATCCTTGGCCGCGGTGATCATGTTGATGAAGCCGCTGATGTTGACCTCATTGGTGGTGATCGGGTCCTTCACGCTGCGCGGAACGGAGCCCAGCGCTGCCTGATGAGTCACGTGATCGATGCCCTTGCAAGCCTCGACGCAGGTCTGCGGATCGCGGATGTCGCCGGGCATGAACTCGAAATTCGTATAAGCGGAAAATGGCTGGATATTGCGCTCGAAGCCGGTCGCGAGATTATCGAGGACCCTCACTTTGCCCGCGCCGTGGGTGAGCAGGTACTCGACGATATGAGAGCCGATGAAGCCCGCGCCGCCCGTTACCAGGAAGCTTTTCCCTGAAATGTCGCCGTCGTGGAAGCGGTAATCCGAAGCCTGTGATGCCATCTGTTATGTAGTGTTGGGAGCGAGAAGTGCACGCCGATTTTCATGATCGCTCATGATCCGGATCCCGAAGGACGATCACGATAGGCTGCGGCCTTACAGGCTCCAGTAATTCAGTTCCTTGATCTTGTTGCGGTAGCTGCCTTTGACGTCGACCAGCAGGGCTTTCGGCGCCGCGATGCTTTTGAAATATGCTTCGTCGAGCTCGTCGTACTCGGAATGATTCACCGCGACGATTACTGCATTGTAATCTTTGCCTGGCGCGGCTTCCAGGCCAAAGCCGTATTCGTGCTCCAGCTCCGCGCTGTCGGCATGCGGGTCGACGACGTGGACTTTCAGGTGATAGCCTTTCAGCTCGCGCACGACATCGGCTACTTTGGAATTGCGGATATCGGTCACGTTTTCCTTGAATGTGCAGCCCATGACCAGGACCTTGGCTTCTGCGATATTGGCGCCGCTGCCGATGATGCGCTGCACCACGTTCTTGGCGACGTAAGCGGCCATGCCGTCGTTGATGGAGCGGCCGGCGAGGATGACGCGGCTGGTGTAGCCGAGCTGCTGGCTCTTGTAAGTAAGGTAATACGGATCGACGCCGATGCAGTGACCGCCGACGAGTCCGGGAAAAAACTTGAGGAAGTTCCACTTGGTGCCGGCGGCTTCCAGCACTTCGTAGGTATTGATGCCGAGGCGGTCGAAGATGATGCTCAGCTCGTTCATCAGGGCGATGTTGAGGTCCCGCTGGGTGTTCTCGATGATCTTGGCGGCCTCTGCGACTTTCACCGAAGAAGCGCGGTGGACGCCGGCCGTGACGACCAGCTCGTAGGTCTGGGCGATCTCTTCGAGCGCTTCGGCGTCGGAGCCGCTCACGACCTTGACGACGTTCTCGAGGGTATGGACCTTGTCGCCCGGATTGATGCGCTCCGGGCTGTAGCCGTACTTGTAATCGACGCCGGCCTTGAGTCCGCTGATGCGATCGATGACGGGGAGGCAGTCTTCTTCGGTGCAACCCGGATAAACGGTGCTTTCGAACACGACGTAATCCCCTTTCTTAATCACCTTGCCGAGCGTTTCGGAGGCACGCAGGACGGGCGTCAGGTCTGGGACGTTGTGCTCGTCGACGGGTGTGGGGACGGCCACGACGTAGAATCGGGCTTCGCGGAGCGTCTCGAGATCGGCGCTGAACTCGATGCTGCAGTCGTCGAAGGCTGCGGCGCTGAGCTCGTTGGACGGGTCGATGCGGTTGCGCATCATGTCGACGCGCTTTTCGTTGATATCGAAGCCGATGACGTCGATCTTACGGGCGAAGGCGAGGGCGATGGGCAGGCCGACGTAGCCGAGGCCGATGAGTGCGAGCCGGGCTTCCTTCGCGACGAGTTGAGAATACATGCTGGACTGATGCGGATGAGCGGCCTTGCTGGGGCCGGTTTTCGCGCTGCAAACATAGGCATTACAGGGCGCAAGGGCGGTGCGGCGGCGTCGGGGGGGATGCCCTTAACGAGCGGGTGGGGGAGTCGGAAGTCGAAAGTAGAAAGTAGAAAGTCGAAAGTCGAAAGTAGAAAGTAGAAAGTCGAAAGCCGCGGTGGCGCTCCGGCGGATTTGGCGTTGGGGGCTTTTCGTGTGTGAGTGATGGGGGCGCGTCGGCAGCCGGTTCCGCGGGATTGCACACCGCGAATCTTCCCGCGCCGGGAGCATGGATCCGGCCGGCTGCCGTCGGGCCATCCGCTGCTATCTTTTGAAGGGGTGTGCCACCCCTCCAAAAGGATATCCGCTACTGTCCCTCGCGCGGGAGCGGGGGCGAGGCGAGCAGCAAGCGGCGGGCAGGCGAGAGGCGTGCGTTGATGAAACCATAGCCGGTTTGCAGGCGCTGTAGGCGCGTTACTGTTCAGCCCGTACGGCAGTGCCGGTAATCCAAGCGGCACCATCCCCGATCCCGCTCCATTGCCGATTGCCTATTGCAAACTGCCAATTCTGTGTAAGCTAACCAGGCTCCGCTCCCGCTCCTCGTTTAAGCTTCGGCTCCCGCTCCGACTGCAAACTGCAAATTGCAAACTGCCAATTCTATATAAGCTAACCAGGCTCCCGCTCCGACTGCAAACTGCAAATTGCAAACTGCAAATTGCAAACTGCCAATTCCATATAAGCTAAGTACCACGCTGCCACACAAAAAAAGCCGCACTAGGCGGCTCAATTCGTTTCGGGCGGATAGCACTTATGCTCCGGCCTCGGTAGTGGTCTTGCTTGCTTTCGCAGCAGCTGCAGTCTTGCGGACGAGCTGACGGGACGGACGGGTCTTGCCGTATGAGCCGTTGCTGATCTTGCCGCGCTTGGTTTTTTTATCTCCTCTTCCCATAGTCTTGTATTTTAAACAGTAAAAAAATGTGTTTGGGGCTGCAAAAATACAGAAGCAGGCGATTGCGCGCCTGCTTCATGTAGAATACTGTCCGAAAAATATCGGTCGTCCGCGCTGTTCATACGCTCAGCGCGTGTGAATGCTGCGGAAACCGGCTTATTTCTTCTTTTTCTTGCCGGCCTTGATGGCGGTGCTGAATTCCTTGCCAGCCTTGAACTTCGGCACCTTGGTTGCTTTGATCTTGATAACGGCGCCGGTCTGCGGGTTGCGGCCGTTACGGGCAGCGCGCTCAGAGACGGAGAACGTACCGAAACCAACCAGGGTAACGCGGTCATCGTTCTGCAGGGCAGCGATGATTGCGTCTGTGAGCGTGTCCATTGCCTTGTTCGCCTGAGTCTTGGTAATCTCAGCCTTCGTAGCGATCTGTTCGATGAGCTCTGCTTTGTTCATGGCAGTGATAGAATTGAATGTTTAGTGAAGTTGTTGATTGGAGCGGGACAAATATAGTCAGGCTTCGTACAGTACCAAACAAGACCGGGAATTTTTTTGACCCCTGAAAGCCTTGCCAGCAGCCGTTTTCCGGTGGTTTCCGGCAGCTACGACACAATAGGGGAAACCTCGTCCGCCCTGCCTATACGCCTATAGCCTCAGCCCTCGACCTGCATGACGGTCCGGAACGCAAGGTATTGATCGCCAAACTTTTTGAGCGTCTTCTCGCGTATTGCCGGCGCGTGGCTGCGCAAGTATTCGTGATAATCCTCCATCGAATCGCAGGTGTACTGCGCCGTAAATGTGAGCCCTTCCGCCTCGTCCTGCTCCAGCAGCCTGCATATCCGGCCTTCGATGAACAGACCAGTGCGTAACAGTTCGGGCACATGCTCTTCCTTCATCCAGCGCAGCCATTCCGTTACAATTGCCGGAGAAACCTTGCTGGTCACGTTGTAGATGATCATAGTTCTGGCGGGCTTTGGCCGTCCCGCGATGCAATATTATCCCGTGCCGGCTGATCCTGCATCAATCGCTTCCTACCTTTAACGGCCTCCACCAGGGGCTGCGAAATTTTTCCGGAATTCAGAAACGCTACAGGCTTTGAACCTCGTCTTTAACATCAGCCAGGCCCTGCGCTCCATTCGCGGCAACCTCTTGCGGAGCATTCTGACGATTTCCATCATCGGCCTCGGCATCATGGCGCTGGTCGGCATTCTCACGAGCATCGAGGTCCTGCGCAATGCGGTGACGAGCAACTTTTCGAGCATGGGCGCAAACAGTTTCCAGGTTTCCTCTGAAATCCTGCGCTCCAGCCGCCGCAAAGGCAATCTCAATATTTCGATGACGGAAGGTAAAGCCATCACCTGGGACCAGGCAAAGGCGTTTAAATCCCGTTACCCGGTGCCCGCGGAAGTCGGGATCACCATGACCGCCGGCGGCACATCTGTCGTGAGCCATGCGGATGCGAAGACCAATCCGAACATCGGTGTGACGGGCGTCGACGAATCCTACTTCAACATCACGAATACGAAGATCGGCGCCGGGCGCAGCTTTTCACCGTACGAGCTCGCCAATGGAAGCCCGGTCTGCGTGCTGGGCTACGGCATCGCGACGAAGCTCTTCAAGACACGCTGGGCTACGGCTCCGGGTACGACCGTCAGCCTCGGCGGCATCAAGCTGCTGGTTGCCGGCGTCGCCGAGTCGAAGGGAGGCAATATGTTTTCGAACAGCGACAACCAGATGATCGTCCCGCTGAACGCCGCGCACCGGATGTATGGCAGCGCAGGTACGATCGGGATCAATGTCGCCGTGAAGCACGTGGAAGCAAAGCCCGTGGCGACGGACGAGGCGGAGGGCAGCTTCCGGGTGATCCGGAAAATACCCCTGGGGCAGGAATCGAATTTCAGCATCAATCAGAACGACGCGCTGGCGGAAATGGTGCTGGATAATATCAGCACCGTGAACTGGGCCGCGGTCATCATCGGGCTGGTAACGCTGCTGGGCTCGGTGATCGGGCTGATGAATATCATGCTGGTATCGGTGGCGGAGCGGACGCGGGAGATCGGCGTGGCGAAGGCGCTGGGTGCGACGAACAAGGTGATCCGTGGGCAGTTTTTGACGGAATCGATCGTTATCAGTCTGCTGGGAGGCGCGCTGGGCGTGATTCTCGGCATGTTGGCCGGAAATATCCTGAGTCTCGTTTTGAAAACGGCGTTCGTGGTGCCCTGGTTCTGGATGATCACCGGGGTGGTGCTCTGCGCGATCGTCGGGATTGTTTCGGGGATCTATCCGGCGTTGAAGGCCGCCCGCCTCGATCCCATCGTAGCTTTGCGGTATGAGTAAGGCGACGGGATTGATCTACAAGAGTACCGGGAGCTGGTACCTGCTGCGGGATGTCGACGGCCGCGACTGGCAGGCGCGGGTGCGCGGCAAGATGCGGATCGACCCGTCGATCGCCTCCACGAATCCGATCGCGGTCGGGGATCAGGTTCACTTCGATATTGAGGACGATGCGGCGAACACGGCGATCATTCGCGATGTCGAAGAGCGCCGGAACTACATCGTGCGGGTGTCGCCGCACAACCGGCACCATAAGCATATCGTCGCTGCAAACCTGGATGCGGCCCTGCTGGTGGCGACCCTGGCCGAGCCGCGGACCTCGCAGGGATTTGTCGACCGGTTTCTCATCACCGCGGAGGCGTATCATATTCCCGCGATCGTCGTGATCAACAAGGCGGATCTGCATGACAAGGAGCAGCTCGAAGCGCTGGCCGAGTGGCGGGATCAGTACACCGACGCGGGTTATGAAGTCTATGCCATCTCGGCGCTGGACCCCTCGAGCCTGACGGAGCTGCGGGCGCGGATCGCCGGCGGGACGACGCTGTTCAGCGGGCATAGCGGGGTGGGCAAGAGCACGCTCATCAACAGCCTGATGCCGGGCCTGGAGCTGCGTACAGCGGAAGTAAGCGACTGGAGCGGCAAAGGTCAGCACACGACGACCTTCGCGGAGATGTTCGATCTCGATCCGCAGGACATGTCGGCGGGCAAGATCATCGATACCCCCGGTGTGAAGGAATTCGGGCTGATCGACCTCGAGCGCGAGGAGCTCGCGCATTATTTCCCGGAGATGCGCCGGGTGATGAGCGGATGCCGGTTCAACAACTGCATGCACCTGGACGAGCCGGGCTGCGCGGTTAAGGCGGCAGTGGAAGACGGCACCATCACCGAGGCGCGTTACATCAGCTACCAGACGATCCTGGATTCGATCGTGAAGCAATGGTAGCGCGCAGCGCTTCGCTTCGCTGGTCGAATAGTTGAATGGTTGAATCGGTTACGGGCCTGCGCTTCGCGGGTTGAATAGTTGAATAGTTGAATGGTTTAATCGGCTACCCGCCTGAAAGACGTTAGGGAAGGCGCATTCGCTGCGATGCGCGAGGTTTACTTCAGAGGCTGTGTGCTGTTTCCCGAACCATCCCCGCGAGGGGATCTCACGACATTCAGTGCGCATACGAGATCGCCTTTCGGCGATGACAAAAGTTGCTCTGCAGTACCATTTTCTGTAGTACCAGGCGCCAATGTATCGGCGCTTGAAGTAAGGGTGCCTAAAGAATGATCGGCAGGCCCGGCGCCGGGCATGTGTCCGTTCAGATGTCGGGACCGCAGAAACTTCCGGGCTGTTTCCCAACGCACAATTCTCCAACCACTTCCAACAGCAAGCGAAGCGCAGCTACTCCAACAACCCTCCAACCACTCCCAGATCTTTCCTGCAAAGCGCCGCTTCATCCTGCATGCCATGCGAGCTGAAGTATCCTGCCAACGCCTCCAGTCGTCGCCTGATATCGAACCCCAGATTCTCATGGAGTTTCTGCTGACACACGGAACAGGCGCGGGCCGGGTGGGAGTCGGTTTCGCGCAGATTGTTCGTGCCGTTCATGACGCATTGGGCATTCAGGCAGTGCCGCAGCCGGAGCATATGCGCGACTTCATGGGACGCGATCCTGATCAGCCGGAGAAGGCAGGTGGTGTAGTTTGCCGGAACGAGCCGATCGTCCTGAAGGCGGTAAATGCTGCTCACCGCAACACGCCGGCTGTAGTTCGCGAGGCCGAAGACGAAATTCCATTCCGGCTGCGGATACAGGTCTGAGGCGCTGATTGCCATCAGGCCGAATTCGCCGTTGTGGCGCAGGTTTGCGAGCAGGGAATCGTTGATGTACGATGCCTGCAGCTGTTCGTGCCCGTCGTCCCTGAACCGGCGTGCGGCGGAGGGGATCGTGCTGTCCGGAATCGCCGGCATGAGCCGCACCTCGCGTTGAAAGAAAATCGCGCAGTATTCGCGAAGGTCTTCAAGCAGCTCCAGTTGCAATGGCGTAAACGCTCCGATCGGCAGCAGTGTCAGCGTCTGTCCAGAGTCAGTTCGCTCGCCTGAGGCCGCCCGCCTGTAAGCGGCGAAGGATTGCTGTTTTTCGTTGTGTTCGTGGCGCCAGTCGCCTGGCCGGGCATCGGCGAGCGGAACATCGTTCTTTGCGATTGCGTCGAAGTATTTGGCCTCGGGATCGCCGGTATAATTGCAGCTGCCGAGGATGACTATCATCGTTGTCAAGAGCCAGCAAGGCAGCTTCGGGATGGTGCGCATCGGAGCGGAGGTTACGGTGATACAACGCTTAAATCAGTAGCCAAGTTGCTTGAGCCGTCGGCGAATTTTGGCTTCTGTATTGTATTTAGCGTGGATGATTTTGCCTTCGCAATAGCCTTCTACTTCCAGTGGAAAGCGATCCGTCAGCGTGCGGTACCGGCTAAATCCGTTCACCAAATCTCTTTCCTGAAATTGATAGATATATAGTTTGTAAAAGCATCCTCTGAGGTTGGAATCATCGCTGCCCCAAGACAAAAGAACCACAAGAAGTCTTTCGCCCGATTTCTGCGAGGTAGCTATAGAAAAGACGTTTCTGATTTCGGGCGGGGTGCTTTCATAAAAAAACGTATCAAGGTTTACTAATTGAGTTGAGCAGGTCGAATCTTGTAGTAAAAGAGTGGAAGCCATCTGTTCACGAGAGCCAAAATCTTGCAGATCGAAGTTCAGCAGCTGTGCTCTAGACCGGCCAAGATGAACCGTTCTAACATCGCGGAAAACAGATCGTTGTGTTCCGGAATCGGCTTCGAGTTGTCCGATTGCACCCAGAATTGCTTTGAGTGAATCACACTGAGCGTAATTAGTATTTGAATGCATTGATAACAAGATCAGGATAGTAGCCAGTTTTCGCATCATTGGAAGGTAGAAGGGGATTGATTGATAGTCTATAGGCATAAACACTCCGTTAGAGTAAACGCATCGCGCGTTGTCCCAAAGGCTGTCCTCCGAGCTGCGTAGGAGTCAGTAGCCAAATTAATTGCTGCCGTTATTGCATCCACTACAGAATCGTTCGAGCCTTTGTCTGCATGCCTTGCCGCTGCCCGTATGTACCAATCGCATGCTCCTGTTCCCACCGCTTGGAGAGCACTGAAGTCTTCCTCGGATTCGAGCTCGACGCGGACGGAAAGCATACGCTCCAGGTTTTGCTGGACTTGGCCATAATTATAGCGCCCTGTAATTTGAAGCAATCCTCTTCCTCGAAATTTCCAACCATCTCCGTCCTGAACGTTGCCTAACCGAAACCGTACTCCCTTATACTTATCGGCGTAAATGATATTCGCAATGGCCTTTGGATCTGGTTTCTGTGAGGCTGGAATCTGAATTTCCGCCTTTGACACTGGATCAAGATAAGTATATGGGCCTCCACCAATCTCATAAGCCCTGCCCGAGAGCTCGGGAAACTTCGGATTTGAAAAGCAGGAGAACTTCTTCAATAGACGCTCAATCCCGTAGTTTAGGTTCTCGCCTTGAAATGCACCGATAAGTTCACTCGTCCCCCTCTTACTCTCCACCTTCGCCTGCGCAAAGAAATGCGCTCTTCGCAAACAGGTGTCTATGTGAAACAGCTCAAAGAGCTTCTGTTGCCGGCCGTCGACGGTGTAGCTCCGGTTAAACTCATCTGCCACGCCCTGAATCTTGTCCGCCGGCGCGCCGGGGAAGATCTGCTTCAACTGGCCGACGGTGATGTCGGCGCGGCAGCAGCTCAGAACCTGCAGGTGTTTCCCGTCCTCGTTCATGAACACGCTCCGGTCGTGAGTATTGCCGCCGCGCCCCGGATCCTCGTTTGCGTACGTCACAGGAATCCCGGTGCGGGCGCGGATCTCCACGTAGACCAGCGCCTGATGATCGGTGCAGCTTTCGAGCAGCTTCGCCCAGTCCTTGCGGTCGGGCAAGGCCAGAGGACCGATCTGCAGCTCCGCGATCGCCCAGTTGCCGTAGGTTTCGGTTTGCTGATAGCGCCCGCCCCCCGTCCAGCCGCCGATCGCCGTCGTGATGGCCCCCTTTTCAACGCCTCCATGAACGACTGTTACGGCAGCATCCTTATCCAGAAGCTTGTCGCCGCGGGCGCAGCGCAGGACGATCTCCAGCGTCACGCCTTCCAGCCCGGTTGTTTCGACGATGAGCCAGATCCTGCGGCCCGGCACCGCCTGCGCCACCCGCCGGAATGATGCGGTGTAGGTCGTCGCCTTCTTCTTGCCGTCCTGCCGGATGTGCATCTGCTCGTCGAGATCGGCGAAATAGGCCTTGAGGACGCGGCCCTGCACAGGTTCCTGCTCCGCCGCGCAGAATGAGTTGGCGACTGCGCAAACGGGCACGTTCGGTCTGCCGGTCGCCGCCCGGCTCTGGGGTTTATAGACCATGGGAACGCAGCCTTTTCGCGGCTGCGACTACAAACCTCCGCCTTGCCGGAACGCGTTTTTCCGGGTTTTGATGAACGCCGCGTTTGTGAGGATGAAAGGAGGTTTACGCGGTATGAACGGGTTTTTGCGACGCCGTTTGCCTACCCCTCAGGTTCAGCTGGACATCATGGGTAGGAACCAAAACGAAAAGGCCCGCCTTGCAGCGAGCCTTTGAATCTTGTATGAAATCCGGATTAGCCTTGCAGGGCGGCGGCACCGCTCACGATTTCCGTAAGCTCGGTGGTGATCGCTGCCTGGCGGGCGCGGTTGTAGCTGATCTTAAGTCCACGCAGGAGCTCTGCAGCGTTCTCGCTGGCCTTGTCCATGGCCGTCATCCGGGCACCGTGCTCGGATGCGTTAGCGTCGAGAACGGCCTTGTAAACCTGGGTATTGAGGATCTTCGGCATCAGCTCGATCAGGAGGGTCTCGCGGTCCGGCTCGTAGATAAAGTCGGTTTCCTTGCGGTTGCCCTCGGCGCGAACGACGCGGGGGATCGGCAGGAACGGCTCGGCGACGAAGCGCTGGGTCGCGGCATTCTGGAACTGGCTGTAAACCAGCTCAACGCGATCGAACTCGCCATTCAGGAAGGCCTCCATCGCATACTGGGAAGCTTCGCGAACGGAATCGAAGTTCAGGTTGCTGAAGATCGTCCAGAACTTGTCTACCTGCTTGTAGTTCAGGCGCTGGAAATATTCGTAACCCTTCTTACCGATCGGCAGGATGGTAACGTTGCCCTTGGCGAACTGTGACGCGTATTTCGTACGAGTCAGCTCGCGTGTGAGCTTGATAATGTTTGCGTTGTACGCTCCGGCCAGGCCACGATCGGAGGTGATCGGGATCAGAAGAACGCGTTCCGGGGCGCGCTCCGTAGCCAGGGGCATGTTGGCATCGGCGCTCAGGGAGCTCACGATGTTGGACAGCATCTCCTGCAGCTTTTCAGAGTAGGGGCGCATCTGGGTAATGGCATCCTGAGCGCGGCGCAGTTTGGCAGCACTCACCATTTTCATGGCCTTGGTGATCTGTTGGGTGGAGGTAACGGATTTGATCCGCGTACGTACTTCTTTAAGCTGTCCAGACATCGGCTGAGGTCAATTTTCAGGCTGCAAAAGTACGATAAGATTGGCGATTCTGGTAATTAGTTTGGGTCACGAATGCGATATCGATCCGGGATGCATGGAGCAGGATGGGATCGTCGCCCGGACGAAGCGGCGATCTGGGTGCAATCGTTTTCCCGCTGGCCCCACCGTGCAAACGCCCGCCGCGCTTGCGAAAAGACTGCCCGGTCCACTGCCGATTGCCGATTGCGCTTTCAGCTCCAGCCACGGTCTCATGCCCGCAATGCAGCCGCCCGCCGCCTGAAAAGGGTTGCAGACCGGGAATATCTGAATGCAGACCTCGCTTCGCATGGAAGTCCATGCAGTTTGAGAGCTATCGGCTCACAACTACAATTATATGCTACCTCTCGAGGCAAATCCGCACCTTCTCTCCCTGATTACCGCTGATATTCAGCTCGTAACGCTTCGTCCCGTCGTGGAGGATCATGTTCGGGGTGTTGGGTGGCTCGGTGCCTTCCTCGTGGAATTCCAGATCGAGACGGTGTTTTCCCCGGCCGATCGGAAGGGCGAAGCGCTCCTTCTGCTGACCGAGCTTGCGATGATCGAGGATGCGCTTGCCGTCGACGCTGATACTGATCACGTCGCCGTCGAAGGTCCAGCCGTCCCAGACTTCGAAGACGAGGCTGTCGCTCTGCCATTGGTATTCCTTGCCACAGCTGTCGCCGATCTTCGGTTTCGGCGGGGCGGGAGGTGGTGCGGCAATGACGATGGGCTTCGGCTTCGGCGGATCGACCTTCACCACCTGCGGTTTCGGGGCCGCCGCTGCCGGCCTGGGTTTGGGCGTATCCACCTTTACCGGCGCGGGTTTGGGCGGATCGATCCTGACCGCCATTACCGGCACCGGCTTCGGTGTGGTTACCGGCTTCGGCTTAGGGATGGCGATCTTTACCGGCGGGGTTTCCGGTGCCGGGGCTTCGTCGAGGAGCGTCATGATGCCTTTGCCGCAGAGCCGGCCGTTGGTCTCGTGGCTTTCGAAGGAGCCGGCCCAGCGCTGCCGGCCCGATACCACGGTGAGCTTGAGCTTCGCCGTGAAATAGCAGTAGCCCGGATTGTCGGCCTTGCTCTCTTCGAGGATCATCTCCGATTCCGGATCCCGGCTGCCGGAGATCATCGCCCGGAGCCGGTTGCCGCGGTCTTCCGTGATGGAATAGCCGGTGATTTTGGTATCGGTGATCGTGATCTGAATGAAGTATTTGGAGATATCCTGTCCGGACATCTGAACGAAGCCGCTCAGCCGGTGCATTTCCTGGGCGGAAGCACCGGTGGCGAGCAGGAGCAGTAATGCGAGAAATCGCAGACGCATCATAAGCATGCGAAGGTAAGCTCGGCGGCGGCATGCGCAGATCACGCCAATGCCAAAGCTTCGGCGCTTCCCGCGCGAGGGATAGCAGCGGATACCCCGCAGGGCCGGCCATCCCGCAGGGTGGGCGGACCGAGGAGTAGGAGCGTATAGCCCGACGGCTGCCGGCATCCCGGAGACGATGCCCGGCCAGAGCCCCACCCGCCGGCCGCCGACGCGCCATGATCCCCTGCGTCTAAGCCGTATGCACGGAGCTTTAGTAACAGTTGAAACGTAAACGTCCGAAAGCGCCTGCCCGAACCGGCATAGTATCTGCCCCACTTCCCATCCCGCGTACAGAAAGTAGCATAATCCCGCTACCAGCAACCTGACAACACATTGGCTAACGGCACTTGCGTCTCACGTCTTTCGTCTCACGTCTTTCGTCTTTCGACTTACGTCTTTCGTCTTTCGTCTTTCGTCTCACGTCTCACGTCTCTCGTCTCTCGTCTCTCGTCTCTCGTCTCTCGTCTCACGCCACTCCCTCAAACCGCTCCCGCCTCTTCGATCTCGCGGTACAGCATCCGCACCAGCCCGTCGGCGAGGCCGATCTGCGGCACGTTGATCTCCGCCGCCCCGGCCCAGCGCATCACCGAAATATAGATCTGCAGCGCCGGAACGATAACGTCCGCACGGTCCGCACGCAGGTTGTAGCGGTGCATACGCTCCTCAACCGTCGACATGCTGAACTCCTTGTGGTAGGCCCGAAGCTGCTCGAGCTGGATCGGGCGGTTGTCCTTGATCTTCGACAGCGAGTAGACCTTGTTGATATTGCCGCCGGAGCCGATCGCCTCCACCGGACCGTAGGCCTTTACCCCGGCCTTGATGTAGTTTTTCATGGCCTCCCAGGACTCGTCCTCTACATTACCCTGCAACAGCCGGATCGTACCGATATTGAAGGATTCCTTGAACACGATCGCGTTTTTCGAGAACAGCGTCAGCTCTGTGGAACCGCCGCCGACGTCGATATAGAGGTAGCTTTTGTTGAAGGCGAGATTTTCGGCAATATGCGTCTCGTAGATTACCGCTGCTTCTTCCTGGCCGGTAATAATCCGCAGATCGATGCCGGCCTCTTCCTGAACGCGCTTGAGGATCTCCGGACCGTTCGTCGCATCCCGCATCGCGGAGGTCGCGCAGGCCTTCAGCGCATCAACCTTGTAGATCTTCATCATCAGCTTGTAGGCCTGCAGCGTATCCATCAACTGCTCCACTTTTTCAGGACCGATCGATCCCTTGCTGAAAACGTCCACGCCGAGCCGCAACGGCACGCGCAGCAGGGTCAGCTTGGTAAAATCCACCCCGCCGTCCTTGTACGGCGCTGCCTGTGTGATGAGCAGCCGGGCGGCGTTGGACCCGATGTCGATAGCGGCTAGAATCATTGAAGTTTGGTTGGGCGAAGTTGGATGAAGTTTGATGGAGTTGGCTGAGGTTCGTTGGGAACGACGCCCGACTGCATCCGTAGTCAGAGCGGAACAGTATCCAACTCTGTCCGGCCATTTCCGCCTTATCCAACCACTCCCTTATTCATAGGTTTTCTGAGAAAGGTATTGATAGATCGCGGCCTGGCTCCGGATGAGGGTCTCGCCTTCTTCCGGGCTCACGTAGTCGTTACGCTGATCGTTGTCTAAAATACGTGCCTTGACATTCTCGGCCAGCTGAATATCCAGGATGTCGATGAGCTCCTGCTGGATTTCCGGGTTGAAAATCGGACAGGCGGCCTCCACGCGGTGATCGAGATTCCGTACCATCCAGTCGGCGCTCGAGATATACACCTTGCGCTTTCCGCTGTTGTGGAAGATGAACACCCGCGCATGTTCCAGGTATTCGTCGATGATGGAGATCGCCTTCATCGGCCGTTTGAACGATTTCTGCTCGGTGTACGCTCCGCAGATGCCGCGGATGACCATTTGCACGTTTACGCCGGCGCGGGATGCGGCATACAGCTCATTGATCAGCGTGGCGTCGACCAGGCTGTTCATCTTGAGGGTGATGCCGGCGGCTTTTTTCTTCTGCGCATGCCGGATCTCACGGGAGACAAGCTCGGAGAAATGGCTGCGCATCGTCACGGGGGAAACCGGCAGGGTCTTGCAGCTTTTCAGGGCGTCCAGCTTGGGCTGCGCGGCGGTCAGGTACGCGAAGATGCGGCCCATGTCGGCGAGGATATTCTTATCCGTCGTCATCAGGCAGTGATCGCTGTAATACTGCGAGGTTCCTTCGTTGAAATTGCCCGTCGATACGAACCCGTAGACCTTGGTCTGATTGAACTCGCGCTTACGGATGAGGCAGAGCTTGGCGTGCACTTTCATGTCCGCCTGCCCGATGAACACCTGGGCGCCTTCTTCTTCGAGCCGGACCTTCCACGCCAGGTTCGCTTCCTCGTCGAAGCGCGCACGGAGCTCGATGACCACCGTCACCTGCTTGCCGTTGCGCACGGCATTGATCAGGGCGTTCACCAGCTTGGAGTCTTTGGCCAGCCGGTAGCAGGTGATCTTGATGCTCTGCACGAACGGGTCGATGGATGCCTCGCGGACGAGGTCGATCACGGAGTGGAAGCTGTGATACGGGAAATGCAGCATCACGTCGCGGCGGTCCAGCACTTCCATGATGCGCACGGGCTGCACCAGGAGCGGGTGTACGAAGGGCTTGGGCCTCGCGGGGCGGTCGTTGAAGACCTGTTTCGGGAAGCCCATGAAGTCCTTGAAATTATGGATCCGCCCGCCGGGGATGAGGTTGTCCTTGCCCGTCAGCGACAGGCGTTTTACGAGATAATCGAGCAATCCGGCGTCGATGTTGCGGTCGTAGACGAAGCGTGTGGCACGGCCTCGTTTCCGGGCTTTGAGACTTTTCTCGATCTCGTCGATGACGTTCGAGTTGATGTCGTTGTCGATGTCCAGCTCGGCGTCGCGCGTCACCTTGATGATGTAACCGAGAAAGCGGTTGAATCCGAACGGCGCGAAGATGTGGGGGAGCGAGAAGCGGATGATGTCCTCGAGCAGGATGATATGGGTCTCGCCGTTGTCCGTCGGGAGAATGACGAAGCGCGGGAGGACTTTCGTAGGAATGGAGATGAGCGAATACCGTTGCAGCATGGCATTGGCGGTATTGCCGAGGACGCAGGCGAGGTAGATGGCCTTGTCGTTCAGCAGGGGCGCGGTCGGGATGCTCTCGATCATCAGCGGGACGATCTGGGTACGCACTTCTTCGTCGAAATAATCGGTCACGAACTCCTGCTGGGCCGGCGTCAGATCCTGGTCCGTTTTCAGGTAGATCCCGCGCTGGGCAAGCTGCGCGATGATGTCGGCAAAGGTCCCGTCGAAGCTGCTCTGGAGCTCCAGCAGGCTGCGCTGGATGCCCTGGAGAATCTTGTCGGGGCTTTCTTCGAGATGGATTTTGGCGGCCTTCCCCAGGCGCACCATACGTGCCAGCGTAGCAACGCGGACGCGGAAAAACTCGTCGAGATTATTGGAATAGATCCCGATGAAACGGAGGCGCTCATAAACATGAACGTCGGGATCCTGGGCCTCCTGGAGCACCCGCTCGTTGAAAGCCAGCCAGGACAAATCCCGGACAATCGTTTTATGTGTACTCTTCACAACTAGAAGCTATCGGCATAGCGCCACAAAAATAGTTCCGTGGTGAGCAGCAGCAGGTTAAGTTTTGATGGTGTTTTGAGTCATGAGTCATCAGTCATGAGTCATGAGTCATGAGTCATCAGTCATGGGGCTGGGGATCGGGGGCGGGGATGATGGCGCCCGGGCGGGCTGTTCGCTGCAATCTTTTCTGCGCGGCTCCGGCTGTCGAATGCTCCGGCTCCCGACATGTGTGCATCCACTCCGGCCAGGGTACCCTGAGCCGCGCAGAAAAGGATTTCCGCTGCCATCCCTGGCGCGGGGCGGGGGTTTGAGGTTAAAAGTCATGATATGCAATGTGCAATGTTTAATGTTTAATGTGTAATGTTTAATGGGTAATGGGTAATGGGTAATGGGTAATTGGTAATTGGTAATGGAACCCGGACAATTCCTGCAGGTGCATCAGTTAGATGGTTAGCCTGAAGAGTCAGCGTTTTGAAAATCGGCAATGAAGCAACACGCGTGGTGGAGCATTTACATCGGAAGCCGGTACATCAGAAACTCACAAAACCAGCCAACCAGCCAACTAACCAACTAAATTTGCCCCATGCCAAAGCCCAAGCCCGGTTCCGGAATGGTTTTCTCGACGAATCCCGACTACATGAAGCAGTTCGAGGAAGAGCCGGAGGAAGGCGTGACGGCGCCGAAGGAAAAGCAGAAGCTCCGCGTCATGCTGGATAAAAAACAGCGGGCCGGAAAAGTCGTAACGCTCGTCACCGGCTTTTCGGGAACGGCCGATGATCTCGCGGCCCTCGGTAAAGAGCTCAAGACAAAGTGCGGTGCCGGCGGCAGCGCCAAAGACGGTGAGATCCTCATCCAGGGCGACTACCGGGAGAAAGTTCTTGGCTGGCTGAAAGACTGGGGATACAAGCTGGCGAAGTAAGGAGAGGCTGCATTAAATTCGTGTTTCATGCAATTGGCCACCTTATGAAAGTTCTGGCTGTCGTTTCTATAGTCGCAACCCTGATATTTCTGGCAGGCTGTTCGAAAGATGATGTCAGGCCCCGCAGTTTTTCGTACTCGATCGATACTGTACAGGATCTGAGCCTGCGCAGGGGCGCTTCAATCGGGATCCCCGTCATGATTAACGCCGGGAGCGACTCGGGCGCAGCTGAAACCGTAACCCTCAGCCTGAAGGGACTTCCGGCCGGAGTGACTGCTACGATTCAACCGTCATCGGGTATTCCCGGCTTCGCCGCGAACGTCCTTGTCTTCGCAGGAATGAATTCCTCCCTCGGTACCTATCCGGTCAGGCTCGTAGGAAGGAGCGAGCAGGCAACGGTTGTAGAAAGACCCTTTAATCTGACCGTTCGCAGTGAAGACTGTGCGATGGACTTTGTAGGTGCCGCTCGCGACGGAAGCCGGCTTTGCGCGCGGCCGGGTAATCAGAATTTTTCATCCGACATCGTGCCGGGGCCTGGCGTGGGACAGCTCCTGATTTCGAATTTTGCAAATTATCAGGTTGACGCAATTGTGGACCTGAATTGTGACAGAGGAACGGTAGCGATAGCGCCAAAGACCTATCAAGGTGCTTTTTCGCTAAGCGGGCAGGGTACATTCACTCCGAACACTATCACGCTGCGGATAATATACTCGGATACCAGCATGACGAAAGATACCTGCACCGTCCGGTACAATCGCTGAGAGCTTGCCTTGGATAGAGACCAGAGGCAACCAAGTAACGCAGCACTTTATTATGTGCCTCTCTTACGATAGCTCAATCAGTTTCGGAGCTCCCCGCAGATCGCCGTGGCAAATGCGCCGCCCGACGGCATTCTGTTCCGGAGATGGAAAACTCACCCTCTTTTACCCAAATCCGGCCCGCTGAACGGACTCAACTTCGCGTTGCATTCCAGTCTGTCCATCCATGCGCCGCCGTATTGCCATCATCGTCCTTGTCCTTGTAGCGCTCATTCCCGGCATTGCTGCGGGTCAGCGGATATTGCAACTCCAGATTGAGCGCGCACCGGGAGCGGCATTGGGCTTCGCTGAGTTCCGGCTCCTCAAATCCGACTCCTCCCAGCTTTACTCCGGCATTGCCGACAGCGCCGGACACTTCCAGGGCCCTGTGATCCCAGCTGCCGCCACGATTCTGGAAGTCGGTGCCTATGGATATACCACGCGCCTGTTTCCGATAGCAGGCAGCGATGCTCCTGTCGAGCTTCAGGTCCGGCTAAGCGCCACTACGAAAGCGCTCAGCGGTATCACCGTCTCTTCGCGAAAGCCGCTCCTGGAGCGGAAAGCAGACCGTACCATATTCAATGTCGAGAGCAGCGCGGCGGCCATCGGCAGCGACGGGCTCGAAATGCTGAAGCGAACCCCCGGGCTCCGCGTTTCAGAAGACGGGATCGGCATCGCCGGCAAGAGCGTGGTATCCGTTCTCATCAACGACAAGATCATCCAGATCAGCGGTCAGGAGCTGCTGGAAATGATCCGCGCCATTCCCGCCGACAATATTTCCCGAATCGAAGTCATCACGACTCCGCCGGCCAAATATGAGGCGCAGGGCTCAGCGGGTCTCGTCAATATCGTACTGAAGAAGCAGCTTCGGCAAGGCCTCAACGGGCAGCTGACCGGTTCGTACAACCAGCATTTTTACAGCGGCGGCGGGCTGAACGGCAACTTCAATTACCGCAGGGGCAAGCTTAATATCTTCGGCTCGGGCAATGCGTTCAGGGGCACCGTCCGCGATCAGGACCGCGTCGAAAGTCCGTTTCCCGGCCAGATCCAGAAGCAGGATCGCGAGTCGCGCCGGACCAGCATGTTCAACCGCATCCAGCTGGGCGCGGATTACCAGCTGAACCCGAAGATGATCCTTGGCGTGAACTACACGCTGGGCCAGGGCGGCTGGAAATATCGCAGCGACGAGCGCACCATCGCCGATTTCGTCAACACGACAGACGGCAGCATCGATTCATCGCTCCGCACCGACAGCCGGATTCGCGACCGGGGCCTGCGCAACGTCGCGAACGTGAACTGGGAGTGGCGTCCGGATTCCGCAGGGACTAAGATCACCGCGGATCTCGACTGGTTCACACGCACCGGCCGCGCGACGCAGGGCTTCATCAACAACGCGTTCTTCGGAGATGGCCGGCCCACCGGCAATTTCAGCGACAATATCAATGCCGGCCGGCAGCTGATGGACATTCGCAGCGGCCGCGTCGATGTCGAATGGCCGACCTCCTTCGCAAAGTTTTCCGCTGGCGCCAAAGCCACGTTCATTCACAATATCAGCGACTACAATTTTTCCGTTCGCAACGGCTCCGGTTATCAGGCCGATCCGCTGCGCAGCAATGTCTACGATTACAGGGAAAATACCCAGGCCGTTTATCTGAGCGCCGGGAAACAGCTGGACCGCTGGGATTTTCAGGCGGGCGTCCGGATGGAGAATACGCAGGTCACCGGCTACTCGCAGACCCTGAACGAGAGGTATAAGAACGACTACGCGAAGCTTTTTCCGACCGCGTTCGTACAGTACAAAATCAGTGAGGGAAACAGCCTGGGACTGAATTATAGCCGGCGCATCCGCCGGCCGGAGTTCTGGGACCTGAACCCGTTCCGGAACTACATCACCGCCAATTCCTACGATCAGGGAAACCCATACCTGCAGCCGTCGTTCACGGACAATCTCGAGCTGAACTTCCTGCTGAGCGAGCGGTTCACATTCGCGGTGTTCGGCTCCCGCGAGAAGCAGCTCGGGACGCGTTTTTCGATTCTGGATACCGTCAATCAGGCCATCATTTTCACCCGGGCGAACATCGGCAACATGGACGCCGCGGGGGCCTCGTTCTCCGGGACTGTCAAGCCCTTCAAATGGTGGGAATGCAATGCCCAGCTCCGTGTTAACTATAACGTGTTCAGCTCGACGTATTTTGACGCATACAACACATTCAGTTACGAGCGCGCCACCTGGAGCGGGGATGTCACGAACAATTTCATCCTGAACACGAAGAAGACACTGCTTGCCGAATTGAACGGACGTTATTCCTCGCGGCAGGCCTACGATTTCGACGTCCAGCGCCCCGTAGGATCCGTGAGCGCGGCGGTCAAGGCGATCCTGTGCAACGGCCAGCTCATTGCCGGCATCAGCGTTCAGGACATCTTCCGGACGGAGCTGAGCCAGTACGAGAATATGTACAACGGCACCTTTCAGTGGTCGTACGAGGATGAGCGGAACCTGCACCTGGGCCTCACCTGGAAGTTCGGGAACCGGAACGTGGCCGCGAAGCGCGAGCGCAAGGAGAACGAGGATGCGCAGCGGGCAGGCGGGTGAGTACTTAGCTTGATTGGAACAGGCAGTTTGCAGTATGCAGTCGGAGCGGGGAGGGAGAATAGGCAGTTTGCAATTTGCAGTTTGCAGTCGGAGCGGGAGCGGGGAACCGGCAGTATGCAGTTTGGAGTATGCAGTCCGAGCGGGAGCAGGAAACCGGTAGTATGCAGTTTGCAGTTTGCAGTTCGGAGCGGGAGCGGGGAGGGAGAATAGGCAGTTTGCAATTTGCAGTTTGCAGTCGGGGCGGGAGCCGAAGCTTAAACGAGGAGCGGGAGCGGGGAACCGGCAGTATGCAGTTTGCAGTCGGAGCGGGAGCAGGGAACCGGCAGTATGCAGTTTGCAGTTTGCAGTCGGAGCGGGAGCGGGAGGGAGAATAGGCAGTTTGCAATTTGCAGTTTGCAGTTCGGAGCGGGAGCCGAAGCTTAAACGAGGAGCGGGAGCGGGGAACCGGCAGTATGCAGTTTGCAGTCGGAGCGGGAGCAGGGAACCGGCAGTATGCAGTATGCAGTCGGAGCGGGAGCGCCAGCCGTAGCTTCAGCGAAGGAGCAAGGCTGGGAGCAGCTGCTTATACGAGCACCGCGAGCGGGATCTGAGACCGGGGAGTTTCCATACCCAATACCGGAACCCCCACCCAAGAGCCGCGTTCCAACTATCTCCCACGTCACTCACTCCCTCACTGTCTCTTCGCGCTCTCACGATTCACGACTCACGCCTCACGCTCTCACGCTCTCACGCTCTCACGACTCACGCTCTCACGTCTCACGTCTCACGACTCACTTGCTCACTTCCTCACCCTCTCACGTCTCACGCTCTCACTTGCTCACTTCCTCACTTCCTCACTTCCTCACTCTACGTCACTGCCTCGTCAGCCGCACCAGATACTGATCGTTCCGGTCATCGAAGAGCAGCTCGCAGAGCCAGCCTTCGGAATAGGTCACGCGGTTCAGCGTTTCAAAATCGATGTAGAGCCATGAAAACATCGGGGTGCGCTGGCGTTTGTAGCCATACTGGCAATGGATCTCGCCGTAATAGCGGTCGTCGGGAAGGAAGCCGTCCTCGAACAGGTACGCGACGTCCGACGAATCGAAAATCAGCTGCCCGCCGGGCTTGAGCAAGGTCTGGAAATGCTGCAGCAAACGACGCAGCCCCTCGATATCGCCCGCCAGGCCGATGCCGTTCATCAGCAGCAACAGGGTATCGTATTTTGCAGCATCGTACCCGAAAACATCCGCCTGCAGCACTTTCCGGACCCCGCGGTCGTTCATAACCCGCACCGAGTTCGGGGAGATTTCCAGCGCCGTCACATCGAGTCCCGCTTCCTGCAAGGCCAGGGCATGGCTTCCGGCCCCGGCGCCGATGTCCAGCACCGTCCCGCGACAGGCATCCAGCGCGATGCGCTCGAGCTCCGGCATCGCGTCCCGGTTCCGGAAGTACACGGCAATGTCCATCTCGACACGGGGGCCGACATCGTCATACACCCATAGTTTTCCCGGCTTGTCGCCGAAGTGATAATCGGCGATCGCGTCGCCAGGAAGGTCGATGTTCAATTACGGACTGATGATTAGACGCTTGGTCGATTGGGTAGGGAATGGTCGCGCTCCGTTGTAGTCGCAGAACGCGATGCAACTTACGCCAATTGGGTTTTTGCCTTAAGTCCTTCCCGGGCCTTTACCGACTCTTTGCATTTTGGATTCCGCATTTTGCCGTACTTGCAGCCTTACAATAGCGGACGAGCCTCGCCCTATCAGTGCAGCTCGCCCCATCCGGGTTTTTTACCTTTTGACTTTTACCTTTTGATTTAAATGGCGCAATCCATACTGGTTATAGACGACGAGCAGGCCATCCGCAAGGCGCTCAGGGAGATTCTCACCTTCGAAGGCTTCGTCGTGGATGAAGCCGCGGACGGCGCCGAAGGCCTCAAGAAGATCAAGGAAGGCAGTCACAACGTGATCCTCTGCGATATCAAGATGCCGAAAATGGACGGTATCGAAGTGCTCACCGCCACCCGCGAAGCCAAGCCGGACACCCCGTTCATCCTGATCTCCGGCCACGGGACGATCGAGACGGCCGTCGAAGCAGTCAAAAAAGGCGCCTTCGATTATATCTCCAAGCCGCCGGATCTGAACCGCCTGCTCATCACCATCCGCAACGCGATGGACAAGGGCTCGCTGGTCACCGAAACGAAGGTGCTGCGCAGTAAGGTCGCCAAGAAAACCGGGGCCGAGATGATCGGGCAAAGCGCCGGAATCCAGCAGGTCCGCGAGACGATCGCCAAGGTGGGGCCTACGGACGCGCGGGTGCTTGTCACCGGAGAGAACGGCGTCGGCAAAGAGCTTGTCGCGCGGAGCCTGCACCAGGCCAGCAATCGCGCCGGCGGACCCATGATCGAGGTCAACTGCGCCGCGATTCCGTCGGAGCTGATTGAGAGCGAGCTGTTCGGGCATGAGAAGGGCTCGTTTACGTCGGCGATCAAGCAGCGCATCGGCAAGTTCGAGGCTGCGAACGGCGGTACGCTCTTCCTCGACGAGATCGGCGATATGAGCCTCGACGCGCAGGCCAAAATGCTGCGCGCGCTCCAGGAAGGCAAGATCACCCGCGTCGGTGGCGACAAGGAGATCAAGGTCGATGTGCGCGTCGTTGCGGCGACGAACAAAGACCTGATGGAAGAAGTCGAGGCCAAACGTTTCCGGATGGACCTGTATCACCGCCTCAGCGTGATCCTGATTCATGTGCCGTCCCTGAACGACCGCCGCGAGGACATTCCGCTGCTGGTGAATCACTTTATGAAGGACGTGTCTGACGAGTACAACCAACCCGTCAAGGACTTCGATCCGGCGGCGATGAAAACACTGCAGGAGCACGACTGGAGTGGGAACATCCGCGAGCTGCGCAATGCGGTAGAGCGACTCATCATCCTCGGCGGGCAGACGATCAGCAGGCAGGATGTGGAGCAGTACGTGTTTCGGAGGTGATGGCCGATTCGACGATTAGACGATTAGACGATTAACGATTCGTCGATTGTGTCGGGAACGGTCCTGTTGCTGCGCTTTGGGCGAACGTTCAGGTTTATGCTGCGATGCCGGATGCGGAGGGACGGTCAAGCATCCAATCGACCAATCCGTAATCCTTAATCGTTCATCCAATGTGCCGCAACCTGAATGCTCACTCGATCGGAATGAACACCCTCGAGCGCACAAGCCGGCGCTCCATATACCGGGCATCGAGCGCGTAAAACGGCACGGTCTCGGACACGATTCCCACACCCGCCGCGAAGCGTTTGAATTGCTTGCGATGGGTCACAGGTCTGGATTCGCTCGCATACGGGTGGAATGCCCAGTCTGTGATCATCGCCAGGGTTTCAAAACTTCCGAGTGGTACCTGTTTCGTCCGCTTGTCGCCGAATGACACCGACATTACGATGGCGCTGTCCATGGAGACCGGCATTCCCGGAATCGCGCGACGGCGGAACACCCGGTTGGTATCCGTCGCTGCAAAGAGGGTATCGCCCCGCAGCCCCAGGAGATACATCGCCGAATCCCGGTAATACGTCGTCTCGTACACATGGCTCCCCGCCTCGGATGGCCCCATCATACGGTGGAAATTCCGGCCTTCGACGGTAGTGTCCGAAATCAGATAAAAGCTGTCGGTCAGCGGCTGATTGCTGGTCCATTGCCCGGGGACGCCGTTGCCGTTGGAGTCCACCATGTATGTTTCGTAAATCCAGTAGGAGCCAGGGGCGCCGGGCATATAACCGGCTGCCGTCGGTGTCCGGGTCGTCGGAGTTCCGCCATCGTCATCCTTACGGCAGGACATAATGCCCAGCAGCGGCAGCAGCGCGAGCAGCAGGAAGTTTCGGGTGGTCTTGGTCATGCGGGTGATGTAGTGACTGTGAGTGACTGAAACGAGAGGCGCTGCGAAAGATTGCGCGGAAGCCCCGGCAATATCGGGGCTTCGGTTGCGTTGCCCGGATCGCGACATGCAGATAGGGAGCGATGGTACTCTGGCTCCGGTGGCCGTCCGGGAATCCAGCTTGCGGGTGAAAAGAATCCTGTCGCGTTCATGGACTCTCGAGGGACGGGCTTTTCTTTGCTGGCTATGAAACGAGTCGTCTTCCCGCTTGCCATGGCCACAATGTTCGCGTTCGCCCCGGGCTGCTCTGGCAGCGGTTCTTCGGGCCCGCAAGTGGCAGACAGCCTGAGCCTGGAAGCGTCACGGACGTCGCAGGATTATGTCGAGGCGGAGCGGATTCCTTCGAATGCGGTACCTGAGGCGGCGCCGGAACGCGTTGCGGATACGGGCGGCGTCCGGTTCCGGGGCGGGCTGCTGCGTGTAAACGGGAAGTCGCTGGAAATCCTGGATTCGCTCGGCAACACCATTATGAAGAACCCAAGCATTTTACGGCTTTTGGACGAAGGCGGTCAATGTCCGTCGGAGGGTTTTCAGCGCATCGCTGTGAAAGGAGATTACTTCACCATCGAGCAGCAGAGCTGTGGTGGAATGCTGTTCATCGACGAATACATCACGTTTAAAGCTACGAGCGACGGGAGAATCTATCTCCACAGGTTCAGCATCGTCAAAACAGATCGCGAGGATCCGGAGCGCGTCATTCCGCAACAGGATCTGACGACGAAAAACTTCGGGCAGATCGGGTTCGAGGACGTAGCGCTGCGGAGCTTGTACGAGATGTTTTAAAATGCAAAATGCAAAATTCAACATGCAAAACCTGGAACGGGCTAGGAGTGTGTCGGATGAGGCTTTAGAATGCAAAATTCAAAATTCAAAATGCAAAACCTGGAACGGGCTAGGATTGTGTCGGGCGAGGCTTTAGAATGCAAAATTCAAAATTCAAAATTCAAAATGCAAAACCTGGAATGGGCGAGGAGTGGGTTGGGCGAAGCTTTTGGGGGTGTCTCGGGTGTCGAGGTTGAAGTGAGATTCGGGGGCGCGGAATCCTGATCTGCATGTGGCAGATGTTTCCGGCTGGCCTGCCTTGCTCGTTCATTCAAATGGATTCCACAGCATACATCGCAAAACTTCCGGGGCTTGTGAATTTTGCATTAGCGCCCTACGCTTCGTCCAGCGCCCTCGCCACCGCCGTGTAAAGCTCGTGATAAGGTCCGCCTTCGTTCTGCATCAGCACGCTGTGGGAGCCGCGCTCGATGACCTTGCCCTTGTCCAGCACCAGGATCTGATCGGCCTTGCGGATCGTTGAAAGCCGGTGCGCAATCACGATGGATGTCCGGTCTTTGATCATGGTTTCGATCGCGTGCTGGATCAGCATCTCGCTTTCGCTGTCTACAGAGGATGTGGCTTCGTCGAGGATCAGAATGCCGGGATCGTAGAGGAGCGCACGGGCGAAGGAAATGATCTGGCGCTGTCCCTGTGAAAGCGTTCCGCCGCGCTCCTTCACATTGAAGTGATATCCGTCCGGCAAGCGCATGATCGATTCGTGCAAACCGAGCGCTTTGCAGACCTCCTCGACACGCTCCAGCGGAATGCTCGCGTCGCGCATGGTGACGTTCTCGTAGATGGTTCCGGCGAAGAGGAATACGTCCTGCAATACGATTCCGATGCCGCGGCGAAGCGCCTTGACATCGTACTCCCGGATGTCGCGGCCGTCGACGAGGATGCGTCCGCCCTCGATCTCGTAGAGGCGGTTAAGTATGGAAATGATGCTCGTTTTGCCGGCGCCCGTATGGCCCACGATCGCCATCGTCTGGCCTGCGGGAAGGTCGAAGCTTACGCCGCGCAGCACGGGAGTGCCGGGCTTGTACGCGAAATGCACATCTTCGAAAACCACCTCGCCCTGAAGCTTCGCCGGCGCGAATTCCCCGCTGTTGACGAGATGCTCCTCGCTGTCGAGCACCGTGAAGATGCGCTCCGAGGAAACCATCCCCATCTGCAGGACGTTGAACTTGTCCGCCATCATGCGCAGCGGGCGGAAGAGCAGATTCAGGTAAAGAATGAACGAGATGATGATGCCGGGGCTGACTTCGCGATGCAGGATTTCCCGCGCGCCCCACCAGACGAGCAGGCCGGTGCTCAGCGCCAGGATGATCTCGACAACCGGAAAGAAAACCGAGTACGCGAAAATGCCCTTGATATTCGCGTCGCGATGCTCTTTGTTGATCTCCGTGAACCGCCCCAGCTCCCGCTTTTCGGCGGCGAAAGCCTGCACGACGTACATGCCGACGAGATGCTCCTGCACGAAGGCGTTCAGCGCGGAAACGGCGTTGCGGACCCGGTGAAACGACTTGTTGACGCTCTCCTTGAACAGGTACGTGGCGATGATCAGGATCGGGAAGGGAATAAGGCAGATCAGCGTCAGCTGCCAGTCGCTCCAGAGCATGACACCCATCACGGCGACGATTGTCAGAACGTCCGCCACGATGGAGATGATGCCTTCGGAAAAGACGTCGTTGATGGTCTCGATATCGTTGATCGTGCGCGTCGTCAGCGTGCCGATGGCCGTCTTGTCGTAATAGGCTACGTCCTGGAACAGGATCTTCCGGAAGACCGCTTTGCGCAGATCGTTCACGACGGTCTGCCCGAGCCAGGCGCTGCGGTACAGGAACCAGAACCGGAGTCCGGATTCCAGGAGCAGCAGTCCGAGCTGCAGCGCCGAGATCTCGATGAGGCCTTCGATCTGGTTGGCGTTAATGTGCTTGTCGACGCTCAGCTGAATGAGCCAGGGCCGGACCGGCGAAAGCAACGCCAGCACGATGGACATGGTGATGGCGAAGATCAGTGTGCGGCGGTAAGGGCCGGCATAGCTGAACAGGCGGCGGAGAACGGCGAGGGAGAATTTGGGCGCTTGGGTAGACACGTACGGCAGGGCGGACACAATCTTTGCGCCAGCGGGGGCAAAGGTCCGGTTTTGGGATTAACGATTACGGATTAAAGGATTGGTCGATTGGATGCAAAAACACCCGTTTCCATCCGATTTCACCGCCTCAACGGAAAGTTCCGCCGAAGCGCCGGCAGCGGCACTGGTTCCCGGCACAATTGGCTAATCGACGAATCCTTAATCGGCTAATCCAGTACATCTAGCCTTCCAGCATAGCCTCAAGCTCCGCAAGCATCATGGCTGTGGCACCCCAGATGATACTCCCGTCAGGCACCTTATAGGCCGGGACATCGAGCGTGAGCTGGGGCATCGAGCTCGGGCGGACTTTCGTGCGGATCTTGTTTTCAGGATTCATCAGGTAGCTGAGGGGCAGCTCGATGAGCTCGGATACCTCATCGGCGCTTGGCTGGTACTCCGGCCGGGTGTCGCTCCATGCCACGAAGGGATGCACCATGAAAAACGATACCGGAATATAGAGTGGCGTCAGTCCCCCGAGAACTTCTACCTCGCTGATCTTTAGCCCCACTTCCTCGTTCGCTTCCCGCAGCGCCGTTTGCATGAAGTTTTCGTCCTGGGCCTCCCAGCGGCCTCCGGGGAACGAAATCTGTCCGCTGTGCGCGCGGCCGTCCTCGGTGCGGCGCATGAACAGCATATGCGCTTCACCGTCGACAGGATACAAAAGCTGGAGCACGGCGCTGTCGCGTACATTTTCGGGAAGCGCCTCCGGCATGGCCACCACGCGGCCCATCATGCGTTCCTGGGCGCTGCGGCCTGGCAGGGGCCTTGAGAATCCGTTGCGGATCCGGGTAATAAGATCTTCCGGCATGAGTACCCGAAGTTAGGATCGGAGGCCAACGCTTTGCTTCCTGCGACTGTCCTGTATGGCAGCAATTCGCCGGCATTTCCAAATGCTATAAATTGCCGGACACACGCACCATGAATCGATTCTTTCTCTTCGTCGCGCTCAGCGCAGGCTTCTCAATTTCCGCTTCCGCTCAGAAGGTCGACACCCTTCGCCGCAATGATCCGGGTGGCTGGGAGTTCGTGCAGGTGCGCTCCGGCGAGTACGTGATGGCCGAGGGCAAGTTTCTGAACGGGCAGCGCGAAGGAATCTGGACGGAGTACTGGGAGAGCAAAATTCCGCATTTCGTGACCGGCTATTCGAAGGGGCAGCGCAACGGCGTTCACCTGGATATCCGGAAATCCGGACAGGTTGAGAGCGTCGAAAATTACTCGAACGGCAAGCTGGACGGGCCTTCGCGGCGATTCACGCCGGCTGCTGGCGGAGGCATCATCGAGGAAAGCTATTACTCCGAAGGCGAGCACAGCGGGGCGTACACAAAATGGTATCCCAGCGGGCGGATCCAGGAGCAAAGCAATTTCAACCACGACAAGCGCGATGGAAAGACCTCGTATTTCAAGGAAAACGGCGTGAAGATCGCGGAGTATAATTACGATCGCGGCAAGCTGGACGGGGATGCGGCGCTTTACAATGACAACGGCAAGGTGAAAGAATTCGGCCGCTACTCGAACGACGTGCAGACAGGTCCCTGGAAGGAATACGACGACAACGGCAAACTGTCGGCGGAAGGGCAGTACAAGGATGGCGAGAAGAACGGCGCCTGGAAGGAATACGGCGCCGACGGAAAGCCTAAAACGGTGAATTACAAGATGGGAAAGCTCAAATAGCATATCCGATCCCCGGCGGAGACAGCCAATCCGCAGCATTGAGCTGCAGGCCGTTAGCATGCCGGTTCTCCAACAGCGCCTCGTCCGGCCGGGTAATTTGAGCCCAGTATTCAGGCCCACGCGCGATGCCTGGAAATTTTCGGGATGCCGCGTTGTGAATGTCGCTCCGACGGACGCCCGCCGCGCGCATCGCGACCGATCCGGGCTCTTGACCTTTTTACCTTTTACCTTTTAATTTTTACCTTTTCCAGTACCTCGTACCTTTGCGCGCATTATGCCGAATCTTTCTGATATCAAGCTGCTCAATGAAAAGGAAACCCGCGGCGGTTTCGGCGAGGGCATCCTCGAAGCCGGTCGCCGCAATCCCAATGTGGTTGCCCTGACCGCTGACCTGGCCGGTTCCCTGAAGCTCAACGCGTTCATCAAGGAATTTCCCGAGCGCTTCGTGCAATGCGGTATCGCTGAGGCCAATATGATCGGCGTCGCCGCCGGACTGAGCATCGGCGGAAAGATTCCGTACACGACGACCTTCGCCAACTTCTCCACCTCCCGCGTTTACGATCAGATCCGCCAGAGCGTTGCCTACAGCAACAAGAACGTCAAGATCTGCGCCAGCCATGCCGGACTGACGCTCGGTGAGGACGGTGCCACGCACCAGGTTCTGGAAGATATCGGCATGATGAAAATGCTGCCGGGCATGACAGTCATCGTCCCTTGCGATTTCAATCAGACCAAGGCCGCGACCATCGCGATCGCCGAGCACGAAGGCCCGGTGTACCTCCGGTTCGGCCGCCCGAAGTGGGCGAATTTCACCGCTGAAGATCAGGAATTCCAGATCGGCAAGGCGCAGATTCTCGCAGACGGTACCGACGTTACGATCATCGCTTGCGGCCACCTTGTCTGGCTTGCGGTGGAAGCGGCTCAGAAGCTCGCCGAGCGCGGCATTTCAGCAGAGGTTATCAATATGCACACGATCAAGCCGCTGGACGAAGAAGCCATCCTGGCATCCGTGTCCAAAACGGGTTGCGTCGTTACCGCCGAGGAGCATCAGCAAAACGGAGGTCTTGGCGAAGCGGTTGCCGGCGTTCTGGCCCGCAAGCACCCCGCGCCGATCGAAATGGTCGCCGTGCAGGACACTTTCGGCGAGAGCGGTACTCCAATGCAACTGCTGAAAAAATATGGCCTCACCACCGAGAACATTCTCGCGAAGGTGGACGCCGTGATGAGCCGCAAGTAATACGTACTCAAAATATCCCATTCAAGCCGCGACACTTATATGTTGCGGCTTTTTTCATGTTATTTTCTGATTACAACTAAAATACCACCTGCACGGTAGGCTTACAGATGATTCGGACGGCTAATTCGCAATTCAATAACAATTGCGATGAAGCTACCTCTCCTTACCGTCCTGCTCGCCACGACCGCGCTTTTGCCGGCCGGAGCTACCGTCCGCACCGTCAACAACAATAATCCGACACCGGGCCAGTACACCACCCTGGCAGCGGCCCAGGCGGCGGCGAACCCTGGCGACACGCTCTACATCAGTGGCTCGATCTACAACTATAACAGCCTCGTCATTACCAAGAAGCTCACCCTGATCGGCACCGGCCACAAGCCCCTTACGCCGAATCCGGCCACCAGCAAGCTCGACGATATCTCGTTCAGCGGAACGGCCACGAACCTTTACGACGTGAACATCATCGGTCTCGATGTCAACAGCGTAAGCTACAACGTCGCGGGAGCGCGCAGGCAGTTCATGTCGCGTTGCAGGGTGCGGGACGCGGTTTATTTCACCACCGACCAGGATAGCCTGCTGATCGAAGGGAATTATTTCGCGAGCACAGGTACGAATCTCAATGTCAATGCGAACTATGCGTTCAGTAATATAACGCTGCGCAATAACGTGTTCAACGGAAGCCTCTATAATTACTATCCTTCCGCATCATCCGGCAGCGGCGTAAATCTGTATCTGAACAACAATCTCTTCCTCGTGAACGGCAACGCCTTCAACGGGAGCAACCGTTATCTGCAGTTTCGTAACAACATCTTCTACCGCGCGGATGCGACGAATCAGATCAGCAGCTCGACCTTCGACAACAACCTGATTTACCAGGCCGCGACCAACAGCTTCCCGGGTGGCAGCAATACCTCGACGAACAACCTCAATAATACGGATCCCGTTTTCGTGAGCTTCCCGTCCTCGGGCGACTATTTCAGCTATACTTACGATTTCAGACTGCAATCCACATCGCCCGCCATCAATGCGGGTGCCGACGGCAAGGATATCGGACTAACGGGCGGCGACGGATATTTCCAGAAGTTCGGAATTCCGAATATCCCGCAGGTGAATACCTTCAACATCACCAGCCCCGCAAATGCGACGATCGCGCCGGGCGGTACGCTGCAGATCTCCGTTCTTTCCACCATCGGACGCTAGGGTATGCGAAGTTTTTACAGAAATTTCAAAGACCCGGCCATGCGGAAACGGATTTTCACGCTCCTCTCCGTCTTTGTTGCGCTGCATGCCTCCGCTGACTCGGTTAGGCGTCTGGAAGTCTTTGTCGACGCGGATCCCGGGCCGGGAAACGGCACCCAGATCAGCATTGCGACGGGGCTGCAGGCCGACACCGTGCTCAACACCTTCAGCTATACGGTGCCCACAGGCCTCATGCCGGGAAAGCACGTGCTGTACGTGCGCGCGCTTGCCGACACGGCGGGGAGCTTTCCGCGCTGGAGCCTGTTGCAGCGGCGGGAATTCTACGTTCGGGAGCAGGTCGTGGCTGCGGAGTATTTCTTCGATACCGATCCCGGAGCCGGCGCGGCCGCTGCACTTCCGGTGACGACGCCCGGTGACACCGTGAACCTGAGCGCATCGATCTCCGCAACGGGCCTGTCCGCCGGCAGGCACGCCGTTTTTGTGAGAACGAAAACCAACTCCGGCCGCTGGGGACTGCCGCAACGCCGGGAGTTTCAGGTCGGCGCGGTTGTGACGGCCGCGGAATACTTCATCGATACCGATCCCGGAGTCGGGGCCGGAACCGCCTTGACTGTGGCCAATCCCGCCGATACCGTCACCGCGAGCTACAGCATCGCGACACCCGCAGGCTTGTCTCCCGGCCGCCACCGGCTTTATCTCCGGACCCGCGCCGGGGGTACCTGGTCGCTGAGCCAGGTCCGCGAGTTTGAGGTGCTTCCCGCGATCAACGCCGCAGAATACTTCTTCGATACCGATCCGGGACCGGGGAACGGTACCGCGTTCGCAATCGGAACACCGGGCGACACTGTTCAGGCGACGTCCTCAATAAGCACCTCGGCGTTAGCCACTGGAAAGCATGTTCTGTACGTCCGCAGCCGCAGCGCGAACGGACGCTGGGGGCTGAGCGCGGCGAAGGAGTTCTTCGTGCTGCCCCGTCTCGTGGCCGCGGAATACTTCTGGGATAGCGATCCCGGACCTGGAAACGGTGCGGCGCTGGCGCTCCCCTCGCAGGGTGACACTGTCAGCCTGAACGCCTCCGTCAAAGCTCCCTGCCTGACGCCCGGCAGCCATCACCTCTACGTGCGGACGAAAGACGAGACTGGCCGCTGGGCGTTGAGCCAGGAGGATACGGTGATTTTCAGTAACCCGGCCATCGTCGCGAACCTCGCGTACCCCGGCCCCGGCCCTTACGGGACGCCAGTGAAGATCACGGGCAGCGGGGGCACGGGACCATACTCCTACACTTACAATGGCGGAACGGCTACCGCAGACAGCATTTTCCTGCCGCCGAACGCCAACAGTGCGGTTTTCACGGCGACAGACAGCTGCGGATATACTGCGAATGCCAGCCTGACGACGCCTTCGTCCCCAACGGTGATCGCCGGAGGAGCGACGGGCGGCGGAACGGTTGCGCTGGACGGATACCGGCACTGGGCCTGGGTGCTTAACAGCAGCGGGCAGATTCTCGCGGCGGTAAAGGACAATGGCCGGAATCTCGGCACCGTCAGCGTCGATTATCTGAAGAATAATTCAGGAACGGTGCGCGTATTTCCGGGCAGCTCGATTCGGTATCTCGACCGTAACTGGCTGATCAACTCGACGCAGGCTCCGGTTGTGCCGGTGGGCCTACAGCTTTTCGCAGTGGACAGCGAGTATAATGCGCTGGCCGCAGCGGATCCGGGGCTGGGCTCCAAATCGGCGCTGCGCGTGCAGAAGTACGATGGGCCGAATGAGGATATCAGTCCGGCGAATAACAGCGGTCCCGGCGCGACACTGGTCCAGCTGACACCGGATTCAGTGGTAAGCTTCAGCGGTGCGACCGCTGCAGGCAACGGATACGCGCTTGCGTTCTCCGTGAATGGCTTCAGCGAATTTTACCAGAGCCGGAGCGCTGCCGTGCCGCTCGCGAATGCCGCGTTTTTCCAGCACATTGGGATCCTAAGCTTAGAATTCCACGTGGACAAGTTGTCGCGG
>JADMIO010784955.1_pt1 | contig 107339 bp, 78 predicted proteins | sample 8958161 | NCBI WGS metagenome assembly JADMIO01 (sample SAMN16585339, study PRJNA669376) | soil metagenome | isolation source: Crop rotation soil | place: USA: Cullars Rotation, Alabama | collected 2011
GCCGCGACTTCAAGTCACGTGAATTCCAAGCTTCGGATCCCACTGTGCTGGAAAGTTTCTTTATTTACCCATACTCCTGGAGTTTCTTTAGATGAAGCACAAGCTGCAAGAATTATTGCAATAGTAATTACCGACAATACCCAAACTCTTTTCATGTTGTAATGGTTTTAATTAAAAGTAACGTTTTTCTCTTACCAAGTATAAAAGAGTTTCTTTCGGAATGTATTGGGTTTTATACATCCGTATTTAAATTAATTGCCTTTTTCAAATACCGTGTTTCCTCAGAAAAAAAGATTGCTTAACAAATTCCCTGCGGCACCACTGCCGGATGGCTTCAATCCTAAAAATTTAGTAAAGGCAGATGCTCCCATAATACCTTTGAGTTTATCAAATAATCCTTTCTGAAGTGGATTAAATTTTGAAAGGTAACTGGTGGGGTTAGTATCAGCAAGCCCGGTAATATCTTTTTTCTTTGTAAGAAATCCACTGATAATATCTGTAAGTTTCGGTTTTTGAGCGGCAGGTAATGATAATTTACTGCTAAGGTCATCAACGATTCCAGTTGTTGTTTTCCCAATATCACCAATTGCTGGTGGTTTGATAAAATCTTTTGTTGAGGGAGTTGTTTTGGGAACTGTAACCTGTGCACTGCAAATACCAAAAGAAGCAATAAGTAAAAATGCAAAAGTGATCTTTTTCATGATTTAAGTTTTAATGGTTATTGATTAATTAAGGTTTTGCCTCTACTAAGTTAAAACACTTCATTTAATCCAAAAAAGAAGCCGCTTGATTTATGACTTCCTCGTGCATAGTCTATACATATTGTAGACCGGCTCTCTTTGTTAAAAAGAATTCTTAAGCCAGCTCCGCCTGCCGTTGCCCAATATTGAAATATTTTTTTTGAAAGATCATCAGAAGCAGATTGCATATTCACAAAGGCAACTCCACTTAGTAATTTATTTTTTGTGATTGGAAAGCGCCACTCAGCTTCAAAATCTGCATATTCGGGTCCTTTGAATCGCCCCATTGTGTATGCCCGGCCACTTCTTCCATAGGTATCATAGGCAGTCGCTGGCAACTCAAGATAAGGAACAGTACCACTAAGTGTATAAGAAGCCCAGTGCCATAACGCCAATACATGTTCCGGACTTTTTTTGCTCAGGCTAAAATATTTTCTGAGATCATACTGTAACTGGACCGAGTTTTTAGTACTGCCCATCCACTTCTGGTTAAAGCGTAAGTTGAAATCCGCATAAATACCACCATAGGAACGGATAGGATGTTCTCTTGTGTTATACTGAAAGGATAGAAAAAATCCATTTGCAGAATACTTATTAGAATCGAAATCATTTCTCAAACTATAGCGTAAATGCGCTGAGCTGGGGTAAGACTCAAGTTGCTGATCATGGATATTATTACGGATGTCAAAACTGATACCTCCACCTGCAAACCAATTCGAGCTGATCTTTCGATAAACTTTTTCGGTAAGACGAATAAAAGTAAATCTTATAAGATCTGCGCTATCACCGTCAGTTATATAATCTTTATTCCCCGTACCAATACCATAATCGTTTATCAAGAATTTTGATAATTGCCAGTTACCCTGGAAATTCCACTTATTAGCATCTGTAAAAACGTTGTGACGAGCCTGCGCCGTAATTACACCTCTTGAAGTATAGATCGCCTCAAGTCCAAAAGCCGAAAGATCCGTATTTTCTTTTTTTCCATATTGCTTGACAGCAGAGATCTTAGCGCCTAATACAACTCCAAAACTTGGATTATATCCTATTGACGGCAGTATTGAGATCGTTGATGGCTTTTTAACTTTTGTACTATCCTTTTCCTTTTTAAAGATCATTCTTATAACATCCCCAACATCTTGCATTGGGACTAAACTGCTTTGCACAGTTGTTTGTTGCGAATGCACGGGAACAGAAAAAACGCATTGGAAAAAAATGATCGCAGAACAAAAAATAAAATGTTTTTTATTTAACGCCACAATTTTTTGTTTTTTCTGCATGAGGTAATTCAATTTTTAAAATTAATTCAAATAAAAAAAGCTGCAACATTCTGTCACAGCTTTTATTAAAAATAAACTCATTTGTGTGAATAAATTTATTGAGGTATCGTTGTTGGTGGTGGTGCAGTTTTATGTCCACCAAGTGCAAAGGTCAAACCGCCACCAAGGCCAAATTGATACATAGAAGAATAGGTGCTAACTCCAACTCCTCCTCCTCCGGTACCAAAATATAATCCGCCACCTGCCCCCTGTACGGCTGACAATACTTGCGCCTGTAACTTAACTGCTACTTTTTCTGATGCCCAAATGTTTCCTCCCAGTCTAAAGCCCCATGCAAATTTTGTAGCACTGTTTTCATTTCCGTTATCAGGATTATCAACATTAATGAAAGCTGCACCGAGCATAAAACCGCCAAATCCTTCAAACTTACTTCCCGGTTTTTTCATATAACGGTTGCCAGCAAGCATTAACCAATTAAAGCCCACATCAAAATTTGTTGTTTTTACTCCTCCTATACCCGGATACGCATAGGTAGTTCGAGCGGTGGTTTGTTGATTCAAATAGATCAGTTCAATCCCACTTGACTGGTGTGGTAAATACTCAAGACCAACTCCCCATTGCAGACCTCCTTTGAATTTTCCCTCATAATAATTGCTATTATCATAATAGGAATCAAACTGGTCATCGAATACATACAAAGCATAGCCATTTAATCGGGTAGTTTGTGAAGAAGCATTAATAAAAAAGAATGCTAATAAAATTGAAAGAATAGGTTTCATGTTTTTGTTTTTTAATGGTTAATTTATTTTTGTTTTTTTCTTTCTTTGTCAAATTGCTCAAACAACATTTCCGTATATTCTTTGCTTGACTTTTCAATTCCTGATGGATTGTCTGCTTTTGATTGAACAGACCAGATTATTTGCTGCGTCTCTGCATCATAAGCATTCGCTTCAATAAAATAAGTTTTGTCTGTTTGCCAATAACCCGGGCTATATAAGGTAGGCTGCCAGTAATTATAATATCCATAGAACCCCGTACCATAAGCCCCATAAGAACCATAAGGTCCATAGCCGCCGTATGGGTGATAACCATAACCCACACCTACTGAAACCGCACCCGGTTGATAATAGGTTTCACTTTTTTGATCTATTACCGCAATAGATAAGATCACATCGCAACCTTTATCACGAATTAATTTCAGTGCAAGATCTCTATCCCGCATATTCTCCTTATTAAAATTCGGAGGAAAAATTTCATACCCTTTTACTACATTAAATCCTCTTGCTTTTGCAGCTGCGCCGAGGTCAGCTTCCAGCGCATACTTTACAGGATTATTTTGTATTAAGGCAGCCACAAAAACAGTAGTATATTTTTTTGCTGGTCTGTCGGGATTCACCCATGATGTTGTGATCTTTTGAGATGGGCCGCATGCAAAAAATACTACCATCAAAACAACAAAAGCGGGAACGGTATATTTATTCATAATAATATTTGTGATCATTTATAATTTTTCATCCTTACTAAAAAAAGCACCTTCACTCTTTCCGTATTTCCTTATAATTCTTATCATTTTATTTACAGGCATATCCAGCTTTTTCAATTTTGATTCATGCACGAGTTTCATCTCCCCTTGTTTAGCATCTGGTGGCTCGGGAAAAAAGATCATACAAAGACCATCGGGCTGTTGATCTACAAGAACGCCCATTTTCCAATCACCATCTTCACCTATCAAAACTGGTTGCCAATGAGCTGCTGCTTCACTTACTATTTCGCTTGTTTGCGCTTTTATCATAGAATACCCGGGAATAAACACCAATATCTTGTCCTCCAATTTTGTGATCAACCATTTCACTCTTTTTTGTTCAATTAGCATTCCTGCGAGGTAGCAGATGAATAGGATAAGAACCAGGCTTATTAATGTAAGCAGCCCCACTCCCAAAACACGTTCTGCAGGTAAATGTTTCTTTATTGGGAGGATCAGTTTTTGAACAAGAGAGATAGCTTTCCCTAAAATAAAGAGCAACAACATTACCGGCAATAAAAATAAAATGATACCATTAAGTACACGCTTGATCAAAGATTGATACCATTTCATATTGCAAGTGAATTTCCATCCGAAAGGTAAAATTATTTACCAGCTTAAAGGCTGACTTATACAATACCACGTTTTATTCCATAGAAGGAAAAATGAGGAGAAATTCTCCTCATTTTCCTTAACTATATCTTGTTATTTTTTCAGGAAGCCGTCCTTTGTCATTTTCTCTGCAACCACATCGGCGATATCATTTACTGTTTTTTCAAGTTTGGAAGGGTTCACTGTTTTTGTAGTTCCCGTCCAAATTAATTTATCAGGATTGATAGAATAAACTGTTGTTTCAACAAAATAGTTTTTATCAGTAGTATAATAACCCGGAGTAGAATACATACCAGCCCCGTAACCATAATATCTTCCATATCCACCATAAAAAGATGTTGTAGTACCAGGCACATAAGATGTCTCTTTTTCTACATCAGCCAGGCGCATCAACAAAATATGTGTAAACTTACCGTCACTCACTATTTTCTTTAGCGCTTCATCACTCGCTTCTTTCAACATATCTGTTGAAACAAGCGTATAGGATGAGACCGCAGCACCGCCGATCCGTTTTACAAGGTGGTCTTCGATAACCCGACGGGAAGTTTCATCTTTTACCATTGCGACTACAAGTGTTTTATTGGGTGCACTTGTGGTAACCGAGGCGCCCGGTTCCATCCATGATTTTTCAATTTTTGTTGATGGACCGCAGGAAACAAGTGTTGAAATAACGATCAGCGATAGAATCAAATTTCTCATAATTAAATTTTTTTAGTTGTAATTAAACTGCAGTTTATACAAAATTACTTTTTCTTGAAATTTAAGTTACAAAATATAAATCATTGCATAAAGTAAAACAAGGATCCCTTGAAATATCAGGGGTTATTTTGTCCGGGTACTTTTGATTTATCCAGTTCGCCTATAAAAGGAATCTCTTCTTGTATGGACAACCGGATACAGTTCTCAATATAATCTTCAAGCTGTATGAACTTTGAAGCTTGCAAGCCTCCGATTATTGCAGAAAATTTTGTAAAATATTTTTGCTGAAACGCGGTATACTTAGTTGCCCATGCCAGCTTTCTTGTTGTAAGATCAGTAGCTGTTTTATTGTCAAGTTTTTCATACTTGGTGGCATAAGCCTCAATTAACTTTATTCTTTCCTGGCCAAGTTTTTTGCGTTCAGTTTCATACACATCATACAATGACCAGAATTTTGTTGACTGTGCTTCGGGTATTGTCATGTATGCCTGCACTACCTCTTTCTTCTCTTTTCCGAATATTGATTGGATCAGGTCAATATCTTCTTTGTTAGATTGGCCGAATAGACTTGCTGACAGAAGGAATGCTACCGCGATAAGATTTAATTTTTTCATGGTCCCTTTTTTAAAGATGATTTATAATTTTATTTTCGAAGAGCAATTTACTGTTTTGTGAGAGCTCCTCAGAATAATAAATGCTGCACAATATTAATTCAGTTACATGCTCCGGATAAGTGTTAAACGGTTAATTAACGGTTAACTCAATATAGATGGATATTTTAGCTAATAGTGGTCTCTTAATCAACGCTATATACAAGGTCTATGAGTGAATAGGATCACTTTTATTCCTATTAACATTGTCCATACAGAAATCAAACAATAACTATTCGATACAAAGTATTTGTTGAGACTTTTTTCTTCATCATCTTATCTTATTACAATTATTCACTACGCTTATGGCTTTCCAAATTATTTCAATCCGCTCACCCAGTTTCCTCAATGTTTGCGATTTATCATTATTTTTAATTAAACCGATTCTTTCAAATTTTAAATCTTGCCGATTCTTTTACCCATGCACAATCCTGTTTTAAAAATATTCGGATTGATCATTCTATTAATGTTGTCCGAAATAGGATTGGCGCAAAAGACAGACAAGGTGACTTTGAGAAACGGGAATATGCTAACCGGCGAAATAAAAAGCATGAAATTCGCCAAGCTTCTTATTGATGTAGATGGTCCAGGCAAAATCGATATAAAATGGGAATATATCGTAAAGATAGAATCGAATAAAACATTACAGATAACCATGCGGAATGGAGACGTCTATGTTACCACAATGGACTCACTTTTTTCTGTAGTCCCGTATGCCATGCTGGACGATGTTGTGGAGATCGTACGTATTAAAGATAAATTCCTAAAGAGGCTTGATGGTAGTGTTAATCTTGGTTTTAATTATGCAAAATCGAGTGATAATGCTCAATTTACTTTTAGTAGTACTACAACTTACCGTAAACCAAAAAGAGAAACTACTTTAAAATTAAACTCGGTACTGACGCACAACTCTGCTGACACTATTGTATCAAGAAAACAAGATGTGGCCATTGATCATTACATTAAGTTAAAGGAAAGCTGGTATCTAAATGGTCTTTTTGGATGGCAACAAAACACACAATTGGGATTGAGTAGTCGTTTTATACTAAATGGAAGCGGTGGTAAAATACTTATTAATAGCAATCATGAACGTCTCTTAACAGGTGCTGGTCTCTCTTTTAACCTGGAAGACAGGGGTGACAGTACAGGGTATGTAAGTAACCTGGAAGGACTGATCATGGTCCAGTACAAAAAATTCCGCTATATATTCCCAAAGATCTCGATCGATGCACAGTACATTCTTTATCCCGGTCTTACAGATTGGGGTCGGGTAAGGATGGATCTCCAGGTAAATATGAGTTATGAGTTCTTTAAAGATTTTAATGTAGGTCTTAGTTTTTATGATAGTTATGATAACCGCCCATCCTTAAAAGCTGCATCTACCAATGACTTCGGTATAAACTTTACTATTGGTTATGTATTCGGCAAATGATCATTTATAACTTTTAGCTCAAGCTCCTTTTTCTTCTTGCAAATCCTTTCCAGTTTATCTAGCAGTTATTTATAGTACATCTCCAGATTTTTGAAAAGGAAAAAGTTCAATGAAACATAAAAGATATTAGTTTTAAGGTCGGCGTAAGGTTTTACATTAGCATTCGTTGTATAATCCTGGTTATGAAATTCACTCAGGTAATATTTAAATTTCACATTAACTCCACGGGGAAACTGGACGCCTGCAAGGAAACCATGTTGAAATAATTCATTCCTGTCACTGAACCATCCCGATATCTTATCAATTTTATCACCACCATCATAGGTTTTCTCTTTGTAAGAAAATGCTAATTCACCTTCATAACCTCCGTAGAAAAAGGTTTTGTCAAGATCACCAATTTTAAAACCTAAAGGAAGTGCCAAGTTATAAGTCCGGAATTTTTTCTTATAGATGAGATTATTGGATGGGTCTTTATAGTCATTTGTTATGTATCCAACATTTCTTACTGATAACCCGGTAAAGAGGCCGAAATTTTTACTCATGTCCTTGTTGACCATTACCTGCAAATTGAAAACGGGAGAAAAACGCATGGTAGAGCTTTCACTATTTCCATTTTGCTCAACATTTGCAAAAGAAAAAATAAGTTCTCCGCCAGTAGTCACATAGGCTTTTGATTTACTTTTTTCTGTTGACTGACTGAAACCTTGAACTGTAAAATACATGCTTAATACAGCGAGGCAAATAAGTTTTTTCATGGTTACCTTAATTTTCAATTGAATTATTTTAATGGTTGCGATTCTCTCTTCTTCAAAGATAATCCGCTGTTAAGAAATTTTTCCAGACCTTATCATTTTTAGATTCCAAAGTTTTTGAATAACTGCTGATACCCGGGATTGTTTGGATTAAGTTCTTTTAGCTTTATGGCCACCTGCTTTGCTTTTATTTTATCATTTGATTGGAGATAAACAAAACAAAGTGCATAATACATTTCCGGCGATGAAGGGTCGAGGACAATTCCTTTTTGTAAGATTATCTCTGCTTCTTTGAATTTTTTAATTTCATTCAACAACAATCCATAGTTATAATATACCCTGGGATTTTGGGTTTTTAACTGCACCGCTTTTGCAAAAGATCTTTCAGCAGCGGCCTTATTGTTCATTTCATTATAAAGTAATGCCATATTATAATAAATGCGATCATTAGTTGGATCGATCTTAACGGCAGTTTCCAAAATAGCCAATGCCTTATCGTTTTTTCCCTGTGCATTGTACCCGGTTGATAGATTGAGCCGGGCATAATTCATCATACTGTCTTTTTTCAATGCTCTTAAATAAAATTTTTCTGCATTATCATAATCCAGCTGTTGCAGGTAATGATCGGCAATCATCACGTTGCCAACCGAAAAATCAGCCTGGTAAGTAAGGTAACTCTGCAATTCATTACGAGCCGAAGAAAATGTGCTTGCATATTGAGAAGGTATCTGTTGAGCAGGAAATGTTGTATAAAGATCTGCAGCGGCGATCCGCACTGCTCTTACTTTATCAGCAAGCAATGGTCCTGCATTTTCTTTCCAGTTTGCAGCTGGAAAATTCGAAAGACTTCTCAATGCCCTGTATCTTATATGTGCATCCTTATCGGCCAGGCACTTTAATAATGCTTTAAAACTATTTTGTGTTGGTATGCTGCCGAGATAATTTGCAGCGGTTGCTTTTACAATGTTTGGCACGGCCGTATCACCTAAAAGTTTAATAAGATGCATTTCACTTCCTTCTTCAATTTTACTTCCGGGAATAAGATCATCGGCAAAATGATATTTACGTTCGGGACCATACCATTTTGTTATGGCATCTGCTGCCCATTGTGCCGATTTATTATTATGGCAGTTAGTGCATGCATTGGGTGTACTATATTTGACACTGAGATCAGGTCGGGGAACCCGGAAACTATGATCATGCCGCAGGTCATTGCCCATGTATATTTTTCCCGGCATATGACAACTTTTGCATTCTAAGGCTTCAATGCCAACAGGGTGAAATGTGTGGGAAGGATCATCATATTTTTTTGCATGACATAGCAAACACAATTGATTGGCTGCAAAAAGAATTTTTCCTGAATGCGGGTTATGACAGTTGCTGCACTTTACATCGCGGTGAAACATTTTACTTTGCAAAAAAGAAGTGTAGATATAATCTTCGTCATTCACCTGTCCATCTGCATGGAAATGTTCAGTCGATGGAATTTCAGGAATATAATTATCCATGATTTCTCCGGACTGAACTAAAGAGGCGCTGATATCTGATTTGCGGGCATGACAAGGAGCACATGTATTTATCTGCGCCAGTTGCTCTGAGTTTTTATTAATATAAAATCCTGGGATCTTCTTTGCGTTTTTATAGTCATTACCATTTACAAAATCAATATGCATTTTTCCGGCACCATGACAACTTTCGCAGCTTACATTAATTACACTGTAAGTAGTATGATAGCTGTCTGAGTCAATACTATAATTCTTTTGAAGATTGGTAGAATGACAGGAAGCACACATCGTGTTCCAGTTTTGTGAATTTCCCGTCCAGTGAAACCAATCATGAGAAGATATTTTTTGTCCCGCATACTGATGAAACCATTTTTTTTGTTTTGTATCCCAGCTAACTCTTGGCACCTGCATTTTTCCTCCCGGGAATTCAACAAGATATTGTTGCAATGGAGTAAACCCGAATGTATACTTCACTTCATAATCATGATTGTTGCCATCATCACCCTGTGTATTGATAAAAAATTTCCCCTCTTTTTTAAAGAACCTGCTGGTTACTCCATCAGCTGTAAAACTTACGTTATTAAAATTTCCTTTTACTGTCGAATCATTGGGCGGCTGCATGGCCATAAAATGATCGGACTTTCGCCAATCGTCATACTGTTTTGCATGACAACTTTTGCATGACTGTTCACCAATAAATTCATTGGTCTCTGTATGCAATGAAGAGATCTCTTTATCCTTTGGTTTGCATCGTTGCAAAATTATTGTTCCTGAAAAAACAAAGAATATGATAGTTACTATTACCAATATCAATGGTCTTTTATTCATAACCTCCTTTGTTTAGTTAAGTATTTCAAGATACCAAAGACATTAGAAAGGTATAACGATTATCCTTTTTACTTTTTCCGAATAAATAATTTTTAAAAGAGATTTATAGATCGAATGGAATACTTCGCAAACCAATTTTATTCTGCTTCGACAGCTACTTTGATCTTTCCATTTTTTGCTGCTGCCGCAAGTGTATCGAAATCTTTTTCGGTTTGATCTGCATAAGCAAAAGCAAAGTTCACCATTGCCTCATCCAGTTCCTCGCTGTTTCCTGCATAGCCGGCGATCATCGCGGCATCTCCTGATTTTGCATGAGCAAGTGCTAATGCCCATGCACATAATGAGGAGTACTGTGGCATGTTTTCAAGTTTTACTGTTTTAGGATCGAACTCAACTCCACCCTTCATATCACGCAACTGGCGAACATAAAAATGGATGCCATCCAATTCTCCCCATCCCAAAAAAATATCCGGAGCTCCCTGGATCAATCGTTGTCCTTCAACCACACGTCGTCCATGGTCAGTAGGTGATGATAATGATCGATCAAGAAATGGTTCCAGCACAGAAGGCTGTGCTTCTTTTACCTGCAGAAATAAAGGATCATCGGAATTATTTCCTGTAAGAAAAATTATCCAGCACCGGGTGCCTACGCTACCTACTCCGACTATCTTTCTTGCTATATCAACAATTCTATAATTCTTAAGCAAAGTCTTACGATCATGAGCCAGTGACTTGAAATAAGATTCGAGCAATAAACCCAATGCTTCTTCAATGGGCCTGCCTGCTTGTGAATGTGTTTCCCTTACAATAAATGGAGCATTAACTTTCAAACGATATTTCTCATCAACCAGGTCGGTCATTTTTCCTAACACTTGCATATGTGTACGCTGACGGGCTTTGCTCATTATCCTATCTGCGGCTTTACGTGCAGAGGGATTAAGCGCTTTAAGAACATCTTTTGCATTGATGGTTGAATACCACAACTCCAAATTTCCCTTATACGCATACTCTTTCATTTTTTTTCGATAGGTCCTGACGGCTTCCATCACTGACTCTGTGCACAAATCTTTATCCGCCCCAAGAAATCTACCCGAGGCAACAATACTTGCAACAAGTCGTTTCAAATCCCATTCCCATGGTCCGGGAAATGTTTCGTCAAAATCATTTATACCAAAAATAAGATTGCGTTCGGCAGAAGCAAATACTCCAAAATTGGCCACATGCATATCACCACATGCTTGCACATTAATTCCGGTCGTTTCTCCATTTGCACTCAGATCGGCTGCCATAATTGCTGCAGCACCACGCAAGAAAGCGAATGGTGAAGTAAGCATCCTTGCATATCGAATAGGAACAAGATCCGGTAATCGGGTTTTAGCTTGCTCTTCTAAAATAGAAACAGGATCTGCACGATCAGGAGCTGGCTTGTATTCCCCCTGTGCAATGCGTGGAAATTTTTTTCGTAGTTCTTTTCCAAGTTGAAAACGTTTTTCAATGGTTTCTGGTTTCGATTTAAAATGGTTTAATAGTTGCATAAAGGAGCTTTAGGTAATGATCTTTAATTTTTAAAACATACCTGCAATTGCAGGCGTTGCCAGCTAGGAGGCCTGATCGTTCTTATTGTCGTCATGGTCGTTCTTATGATTTTTTTTCTCCGTGTCTGCTACATAACGTTTGAAAATAACAAGACAAACTGTAAGCATTAGAATAGAGACAGGCATTACCAGTATCGTCCATTTGAATTCTGCGTCTTCGATCATTGCTATTGTCGTCGTGAAATAAATTATAAATGCAGTGATTATAGTTTCCCAAAGCAAAACGGCGAGTTCCGACAAGCTGTCTATCTTCAACCAGTTGGGTAGTTTGGGATCAGGTTTCCCATAATAAAGAAAGATGCGGGACAGCCCAAGTCCAAAGATCAGAAACACGAGACCAAACAGAAAAATATCGATCGATCTCAGGATATTGAGAAGCGGTCGGGTTTCCGGATCATTATCAAATATCTGTTGGTAACTCTGAATAGATTTATATACTCCCCAGGCAATTGCACCAATAGCATCTATCAAAAGAAATACAGTTACAATTACAGCGAGGTAGCGAAGCTTTAATAGTTGACGCAGCATACAATAATTTAAAATTCTATTCTTTAATCGGACAGTGGATCTACCTTCTATAAACCAACTTGCCAATTTTCCATATAAATTTTATCATCCTAAAGATAATGTTTAATAAACTTGCTCTTATTACTTCATCGTTGATTAGTCGCAAGTACTTATCTTTTTAATTAACATTATTTCTTTTTCTTAAAGTTCATTTCCCTAAGAAAAAAATAACGGCCACCTATATCTAAACTCCATTTATACCGGCCTGCAAAATCGCCAAATATCCCTGCGCTTGGCGTTATCCAAATATTCATTCGGGGTGTTGGCGCCCCGGTAAAACGGGTTCTGAGGTTCATGGAAAAGCCATCATTAATATAATCATAAAACCACTCTGGCGCCAGCACTGTCCAGAATCTTTTTGACCAATATTTAAGGGCGATCACTTGCAGTTTTGAAAAACTGACATCTGACCTTGTTTCATCGCCGCTTATGGAATTTGCTTGTTGAAGAACCACTGAAAAAAGTATTTTTTTCTTTGGTATAAATTTCGAGTAGGATATCACCGGGATCAGCAGGTTTTTACCAGTTCCAAGAATCGGTGATTGCGCCGTATTCATGCTGACCTCCATGGAAGCAGTAAAGGCAGATAATTTTTTTTCCCAAAATTTATATCCAAGCAATCGAAATGAGATATCTCCTATACCTGATTGCTTGTAGTTTGCAGGTGTATTAATGGAATTATAAACGTAAGGAATATCTATGCGGGTAGTAAAACGTTTTCCCAATCTGAAAATAGTTCTCAGTGTTGTCTGGTTGACATAGAAATCATTCCCATTTCTTTCATGGTGCTGTAACTCGTTAAAAAACTCAACCCTTGTTAAAAAGTTTGCGGGGTCATCAGCGTTTTTTTTGATTTGTTCTTGTTTTGCTGTGTCAGCTGAATTTTGTGCAAGTAAACTGCAAGCATGATAAAATAACACAACCATGAATAACAGTTTCTTCATCAAATAAGGTTTAAATTTTGAAACAAACAACGACAACAGATAATTATTCAGCTTGCAATTTGTAAGATACACAAGTTCAAATGAGACGTAATACTATTTTTCCGTTTGACTCGCCTTTTTCTTTTTTGAATTTTTCCCAATAGGAATACCCGCCGTTAAATAAAGAACCCTGTTATATTGATTGGGGGATGAATCATCGACCCTGATATCAATAAGCCCAAAATAATATTGCAGGCCAATGTTCATTCCATTTCCTTTAATCAAGCGGTAACCTGCACCTATTGCAAATCCTGCATCAAGTGCATGATACTTATCTTTTATATCTACTTTATATTTCAGGTCGTCTTCATCATTTATAGAATTTTTAAACTCATCAAAGGCCTTATAGCGTAATCCAAGCTGTACTCCTCCTTTTACAAAAATGTGATTCTTAAAATTGTACTTCATCATGATGGGCACATTGAAGTAATTTATTTTTCTTGCAATTTTTCCCCCGTTAAATGCATTGTCGAGGTCCGGATCGCCGAGTTGATAAACCGGTAATTCATCGGCGCCCATGCTGGATTTTACAATAACTCCCGTATTGATCATCCAGGATGAATCTTTAAGTTTAAAATCAAAATAAAAACCCAGATTAAACCCCGTGAGGTTTTTTGCGCCATCAAGATTTTTAATAGTGGACCAGTTGGCCCCACCTTCTAATCCAAATTCTATTTTTCCGCTATTAAGTTTATCACCAAGTAAAATGGAGATCAAAACCTGTGTTCTTGCTGCATTAACAAACAGAAGCAAGCCAATGATCAAAAAAAAATTTTTCATTTATTTTTCCAGGTTATAAACCGAACCGGTATTGCATGCCGACCAGGAACTGAGTTCTGGATCCTAAGAATCCAAATTCACCCCGTAGCATAAAATGTTTGCTGAGTTGATATTGGGAACCGACGATAAAATTCCAGGGGTCCTTTGGCCTTTTATCCATTGAATATTGGACGGTAGATGTAGCTATAGTATTAATTGCATTATCGGCGCTTGCCAATATCTCACCTGCTCTTGCCAATGCTCTATTGGCAGCGTTGTACCTGGCTTCATTCACTGGATTCTGCTGTTGTGGTGGCGAAAGACTTGCCCACCATGCATCCACTTGTTGCTGGGCATTAGCCACCTTTGCAATTCCCTGGTCAACTTTACTCCCCAGCTGATCTGCTGGTAATACTTCCGACAAGGCGATTGAACCATTCGTTTCCGAAGCGATCTGCACTCTGAATGCACCAACCCATACGGCAATTCCAGATTCAGGTTTTTTTAATTTGAAATTTTTGCCCAACCGCGGACCAAAAACAAATGAACGTGCTGGCTTACTCAGTTGAGGCACATCTGTCCAGGCCACATTCATATCAAGGGCAAGGAATCCTCCTCCTACACCAATGGTAGGTGTAAAACCGATTCCATATGTACTTGTATTGAATTCAATTAAAGTGCTTGCAGATACTATTTCGTGTGATGTATTGGTAGAATCGGGTACCCATATTCCAAATCCAACTTCGGTAGATGCCTTGGCCTTTCCCAAAATTGCATAGATGTTCAAAAAAGGGAACAACCATATATCTGGCCTCACTGTTGTGGCACTGGCTGTTGCACGAGCCGTATTAAACCTTACTATTTCATCAAGGTTATACATCGGTCCATTATTAAAACCTACACTCAGGTTATCAATGATCAGGTCTGATTCCTGCCAAAAATATTGAGCACTTACGCCGGCCGAGTAAGGCAAATTATATCCTGCCTTAGTAGCTTTTGCACCCAAAATAGGAAGAGAGTAAGGGTACTCTGACTTCTTAAGACTGTCAATCAGATCAGTATTTTTCTTTCCTACTTCTTTATTGGTAAACACCTGTGAAAAAACAATGTTTGAAAGGATTGCCAACAAGAATATCAACATTGCTCTGCGGAAGAATTGCTCTATCGTATCATTGTACAACATATTACTTTTTTTAAAAGTGACTTTATCGGGAGAATTGACACCTAATCCCATCAAAGTTAGTCAGTCAATTTAATTATCATAAAAAGAATCGTTGGGTTTTTATTCCGTCTCCCGTCACGTGCAGTTTTCCCATTTTCGATCTTGTATCTAACTTTTACCAGGCGTTCATCGGTCATCTACCGTCTTTGTATTTAATGAAACCGAAATGAATAAATTATTTGGTCTCATTTGTTTGTTTTGCCGTTTTAAAAATTAATTACTCTATGTTTCTTCATCCAATCTTTCATTGGTTCATTTGATAGTCTCCATGTAATTGGCTTTGTAATTTCATCATTGGTTTTTGGTTAAGCCTAGTCAATCCTAATTCGGGACGATCAAGAGCTAAGATCAAAAAAATGATGATTGCAAAAATGACCCCAAGCAGGACGCTAAGTTTGGAACTTGTTCTTCCTGACAGGCCGATCTGGTACCCGAGAGTAAACATGGACAAAAATGTGATGATACATAAGGTATAAAGAACAGAGACAGGAATGCGGTACTCCAATGCAATAGTTACACGCTGATTATATTTCTCAACAAGATCATTTACGGAAGTAATATATAGCGAATAGGCTTCCGAACTTCGGTCCTGGTCTGCTATTCGTTCTGAATAATTCCATAATGTGTCGAGTATCTGCTCAGTACGTATCATCGTTTTATCAAGCATTGAAATATCTTTTGCAAGCTCAACACGCAGATCAGTATATTCAATAAGATATTTTCTTGTGTCAAAACGGTAAGGTTCCGGTACTAATCCAGACCGCAGGTACGCTGTCCGAATGATGGTAACTTCATCGATCAGCATTTCTTTTCTGTCAGAGTAACGGTTAACAGCGATCTGAAATGTGAAGGCAAGCAAAAAAGCAAGAAGGCCCAATGCAGCGCTAACAATGGTACCTACAGCAGTGCTATCCGCTTTTGGAGTTTTTTTAGAACGATAAACACCATAACGTTGCCCAATAAAAATGGGTATTAAAACTGCAAAGAGCGGGATAACGAACATTGCCGCGATCGAAAGAATTATATCATTTGTCATAATTGGCGGTTTCTTAAAAATGCAAAACCGATTGTTTGCATCTTTTATGTAAAATTCAATTTTAATTTAATTCAACTTACACCATCACGATCATAGAAAATTCCCGATGGTTAAACATAAAAAATTATGTCCTGAAAATAACCATCAGAAAAATTATCACAGAAAAAGCCAGGATAACATAAGACAGCCGCAACGCAAGGGAATAGTGCATATTTGGATAACGCGACCTTAAATACGCAAGATTTTTTTTATGCTGTAACGTAGCGAGCAATAATGTTATAAAACCAAGAGAGATCAGGAAGATCCCGAGCTCCCTGCCTGTAATATAATATCGATTCATATCCGCCCCTTCCTGAACCCTGGATTGATAAAATTTGTAAGCTGTAAATCCAAGTGCGATACATGTGATATTCCACTTTATCCAGTTCAATTGTAATCTTTCCAAAACTATCCGTGATTTTTCATTATTATATTCCTTTTTGGCTTCATCCATTTCTCTTTTTGCTGCCTCTTTTTTGATCCTGGCTATTTCGTTTTTCCTTTTTTCCACTTCTTGTTCAATCCTTGCAATTTCCTTTTTCTTTTTCGCTTGTTGCTTTTCTATCTTATTTTGGTTTGTATCTTTCATTTAATTGAAAATTTTAAAAGCTTTCCTGGTGCAGTCTATAAAGGATCAGGATCACCTGGTGCAGATCCTGTTGCTATATCGATTTCATTTTTGATTCTTTAAAAAATTAGAATCTGAATCCTAACTGGACCATATACCTGTATCCTATAGTGGTTCTATCAGTTGCTCCCGTTCTTTTAAATTCTTCTTCATTGACAATAATTCCATAACCCGGAAATTTTTCAGCAAGGGCGCCATCTAAAGCTTCTAAGATTTTTTGTTTGGCCGCATCTGATAAATTATTACTAAACGCTGCTTTGAAATTGTAAGTACCTATTCCCGGTCCCAGTAATACCATATCTAACGAAATCCGGTCGCGGAAAACAAACTGGTAGCCGAATTCGAAACCGATAGTGTGCACATTCAATTTGATCTCTGACTCAACAAGTGCAGTAGATCCATTTGAATTTTTGATCTCCCATGAATTATGATTTCCAAAATAATTATAAGAGTAGTAAGGACCAATATAAACACCTCTTGGAGCCGGGTACTTGTTTTCTTTGGCGAGATAAAAGCGATAATCTGCTGAAACATTGAACCCTTTTTGGTTCTTTAGTTTACTTAAATGTTTTAAGGAATCATTTTCGATGAGACCGAAATCAGGAAAACTTGTTAATCCAACATTAATTGTGAAGGAATGCTTTTTACTATTTAAAAGTCGTTCATAACCTAACACAATTGATCCACTGCCAAAAATGAGCGGGTTGGTGATATTTATATGCACTGTATTCTTCCTGAACTTCTCTTCCTTTTTTGTTTCCTGTGCTGATGCTGTTTGCAATAAGCCCGAAAGGATCATTACAAACAAAATAATTTTTCGCATAAAAAATGGTTTATGGTTAATTTGAATTTTCATTCGAGCCAATATAAATCCGGAAAAATTGGCATAAGGATCTGCTAAAAAACTTTCAAGAATTTGTATGTAATGTACCAAAGTTATTTTGCTCTTAAAAACCCAACATCATCCATTTATTATTGATTGATGACGGATAATTTCTAGTGAAAACTGTATCCTTCTCGGCCTGATGCCCTCGCATTTTTCTTTTACGGCTTAGTATCAACAACAATTTTACGGATCTTTCCGGTAAATTTATTTTCTCCTTCTTTGTAATCATGGGATACGTTAGTCTCATGGTCAACTCCTACATCTACTCCCTCATCAGCTGAGAAAGCAAAAGGCTCTGTTTTGGGAATTATCCCTTCAGCTACTTTTTGATCATCCACATACAAAGTGCATTTGCCACCGGCACCAGGTTTAGCAGCATCAGGAACAAACTCATATTTTATCACATGATGACCCGCAGCCAATGCTTTTGATGCCCCGATATTAGTCCATTCAAGACCAAAGAAATTATATTCATGATGAGGTTTTCCACCTTTCATATATAAAGTCCATCCGCCAAATCGACCAGCCTGGGATATAATAACACCATTGGTGTTTCCATCTTTCAACTCAACATCTGCCGTGATAGTATATTTCCGGTTTTTAACATTGATAAATGCATTCTCCGAAATGCCGGTCATGCCTTCATACACTGTTAAAGAAGTACGGGGGCCCATCAGATCCGGTCTTCCAGCAATTGACGCATCAAACCGTTCCGATCTTCGATCATCAATAGGAAATACATGATTTTTTGTAGCCTCGCTATTAAATATCGCCTGGAGCTCTTTTAGTTTTTCAGGATTTTTTGCAGCGAGGTTATTGGCCTCGCTAAAATCTTCGTCGACATTATACAATTCCCAGGTATCATCTTTTAGGGGTGGATTAGCGACCATTAGCCATGGGATTGAGTGACGGGTGCAGGCAACCCAGCCATGATCATAAATTCCGCGGTTGCCAAACATTTCGAAATATTGAGTTGTATGCCGGTCAGCAGCTTTTGCATCATCAAATGAAAACATAAAAGACACACCGCTAAAAGGTGTTTGTTCCGTTCCATTAACTGATTTTGGAAATGGTAAACCCGCAGCTTCCATCACAGTTGGTGCAATATCAGTAGCATGAGTAAACTGCGATCTTATTTCTCCTTTTGCTTTTATACCATTGGGCCAATGAACCACCATGCCGTTGCGTGTCCCACCAAAATGTGAAGCTATTTGTTTTGTCCATTGAAATGGTGTGTTTCCGGCATGAGCCCAGCCAATTGCAAAGTGAGGGAATGTATTCGGACTTCCCCAATCATCAATATGATCCATCATTTGATCCGCTTTACCAATTATTCCATTTAATGCCATCATTTCATTATACGAACCTTCGGGTCCACCTTCGGCACTGCATCCATTATCACCTACCACGTATAAAAACAAAGTATTATCGAGTTCGCCCATTTCCTGGATTGCATCAACCAGTCTTCCTACTTCATGATCCGTATGTTCAGCAAATCCTGCAAACACTTCCATTTGTTTTGCGAAAAGTTTTTTCTGATCAGGTGTTTGGTCATCCCATGCAGGAATTTCTTTTGGACGTGCAGTGAGCTGCGCATTTTGTGGTATTACGCCTAGTGCTTTTTGTCTTGCAAAAGTCTCTTCTCTTAGTTTATCCCAACCCTGGTCGAATTTTCCTTTATACTTATCAATATATTCTTTAGGTGCATGATGCGGAGCATGTGTGGCACCAGTTGCGAAATACATATAGAAAGGCTTATCAGGTGTAAGTGACTGTTGTGCACTTACCCAATTGATCGCCTGGTTTGTCATATCAGTTGTGAAATGATAATTCGGATCATGCGGAACTTCTACTCGTACTGTACCGTCATAAACGGCAGGCGCCCACTGGTTGGTTTCACCGCCAATGAATCCATAAAACTTATCAAACCCGGAATGAGTAGGCCAGCGATCATAAGGACCGGAAACAGAAACTTCCCAAGGCGCTGTTTCATGATATTTTCCAAACGCAGCAGTGCTGTATCCGTTTAATCTCAACATTTCTGCAAGAGGAGCAATACTATTTGGGCGAACGCCTGTATTTCCGGGAAATCCTGTAGCAAGTTCCATGATGGCGCCAGCATTATTCAGATGATGATTTCTACCTGTGAGTAATGCAACACGTGTAGGAGAACAAAGTGCTGTTGTATGAAACCGATTATACTTTAATCCGTTTGCTGCAAGTTTATCAAGTGTCGGCTCATTTACCGGACCGCCAAAAGCACTTGATACACCAAAGCCCTGGTCATCAATAAGCACAATGACAACATTCGGAGCTTTAGCAGGAGCTTTTACTCCAAAATGTGCAGGAGCTTTTGCATTACGGGCATCAAGCGTTGTGTCTTCAGGATAGCCAGGTTCTTTGATCGGTAATACGGTACGGTCCATATCACCATTATTTGTAGCTTCTGCTGTCGCAGATGTTTCCTGTTTTTGATCACTACAAGCGACCAAAAAACACAATGCAATTAACATAACAGAAAGTTGCGGTCTCATAATAAAAAGTGTTAAGGTTTTTGAATTCGATTTGGTTTGTTTCTAATTGTTCTGTTGAAAATCTTGTTGTAATAAAAAATCATTTTATCGCTGAATTTGCACTGTATTAATTTTTAATAGGGTAAAAAGCGCTGCGTGAATAGTTTTATTCACGTCCAATCCTGTAAAGGGGAATTGAATAGTGATTTTAGTTCTTAAGCCAAATCCTTTTGCTGATATGATTCTAATAAATGAATGATCTTTTTTCCAACTCTATATTAACATGTAAGAATTCTTCGCTCTCAGTACTTACAAAAGATAACCTTACACAATATTAATTTACTTATATCCGCCGGTTAAGTGTTAAACGGTTAATTAACGGTTAACTCAGGCTCTTTAAACAAGGTAGATATAAACTATTTAATCTCTTATTCAAACCAATGTCATCTTTGCTTTTGAAACATGTTGTGACAGGAGATGAGCTTAGAGAATCGTCAAAATTTCTTATTCAGGAAAAGTAGGGATTATGTTATACCAAATTTAAGTATTCTTCTAATTTAAAAATTTTTTATTGCCCTGCTCCTTTTTTATAACCGGAATTCTCAATAACAACTTTTACATTTTTAGCGCTTGCTTCAAGAGCTGTTTTAGCCGGGTATTGTGTACCATCAGGCAGTGTGTTATAAGTAAGATCAAATATTACTTTATCACTCGCATCATCAATATACGAATTCACTGATATTGCCAGTATGATCTTTTTCACTTTATCAATAGTCACACTCAGTAGATCTCCTTTCTGATTATAATCGGGGAAATCAAGCTTATACTTTTTTCCTGGCTCAAGAACATGAATGGCTGTTTTCCCTGCACCATAGATCTGCTGCAACTTTTCAGGATCTGGTGGAAGATAGGTTTGAATTTTTTCAATGGCCTTTTCCATATAATCTGCCATATCTTCTTTTTTGTTTGCGACTATTTTTCCACGTAACCCGCCTTTACTCTTTGCATCTTTTGAACCGCCTGTTTCTACCTTTACAAGTTTTCCATCCACTCCATAATAGCATTGATTTTGCTTTTTTGATTTTTCCTCCCCCTTTAAAAAAGTTGTTGTGGTTTCGATCCATTCATAGGTTTTTAATTTCTGTTTACTCTCAATAAGATTTGTCTTAATGATAGCTACTGTTTCCTTTACATCATCTTGCGCTAATAATCCTGTTGTTCCTGAAATCATCAATAGGGCAATAACCAGGTAGTTTCTTTTCATTGTTGTTGTTTTAAAATTTATAATAAGATGGTTTAATTGCATACATAAATGTGTCTTCAAGGCAGTTCATGGTCGATCAGGTTTTTTTTCTGCAAGCTTACTCTTTAGTGATAATAAACACCAGATCAGTAGACCTACATGCGTCAAAATCGCAGGCCATAAGCCTATACCGGAAAACTTTTCAATCAATGCGGCATAAACAAGAAGAGACATCGCCCCGACATTATACAAAATCATAGTCTTGACCATGACAATGGAAGAGGTTGTTTCATTTTTAGCCAACCAGCAAGCAAGAGCCAGCGAGATCAAAGACATGCCGCCAATCCTGCCCAATAATAACCCGTCAGGTTCGCTAAGTGGGGCATCAAGCAAAATAGAAACTGTTGCTGATGGCATTGCAACAAGTGCCAGGCCGGTCAATAATTCAATTAATGCTGTTATGGTTAGAAGTGATTTTATTTTTAATGTTAACCGAGGTTATCTTATTCGAATTGATAAATTTTTTTAAATCCCATACTATGTTTATTCAATATGCCATTGATTTTATTCGGCACATCATACTTTAAACTCTACCGGTTTTTCTGAACACTCTCCTACATCAAAAGTTTCATTGAGTGAGAACAACGTTTCATACAATATTAGTTTACTTATATGCACCAGCTAAGTGTTAAACGGTTAATTAACGGTTAACTCAGGCTCTTTACACAAGAGGTAGCTATCCATTTTACTCTCTTATTAAACCAATACTGATTGAAATTTTAGTATAGCATACATACAGTCACTAAACTTACTCCCTTAAAAAATAATTTAGTTTAGTTTTTTAAAGTAATTTCCTTTTATGAATCTCCCATTTTTCCAGCTTCCACCTTTTTTCATGGCTTTAGTTATTTTTTCCCTGATCATTTTATTTATATGGTTCGGTTACTCTTTCAATAAAATACGAACAACGAAATATCCTGAGGTCGCGAAACAAACCCCGGGTGCCATTGAGGGATCTGTCGTAGGAATAATGTCGCTCTTACTTGGGTTTACATTTTCGTTTGTCGTGTCAAGATATGAAGCAAGAAGACAATTGATAGTTGACGAAATGGTTAGTATCAATACAGCTATTTTCCGCAGCGACTTGTTTCCTGATAGTACCCGGAAACTACTCCATGCAGATTTTAAGGAATACCTGGAAGCAAGAAGAGATTACTTTGACAAGGGTGGTGATGAGACCAGGGTAATAGAGGAGTTAGAAAAGTCAAAAGAAATTGCAGGCAGGATATGGGAAAGAGTAATGGTCGATTCATATAATCCTGGTGACAAACTAAGATTTCAACAGATGATCCCGGCGTTAAGTAATATGCTTAACAGTATTATTGTAAGGGATGAAAGCCGAAAGACAGGAGTACCCCCACTCATTTTATGGACGCTCCTGGTTCTTGTTTTAATTACTGCATTTTTTTTAGGGGGCAATTTATTTGGTAAAAAGAAATTTAAGGTATTGGTGTTTGGATATGCGCTTATCCTGGCCCTTACCCTGAACCTGATCATTGAGCTGAACACTCCCAGGACCGGGCTTATTAACCTTCATTCTACACAACAAAAAATGAATGACCTGATCGAGATCGTGAAATAATAATTTTTAAAAACAGGTATCCCTTTTAATAATCAATGAGTATATTTTATAATTACATTCGGTATAAAAAAATAACTACTGTTTATGACTATCGTTCACCTACCAATTTATTTTCTTTCTGCCATCATATTTTTCCTGATACTATTATTTAATTGGTTTGGGTTTAAATTTAAAAAATGGCAGCTTGAAAAATTTCCGGGCAGGGTACCCGAAGACCTGGGAGCAGTAGAAGGCTCAATGCTTGGAGTAATGGCTCTCTTACTTGGTTTTACTTTTTCAATAGCCATATCAAAGTTTGAAACAAGAAGACAGATCACTGTCGATGAAGCCAATGAAATTGGTACGGCCATTTTACGTTGCGATATGTACCCGGATAGTGTTCGTAATCCTCTTCGTGCAGATTTTAAAGAATATATTGAAACACGGATCGCTTATTATACTGTAGGTGATAATGAAGAAAAGATCAGTCAGGAAATTGTAAAGGCAGGCGAGATCTCAGGTAGAATCTGGAAAAGGGTAGCTCTCCAGGCACAAAATCCCAACAATATTGCGATAACAACACAAATGATCCCGGCTTTAAATGATATGATCGATATTGTAACCACAAGAGATGCCAGCAGGATCAGCAGAGTGCCCCGGCTTGTTTTATTGGTACTGCTTGGATTAGTGTTAATATCTGCTTTTGTTTTAGGGAGTGATTATAATGGTAAAAAAAGAAATAGAATATTGATATTAGGTTATGCTATGGCAATGACTCTTACATTAACCCTGATCGTAGAATTAGATCGTCCCAGGGAAGGTTTAATAAATCTTAATGCTATTGAGCAAAAAATGATCGACCTGAGAGAACTTGTAAAATGATAAATTTTAAACCAACCACTTTTTTATAATAAAATTGCTTTATAAAAGAAACTGCAACTGGCTTTTTATAAAAAGGGCCACTTAAACTGAAAGCTGCAATCTATATGTACCTTTTTTGTTACCTTTCAACTGAATTTATTTTATAACACCATCATACCGATCATGAAAAAAAACCTATCCTTATTAGTAGTAGCAATGAGCTTGCTGTGTTCGCCTGTTTTTTCTCAATCTGCAGTCGATACAACCAACAAATTAGGGCTCGCCGGAGATAACCTGGATCTTTATGCAGTGCTTACACTATTTCAAAAGTCAAAAACGATCGAAGGCTTTGAAAAATCATTAAATGATGAACAAACAAAGATCAATAACCTAGATCTGAACACGGATAAAAAAGTTGACTTTATTAAAGTAACTACCACCAAAAAAGACTCCGCTTTTACTTTTGTCTTGCAGGTCGATGTAACCAAAACTGAAACCCAGGATGTTGCCGTAATTTATGTGAGTAAAGAAAAAGGAAAAATTTCTATCCAGATGGTCGGTGATGAAGAGTTGTACGGTAAGGATTATGTTATTGAACCCAAAGGAAATTCTTCAGTGACTGCTAATCCGGGCTATACTGGCTCAGATCCTGTTACGGTAAACGTTCCGGCAACGACTGTGGTTATTGAAACTGCTCCTCCAATCGTACAGTATGTATATTCACCAGCCTATGTTCCTTATTATCCTCCTTATTACTATGGATATTATCCGGGTTGGTTTGCATTTTCAGCTGTTGTGACTTGGGGTTTATATGCCGGCTTCCATTCTCATTACCATGGTGGATATTATGGTGGCCACTATGGAGGTGGTAATACAGTTATTATTAATAATGGGAACAGGAATCAAATCAATCAATACAATAATAACCGGAAGACTTCTAATACCGTAGCAAATAATAGGGCAAACGGTAGTTATGGGGATGGTAGAGGAGCTAACAGAGGTACTGGCGTTAGTGATAATATGAGTAATAGGGGTTCTGGTAACAGAGGTTCAACTGGTGTTAGTAATAATATGAGTAATAAAGGAACCGGTAACAGGGGTTCAGGCGTTAGTAATAACATGAGCAACAACAGGGGATCCACCAGCAGACCATCAACATCAAACATGTCTTCCAGATCAAGCAATATGAGTAGCGGTCGTACCATGAGCGGGGGTGGCGGTGGTGGTCGCTCCATGGGTGGCGGCGGGGGAGGCAGAAGACGATAATTGCCTGTACTTCGATCTAAAAAAATATGCAATAAAAAAGCCGGGTGAAAATTTCGCCCGGCCTGTATAACAAAATATTCATGTCTTTTTATTCTCCTGGCATATCAGACGCACTCATATCCCTGACACAAACATATTTCCCATTTCTTTTTTCAAATAAACTCATATAATTACCGGTATTAACAGGTGTATTCGTTGAGTCGACAACTTTAAAATAACCGATCTCTACCACCTGGTTCCCATCATTTGAAATAAAAATATCCTTACTTGTAAATGAAATTTTACTGGATTTAGAAGCTATTCCGGACTTGTAAAAATCAACTATTGCGTCTCTGCCGATCAAAGGGGGCCTGTTTTGAAAAAACGTTTGTGCATCGTCTGCGTAATACCCAATATTTTTCAGTTCGCCACTATTGTAAACTTCTGCAAACGCATCTTCTTTGGCTTGTATTTCTTTTTTGATTTGTTCTTTGTCAACTGCAGTTGTTGTGGATGTTTCTTGCTTTGAATTACAGGAGATCATTAACATCAATGTGCATGATAATAATCCCATCTTTAGAATATCTTTTTTCATAATAAGGTTGTTCAATAATTTAATTAATGATTAAACTTAAAATTAATGTAAAAAAAAGAATATGAAATATTTTTTTAGAGACCATATATAATCCGATATACCCGGTATCTTCTTCTCTGGATAATAAGAAGCCACTTCGCTAACGAAGTGGCTTCTTATTATAATGAAAAATTTATTATCAGAATTTCCAACCTAAACTTACTATTGGTAATTTATCTTCTTTAGATACAGTATAGCTGACATTTAATACGATCCTGCTGAGTGGTGCGATCCATACACCACCACCATAGCCATTGAGCCATTTTGTACTGGTGCCAGAACCATCTTCCCAAAGTTTTCCTGTATCATAAAATGCAAAGAAACCAAAGTATGCCGGGAATAGATAAGTTCTGAAAGTTGCCACTCTCCATCTGAGTTCAGCATTATTAAAAACTTTTGAACGGCCGGCAAATCTATATTTACGATATCCTCTTAAGTTATCCTCGCCGCCAAGATACTGTGCCTGGTAAAATTCATAATCGCCAAAATTATGACCCCCACCCACTCTATCAACAAGTATCAATGTTCTTTCAATGATAGATAAATGGAAAGTAAAATCGCCATTGAGTTGAACAAAATCATAACTGTTATCATTTAATCCATTTAAATGACGTCCGGTTAGTCTCATGTATACTCCTTTGTATGGAATAGCTTTATTATTTCTCGTATCTACAATGAAAGAATAACGACCACCCAAATAAGATTGTTTTGCAAAAAGTGTAGTATGATCAAGATCCGGGTTTGTAAGAATATCCCGACCAAAATTATCTGTTGAATCCATTGAATAATATTGAAAAGCTGGACCAAAAGTGAACATCACTTTTTCTGAAAATCTTTTGCGTAATAAAATTGCAAGGTCACCAGTATTATATCTTGCCCTATAGTGTTTGTATTTTTCTGGTTCGTTCTTATTATAAATTGACTCGTCTCCGTAACCAAAAAAATTGGTCACATTAGGCGCCTTGATGCCTATATAAGTTAACAAGTCAGTATTTCTGCCAAATACACTGTAATATTCTGCGGCATATCTAAATTCAAACGCTTTACTTGCAAGAGCATGGGCAAAACCAATTTCATGCATGTTCTTATATGGAGTTTTGCGAAAACCCTGGTTTATAAATTTCACAGAGGCGCCCAGGATCACTCCATCATCAGAATTATAGCTACCAATTATCATTGGGATCGTTTGGTTATACTTATAATCTAAACGGTTATAAGAATTCACGATCGTATCATTGGCCATTTTATTTTTAAGATCCCCTGTGAGTGTGTTATCTCCATTCTTCATATCATAAACAATATTGCCGCCGCCTGAACCAGTATTTTCAAAAATGTCCTTGCCATCACCACCGATCATCCGGATCTTTATTTTATCGTTATTCCCTTTTATTAAAAATTTATCTTCTCCGTCGAAAGAATAAAGTCTTAGTTCTTCCGTAATAGCAGGATCAAACGTCCTGTCATACATCTTAGTTGATTGTGCACCTTCTTTTGTTATCTTATACACTTGTAACATAACAGAGCCATCATCATTCCTTGTTATTTCAAATAATTCTTTTTTATCACTTCCAGAAACGCTTACAGATTCTGAAAGAAAACGATAATACTCCATTACTTCAGCTGCGAGATATTTACGACGTTCTTTTAAAGTATTAATTATCTTATCACCCGAAATTGATCTTATTTCCTTCGGCTGCTCATTAATAGCTCTTTCGATCACTTCATCCGTCATCTTAGGAATAAATTCATCAACTTCTTTTTTCCAATCCTGCTCATTAAGCTCCGTTAAGAAAAAGCGATCGAAATTGCGGGCTGCAAAGTTGAATCTTTTAATGTTTTTTGCTTCAGGTCTGAAACCTTGCAGTTGAGGAACAAGCCACGGCGATTTTACTATACCGGGCAACACACCGCCGTTAATAAAAAAAGCCTGGTCCCTGTCACGTGGAATTGGGAAATATGTTTTGCCTTTGTCTTTATCAATAGAGCCCCATTGCCATTGATCTTCATGCCGGTCAAAATCCATAATAAACAGATCTAATATCCTTGCCCTAAGCACAGCACGTTCATCTACATTATCATCATTATCTTCTTTTAATTTCAATGCTACATCATAGCTATCCTCTCCTTTTTTCACTGATTCAGGCAATCGTTCTTCAAAATAAGCAAGCCTGTTTTTAAAATCATTCCTGTATTCGCCAAGTATGGGATCATCGGGTATGTATACCAACTTTACTTTATTAAATGGAACACCTGCTGCTTCAGATAATATCGGTACTGATAAAGCAGCGTAAGGATAGGAGGCAGATACCCCGTCAGCAACCAGGTCTTCTGCTGCCTGGCTTTGCAGATCAGCCGGCAAAGTTTTTGATGTGATAAATTTTTCGATCAACCGAAGAGTATATTGCCTGCCAGTTGGATCTTCCACTCGCAAAGATTTTGATTGTTTACCACCTCCAAGCTTTATAGGTTTCAATCCTCCTTTTTCAGTTGCAAGGTTTATGACCGGTGCTTTTACCGGTGTCAACCATTCAACACGATAATTAGCGCCCATCCAGAATTTCCTGGAACCATTATTTTTAAATTTGGTGGAGGCAGCGGCTGTTGCAGAGTCTGTTTGTGCAGAGCCGTATAATACCGGCCCGGATATTAGAAATAGAACAAATGCAATGCTCAGCAGATTGTTTCGGTTCATAAACAGTATTTAGGCAGGTGAAACAGTATACAAAAAAATAAATATAAATATTTTTATTGAATTAATTGAAGGACGAACAAACACATAAAGTATGATCAGATCTTTATTGAAATCAATTTGTTAATGGGATCTATACTTGTAAATGTAGATGAACTTTTACTTAACTTCCCTGTTTTAATAATGCTGTGAAGTACTTGCTGATAAACACCCGCTTTTGCGGGTTTGGTTGATCAGCGGCACGGTTTTTAAAGTAAGATTATAATTGATTGCGATAAGGCCAGTATTTATGCAATCCCCTTAATTTAGGCTCAATACCTCATAAATGGCAATGAAAAAAATAACCGGGCTTTATATTTTCCTGCTGATTGGCTTTCATTTCTCATTGACTGCACAAAGTGATACCATCAGCCAGCGCATCATACTTATAGGTGATGCAGGTGAACTAACAAACGGGAGACATCCCGTGGTAGATGCTATCAAACAATTCATAAAACTTGACAAAAAAACAACGGTAATTTTTCTTGGTGATAATTTATACGACAGTGGTCTTCCGGATGATCAGTCGGCCCTATACCAACAGTCCAAAGCGGTTTTAGATTCTCAATTATCTGTTGTAGAAGGTACGCAGGCCCGTGTGATCATGATCCCGGGAAATCATGACTGGAACAATGGAGCAAGAGACGGATATGAAACCATTATTCGTGAGCAATTGTATGTTGACTTACTAAATAAACCAAATGTTCAGTTCTATCCCAAAGACGGCTGCCCCGGCCCTGTAGAAGTACCTCTTGGAAATGATGTGACACTTGTAATTTTTGATAGCCAATGGTGGATACACACTTATGATAAACCGGGTATTGAATCCGATTGTGATTCCAAAACGGAAGACGAATTATTGTCCCAGATCGAGGACATTGTTACACGCAATTCAAAAAAACTGGTACTGCTTGCCTCCCATCATCCTTTTAAAAGCAATAGTGTCCACGGAGGTAACTTTCAATTGAAGCAGCATATTTTTCCTTTGACTGACATAAAACCAACCTTATATATACCGCTCCCGGTCATTGGGTCTATTTATCCAATTGCAAGAAGTGTATTTGGCACCCCGCAGGATCTTAGCCATCCGAATTACGTAAACATGATAAATAAGGTAACTGATGCCGTGAAATCACACAAGCATGTTGTTTTTGTAGCGGGACATGATCATGGTTTGCAAATGATACAGGATAGTAATTATAATTATATAGTGAGTGGCGGCGGCTGTAAAATAAACAGGGTATCAAAAGGAAAAAATAGTCTTTATGCAGAATCTTTAAGAGGATTTGCTGTAATGGAAGTATCGACCAACAAAAATGTTACTGTCTCTTTTTATACAGTCACTGATTCTGTAAGAAATTCTTTCGGCACCACCTTATTAAATTTTTCTTCTCTTCCTGAACCAACAGGAGATTCTGCTACACGTGAGGTTAACATTACTAATATAAAATATAAGGATACTGTCAACATTTCTGCAAGTGACAGATATAAACCTGTCAGTGGGTTCAAAAAAAAGATGCTTGGCCAAAATTATCGTTATGAATGGACCACACCTGTGAACATGAAAGTTTTTAATATCAATAAAGAAAGAGGTGGATTTACTGCAACTGGCCTGGGTGGTGGCAAACAAACTCTATCATTACATCTAAAAGAAAAAAAGACCGGTAAAGAATGGGTTTTACGGGCGGTTGATAAATTGTCGTCAGGAGCTTTGCCACAAGAATTCAGGGGCACTTTGGCCCCGGACCTTATCAGGGAATTTAATTCTGCATCACATCCCTATGCACCACTTGTAATTCCTGACCTGGCAAAAGCGTTAAACATCGCAGTTCCTCACCCGGAATTATTTTTTGTACCCGATGACCCGGCTCTTGGATATTACCAGCCATTATTTAGAAATTCCGTTTGTATTATGGAAGAAAGAGAACCTTCATTGGATGGTTCCAACTCAAGAAGTACTGCAAAAATTTTCAATGAAATAATCGAAGAGAGTGATCATAGAGTTGACCAGTTCGCTGTTTTAAGAGCAAGATTGCTGGATAACATCATCGGGGACTTCGATCGTAATATGGATCAATGGAAATGGGCCACCACTGATACAGGTAAAGGAAAATTATATTACCCGATCCCCCGTGACAGGGACCAGGCCTTTTTTTATTCTGACGGTCTCTTATTAAAAAGAAGCAGTAAAAAACTTTTGCCATTTCTGGTTGGTTTCAGAAATGACATTCCGCAGGTAAACTGGTTTAATTATACGGCAAGGGATTTTGACCGGTTATTTCTTACAGGCCTTGATGAAAAAGAATGGAAAGAAACAATTAATGAAGTACAACAAAAAATTACTGATAGTGTAATTGCAACGGCCGTAAAAAAATTACCGCCTGAAATTTATCCCATGGATAACAAAGTTATTTCTGATAAGCTTATAAACCGAAGAAATGCACTCACAACAGCAGGAATGACCTATTACCGTTTTATTTCAAGAGAAGTGAATGTCGTTGGTACTATCCAAAAAGAATATTTCAAAGTGAGTAATCATGGCGAAGGCTTGCAGGTAAGAGTATATGGAAGAGAAAATGGAAATGACACAAGTTTCCTGATGTACAATAGGATCTTTGAACCCGGCAATACCCGTGAAATAAGATTGTATGGTCTGGGTGATGATGATGTTTTTGATATTGATGAAAATGCAAGATCGAGAATAAAATTGCGGATCATCGGTGGAAAAGGAAACGATACATTTAATATACGCGGCAATGTAAAAAACCTGATCTATGATATGAATGTAGAAGGCAATTACATTCAACATACAAGCCGCAGCACCAAAAAACGTTTTTCAAAGGACCCCCCGGTAAATTCTTATAGCATTATTGGCTATAAATATAATACAAGTGAATTTCCAAGAATTCTGCTCGGCGTCAATTCTGACGACGGCTTTATAGCGGGTGCCGGCTTTGCAAAACGAACTTATGGATTCCGAAATGAGCCTTATGCCACGGATCAGAAATTTGGCATCTTTCATTCTTTCAATACAGGAAGTTACCGGTTCATATACGATGGTGTGTTCAATCATATCACACATAATATCGACCTTCTCTTAAAAGGCAGGGTTGGAGTACCGGAAGTAAATAATTTTTTCGGCTTAGGCAATAGTACAGAGATCAGTGACGAAAAAAATTATGATTTTTACAAAACCCAATTCAAATTAACGGAACTACAAGTATTATTTCGCCAACGTATGTTTGAAAATTTGCAACTGATAGCAGGGCCCTATTTTTTGCATTACTCCAATAAATATTCTAAAAATGCAGATAAGATATTAGGAGATCCTAAATCGATAAATCTTGACTCTAACCAGGTGTATACCGATAAAAATTATTTAGGTGCCAAGTTGGCGATGTATTTTGATAATACGAATAATGAAGTATTTCCAACACGCGGCGTGCATTGGGAAAATGAATTTTTGGCTACGGCTGGTCTTACCGAAACAAGTAAGACATTTACAAAGATCAGTTCCGACATGACGATCTATGCAAGTTTAAGTGGTCTGGCAGGATTAACAGGAGTTGTTTCATTTGGCGGAAGCAGGATCTTCAACAAAACATTTGAATTTTTCCAGGCGTCAGCGATTGGTAATAATAATTTACATGGCTTTAGAGCTAACCGGTATCTTGGTAAATCGACTTTATATACAAGTGCGGAATTAAGATATAGACTATTCAATTTAAAATCAAACATCATCCCCGGCCCTGTTGGCCTTACTGGTTTTTATGATCTGGGTCGTGTGTGGCTGGATGGTGAAGGTTCCAAAAGATGGCATTCTGCTTATGGTGGAGGATTTTACTATATTCTTTATAACAAGTTCATGATCTCTGGTTCAGTTGGGTTTTCCGGCAAGGAAAATATGTTAAGATTTGTTTTGGGAACTAAAATAAACCTGAGTTACTAGTATCATACGGTGACAGTCTTTTTAAATAAACCAAACTAACTTGATGGCAGAATAGTTGCTATCTATCATCTATGAGTATTTCAAAGCTAATAGTACCAAGCGGATCAGTAGTAAATAAACGAAGATTACCCATTATCATAATTATCGCATTAGGCTGGACACTTGCCGATTTTATCCTTTTCCTTATTCAAATGAGCACCGACTCATTTTTATTCAAATACCAGGAACCGGGCTCGAATACTCTTAAGGCGATCCTGCTGCGTGAATTGAATGTATTATTAGTAAGTTTTATAATTGGCTTCTTGCTTATCTCTGTATTAAGAAGATTTTTCCGGGGCTATTCACCCTGGCTCCATTTTCTTTTCAAAACCATTATTCTTATAGCGGCCGGCCTGGTCATGAGCTTTTTGATTTATATATCTTTTGAGTTAATTATAAGACACCGGACTTTTGATGTAGCAATAGATAGATTTCTGCAAAACACTTTCAGAACACAATGGATAATACCAAAAATGGCTGAATGGACCATCTTATATATATGGACACAACTAGCAATAGAGGTAAATGAAAAATATTCACCGGGTGTTTTTTGGGCAATTTTCCTGGGGAAATATTTGCGACCACGGGAAGAATCCAGAATAATTGTCTTTATAGATCTGCGTAATTCCACACCTATAGCAGAAAAATTAGGGAACAATTATTTCGAGTTCATCCGGGATTTTATTTTTTGCATCTCAGCCGGTATCATGGAACATGATGGACGGGTTTATCAGTATGTCGGAGATGAAATTGTTGCCTGGTGGCCCAGCTCCAAAGCAAATGCAAAAAAGGCCATCAGTGCGCTGATAGAATCAAGAAAGATCCTGAATATAAACAACAACGTTTTTACAAATAACTATGATATTGTCCCGGAATATAAAGCAGGTATGCATATGGGTACTGTCACTGTGGGGCAGGTAGGTATTTCAAAAAAAGAATTGGTAATGAGTGGCAACACTATTAATACAACATCAAGAATACGGAGTGCCTGTACGGATCTGAATCAAAAATTTTTGGTGTCAAAAGATATTATTGATATACTTGAAATGAAAGATTGGCAAAGCGAAAGCATGGGTGAAGTAGACCTGAAAGGGAAAAACGAGAATATTGAATTATTTGCTCTAAAAATCTGACCACAGCTGATTGCATGAATACAGAAATAAAAAAGAGGCAAACATGGCTCTCAATTTTTACAATTGAGTTTCTGGTTGTATTGCTGTTGCTTTTAGCATTGATCATTTTTATTTTTGCAGCCCGTGAGATCTTTGTTTTAAAGAATTTTGTTTTTGATGAAGATGTTTTCGCCGCTTTGCGTCCTTACATTACCCCTGGCCGTACCCGCTTCATGAATGCTATTACTTTCTTTGGAAAACATGAGGCTTTGATCCCCTTAAATATTCTATTGATCGGGTATTTTCTTTATAAGAAAAAAAGATGGTTTGCGATCCGTATTACCGCCTTAGCACTAAGCAGCCTGTTATTAAAATTCATTTTGAAATTTTATTTTCAGCGGGCACGGCCTGATATTCCTGTAATTGAAAAAGTTGATGGTTATAGTTTTCCCAGCGGGCACGCCCTGATCGGCGTTGTATTTTATGGCCTTGTCGTCTTCGTTATCTGGCAAGAAGTAAAACAAAAATGGCTGAAAATAGTATTGACCATCTTCTTTGTGTTATTCATTCTTCTTATCAGCTTTAGCAGGATATATTTAAGAGTTCATTATGCAAGTGATGTGATCGCAGGGATCGCTGTTGGATTTATCTGGCTGGTATTATCGCTCAATTTCATTCATCGGATCGAGAAAAAATATATCGCAAGAAGAGCCTTGAAAGCAGAAGGATTAGAGAAATAGAATTTTCATTTACTATTGTATATAAGGAAACTTCAATAACTCTGCTTTAGAACTTACCGCTTCATTCGAAATATACATATCACCATTACTCTTAAAAGCCAGGCCCTCTGCCTGGGGAAATAATTTTTTTGCCAGCATATAAACATTTTCAACATTCCCATTAAGATCCGCTACTACTAATTGATTACTCGCAGATGAAAGAATGAAAAGCTTTTTAAGTACCGGGTGTATTCTTGCAGCAGATGGTTGAAATCTTGAAGTAGGTCTTGGAGACAATGAATCTACCATTTTAGTATCTATCGTAAAAAGTGCTTTATTGTCAAACCCGATAGAATCCGGGTAATATGCATAAGCACTTACAACTTTTTTATCATCGGTGCTGCAATTTTTACAAAGGATCACCAATGCTTTTCTTTCTGCATCAAAGTATAACGTTTCAAAATCATTCTTACCTGACGATTGCAATTGACCGGCATCAAATGTATTTTGTTTGCCCGTACTGTCAGTGACGATTCTGAATAATTTACCATCACTTCTTAAAACATAAATATCTTTGTTTGCCATAGCAATGTCTTCATAGTCTCCCTTTGTTTCGCTAAAAACAAATTGTCTCTTTATTCCTTTGGTATCCCTATCCAGGTAAAAAATGATCCCCTTTTCATCGTTATGGGCAATAAATTCATCATTCTGATTATCCCATACAATTCCCGAGACTTCTTTTATCCTCAAATCAAGCTTATCACTAAAATATTTTGAAAAATTATAATGAGGAGGCGACTGGTAGATAAATTTTTTTTGCTTACAACTAATCAAAAAAATGAAAAGAGCAGAGATTATATGAAATGGCCAAGCTAAAAATTTAGATCTTTGCATGCTTAACTTTATTAAATTTATAAAAATATACCTTTATTATCATGACCGAAGAACAATTCAGGATATTATCTGCAGCGCAGGACTTTGTCTCAGATCTGTTTATTAATAAAGTTAATAAAACTATCCATTTCCACACATTACAACATACACAGGAAGTGGTGGCTGGCAGCGAAACAATGGCCGATTATTATCACCTGGAAGATGAAGATCGTTTTGCATTATTGTTGGCTGCATGGTTTCATGATACAGGCTATAGCGGTGGGCATGCAGCAGGTCATGAGAATTTAAGCATTGAATTGGCCGCAAAATTTTTAAATGAACATAAAGTACATCAAAACATCATTGATAAAGTTATTGGATGTATAAATGCCACACGATTGCCACAAAACCCAAATTCACTTATTGAACAGATCATTTGCGATGCAGACTTGTTTCATCTTGGCACTGGTGATTTCAGAGAAAAAAATAAACTCCTTCGTGAAGAATTAAATGATTTTGGCAATTTGGACCTATCGAAAAAAGACTGGCGGAAAAAAAATATAGAATTTCTTTCTAAGCATAATTATTTTACTTCCTATGCAAAAGAAAATCTTGACCCTCTTAAACAAGTTTACCTGGAGGAATTGAATAAAAAAGCAGGTAATGAAGAAAAGCCAGATAAAAAAAATAATAAAGACACAAAAGCGACAGCAGGTCCGCAAAAAAAAGAAAAAAGGAATGAGAAGGGGCTAACCGATGATGAACAAAAAAAGTTAGATGATGCAAAAAAGAAAAAAGAAAAAGAATCACAATCTGAAAGAGCTGTGTCTACCGTTTTCAGGATTGTTGCGCAAAGTCAAAATAATCTGAGCCAGATGGCCGATTCCAAATCTAACATCCTGATCTCTGTAAATGCAATTATATTATCTATAATGATCAGTAGTGTTTTTGACAAACTGAAAACTGATACTTATCTGCAAATCCCCTTTACGATCCTTGTAACAATTTGTGTGGTGTCAATGGTGTTCAGTATACTTGCTACCCGGCCAACCGTTACTTCTGGAAAATTTACCAAAGAAGATATAGCTGATAAAAAAACCAACCTTTTATTTTTTGGAAACTTTCATAAAATGGGTTACGCCGATTATGACTGGGGAATGACTGAATTGCTTGCAGATAAAAATTATTTATACAGCAGTATGATCAAGGACACCTATTTCCTTGGCGTAGTACTGGCAAAAAAATATAGATATCTTAGAATAGCTTATAACATTTTTATGTTTGGGTTGATCGCAGCCATGATCGCATTTACTGTTGCATTTTTATGGCCGGGAGCAACAGAAGTGTATCAGTAAAATTTTAAATGGCTGTATTTATACTAAAAAAACCATCCTGACCTATCGGGATGGTTTCTTTAATTTGTAAGAAATATTTTCTACACGTATTTTTTCAACTCTTCCACCAATTCAGTTTTTGTAATTGGTATGCCCATGATCTTATTGTATCCCTTTGCATCTACAAAATAAACATCACGGATAATTTTTATAAGCTGACCATTATTGATCTCCGGGATCAATACTGTTTCATAATTTCTCAGGATCTCACCAAGATTTTTTGGGAATGGACGCATATAACGAAGATGTGCATGTGCGATAGATCTTCCTTCAGCTAACAATTCAGCAACAGCGCTTTTTATAGCGCCATAAGTTGAACCCCATCCCAACACAAGCACTTTTCCTTTTTCAGGACCTTTATCAATTGTCTGTAAAGGAATATGATCAGCGATCTTATCAACTTTTGCTTGTCTGGTTTTCACCATGTGCTGATGGTTGTCCGGATCATAACTAACATTACCGGTACCATCTTGTTTTTCTAATCCCCCGATCCTGTGTTCAAGACCCGGAGTCCCGGGGATTGCCCAGGGACGAACCAACTTTTCATCTCTTTTATATGGCATCAATTGTTCTTCATCTTCATCCAAAGAGGTTTTAAACTTCACTTCTATTGCAGGCAGATCTGCACTTTTTGGAAAACGCCATGGTTCAGCACCATTAGCAATATAACCATCGCTTAAAAATATTACCGGCGTCATATGCTGTATTGAAATTCTTGCTGCTTCATAGATCGCACTGAAACAATCGCCGGGAGTACTGGCCGAAACAATTGGCATTGGACATTCGCCATTCCTTCCATAATATGCCTGTAGCAGATCTGATTGTTCTGTTTTCGTTGGCAAACCTGTAGAAGGACCTCCTCGTTGAATATTTATAACGATCAATGGTATCTCGAGCATTACAGCCAATCCCATTGCTTCTGCTTTTAAAGCAATACCAGGTCCGCTTGATGTAGTTATACCAAGACTTCCACCGTATGCTGCACCAATTGCAGAAGTTATCGCGGCGATCTCATCTTCGGCCTGGAAAGTTTTTATACCAAAATTTTTATACTTAGCAAGATCATGAAGAATATCAGATGCCGGCGTAATAGGATATGAACCAAGAAATAATTGCAACCCGCTTTTTTGCGATGCGGCGATCAATCCTAACGTTACTGCCTGGTTACCCATGATAGAGCGATATTCACCAACTTCCATTTTTGCTTTCTCCACTTTATAAGTAGTGGTAAAAGTTTCGGTTGTATCACCATAATTATAACCAGCCTGTAATGCTTTAATATTGCTATTAAGTATTTCGTCTTTTTTGCCAAATTTTTCTTTCAAAAAACCAATGGTCCCATCCATGCTCCTGTTGTACATCCAATAAAGAAATCCAAGCACAAACATATTTTTTGCCCTGTCCTTCTCTTTCATTCCCATCGTAATATCCTTCAATGCCTCACGGGTCATCTTGGTCACATCCATTTTTATCACTTCGTAATTCCCAAGACTTCCATCTTCCAAAGGATTCACTCCTTCTTTATAATTAGCCAACCGAAGATTCTTTGCATCGAAGCCATCCGTGTTTGCAATTATTTTTCCGCCTTTTTTTAGTTGCTTAAGATTCGTTTTTAATGCAGCGGCATTCATCGCAACCAACACATCACAAAGATCACCAGGAGTAAAAACCGGGTTACTGGAAAATCGAAGCTGGAATCCACTAACACCAGGTAAAGTTCCCTGAGGTGCACGGATCTCAGCGGGAAAGTCAGGAAAAGTGGCAAGATCGATACCCAGCATCGCTGTATTATTAGTAAACTGGGAACCGGTAAGCTGCATACCATCACCGCTATCACCGGCAAATTTTATAACTACATCGGAAAGAGTTTCCTGTTTACGGGTCATTGAAGTAAAATTAGGTCTGCGAAGTTAAGGTAAGTTGAAATAGTACAAACTGATTTAGCAATTGTTTGAATTGGTATTCTAAAAGACTTAGCTGGAAATGCCTGCTGTATAAAACGTACTATTAATAAAAAAGCATCCTTATTATCAAGACGCTTTTTTATATTAAATTTTATACGCCATCACCATCCAATAAATTTCCTAAACCACCAAGCAGGCTACCTTCTTCTTTACGCTTATATGTTCCATAAGCAAGTACCCTGCTTGCAAGACGGCTTATCGGCAATGATTGAATCCAAACTTTTCCCGGACCACGCAGTGTCGCAAAGAATAATCCTTCACCGCCAAACAAAGTATTTTTTATTCCGCCTACGAATTGAATATCGTAGTGACAGCTCGGAGTAAATGCAACGATACATCCTGTATCAATTTTTAATAGTTCGCCTGGGTGCAACTCTCTTTCCATTACATGTCCACCTGCGTGTACAAATGCAAATCCATCGCCTTCCAGTTTTTGCATAATAAATCCTTCACCACCGAACAAACCAGTGCTGAGTTTTTTTTGAAATTCAATACCAATAGCTACTCCTTTTGCAGCACAGAGAAAAGCATCTTTCTGACAGATCATTTTACCGCCGAGTTGCTGAAGATCCATTGCAATAATTTTTCCGGGATATGGTGAAGCAAACAATACTTTTTTCTTTCCCTGGCCAATATTGGTAAAAGCAGTCATAAAAAGGCTTTCGCCGGTCAATACTCTTTTGCCTGCACTCATGAGCTTTCCCAAAAATCCCTTCTCCTGCCCTCTTCCATCTCCGAAGATTGTTTCCATTTGTATGCCTTCATCCATCATCATAAAAGCACCGGCTTCGGCAACGGCTGTTTCGTTTGGATCAAGTTCAATTTCTACACATTGCATTTCTTCGCCACGGATCAGGTAGTCTATTTCATGGTTGGTTCTTGTAGCTGTACTCATGTTCTAAAAAATTTTATCAAAGTTAAGTGTAAGGAAATACTGCTTTCATAATAAAATTATAAATGAACTACAGTGATTTTTTGCTTGCCATATAAATAAAAACGCATCTCGGATTCCCAGAATAATTCTAACTTAGCCATCTGCTTGCTATGAACAAAACTGAAGACTTTTCTCATTTTGGTGATCGGATCGCCAATGGCGATCAGCTTGCTTATCGCCAACTTTTTATACAGTTTTACAATAAACTTTATCGTTTTGTTATGGGCTTTACCAAAAGCAGGGAATTAACTGAAGAGATCGTTTCGGATGTATTTATAAATGTATGGCGCCGCAGAAAAAACATACAGGAAATAATGAACTTGAAATTGTACCTGTATGTATCAGCAAAAAATATCACTTTCAACTATCTTAAAAAACTTCATCGCGAAAACATGGCTGATCTTGATTCTGTTGAAATAGAACCCGAAGATCCTTTTGCCGACCCTGGCGCTGCAATGATAACCCGTGAAATGAACCTGAAATTAAAAGCAGCTATTAATGAGCTGCCGGCACGATGCAAACTGATCTTTACTTTAATAAAAGAAGATGGTCTTACCTACAAACAAACCGCAACACTGTTAGGCATTTCTGAAAGTACTGTTGAAAATCAACTCTCCATTGCCCTTAAAAAGATCGGCAGCTCCATTCGGTACACCTTCAGGCACAATTAAAAAATACTTTAGACCCTTTTGGGGGAACACCCCTAAAAAGTTGTCCTTAGATAGTAATGCTTAACCAAAACAGCGCATCTCAAGACCAATTCTGGGTTCTTCTATCAAAAAAACTCTCAAACGAAGCCAGTTCCGAAGAACTTCAGGAGCTTCAATCCATTTTACTCAGTAATCCAGACTTGAATCACAAGGCGGAAATGCATACAGAAATGTGGAAGCAAGGATCAAAAAATGATATTGCAGGAAGCGAAGCTGCTTATATGCGGCACATGATGAAGCATAAGGATGAATTTTTTGTCGAAGAAAATCCCGAAGTAATTTATAGTGACGACACCATTTTTGAAGCAAAGCCTGGTTTTTTCAGTACACTCGTTTTAAATAAGAGGTTGACAGCTTTCTCTTTTCTTGCTTTTATAATTCTTACAACAGGTATCATTTATTTATTTTCTCAAAAAAGAGGCACTAAGCTTCCTATTGATCAGGGAATAAGTTCAATTGTAACAAAAAACGGGAATCGCAGCAAGGTTGTATTACCTGATGGATCACAAGTCTGGCTAAATGCAGGTTCAAACCTTGATTACAATAATTCAACTTTTAATAATGAGCTGCGTGAAGTTTCATTGAATGGCGAAGCATATTTCGATGTAACTAAAAACCCGGACAAACCTTTTATCATCCATACAAAAAAGATGGATATAAAAGTATTGGGGACTGTATTTAATATACGATCTTACAGTGATGAAAAAATTGCGGAAGCTGCTTTAATAAAAGGCTCAATAGAAGTAACACTTAAAGACAGGAAAGATCAAAAGATAATATTAAAGCCAAATGAAAAAATAAGTATTTCAAATGAAGAGCCGAAAACTGAAAAGAAACCTGAAAAAATAACATCGGTAAAAGCCGATCCGGTTCGCATTCCACAATTCGAAGTAAATGATCTAAAACCAAACCCAACCTATAATATTATTGGTGAAATAGCATGGACACAGAACAAACTATTTTTTGAAGATGAAACTTTTGAAGATATAGCACTGAGGATGGAAAGATGGTTTGGCAAAAAAGTGACAATCGCCAATGAGTCGTTGAAAAATGTTCACTACACTGGGAATTTTGAAAATGAAACTTTAGAAGAAGTATTGTTATACCTAAAATTGTCAAGAACATTCAATTTTAGGTTTGGCAATGACAACGTAGTAATTTATTAATTAAAAACGGGAAATGTATGCAGCACTTCCCGTTGTAAATAGAGTCAATATAAATACGCTTTACTGTTCGAATATTTATTGATTAACCCTAAAATCGAAATTATGCCAAAACGGGAAAATGTTGCCTGCTTTTTGAAAAAGCTCTTAGAAAGAGAAAAAATCCTACGGATTATGAGAATAGCCACTTTATCAATGCTGGTTCTATGCCTTAACTTAACAATGTTTGCAAATGGCCAGGAAAAGATCACTGTTGTTGCAAGAAACACAGTATGGTCAAAAGCTTTATCGGCCGTAGAAAAAGCATCAGACTATCGCTTCGTTTATAGTTCTGATATTGCCCCGGTAAACAGGAAAATTGATTTGGTTGTACGTGATGCCGATTTGCCTGAAGTAATGGATAAATTATTATTTAGTACAGGTCTTTCATACAAAGTGATGCCTGATAACCTTGTAGTTCTCTTTTCAAAAGTTGAAGAGGTAGCTGATATCACCGTTAAAGGTCGTATAACTGATGAAACCGGTAGTCCACTTGCCGGCGCCAGTATAAAAGTAAAAGGATCCACTCTCGGTGTTTCGGCTAATACCAACGGAGAATTTTCCATTACAGTTCCAGACAATGCTGTACTTATATTTTCTTATGTAGGCTATGATGAAAAACAAATATCAGTAAGCGGTCAAACCACGATTAATGTTTCTCTGAATGCTTCTGCAAAAGTGCAGGACCAGGTAGTAGTGATCGGTTATGGTACTGCAGCGAAAAGAGACCTGACGGGTTCTATTGTAAAAATTGCAGGTAAAGAAGTAGCAGACAGGCCGAATACTAACCCGATCTCTTCATTGCAAGGAAAAGTAGCGGGTTTATCTATAGTAAACAGTGGTACACCGGGACAAGCTCCTGATATTCGTATTCGTGGTACGATTAGTATCGGTTCCGTTACTCCTCTTTATGTAGTTGATGGAGTATTTAATGATAATATTGATTATATCAATCCAAATGATATTGAGTCAATCGAAATTTTAAAAGATCCTTCTTCACTTGCCATTTTTGGTGTAAGAGGTGCTGCCGGTGTAATAGCTGTAACTACCAAAAAAGCAAAAAGCGGTCAGATAATGATCAACTTTAATTCATCTTATGGCTTCAAAAAATTGGTTGATAAAATAGAGCTGGCTGATGCAGAACAGTTCAAAACATTATTTGAAGAAGAAAAAGCAAATCTAAATACACCGATCCCACCATTTGATTATACTCCATGGACCGCAAATACGGATTGGATCGATGCAGTGACAAGAACCGGTAATTTCACTGCTAATAACCTAAGTGTTTCAGGAAGTTCCGAGAGAAATAAATTTACAATGGGCGTTGGGTACACATTTGATGAGGGTATAATCAGGCATGAAAAGCTTGAAAAAATTCTTTTCTCATTGAATGATGAATTTAGAATTAGCAAAGGAATAAAAGTTGGATTCAATTTTAATGGAGTAAGACAAGACAACCCATTTTACAATGCAAGATTTATGCTGGACGCAGCCCGGAAGGTAGTTCCAATGGTTCCATCAGGCACTAAAAATGTTTATACAAAAAACCCATATGGCTTAGACAGCATGAACCAGGATCTTTATTATGAACTTCCGTCTATTCAGAATTCAGGTGTTGTCAATCCTCTGATCGAACTGGAAAATGAATGGGACAAAACAAAAAGCATTGAATTCCGGACGGTGACAAGTGCATTTGCTGAAATAACTTTCTTAAAAGATTTCACCTGGAGAAGTACTGTGTATGCGGACATGAGTAATGTAAATACAAGACAATACAACCCGCTTTATAATTCCTATGATGTAGTTTCCAATGCCGTATTTTTAGCAAGTCCTTCGACCAGCGTAAACGAAAGCGATCAGACTTATAAAAAATTCCAGCAGGATCATATTCTTACGTATAAAAAGAAATTCGGTGGAAGTCATAATTTAACAGCAAGTGCTGGTTTCACCACTTATTATTTTGGTAATTTCAATAGGTCTGGTTCTGTAAATCAAAGTTCAACAGGCTCACCGATCCCTGATGATGAAAGATTTTGGTATATCAGTAATGGATTTGGTGATCAGCAATCGCAACGTGCATCTTCATCTCAATCAGAGAACAGTACAGCTTCCGGTTTGATAAGGGTACTTTATAATTACCGGGGAAAATATTATTTGAATGGATCTTTCAGAAGAGATGGTTCATCACAAATTTCACCTGCTAACCGTTGGCAAAATTTCTGGGCTTTGGGCGCCGCCTGGGAAATGACCAGTGAAGACTTTATGAGCAGCCAGAGTCTATTTGATTTTATAAAAATAAAAGCCTCAATAGGTGTATTAGGGAATCAGAACACATACGGCTATCCTTATCCATTTTATCCTGGTTTAAGGACTGGTTCAGCTGCTGTTTTTGGCAACAATATATATAATGCGTATTCACAAGCATATTTGCCTGATCCAAATCTGAAATGGGAAAGCGTACATGCTAAGGAAATTGGTTTTGAATTAGCTGCATTGGATAATCGTTTACATGTTGACGCTGCCTATTTTGATAAGGTAACCAAAGACCTGATGACCTATATTCCGGGTATCAACGGTGCTTCAGACGGATTATCTAATATCGGAAGTATTAAAAATAATGGAGTTGAATTATCTGCAAGCTGGTTACAGAAGTTCAGTAATGACTTTTCAATAAATATAAGCGGCAACTTTACAACCTATCACAACGAAGTACTTGAACTCGCCACGAAAGACTTTGCTATCATAAGCGGGTATAACAGAACTGTTGTCGGTCAGCCGATCGGTTCTTTTTACGGATATATTGTTGAAGGAATTTATCAATCTTATTCGGATAAATTAGGCTCACCAGTAAATACTGAGTTTTCTTACGGTCCCGGGGATTTAAAATACAGAGACGTGAATGGTGATGGAAAAATAAACACGGCCGACAGAACATTTATCGGGAACCCAACTCCTGATTTTGCATATGGCGGAACAATAAGTGTCAATTACAAAGGATTTGACCTTGGTATAGATGTAGGTGGCGTTTATGGAAATGAAATCTACAGGAACTGGGGCGGCACCGAATCTCCTTTTCAGCGGGTTAATTATGCAGCATTCAAAATAAACAGGTGGCACGGAGAAGGTACTTCAAACTGGGATCCCATATTAGGACAGGATCACAGGATCAATTATGAATCTTCTACATATGGAATTGAAGATGGAAGTTATTTCAGAATAAGGAATCTGCAGTTGGGATATAATTTCAACCCATCGTCACTAAATAAGTATCATATAAAAAATCTTCGCCTGTTTGCAAACGTACAAAATCTGAAGACCTGGAAAAACAATTCAGGATATACTCCAGAATTTGGCGGAAGTGCAATTTCATTTGGTGTTGATTATGCCGGAGGAGCAATTCCATTAACAACAACCTTTGGCATTAATGTTTCGTTTTAATTAATATAAAAAATAAACATAAACATAATAGATATGAAAAAGAGTAAAAGAATTTTAAGCATTATTCTTCTTCTGGCATTGCCTGTTTTGTTTATGGTAAGCGGTTGTAAAAAGTTTCTTGACCGTAAACCATTAACTGCGACCCTGGACGACTTAAAACAAGGAGGAATAGAAGGGCAGGTGTTTGGAATATATAGTGCGATAAAAGATTATGATATTGGCCAGGTATTCGGTGGTATTCCCTGGCAGGGAATGCATAATTTCCGTTCTGATGATTCTCAAAAAGGTAGTGAACCATCTGATGGCGCCGAGTGGGTAGCCCCATTTGATAATTATCAATATGTAAAAGATCTTTGGGCTTCCAATTTTTACTGGGATGCACATTACTCTTTGATACATTTAACTAATACAGCGTTGCAGACTGCAGATTCATTAAAACTTTCCGGTACCGAATCAGAAGTTAATATTGCTGAAGCTCGTTTTTTCAGAGCCTTTTCTTATTTTGATTTGGTAAGAACATTTGGTGATGTACCAAAAATTGATTTTAGAATTTACAATGCAGCTCAAGCCAATATTGCAAAATCTACTGCTGTTCAAATATATGCTTTGATCGACGCCGACTTACAGTATGCCGCAGCACATTTGCCATTGGTATGGGGTTCAAAATATCCCGGCCGATTGACTAGTGGAGCAGCCAAAGCATTATGGGCAAAAACATATTTATTCAGAGGAAATTTTTCGACAGCCCTTTCACTTTGTCAGCAAGTGATCAATTCCAGTCAGTATTCTTTATTCTCCAGCTACTTCGGAATATTTAAAGATGCAGGAGAAAATTGCAGTGAGTCAATTCTTGAATGGCAAAACTATAATGGACCAAACAAAACCGATGATCATGGTTCATGGTATGCAACATGCCAGGGTGTTCGTGCAGCAAATTCAACAGGTTGGAATCTTGGATGGGGCTGGAATGTGCCAACTGACGCATTTGTGAATTCTTTTGAAGCTGGAGATAAACGTCTTCCTTCAACAGTTCTTTTTTCCGGTCAGTCTGATGATCCTGCAACCGGTGGTTATGGTAGTACTCTTCCTGCATATCCAGCAGTACTCCCTCAAAAATATTGGAATAAAAAAGTATATGCTGATCCTGCAATGCGGCAATCAACAGGATATCTTGATGGAGCTTATTGGATAAATCAAAGAGTGATACGTTATGCCGATGTATTATTAATGGCGGCAGAATGTTTAAATGAAACAGGTGGTGGCACACAAGCCGCAAACTTAGTAAACCAGGTGCGTACAAGGGTGAGTCTCCCTAACATTTCATACGTAGATCAGCCAACAATGCGTACTGCAATTAAAAAAGAAAGAAGAGCTGAATTGGGATTAGAAGGTGAGAGATTTTTTGACCTGGTAAGATGGGGCGATGCGGTAACTGTGCTCGGGCCATTAGGCTATCAGAACAGGTGCAGATTTTACCCAATTCCCCAACCAGCAATCGACAGGTCAAATGGAGTTTTGGTTCAGAATCCTGAATGGTAATATTTATTGATTGGCCTTGTTAGCCGGTCAATTTTATTAAATACAAAATATAAAAAAATGAAAAATAAGATCCACTTCTGCTTATTACTAACTGCTTTGATACTGGTAGCAAGTAGTTGTTCAAAAAAAGACCGTCCGAGTATTGCCGAATATCCCAAAGATGCTGATCCACATTTCCCTTTGTATCCTGGTGGTCCATTAAAGTTTTATACTGCGTTTAATGGAACAAGTACAGATAAATTAATGAATGCAGTGGATAGCGTTAGGGCTAATTTTCCTACAAATAATCCATTTGCTTCTGCAACTGGTATCAGTGGCATGGGTATAAAGGGCGATGGCGCAAAGGCAATAAAATATCCCTCTGCAAATGATTTTAATTTATCAACGAGCTGCACCATATCGATGTGGATTAATAATACGGTTAATGCAAATACAGAGCTTTTATTTTCTTTGGTAAGTAAAGATTACTGGCATGAGAGTGCAGCGTTCTTATTGTTAGAACATGCCACACCAACTAAATGCCAGCTTAAGTTTGCTTTACAGGATCATTGGGTAGAGTATATTGATAATTTTAATAAGCCATTATTTGATGGAAATTGGCATCATCTTGCATTTACATACGATGAAACCACCTCTCTATTAAAAGTTTATTTTGATGGTGTTGAAGTTCCCACACCTGGAACCTCAGGAAATCTGGGTCTTGGCAAGTTAAATTTAAAAAGCTCTACCAATTTAGTTGTAGGTGGATGGAATAAGCAAGCCGAGATAAGTGGCCCTACAGATGCATGGATCAGTGGCTTTACTGGCAAGATGGATCAATTCCGTTTATATGGCAAAACTTTATCAGCCTCTGAAATTTTAGCGCTTTACAATAGTAAACTATAAAACTTCTTTTCGATTCAAGCTTTACATAAGCAAGCAGTAAGGGCTGGATTTATTTCAGCCCTTTTTAATCTGTAGTCATTAAACGAGCACAAATGGGTTGGCAAAAAAATAGTTTTAGAATATTCCCGATACTTATTATAAGTATTCTTTTATTCACAGGCTGCAGATCAAAAGATCCTTTATTTACGAACCTTTCTTCTTCAAAAACAAAAATCAACTTCAGCAATACACTTGAAAACAAACCATTACTTAATATTCTTTATTACCTGTATTATTATAATGGCGCCGGAGTTTCAGTTGGAGATATAAATAATGACGGATTAGTTGATATTTATTTTGCCGCAAACAGCAAAGGCCATAATAAATTATACTTAAACAAAGGAAACTTCCAGTTTGAAGATATTACTGAAAAAGCAAAAGTGACAGGGGCTGCCGATTGGTGTACCGGCGTAACAATGGCCGATGTAAACAGTGATGGCTATCTCGATATTTATGTTTCAACAGTTAGCGGGAGGTATGGCCTAACCGGCCACAATGAACTTTTCATTAATAACAAAGACAATACTTTTACTGAAAGCAGTAAAGCATACGGGTTAAACACTTCCTGTTTTACAACCCAGTCCGCATTTTTCGACTATGACCATGATGGAGATCTTGATTGTTATATCCTTAATCAATCACATCATCCACATCAAAATATTGTTGATACAATTAACCGAAAAAATTTTGATTCATCATCCGGCGACAGGCTTTATCGAAATGATCTGAATACGGCAGGAAAATTTACAGATATATCTAAAGAAGCAGGCATTTATCAAAGTAGTCTTGGCTATGGGCTTGGATTGGCAATTGCAGATATAAATAATGATGGGTGGGACGATATTTATGTAGGAAATGATTTTCATGAAAACGATTATTACTATGTAAATAATGGCAATGGCACATTTACTGAAAGCGGTGCCCAGCACTTCAGGCATTATAGCCGCTTTAGCATGGGCAATGATGTAGCAGACTATAATAATGATGGTCAACTGGATCTGATCACAGTCGACATGCTTCCTCCCGATGAAAAAACTTTGAAGACTTATGGTAGCGATGAAAACCCTGATGTATATAAAGTAAAATTGGAATTAAGAGGTTATCAAAACCAGTTTTCGAAAAATTGTTTACAACGTAATAATGGAAATGGAGTAAGCTTTAGTGAAACAGCTTTACAAAGTGGCGTGGCTGCAACTGACTGGAGTTGGGCACCTTTATTTGCAGACTTTGATAATGATGGCAACAAAGATCTTTTTATTTCCAGCGGGATAGTTAAACGACCTGTTGACCTGGATTTTATTCGCTTTGCGGATAAACGAAAAGCACAAGGCCTGGATGCGACAGATAAATACGATGACGAAACAATTGCAGCCATGCCTGATGGTAGTTCTCATCCATTTTTATTTAAAGGCGATGGAAACATGTCATTTAAAGATGTAAGTAATGATTGGGGAACACAAAAATTAAAAGGCTGTTCCAATGGCGCTGCTTATGCTGACTTAGACAATGATGGCAACCTCGATCTAATTGTGAATTGTCTGGATGCGCCTGCACTTGTTTTAAAAAATAATTCTCCGAAGAAAAATTTTATTTCGGTTTCGTTTCAAGGTGGTGGTCTTAATACAATGGGTGTTGGCTGTAAGGCATATTTATTTGCGGGTACAAAATCCGATAATTCTCGGATGCAATACCAGCAATTAATGGCAGTGAGAGGTTTTATGTCTTCCTCAACCTATCAATTGCATTTCGGATTAGATACAATAAGTAATGTTGATAGTCTCTTAATTGTTTGGCCAGATCAAAAATACCAGGTGATAAAAAACCCGGCCATCAATAAAAACCTGGTTGCAAATAAAGGTGATGCCCGATCAGATTTTATTTACACTAATTTTTTTCCAAATAAGAATGAAGCAATGCAGGATATTTCTGCACAGGTAAACTGCAGCTGGTCGCATAAAGAAAACGACTTTCTTGATTATAATGTTCAATACCTTATTCCGCATGGACTTTCTACAAGAGGTCCTAAACTTGCAGTGGCTGACATAAACAAAGATGGGTTGGATGATTTTTATGCATGTGGTGCTAAATTTCAACCTGGCGTTTTAATGATACAGCAAAAGAATGGAACGTTTAAAGAAAGTGATACTGCATTATTTAACGAGTTTGCAATAAGTGAAGAAGTTGATGCAGTTTTTTTTGATGCAAATGGTGATTCTTTTCCTGATCTATTTGTTTTGACCGGGGGCAATGAAGTTCCAGCTAATGAGCTTGCATTACTGGACAAGTTATATATTAATGATGGAACAGGCCATTTTACAAAATCGCCAAACCCAATGTCAGTTGTATTTGAAAACAAATCCTGTGTTTCTGTAGCCGATATTGATAATGATGGCGACCAGGATCTATTTATAGGAAATCTTGCAAGCCCGGCTAAATATGGAATGCCCACAACTTCCTATTTATATATCAATGATGGTAAAGCCCATTTTACAAAAGCAGGAGATAATGTTATTCCACTGTATTTATTAGGTATGGTAACGGCGGCGTCATTTACTGATATTGATAATGATGGTTGGAAAGACCTGGTTGTATCAGGTGAATGGATGCCGGTAAAAGTTTTTAAAAATAATAAAGGGAAATTTTCTCCAGTAGATATTCCTGCATCAACAGGACTTTGGCAAAGTATATATACAACAGATGTAAATGGTGATGGATTTCCTGATATACTTGCAGGTAATTGGGGATGCAATAACAAATTCTGGAGTGGAAAAAACGGCCCATTAAAACTTTATGTAAAAGATTTTGACAACAACGGATCTACGGAACAAATTCTTGCTTATACTATTAATGGAAAAGAATATCCTTTCCTGGCGAAAGATGAGTTGGAAAGAGCTTTACCTGTTTTAAAAAAATATTATTTAAAATACAGTGAAGTAGCGGGCAAAACAGTGCAATATGTTTTCTATGATCTGTTCAAAGATTACACAGAATTAAAAGCTGAAGTACTGGCTTCTTCTTGTTTCATAAATGATGGTAAAGGAAATTTTAAAAGAACGGATCTTCCGCAAGAACTGCAGTTCGCCCCTGTTTTTTCTTTTGTCCCTTTTGACAACAAAACAAATAACTACTTGGCATCTGGAAATTTTTATAACGTTATTCCCTACGAAGGTCGTTATGATGCATTACAACCAACATTTTTCTCATATAACAAAAAACAAGGTGCATTCCAATATGATTCGGAACTTGCTTCCGTCACCGGCCAGGCAAGAGATGCAAAATGGATAAACTATGCTGGTGGTGGCAAAATTTTAATAATCGCAAGAAATAATCAGTCATTAGTTTTTTTAAAACCTACAAATGGTCAATAAATGAAAAAGGATAAAATATTTATTGCTCTGATCATTGGGCTCTTATGTTTAAATGCCAAATGTTCAAATAAAGAGCAACCAACTCCCCCTGCGCCTCCAACTCCAACTCCTCCCCCTGCAACAAATGATATTTCTGCCTGGATCACTAAAGGAGATAGATCAGCATTGCTGCAAAAACAAAGCAATTTGTCATTTACTTCAGTCTCAAATACAAATCCCACAGTGGAAGTTGACAGTACTATAACATATCAAACCATTGATGGGTTTGGATATACTTTGACAGGAGGCAGCGCTTACCTTATAAATCGTTTAGCGGCAGCACAAAAAAGTTCTTTATTGCAAGAGTTGTTTGGAAACAGTGAAAATTCAAATGCAATTAGCTATCTACGCATCAGTATTGGCGCATCCGATCTGAGTGCGGAAGTTTTCAGCTATGATGATATGCCGGCGGGACAAACTGATGTCAATCTTGCGAATTTCAGTTTATCAAAAGATACAGTAGATGTAATTCCATTACTAAAAGAAATTTTGCTTATTAATCCTAATATTAAAATTATGGGCTCACCATGGAGCCCACCGGTTTGGATGAAAGATAATGGAAGTTCGGTTGGAGGAAGTTTGCAACAACAATTTTATGCCGTGTATGCTCAATATTTTGTAAAGTATATACAAGCAATGAGGGCAAAAGGAATTACTATTAATTCCATTACTCCGCAAAATGAACCGCAACATGGCGGTAATAACCCAAGCATGGTTATGTCTGCTACACAACAGGCTGATTTCATAAAAAATCATCTTGGCCCTGCATTCCAGGCAGCAGGAATTACAACGAAAATTATTATTTGGGATCATAATTGTGATAATCCCACCTATCCGATCACTATTTTGAATGATGCTGCGGCTAAACAATATATTAACGGCTCAGCTTTTCACTTGTACAATGGCGATATCAGTGCATTGTCAACTGTACATGCTGCTCATCCAGATAAGGATCTTTATTTCACTGAGCAATGGACAGGTTCCACTAGCAGTTTTGATGGAGATTTGAAATGGCATTTAAGAAATGTGATCATCGGTTCAATGCGCAACTGGAGTAAAGTAGCTCTGGAATGGAATCTTGCGAATGATGGGGGTTATAATCCACATACCCCTGGAGGATGCACTGAATGTAAAGGAGCCATTACACTCGATGGTGCTATTAATAGAAATGTATCTTATTATATCATTGCCCATGCATCCAGGTTTGTGCCACCGGGTTCTGTAAGAATAGAAAGTAATAATGCTGCTAGTATTTTTAATGCCGCATTTAAAACTCCGGATGGAAAAAAAGTTTTAATAGTAATTAATGACGGGACTGCTACGGCAAATTTCAATATAAAATTCAAAGGAAAAATTGCAGTTGCATCTTTGCCTGCTGGTGCAGCAGCAACTTATGTTTGGTGATTTTTTTGAAAAGAAAGAAAATAAAAGACGGGCAAAGCTACCGCCGGTTTAACTATCAACATGCGGATAAAAATAAAATATCGCCGCTCTTCTTTGGTATTCATTTCCATTGTATGCATGATTTTTATCCTGGCAAGATGTGCAAGTGCTGAAAAGAAAGTTAAACCACCAGGAGAAGCTATAACATTTGAATCTTACACTACGGCTGAAAAATGTGTTAGTTGTCATAAAGAAATTTACGATAGCCATCTTAAAACTGCACATTATCTCACAGGACAACCAGCGGAAGAAAAATTTATTAAAGGGAGTTTTGAAAAAGGAAAGAATGGCTATTCCTATAGTCCTTTGATTTTATTATCCATGCAAAAAAGGGACAGTGGTTTTTACCAGGTCGCTTATTTTAAAGGTGAGGAAAAAAAAGCAATGCGCTTTGATATGGTGATCGGGTCTGGTATGATGGGACAATCTTTCTTAACATGGAGAAATAACAAGTTATATCAATTACCGATCACTTATTTTACAGCAGCAGACCAATGGTCAAATAGCCCGGGCTTCCCAAATGAAAAAGTCATGATAGATCGTCCTGCTACTGCCCGTTGCCTTGAATGTCATATTTCATATGCAGAAGGAATTTCGGGCTCTCCTTTAGAACCAGTTGAGTTTGATCGCAACAAAATTATTTATGGAGTTGATTGCCAGAAATGTCATGGGCCTGCTGCAAAACATGTAGAATATCAAACTCAACATCCTGCTGAAAAATCCGCAAAGTATATTGTTGATCCTTCAAAACTTTCAAGAGTCCAACAAGTAGATATTTGTGCACTGTGTCATGGAGGTAATATTCAGAAAACACAACCATCTTTTGGATTCACTGCCGGTAAAGATCTTTCAGAATATTTTACTATCGATACATTAAGCAATTATGTTTTAAATAGCAGCAATGTTGATGTGCATGGCAACCAGGTTGGATTATTAAAAGCAAGCAAATGTTTCAGAATGAGCTCGTCAATGACTTGCAGTACTTGTCATAATACTCATGAAAATGAAAGGGGAAGAACAGAATTATTTTCTCAACGATGCATGAGTTGCCATAACACGACAGATCAAAAATTTAAAACTGCTACTCATTCTCAAATTGCAGCGATTGAAAAAAATTGTATTGATTGCCATATGCCAGCACAGCCGTCAAAGTCAATTGCCGTTTTTTTGCAGGGAGAAGAAACGCCGAAAGCATCATTGCTGCGTTCACATTTTATCGGCATATATCAGGATGAAATAAAAAAGTTTTTAAATAAAACCAAGTAAATGAAAAAAATAGCTTACTCCACAATTATTTTATTAGCAGTTGCCTGCACTGAACAGAAAACTGCTGATGTTTCAGTTGCTAATTATGATGCAACTGGAAAAACTGTATCTGTCTTTACTACTGCAGACAGTACTGAATATCGTTTAGCATCTACTGCAACTTTGGAGTTCAAAGAAAAAAAACAGCCACCCGAAAATGAAATTTCAGTTTTTGTTGATCCAACAAAAACTTACCAGGAGTTTTTAGGTGTTGGTGCCGCACTAACTGATGCATCTGCCGAAACATATGCCAAGCTGCCTAAAGACAAACAACAGGAATTTCTCAAGGCTTATTTTGATAAAGAAAATGGTATTGGTTATACACTTGCAAGAACTAATATTCATAGCTGTGATTTCAGTAGCGGCAGTTATACTTATGTGAGTGATGGCGATAAAGAATTAAAAACATTCAATGTTGATCATGATAAACAATTTCGCATTCCATTTATTAAGGAAGCGATAAATGCGGCTGGTGGTAAACTTACTTTATATGTAAGTCCATGGAGTCCGCCGGCATGGATGAAAGACAACAATGATATTTTACACGGTGGAAAATTGAAACCTGATTTTTATCAAAGCTGGGCTAACTATTATGCAAAATTTATTAAGACCTACGAGAAAGAAGGCATTCCAATATGGGGACTAACGATACAGAACGAACCAATGGCAACACAACGCTGGGAAAGTTGTATTTACACAGCAGAAGAAGAAAGAGATTTTCTTAAAAATTTTCTTGGACCCACGATGAAGAGTGAAGGGCTAAGTGACAAAAAAATAATTGTATGGGATCATAATCGTGATCTGATCTATCAACGTGCAGAAACATATTTTGATGATCCTGAAGCATCGAAATATGCATGGGGTATCGGATTTCATTGGTACGAAGATTGGAGTGGCGGACAACAGATGTTTGATAATGTAGCATTGGTAAACAAAGTTTATCCCGATAAAAATATCCTGTTTACCGAAGGTTGCGCCGAAAGTTTTGACAGCAGTCGCTATGATCGCTGGAGCCTTGGTGAAGAATATGGGCGTTCAATGATCCATGATTTTAATAGCGGTGCGGTTGGCTGGACCGACTGGAATATTTTGCTTGATGAAACCGGTGGCCCAAATCATGTTAAGAATTTTTGTTTTGCACCAATGCATGCGGATACAAGAACAGGGAAACTTATTTATACAAATTCATATTATTACATCGGACATTTTTCAAAATTTATTAAACCAGGTGCAAAAAGAATTATCAGCAGCCCTACACGCAGCCAGTTATTGACAACTGCTTTTAAAAATCAGGACGGAACAGTTGTTGTAGTTGTAATGAATGAAAGCAATATTAAAACACCCTTCTTTTTATGGATAAATGGAAAGGCTGCGGAAACAATGGCACTGCCACATTCTATCAATTCTTACGTGATCAAATAAATAGTTGTACTGGTGAAGTTATTTTTTAAAAATATAATTTGTTTGCCGTTGGTTTTTGTATTTCTTTTTTCTTGTAAAAAAGATAAAACACCGGACTCACCACCTGCGCCTAAACAAGTGTCTGTTAAAAATATTTTTATCAATTCGGTCACATTTGATAATAATATTCATGGGATAAATACATTACCATTAATAAGAATCGAGTTTACCGAACCAGTCAATCCAACTACAGTAGCAACCGCGGTTAAATTAACAACTATCAGCGGTACTGAATCTGCGATCACTACAACACTTCAGAATAAAGATTCTGTTTTGTTGGTTCAACCTTCTATCTCATTAAATTATATTTCAAAATATAATTTCAGGATAACGGCAGATCTGAGATCTTCTAGTGGTGGAAGTTTTCTTTCATCTGTAGATAATAATTTCATTACCAAAATTGATTCATCAAGAAAATTCCCGGCTATTTCCGATAATGCTTTACTTGACCTGGTACAGCAACAAACATTTAAATATTTCTGGGATTATGGTCATCCTGTTAGTGGTCTTGCAAGAGAAAGAAGTAATGCAACTCCTGAAACTGTAACATCTGGCGGTTCTGGTTTTGGTGTAATGGCAATTGTTACTGGAATAAACAGGGGTTTTATTACAAGAGCACAGGGATTGACAAGATTGCAAACTATCGTTTCATTTCTAAAAAATACAGCTTCAAAATTTCATGGTGCTTTTTCTCATTGGATGAATGGAAGCACAGGTACTGTTATCCCCTTTGGCCCAAACGATGACGGCGCAGATCTTGTGGAAACATCTTACATGATAATGGGTTTGTTAAGTGCACGACAGTTTTTTAATGGAGCTGATGTTACGGAAACAAACCTCAGAAATGATATTAATACACTATGGCAGGGAGTTGATTGGGATTGGTTTCGTCAAAATGGAAAAAAAGTTTTGTACTGGAACTGGAGTCCCAATACAGGCTTTGCAGTAAATGTTCCGGTACAGGGATGGAATGAAACTTTAATAACTTATGTGCTCGCTGCATCTTCACCAACACATTCAGTCCCAAAACCGGTTTATGATAGTGGCTTTGCAAGAAATGGTGCAATGGTAAATAATAATACCTATTACAATTATCAATTACCACTCGGTCCTGCACAGGGTGGTCCATTGTTTTTTGAACATTATTCTTTTCTCGGGATCAATCCAAACGGCTTAACTGATGCTTATGCTAACTATGTGACACAAACAAAAAATCATACGCTCATTAATTATACATATTGCGTTTCAAATCCAAAAGGTTGGTATGGATATAGTGACAGTTGCTGGGGATTAACAGCGAGTGATATACAAAACGGTTATACAGCAAGCTCGCCTACAAATGATGTAAGCTATATCGCACCGACTGCAGCAGTTTCTTCTTTACCGTATGCTCCTACAGAAAGTATGAAGGCTTTAAAATTCTTCTATTATGTATTAGGTGATAAAATTTGGGCCCAATATGGTTTTAAAGATGCATTCAGTTTACACAATCCCTGGTTCGCTGATTCTTATTTGGCAATTGACCAGGGACCGATCATTGTAATGATCGAAAATTATCGCAGTGGACTATTGTGGAATTTATTTACCAGTTGTCCGGAAGTAAAAACAGGAATGTCGAATTTGGGTTTTAATGCCCCTTATTTATAATTAAACTTTTTTTAATGATACGATCATTTTCGGTTACAGCTTTGCTTTTTCTGTTTTGTGCCTGCATTTCACAAAACAAAACGAAATCTCCTGTTTCAACTAAACCACAGATCCTTTCGGATTCTGTATTGTTGGACCTTGTACAGAAACAAACAATAAAATATTTTACAGACGGTGCTGAGCCTGTAAGTGGTATGGGCCGTGAACGTTTTCATACAGATGATAATTACCCGGAAAATGATAAAAATATTATAACAAGTGGTGGCAGTGGCTTTGGCGTAATGAGTTTGATCGTGGCTATGGAAAGAAAATTTATTTCCAGAGAAGAAGGAGTGCAACGCATGGAAAAGATCGTTCATTTTTTAGAGACCGCAGATCGTTTTCATGGTGCGTGGCCACATTGGTGGAATGGGGAAACGGGAAAAGTAAAACCATTTGGTAAAAAAGATAATGGAGGTGACCTGGTAGAAACATCTTACATGTTGCAGGGTTTGCTTTGTGTTCGTCAGTACTTCAAAGATGGAAATGAAAAAGAAAAGTCATTGGCACAAAAAATAGATAGGCTATGGAAAGATGTTGAATTTGATTGGTTTCGTAATGGCCAAAATGTATTGTACTGGCATTGGAGTCCGAATTATGAATGGCAAATGAATTTTCCTGTGCGTGGTTATAATGAATGTTTAATCATGTATATACTTGCAGCATCATCCCCAACCCATAGTGTTCCTGCTGAAGTATATCATGAAGGTTGGGCAGAAAACGGTAAAATAAAATTTCCACATACTGCACTGGGATATCCATTGGAACTGCGATACCAGGGCAACCCACCGAATGGAGCTCCTTTGTTTTGGTCGCAGTATTCATATCTTGGTTTGGATCCCCGTGGATTAAAAGATCGGTACACTGATTATTGGAAAGAGAACACTAATCAAACACTTATTAATTATACATGGTGTGTCAACAATTCAAAGAAATATAAGGGCTATGGTGAAAATAACTGGGGCTTAACTGCCAGTTACTCTAATAAATTTTATGCTGCACATGCACCTGATTCAATAAATGACCTGGGGGTAATAACACCAACGGCAGCCTTATCATCATTTCCATATACGCCTAAAGAATCCATGGCTGCTTTGAAACATTGGTACTATGATATGAATGATAAATTATGGGGGCCATATGGTTTTTATGACGCATTTAGTGAAACAGAAAACTGGTATCCTGTGAAATATTTAGCTATTGACCAGGGCCCAATTCCGGTAATGATAGAAAATTATCGAAGCGGTTTGTTATGGAAATTATTTATGAGTTGTCCTGAAATAAAAGAAGGATTAAAAAAATTAGGTTTTGAAAGTCCTGCGTTGAATAAATAGTTATTGCAAGTAAATGCGTTTGCAGGATCAATTATGCGAATAAAAAAATTTAAATATTATTTTCTATTCATGATCCTTATACAAGGCAAAATATTTTGTACTGGCCAAAATGGATATGGGCCGCCGGTATTCAAACAGGATTTTGGTTTTGGGAATAGCAATGCTGCAACGATTGGAATGCCTTTGCCTGCTGGAAAAACCTTTTTCACATTTGAAAACTCTGTTTGTCCACCACCCGGAAGCTATACTATTCTAAGGAGCATTTTTCCTGTTCAAAATTGTTTTACCAATACATTGATAGGCCTTAGTCACGATAATAATCCTTCAATAGATTATGGTATGATGATGGTGGTAAATAATAATAGCAGTGCAAACAACAGGCTGGTGTATGTTGATACAGTAAATCAGCCTATGTGTACAGGTGAAAAATATCGTTTTTCCGCAGCTTTTATCAATTTAAATCTGATAGATGGCTCACTGAATTGTCCCAATTTTCCCGACTACCCGGTATTTGAATTAAGGATCGAAGACGGTGCCGGGAATCTAATAAAAAAAGATACCACTACTCGTCTTGTTTCCTATGCTGCGCCGCCATTGATGGGTTATAAATTCAGGGAGGATGGTTTTAATTTTACAATGCCTGCTGGTATAAATAAACTTATTCTCAAAATAACTTTATTACATTCTACTTATGAATGTGCTGATGATTTTGCTGTAGATGACATTCAACTCAGGCCGCTCGGTCCTGATGCTGTAATTAAATTTGATAACGAACCTTCAACCACTATTGTCAAAAGTGTATGCTTTCAACAAAATACAACAATATCAATGTCGGGCACCGTTGGTCCATATTATACAAATACAGCAGTGCAATGGCAACAAACTACAGACAATGGCGCTACATGGGTAGATATTCCGGGAGCAACTTCACTTACTTATTCAAGAGTTTTTTCTGTGGCTGATACTTTTTTATTCAGGTTAACAGCTGGTGAAGCAGTAAATATTAGCAATCCTTACTGCAGGGTAGCATCGAATAGCAGGAAGGTTGAAGTAGATGGGCTTCCCACCGGTTATCAAATAACTAACAACTCACCAGTGTGCGCAGGGCATGATCTCAAGTTTAACGCAACCGGTGGTGCATCTTATATATGGACAGGCCCAAATGGTTTTTTTGATAACATTCCTTATCCACATATTTTTTTCTCATCCTTGAATGATAGCGGATGGTATTATGTTGATGTTTTTAGTTTGGGTGGATGCAAGGCTTTGGATAGCACTCATGCAACCGTGATTGGAACTGATGTTTATACCAAAGGCGACACTGTAATATGCAAAGGGAATTCAGCAAAACTTGAAGCAAGCCTGGGTGCAAGTTATTTATGGACTCCGGCGACAGGTTTATCTTCAACAATTGTTCAAAATCCAAGAGCAAAACCGGATGCCACCACAGTTTATACTGTGGAAGTAACAGATAACGCAGGATGCAGTGATACAGCCAAAGTAGAAGTAAGAATATTAAATAGTGTGGAATTAAAAGCAGAAATTTCAGGAACAGAATATTTATGTCGTACTTATGACTCTGCTTCGTTTAAAGATATAAGCACCGGGAATATAACAACATGGAACTGGGATTTTAATAATGGACAAACAGCAACAATAAAGCAGCCATCGGTTCAATATTTTTCAATGTCTGCAAATGATGATACTTATGTAGTTCGATTGGCAATTGCGGATACTTCTGGCTGTACTGATACTGCTTATCACTTTGTCAAAGTTTTGGATAATTGTTATATCGCAGTACCTACAGCTTTTACTCCAAATGGAGATGGACTTAATGATTACTTGTATCCTCTCAATGCTTATAAAGCAACCAATCTTTCATTTAAAGTTTTTAACCGAACTGGTCAGCTCGTTTTTGAAACAAAAGACTGGACAGTTAAATGGGATGGAACTGTAAAAGGTACTAAGCAAGCCAGTGGAGTTTATGTGTGGATGTTGGATTATAATGATGCTACGGGGAAAAAAATATCATTAAAAGGAACAACTTTCTTGATACGATAAACGACATTTTTATGAAACAAGCTGTCGGAATATTTTTATTGTCGATATTTTTTGCAGCTGGCTGTAAACAAAAACAAACAGCTACAAAAATAAATGGCGTTTATAGTGATGGCGCTGATAGCATTGCGCCTTCCGGAATTGTAAAAGGCTTAAGCGATGAGCAATTACTTGAAACCGTACAAAAACAAACTTTCCGTTTCTTCTGGCATGGAGCACATCCCGTAAGTGGATTGGCATTGGAAAGAAGTAATACTGTTTTAGCGGAACATTACTGGGACTATATTAATGAAGCATGGGATGAACCAAATTTCAGCAAAACAACTTTCGGACCCGATGCCGGTGCAATTGGTGGGACAGGTTTTGGAATTATGAGTACTGTTGTTGCAGTTGAAAGAGGTTGGATCGGAAGAGATACTGCTGTAAGAAGATTGATCAAGATCGCAGACTTTTTGATCAATGCAGATTGTTATCATGGCATCTATCCGCATTTCATGAATGGCAGAACTGGGAAAACAATTAAGTTCGACCGGTTAGATGATGCAGCTGATATTGTAGAAACATCTTATTTGCTAATGGGATTTTTATGTGCAAGGGAATATTTCAATAATGAAACTCCAAGAGAAGTTTACTTACGCAAACGTATCAATCAAATGTGGGGAGCAGCGAACTGGAATTGGCATACCAACGAACAAAACAAATTGTTTTGGCATTGGAGCCCTAATAATGGATTTGATATGAATTTCCCGGTGTGGGGTTATAATGAATGTTTGATAACTTATATCATGGCCGCTTCTTCTCCGTATAAAGGAATTTCAAAAGATGTATATAATGGAACATGGGCCGGCAGCCAGGGGTTTAAAAATGGAAGAGAGTATTATGGATATAAATTACCATTGGGTAATTATGATGAAGACAAAGGCGGTCCGCTATTTTTTGAACAATATACTTTCCAGGGTATTGATCCAAATGGATTAAAAGATTCTTTAGGCAATGATTATTTTCTGCAAGGAAAGAATCATACACTGATTAACCGTGCTTATTGCATGGAAAATCCTAAAAAATTTAAAGGTTATAGTGATAAATGTTGGGGACTAACTGCCGGTGATAGTTATAAAGGTTATGTTGCACATAGCCCCCAAAATGATCGTGGTGTGATACAACCAACTGCAGCGATCTCCTCTCTACCCTATACACCAAAAGAAAGTATGGAAGCTTTACGCTATTTCTATTACGATTTGGGTGACAAGATCTGGAGTGATTATGGTTTTGTAGATGGTTTTAGCATTCATCACAACTGGTATGCAAAATCACATCTGGCAATTGACCAGGGCCCTATCATTACTATGATCGAAAACTATCGAACCGGCTTACTATGGAAATTATTTATGAATATTCCTGATATACAAAATGGGTTAAAAAAATTAGGTTTTCAATCTCCATTGATAAAAAAACAATGATGACGTACAAACATAAGCAACCTGCAAAGATGGCAACGATGTTCTTTCTAGTGTTTGCCATTGCCATTAACCTCTTTGCACAAAAAACACCAAAAACAATTTTCATAATTGCAGATGGAATACCTGCAGACGTAATTGAAAGGATTAACCCACCCTCATTAAAGGCTATCAGCAAACAAGTTGGATATACAAGAGCTTATGTCGGTGGAGAAAAAGACGGATATTCACAAACGCCAACTATTTCCGCTGTTGGTTATAATAGTTTACTTACCGGCACCTGGGTTAATAAACACAATGTTTGGGATAATGATATTGCCGCACCCAATTATAACTATTGGAATATTTACCGGTTCTTTAAAACACAATATCCAAAAAAAACAACGGCTGTTTTTTCAACCTGGCTGGATAATAGAACAAAGTTGGTAGGTAGCGATTCTGCAAAAGCCGGAAATCTTCAGCCTGATTTCTATTTCGATGGTATGGAGTTGGATACTATTCTTTATCCTCATGATACAGCAGGATATTTTTATCATTTAATTGATGAAGCCGTCGCAGATACAACTGCTTCTTATATTAAAAAAGTAGCACCAGACCTTACCTGGGTATATCTTGAATACACTGATGAGATGGGACATCGTCATGGTAATAGCAAACAAATGGATGATGCTGTAATAAAAATGGATAAGCAGATAGGAAAAATATGGCAGGCAATTCAATATCGTGAAAAGAACTTTAATGAAGAATGGCAGATATGGATCACTACGGATCATGGTCGGGAAGAAAATGGATACGGCCATGGAGGACAAAGTCAACGTGAAAGAACAACCTGGATTGTTACAAATGCAAAAGGATTAAATGAAAAATTTAAAAAACAACAGCCGGGCATTGTTGACATCATGCCATCTATTGCTTCTTTTCTGAAGGTTAAAATTCCAAAAGACAAATTGATGGAGATCGACGGGGTTTCGTTGATAGGAAAATTATCAGCCACCGATGCAAAAGCCAGCAAAAAAAATAATACAGTAGAATTAAAGTGGAATGTGATCAATAAAGAAGGAAAGGCAAAAATATGGATGGCTACCACCAATAATTTTAAAACAGGCGGTCATGATGATTATAAGTTAGTTGCCGGAGTTCCTGTTGCCGGAGGAAAGGCGATCGTTGATACAAATCAAATCCCATCCGGTTTTTACAAGATCGTAATTGAAATGCCTTATAATATTTTAAACAGATGGATACAGGTAAAGCAATAAATATTTTTAACTATTAAAACTTGCTATATGGAAAACAATAAAGAAACCAGGGAAGGTATCAGCCGCCAACAATTTTTGCAATACACTGCTGGTGCAGGTGCAGCAATGTTGCTTTCATCATTAGAAGGACTTGCATTAGAAACGCCTCAAAAAAAATTGCGTGTTGCTTTGATTGGTTGCGGCAGTGTAAGCAATCGTTACATTCCACATCTTCAAACATCTTCCCTGATCCAAATAGTTAGCCTCTGCGATATTAGATATGAACGGGCTGTTAATCAAAATAAACAGTACAATATAAATGCACAAACCTACCCGCATATTGATAAGATGCTCGCAGGTGTTCCATTTGATATGATGGTAACTACTACTGATATGCAGGAGCATGAACATTTAAACAGGCAGGCATTAATGGCAGGCAAACACGTTTGGAGTGAAAAGCCGATGGCAAATACTTATGCTGCAGGCAAAGCCTTATACGACCTGGCAAAATCAAAAAAGTTAAGAATATGGGGAGCACCGGCAGTAGTTAACAGTCCGCAGTTTGAATATATGAGTAAAGCCATACAAGAAGGCAAATTGGGAAAACTTGCAAGTGCACATGGGCAATATGGTCATACAGGCCCAACTTGGTCTTCCTTCTTTTATGAAAAAGGTGGAGGCAGCATGCCGGACCTTGGTGTATATAATATGGCGACATTGACAGGATTATTGGGACCCGCAAAAAGTGTGATGGCAATGCTAAGTATTGTAAAACCTGAACGCATCATCGATGAAAAAGGAAAAATAAAAGTAGAAGCAGAAGACAATGCGCATATATTAATTGAACATGATAAAAATGTTTTAAGTCACGTGATGTGCGGCTTTAATTTTTTCGATCCTCACGGACATGAAGCCGGTACGCAATCATTGCACTCAATCCAGATCTATGGTGATTCTGGTAATATGCGATTGATCGGTTATGATTGGGAAACAAACGGTGTTGTTATGGATACATCATGGGATGAGCCGCCAAAATTAGTAAGTACAGATAAAGGTGGATATGAATGGCAGGAAGGCGCCACTAAAATTGGTGAAGCATTGGTAAAAGGAATTGAGCCTCGCATTAACGCAGAACATGCATTGCATGTGTTGGAAATTATTGAAGCTGCAAGAAAATCACAGGCAACCGGGACTAGAATTAAATTAAAGAGTAAATTTCCATGGCCGATGGTTTAGCTTGCGAGAATTAATGCTTCCCCTCCTCGGAGGGGGCGAGATTAGTTAATTTACAAGAATAGGAAATTGGGGTGGGTTACCGACAATAGTTTTTCATGGCATCGGTTGTTGTGTCACTCACTTGTACGTTCAGTTTTCATGGCATCAATTTTAAAATGAGTCAGCAATTAAAAAATAAAAACATTGTCATTATCGGCGGCACCACCGGCATAGGTTTATCTGCAGCAAAAGCATTTATTGCAGAAGGGGCAAAAGTTGTTGTTGTCGGAAGAAATGCAGACAGCGTTACAAAAGCAAAAAAAATATTAGGTAAAGATGCAGAAGCTCTTGCCGCTGATGCCACACATCCCGAAACAGCAAACAACTCTATTCTTACATGCCTCGAAGAGTTCGGAAGTTTTGATGGTTTATATCATGTTGCCGGTGGCAGTGGCAGAAAATTCGGTGATGGGCCATTACATGAATTAACGATGGAAGGCTGGACTAAAACGTTGGAGTTAAATCTTACTTCACTCATGTTATCCAACCAGGCGGCGGTTAAAAAATTTTTAGAACAAAAAAAAGCTGGAACGATCTTAAACATGGGCTCGGTACTTGGCTTTTCACCATCACCAAAATATTTTTCAACACATGCCTATGCCGCAACAAAAGCAGCGATCATTGGTTTCAGCAGATCAATTGCTGCTTATTATGCTAAAGATAATATTCGCATTAATGTAGTTGCTCCGGCTTTGGTAGAAACACCTATGGCACAAAGAGCCGCAAACGATGAGAAGACTTTATCATTCATTAAAACAAAACAACCATTGGATGGTGGAAGAATTGGGAAACCGGAAGACACAGATGGAATAGCAGTTTATTTTATGAGTGATCAATCAAAATTTACTACTGGACAAATAATTGCGGTTGATGGTGGATGGAGTTTAAGTGAGGGACAGGAATGAGGAATTAATAATTAAAAAATAAGAATTAATAATTGAGTGACCAGATAACTATAGGGATTGACTTAGGTGGTACACGAATTAAAGGTGTTGTTATTGATGCTATTGGAAATGTTCTTCATCAGACTTATACGCCTACAAATGACGGAGAAGGTGAAGTATGGAAAGAAGCCATTGCCAAAACTGTTCACGAACTAAGACAAAAAATACCTGGTGAAAAGATTGAGGTGGGTATTTCTGCTCCGGGGTTACCAAATAAAGAGAATACCACCATAGCATTTATGCCGGGAAGATTAGATGGGTTAGAAAATTTTGTTTGGAGTAAGTACTTGAATTGTTCGGCATATGTTTTAAATGATGGAGTAGCGGCATTAGTGGCAGAAGCAAAAACAGGTGCTGCAAAAAATAGTACGAATGCAATAATGATAACATTAGGTACCGGTGTTGGTGGAGCTTTGCTTATTAATAAACAACCTTACCAGGGTTCATTCAATAAAGCAGGACATATTGGCCACATGGTGATCGACAGCAATGGTGATGCAGATGTAACGAACATGCCCGGCAGCCTGGAAGAATGTATTGGCAATTGCACTGTTGAAAAAAGAAGCAAAGGGAAATTTATTTCCACACATGAATTATTAGAGGCATATCGGAATGACGATGAGTTTGCAAAACAAGTATGGCTTGTATCTGTTAAAAAATTAGCGATCGGCTTAGCATCGGCTAGTAATTTTATTTCGCCGGATACAATTGTGGTTGGTGGTGGTATTGCTGAAGCAAATGATGATCTCTTTTTGCCTCTTAATAAATGGTTTGATGAATTTGAATGGCAACCGGGAGGAATTCGACCGCAAATTGTAAAAGCAGTTCATGGAGATCTTGCCGGTGCAATTGGTGCAGCTTGTTTTGCTATGAGTAAAAATGAATAGAAAAAATTTGGTTACTGCTCTTTTAACAACGATCCCGCTTCTTCATCTATAAGTATAAAACCATCTGTATGTTTTTGCATAATACTTGCAGGAAAACTTTCTGTAACCGGGCCTTCAATTGTTTTTTTGATCACTTCTGCTTTCTTTGACCCGTTTGCCATTAAGAAAACTTTTTTTGTATTCATAAGATGACCAAAGCCAATGGTAATTCCTTTCTCAAGCTTAACAGGTCCATCAAAATATTTTTGTCCTACTGATTTGGTTATTTCATCTAACTCTGCAACATGTGATAATGCAGCGAATGAAGTACCCGGTTCATTAAACCCAATATGACCATTCATACCAATACCAACGATCATTATATCAATACCTCCTTTGTCAGCGATCAACTTATCCATTTTCGAACATTCACTTTTCAGGTCATCAGCCATCGCATTAAATAAAAAATATTGCGATGATGACAACTGAAGTGGTTTCAATATTTTTTTATGAAAGAAATAATGACAGCTTCCTGTATTGGTTGGCGGCAATCCCACCCATTCATCGAGCCCAAGAAAGGTGATCTTTGAATAATCAAATTGCTCATCCTTTAGTTTTTGTACGAGCAGGTCACAAGTAGGAGCTGGTGTGCTGCCCGATGCCATACAAAGCACAAGGTTTGGTTTATTTTTTATGGCATTGGCTATAAAATCCGCCATATAACCTGATAATTTCTCGTAGTTTTTGAAACTGAGTATTTGCATATGATCAGCTGAAAAGTTTATCACGAAAAGATATAAAAATCTGCCTGAAATTCAACAAACTATCAGGCTTTTTAATAACTTCAGACTCTGCTAAAATTCCTTCGAAAAATGACAAAAAGATCAAGCCTTGCTGCCGAATATTTATTGAAATGCAGGGAAATATTGAACAAGATCGGCGAACAGGAAGATCAAATTCAAAAAGCAGCAGAGTGGTTTGCGGAATCAATATTGGCAGGAAGAATGGTTCATGTTTTTGGAAGTGGTCATAGCCGCATCATGGTTGAAGAAATGTGGCCACGCTATGGATCGTTTCCAGGTTTTAATCCCATCGTTGAATTATCACTGACCTATCATAACAATGTAGTTGGCGCAAATGGTCAGAGACAAGCAATGTACCTCGAAAATGTTTCCGGGCTTGCAGAAAAAATTCTAAGAAATTTTGGGTTGAGTGAAAAAGATACTGCTTTGATCATTTCATCCAGTGGTTGCAATGTTGTTCCAATTGAAATGGCGGAATTGTTTCAAAAGAAAAAGATAAAAGTAGTTGCGTTGATCACGCAAAAACATCTTACTGCTTCAACGAGTAAAAGAACAGATGGCAAAAAACTTTCTGATTTTGCTGATCTGCTATTAGATACCGGTGCTCCCGCCGGTGATTCTATGATCACAGTTAATGGATTAGAAACGCCTGTGTCACCAGGTTCTACTGTTGGTGGTATCATGATCATTAATAGTATCAAGGCTGAAGTAGCGAGATTATTAATGGAAGCAGGTAAGCCACCAAAAGTTTTAACTGCAGGATGTGTAATAGGATCAGAAAAAGCAACAGCATTATTTGAAGCAGCGTATGATGAACATTCACACCGGTTGGCCGAGTTATATAAAAATGTTGGAAAATAAACCCCTGTCCCCCTAAAGGGGGAACTTAGGAGGTAATGTTCTTAGAACTGGTGAACAAAAAATATTAATAATAAGTCTCTGGCATTTTCAGAGACATCAAAACTCCCCTTTAGGGGCTGGGGGTATCATATGATTCCGATCAGAACAACAGTAGTGGGCAGTTATCCTTTTCCGGGATGGCTTGAGTTCGGATCACAAAATCTAAACAAATTTGGTGCAGCCGATATTGAAGAGATGATCGAAGATGCAGTGATCGCTGCTGTTCATGACCAGGTAACTGCTGGATTGGATGTAATTACAGACGGTGAGCAAACAAGACTCGATTTCAATTTGTCTTTTTATGGATTTATAAAAGGCATTGAAAATAATGAAACCGAAACAAGAAAATTTGGCCCGCCTGCACATGACCAGCGTGGAAAAAATAATATCGTTGGAGATCTGGTAGCTCCAAATGGGTTGGGTGCAGTAAAAGAATTTCAGCGTTTAAAAAAATTAGCTCCGGCAGGACCAACATTAAAAGCAAGTGTTCCTGGTCCTTATACATTGAGCGGAAGGCTTCTTCCAAATGATAAATACAAAGACCGTTATGCGATCACCGAAGCATTGCTACCAATAATACGAAGTGAGCTGGAAGCCTTGGTGGCAGCGGGTTGTACAGAAATAACAGTTGACGAACCGTCGATGAGTTGTTATGCTTATAAAGAAGATACAAAAAGATTTGTAGACATATTCAATCGCACTGTGAAGCCAATTGTTGGCAAATGTAATCTGAGTACGCATTTATGTTTTGGGAACTTTAAAGGAAGACCTGTTGGTTATCGCAGCATCAAGCCAATGTTGCCTGATTTTTTAAATATGACTGTTGATGAGATCCATATTGAAATGGCCAACCGTGAGTTTGCAGAAATAGAGTTATTAAAAACTTTTGCTGAGAAGATGCATGTAGCAGTTGGTATCATTGATGTTAAAAATTATTATATCGAAACAGTTGATGATGTAGTGGAAAGAATAAACAGGTGTTTGAAATATGTGCCTGCAGAAAAATTATCTGTTGCACCTGATTGTGGGTTAAGCCAAACGGCCAGATGGGCATCGAGACAAAAGCTGATCAATATGGTGAAGGGTGCAAAGAAAGTAAGAGAAAGTTTATAGTTTATCGTTATATACAATGCTTATTAAAGCTGTTAAGAAAGATGAGGACCTGATAGCAGAGATGGATTCGCTGTTAAAGGATGAAAATCACTTTTATCTCTGGTGGTTAGGACAAAGCGGTTTTGTATTACAATGGAATGGCAAACGGGTGTTGATCGATCCATACCTCTCAGATTCTTTGACAAAAAAATATTTGACAACAGATAAGCCACACACAAGAATGAGTGAACGGGTGATGAAGCCGGAATTATTGAAGAATATTTCTATAGTTACTTCAAGTCACAATCATACAGATCATTTGGATGCAGAAACATTGATACCAATTTTGAAAAATAATCCGCAAATAAAATTTATCATTCCTGAAGCAAACCGGGATTTTGTGGCTGAAAGGGTGAAATGCGAAAAAGATAATCCGATTGGATTAAATGATAAGAAATCTGTAACGATTAATGATTTTACATTTCATGGAATACCGGCAAAGCATAATGAAATAGAAAGAGACGAAAAAGGAAATTGCAAATACATGGGATATGTGATTGCTTTTGGGAAATATAAAATATATCATAGTGGCGATACCCTTTGGTTCGATGAAATGGTTGATCTCTTAAAGCCATTTTCGGTTGATGCGGCGCTATTGCCGATCAATGGAGATAACCCGGAGAGAAAAGTTGCGGGAAATCTTAGTTGTAAAGGAGCGGCCGAATTAGGAAAAGTTATCAATGCAAAATATGTAATTCCCTGTCACTATGATATGTTCACTTTTAATACGGCTGATGTAAATGATTTTGTGAAAGAAGCAGAGAAAATTGATCAGCCCTATAAAGTTTTGAAAGGAGGCGAAAGATTTACTTTTTGACATAACGATTGCTATGAATAATTTTTTTTCATCATCACCACTTTGGCAAACAACCGGTCTTACATTAATAAGATGTATGCTGGGAGCATTTCTTATTTATCATGGCTGTGAGATCTTTTCAGGATCAAAGATCAACGGATATCTTGAATGGGACATATTTAAAAATTCTTATGGTAAATTTTTGGTCTATTGCGGCAAGGCATCAGAATTGATAGCAGGAATATTTTTTGTACTTGGATTTTTAACAAGAGTTGCTTCCCTTTTTACCATTGGCACCATGATCTATATAACATTTTTTTTAGGACATGGTAAAATATGGTATGAAGATCAATATCCATTTTTATTTATTCTTCTCGCATTAGTTTTCTTTTTTACCGGTGCCGGTAGAATAAGTATTGATAATTTATTAGTTAAAAATACAAATAAACATGCCGGGTATTACACAGGTAAACACTAATGGAACAAATGCCAACACTTATGATGCTATCGTAATTGGCAGTGGCATTAGTGGTGGCTGGGCCGCAAAAGAGCTTTGTGAAAAAGGCTTAAAGACATTGGTGCTTGAACGAGGAAGAAATGTCGAACATATAAAAGATTACCCAACTGCTAATCTCTCCAGGTGGGAATTGCCCCATCGTGGTGACATCACACTAGAAACAAGAAAAAATAACCCGCTTATCAGCAAAGCTTCTGGTTACGATGAATCAACCCAGCATTTTTTTGTAAAGGATGCGGACCATCCTTATATACAGGAAAAGCCTTTTGATTGGATCCGTGGTTACCAGGTCGGCGGTAAATCACTTACATGGGGTCGGGCTTGTGCAAGATGGAGTTCTTTTGATTTTACCGCGCCCAAACGTTATGGTTATGGTGAATCATTTCCCATAGACTACAATGATATTAAAGATTGGTATAGTCATGTAGAAAAATTCATTGGTGTTTGTGGCAACAAAGAAGGAATTCCTTCAATGCCTGATGGAGAATTTTTAACTGCGTATGAGTTAAATGTTGTAGAACAGCATTTACAAAAAGTGATCAAAGAAAAGTTCGATCGTCATTATGTTTCCGGGAGATGGGCACATATCACCGATCCGCAACCGATCCATATTGAACAGAACCGTACACAATGCCTGAACAGAAATGCATGTATGCGTGGTTGTCCGCTCGGAGGATATTTCAGTTCGGTAAGCAGTACATTACCATGGGCAAAGAAAACCGGCAACTTAACAATACGTCCTTATTCTGTTGTACATTCTATTATTTATGATGAACAAAAACAAAAAGCAGTTGGAGTAAGAATAATCGATGCGAACACAAAAGAAGCAACTGAGTTCTTTGCCCGTATCATTTTTGTGAATGCATCTGCCCTGAACAGCAATTTAATTTTATTGAACTCCACTTCCAATCGTTTCCCCAATGGATTGGGAAATGATAGTGGTGTGCTGGGTAAATACATTTGCTTTCATAATTATCGTGCTGGTATGTGGGGAGTTGTAGATGGATATGAAGATAAATATTACAAAGGATCGAAGCCAGTCGAGTGTATTGTTGCAAATTTTCGCAATGTAGAAAAGCGAGATACTGACTTTTTTGGAGGCTATGTGATTTATTCAGGCGCCAGCAGGGAACAGTTTAATCCATCCATTGAACCTGAAGTAGGTGCCGCCTATAAAGATGCCATGAGTGAACCCGGCAAATGGACCGTGTATATGTATATGCAGGGGGAAACTATTGCAAAAGCAACTAATCATGTTCGATTAAGTGCGGATAAAAAAGATCAATGGGGAATTCCATTATTGATCACTTCGGTTGGGTATGATGATAATGATGATAAAATGGTAAAAGATTTTTTAGAACAAGGCACAGCAATGCTCGAAGCAGGAGGAGTTAAAGTAATGGACAGTTACGATAATCACCAGGCCCCGGGATTAGATATTCATGAAATGGGCGGTGTTCGTATGGGTAATGATCCAAAAACTTCGATGCTGAATGAATTCAATCAACTGCATCATTGCAAAAATGTTTTTGTAACTGATGGAGCCTGTATGACGAGCACCGGCAGTCAAAGCCCATCTATTTTGTATATGGCATTTACAGCAAGAGCCGTAAATCATGCAGTCGCTGAAATGAAAAAAGGAAACTTGTAGAACCAGGATTAATATGATTAAAAAAATTATAAAGAAATTATTTTATTTATCAGCTATAGTACAACCATTTGCGACGCTCCATTCATCGTTCTTTTCATCATTGAGCAATTACGTCGCAGTTTATCCAGAGCGAAGCGAAGGATCGCACACTTGTACTTTCAGATCATTATTCGGCAAATTGAGCAGATGTATTTTATTTTTCACTTTTTACTTTTTACTTTTTACTTTAAATACCTCTGCTCAACAAAAAACCTATTGCAATCCGATCAATTTAGATTACGGCTACACTCCTATTCCAAATTTTTCTGAATGGGGAAGGCATCGTGCCACTGCAGATCCTGTGATCGTATTATATAAAAACGATTATTATTTATTCAGTACCAATCAATGGGGCTATTGGTGGAGCAGCGATATGCTCAACTGGAATTTTGTTTCAAAAAAATTCTTGCGTCCCTGGAATATGGGAGTTTATGATGAACTCTGTGCACCCGCAGTTGGTATTGTTGGGGATACCATGCTTGTTTTTGGTTCCACTTACACCAGCAAGTTTACTTTATGGATGAGCACTGATCCAAAAGCCAATGATTGGAAGCCATTGGTTGATTCATTTGAGATCGGTGGGTGGGATCCTGCATTCTTTACCGACGATGATGGAAGACTATATATGTATAATGGAAGCAGTAATGTTTATCCTTTGTATGGGATTGAACTAAACAGAAAAACTTTTCAACCAATTGGTACAAGGAAAGAAATGTTTGCACTGCAGCCGTGGAGATACGGATGGCAGCGATTCGGTGAATTCATGGACAATACTTTTTTGGATCCTTTTCTTGAAGGTTCACACATGAACAAATACAATGGCAAATATTATTTTCAATACTGTGCTCCCGGTACTGAGATGAGTGGTTCCGCAGATGGTGTTATTGTTGGTGATGATCCATTGGGACCATTTACTCCACAATCTGATCCATTTAGTTTTAAACCCGGTGGTTTTATTCGTGGACCTGGACATGGAAGCACATGGCAGGATAAATGGGGTAATTTCTGGCACACATCCACACTCGGAATAAATGTAAAGAATACATTTGAAAGAAGGCTTGGGATGTGGCCAACCGGAATTGACAAAGATGGAGTGATGTATATGAATGCTGCATTTGGTGATTATCCTCACTATCTTCCAACAGGAGCAACTGATCATTTAAAAAGCCAATTTACAGGATGGATGTTATTGAATTATAAAAAACCGGTTACCGTTTCTTCAACATTGGGAGGCTTTCATGCCAACAATGCTGTAGATGAAAGCATAAAAACATATTGGAGTGCGGTAACTTCCGATAAAGGTGAATGGATACAAACTGATCTTGGAGATATTTCAACAGTAAATGCAGTCCAAATAAACTACGCCGATCAGGATGTATCATTCCCGAAAGAGATGGATACAATTTTTCTTGGAAAGACGATTGGCCTGTATCATCAATATAAATTGTACTATTCAGTCGATAGCAAAAAATGGAATGTCTTGGTAGATAAAAGCAACAATAAAAAAGATGTACCACACGATTATGTGGAATTATCACAACCTGTGCAGGCAAGGTTTATCAAGCTTGAGAATATTCATATGCCAGCCGGCAAATTTGCTATCAGTGGGTTACGGGTTTTTGGGAAAGGGATTGGCAGTAAGCCTGATGCCGTAAAACAATTTTTTGTATTAAGAACAGAAAAAGATAATCGGAGTGCATGGATCAAATGGAGACCCGTTGATAACGCATTTGCATATAATATTTATTTCGGAACAGCTCCCGACAAATTATATAACTGCATTATGGTACATGATGCCAATGAATATTACTATAAAGGCATGGATTTGATGAAAACATACTATTATACGATAGAAGCTATTAATGAAAATGGAGTGTCAGAAAAATTCAAAACAATTGAAGTAAAATGAAATACTTTTTATACCTCTTTGTGTTTATTGCTGCGGCATGTAGCACAAACAACAAGCCGGATAGCAAACTTATAATAGATAAACCTTTCTGGAGTGATATCCAGACTTTCAAAAAACAAGACTCTGTTTCATTTCCACCTAAGAATGCCATTCTTCTCATTGGCAGTTCTTCTTTTACTAAATGGACTGATGTGCAGGATTATTTTCCAGGTTACACTATCGTCAATCGGGGTTTTGGTGGCTCTACTTTATTAGATGAGATATTATATGTAAACGATATCGTCTTCCCTTACCAACCAAAACAAATAATTATTTATTGCGGAGAAAATGATCTGGCATCTTCGGATACAGTTACTGCAGCAATGGTTTCTGACCGGTTCAAACAATTGTTCCAAATGATCAGGAATAAAACAGAAACACCAATCGCATATATTTCAATGAAGCCAAGTCCAAGTCGCCGGCATCTATTTCCAAAAATGCGTGAGGGGAATCAATTGATCAAAGATTTCCTTGCAACACAAAAGAACACTGCTTTCATTGATGTTCATCAGAAGATGTTAGACTCAAACGGTGAACCAATACCAGAAATATTTTTAGATGACAGTTTGCACATGAACGCTAAAGGGTATGCAATTTGGAAAAAAGAAATGGAGCCTTATATGCAAAAATGATCCTGATGAAAAGAAGCTTGTCTATATTATTTTTTTTCCTCTTGTTTTTCATCCAGCATCTTAGTGCGCAAAATATTGTTCGCTTAAAATCACCGGATGGACGCATTGATTTTACTCTTAAGGCAAATGAAGATGTTCCTGTTTATTCAATAGCTTTAAAAAAAAAACTTCTAATAGAAAATTCATCTGTTAACCTTGATCTTGAAGGAATGGGAATGCTAAAACAAGCATTTATCAGCTCTCTACTAATTAATAAAGAAGTAAATGAAAGCTATAAATTAATAGTAGGTAAAGCAAGCACAATAAAAGATCATTATCGTCAGGCAATAATTTCACTACAAGATAAACTGAATAAAGATTACAAATTAAATATTGAAGTAAGAGTTTTTAATGATGGTGTTGCTTTCAGGTATTCATTTCCAAAACAAAATGATCGTTCTACTTTTACCTTACTTAATGAAAAAACGCAGTTTCGCTTTACAACAGATCCTGTTGTAAAGATGTTGTTGCTACCTAATTTTACTACATCACATGAAGGATTGTATACCACCGCTCCACTAAGCAAGATCAAAGAAGATACTTTGATTGATATGCCGGCGCTGTTTCAGTTTCCCAACAAAACATATAAAACATATATGGCAATAACTGAAGCTGCATTGCTTGACTATGCGGGAATGTATTTAATAAAAAGAAATGGTGTCCTGCAAGGCCAGCTTTCACCTTTACCTGGCCAGGAAAAAATTAAAGTAAAAGCAATTCTTCCACATTATAGCCCATGGCGTGTGTTATTGATCAGTGATCGATTGGGTGCGTTGATTGAATCAAATATTATTACCAGTTTAAATGCCCCATCATCTATAGAAGATATAAGCTGGATAAAACCAGGCACCAGTACATTTCCATGGTGGAATGGAACAGTCATCCCGGATACAGTTAAAGGTGGAAATAATTTTGAAACGAATAAGTACTACATAGATTTTTGCGCTGCTAATAATATCAAGTATCATACTGTTGTAGAATATGGCGGGCATGAATGGTACACTAATGATGGAGAAGGTTACCAACCGGGAAAGAATTTTAATATCACAAAACCAGTCGGGGGTTTAGATATGAAACAGATCTGTGATTATGGAAAAAAGAAAGGCGTTGGCATTCGTGTATGGACTCATTGGAAAGCACTCTATCCAAAATTGGATGAGGCCTTTACTTTATTTGAACAATGGGGGCTTAGTGGAATGATGGTTGATTTTATGGACCGAGATGACCAGGAGATGGTGAATATTCAAACAGAAATTTTACAAAAAGCGGCAAAGCATCATTTGCACATACAATTTCATGGAGCATATAAGGCAACGGGTCTCCATCGCACTTATCCAAATGAATTTACCCGGGAAGGGGCCATGAATTATGAATATGATAAATGGGACAAAATAATAACTCCCGATGCTGATCTGAATATTGTCTTTACAAGGATGTTAGCTGGTGCCACTGATTATCACCAGGGCGGTTTCAATGCATTGCCAATAAATAAATTTATAGTACAAGATATCCGGCCTTATGTAATGGGAACCCGCTGTCATATGCTGGCGATGTATGTTGTTCTTGAAAATTATTTACCGATGGTCTGTGATTATCCTGATGCATATATTGGTCAACCGGGGTTTGAAGTAATAAAAAAAATACCGGGTTCATGGGATGAAACTCATGTTGTAGTAGCGGAGCTTGACAAATATATTTCAATTGCCCGTCGTAAAAATGATAGTTGGTATCTCGGCACGATAACCAACAATGATGCAAGAGAAATAAATATTAGTCTTAGTTTTTTACCAGTTGGTAAATATGAAGCAGAAATTTATAGCGATGCGGCAGATGCAAATGAAAATGCAAATCATTTAACAAAAGAAAAAAAGACTGTTGATAAGAATACAATTTTAAAACTAATGTTGGCTCCGGGCGGAGGAAATATGATCATCCTGAATAAATTAAAAAAATAAAAATCACATACATGAAACGTAGCATTATAATTATTGCAGCCCTCCTGGTAACACAATTTGCAACGGCGCAGAATCCCAATGCAAAAATGAAAACCTTTGTTGATGCTTTGATGAAAAAAATGACATTGGATGAAAAGATCGGTCAATTGAACTTACCCGGCTCGGGTGATATTGTAACCGGGCAGGCATCCAACTCTGATATCGGTAAAAAGATCAAAGAAGGGAAAGTTGGAGGGTTGTTCAATATAAAATCAATAGAAAAAATTAAAGCTGTACAAAAAGTTGCGGTAGAAGAAAGCAGGTTGAAGATCCCTTTACTTTTTGGTATGGACGTAATACATGGTTATGAAACGGTGTTTCCTATTCCCCTGGGTTTAAGTTGTAGCTGGGACATGAAAGCAATTGAACGTAGTGCACAGATCGCAGCGTCGGAAGCAAGTGCAGATGGTATTTGCTGGACATTTTCTCCAATGGTTGACATTGCCCGTGATCCACGCTGGGGCCGTATTGCAGAAGGCAATGGAGAAGATGCTTATCTCGGATCTCAAATTGCCAAAGCAATGGTAAAGGGATACCAAGGCGATCTTTCCAGGAACAACAATATCATGGCTTGTGTAAAACATTATGCATTGTACGGCGCTGCTGAGGCTGGTCGTGATTATAATACAACAGATATGAGTTTAACAAGAATGTTCAATGAATATCTTCCACCATATAAGGCAGCTGTTGATGCAGGTGCTGGCTCATTGATGGCCTCTTTTAATGATATAAACGGAGTTCCTGCTACCGCTAACAAATATTTAATGACCGATGTATTACGCAAACAATGGGGATTTAAAGGTTTTGTTGTTACAGATTATACTGGGATCAATGAAATGGAAGCACATGGATTGGGAGATCTAAAAACAGTTTCCGCTTTAGCATTGAATGCAGGCATTCATATGGACATGGTTGGTGAAGGTTTTTTGACAACCTTAAAAAAATCATTGAGTGAAGGAAAAGTTACTCAACAGCAAATAGAAAATGCTTGTCGTTTGATCCTTGAGGCAAAATATAAATTGGGCTTGTTTGATAACCCATATAAATATTGCGACGAGAATCGTGCAAAAACTGAAGTGTTTACAGATGCAAACAGAAAAGAAGCAAGACAAATTGCTGCTGATTGTTTTGTTTTATTAAAAAATCAAAACAATACTCTTCCGTTAAAAAAATCAGGAACGATTGCAGTAGTTGGTCCTTTAGCAGATAATAGAGAAAATATGCCGGGCACCTGGAGTGTGGCAGCTAATTTTTCAAAAGCAACATCAGTGCTTACAGGTTTAAAAGAAGTAATTGGAGATAAAGCAAAGATTTTATATGCAAAAGGTTCTAATCTTGATGCAGACGCAGCATTTGAAGAACGAGCTACCATGTTTGGAAAATCCTTAAAAAGAGATACCCGACCGGCTGCTGATATTATTGCCGAAGCGGTAAACATAGCTAATCAATCTGATGTGATCGTTGCTGCTTTGGGAGAAGCGGCAGAAATGACCGGAGAAGCATCAAGCCGCACAAATCTTGATATCCCTGAAGTGCAGAAAGACCTGTTGAAAGCATTATTGAAAACTGGTAAACCTGTTGTATTAGTTCTATTTACAGGAAGACCATTGACAATAAAATGGGAAAATGATAATGTGCCAGCCATATTAAATGTTTGGTTTGGCGGCAGTGAAGCTGGTTATGCAGTTGCTGATGTATTGTTTGGCGATGTCAATCCATCAGGAAAACTTACAACAACATGGCCGCAAAATGTTGGACAGGTTCCTTTATATTATAATTATAAAATGACTGGCCGCCCGTTGCCAGATGGGAAGTGGTTTCAAAAATTTCGTAGTAACTATTTAGATGTAAGCAATGATCCTGTTTATCCTTTTGGATATGGATTAAGCTATACATCTTTTTCTTATAGCGATATTAAATTGAGTTCTTCTTCCTTAAAAGGAAATCAAACTTTAACAGCAAATGTCTCTGTAACAAATACCGGAAGCAAAGATGGTAAAGAGGTAGTTCAATTATATATCCGTGATGTGATAGGCACAAATTCAAGACCGGTAAAAGAATTAAAAGGATTTCAGAAAATTGAACTAAAAGCAGGAGAAAGCAAAACAGTTTCTTTTACTATCACCACTGCCGATCTTAAATATTACAATACAGATTTAAAATATGATTGGGAGCCGGGAGAATTTCATATTATGATCGGTGGAAATTCAAAAGATGTAAAATTGGCGAAAGTAAACTGGGTTAAATAAACATAATGAAATATATAATAATATTATTGTGTTTGATAATTACCACTACTTCGCAGTCCCAATCACTTTATGAAATGCCGGCTAATCCTCGAAGCCGTCTTAGTAGTTTTGAAAATCCTAATGGTATAAAAGGAAACGGCGGAAAGACAAATAAAACTGCCAAAGGCAACGCATTTGAAAATATGGAGCCGGGCGAAACAAAACAGCTTCTGAATATAAATGGTGAAGGAACTATTCAAAGAATATGGCTTACAATCGATCATAGCCCGGTTAAATTACGTAGTCTTCGTTTGCAATTTTTTTGGGATGGCAGCAATAAACCAGCTGTTGATGTACCATTGGGTGATTTTTTTGGTTATAATCTGGGTAAACAAACAGTTTTTCAATCCGCATTTTTTTCAAGTGGCGAAGGCCGGTCGTATAATTGTTATATCCCTATGCCATTTAAAAAAGCTGCAAAAGTTTTATTGATCAATGAAGGAACGGAAAGAGTTAAGCTGTTTTATGATATAGATTTTGTATTGCAAAAACTTCCGTTGAACACATTATATTTTCATGCATACTGGAACCGGCAACTATCGGGTCAGTTAGGAGATGATTATATATTGCTACCAAAAGTAGAAGGCAAAGGAAGATTTTTAGGTATATCGGTAGGATTGAATACTGATACTTCGTACGGTAAAAGTTGGTGGGGAGAAGGTGAAGTGAAAATGTATCTTGATGGTGATACAAAATATTCAACTATTAACGGGACTGGTGCAGAAGATTATATAGGCAGTGCATGGGGACTTGGCACATTTACTAACTGGTACCAGGGCTGCACGATCGCAAATGATTCAACAGGACAATTCAATTTTTATCGTTGGCATATTCCTGATGCTATTTATTTTAATAAGAACATACAAGTTACCATTCAGCAAATTGGTGGATGGATGAAAGAAGATATGAAACGATTACATCAACGGGGCATTAATTTCAAAGCTATAACCGTTGATGGCCCGACAGGTTTTACCAGATTATTAGATATGGAGAAACCCCCTCTTCTTACTGATTCAGCTTTTCCGGAGGGTTGGGTAAATTTTTACAGGATTGATGACTATTCATCTGTCAGCTATTTTTATCTGGATAAACCAGCCAGCTCTCTATCTTCATTACTCCCATTAAATATCAGACTCAAGGGAGTTAAATAAATTTACCTGATGCGACATTATCTTTTATATATTTTTAGTTCGTTGGCATCCTTTAATTCAATTGCACAGCAATCGTATTCACTTTATTCTCCGGATTCTTCCATTCGACTTGAAATAAAAACAAAAGAAAAACTTTCCTGGCATTTATACAGCGGTAAAGAATTTCTCTCACAATCAACTGATGTTGATCTACAATTAAAGGATCAAAAAAAACTGTCTGATAAATTGATTGTTTCATCTCATCGATACACAAAGACGAACGAAACTATTATTGTCCCTATACCTTATAGGAGAAAAACAATTATTGATAAATACAATCAGCTTGAACTGATCTTTAAAGAGCCTTTCTCAATTCAATTCCGGTTGTATAATGATGGCATGGCTTATCGCATGGGCACCAGGTTCAAGGATTCTATAATTATAGAGAATGAAAATGCATTGTTCGAATTTGATCACGACGCCGCAGTATGGTTTGCTCATATGGATAAGCGCCAGAATGTTGATCGTTTTCATACAAGTTTTGAAGCGATATATGCAAAGCAAAATTTATCTGCGATCCCCGACACTATGTTTACTTATGCACCGGTTACCATTTCGTTAGCGAATGGCTATCACCTTGCCGTTTCCGATGCAGGCATTTTTGATTATCCCGGTATGTTTTTACAAAAGAAAAGCAATGGCTTACAGGGAGTGTTTGCACCATTTGCCACAAAAGAGAAATTAATGGAAGGAGAATTTCCGCAATATGTTGTAACAGAAAGAGCGGATTTTATAGCTAAAACAAAAGGAACAAGAATGTTTCCCTGGCGGGCAGTATTAATTGCTAAAAAAGACATTGATCTCCCTTCAAATGATCTGCTCTATATACTGGGTGACCGATCGCAAGTAGATGATGTGTCATGGATAAAATATGGAAAAGGAACTGATGAATGGATAACAGGAATTAATTTATTCAACATACCATTCAAAGCCGGGTTAAATACAGCTACCTATAAATATTATATTGATTTTGCAAAACGCTTCGGGTTTGACCAGGTAATGCTGGATGCGGGCTGGAGTGATATAAAAGATCTTTTTAAGATCAACCCTGACATTGATATGAGTGAACTGGTGGATTATGCAAAAAAAAATAATATTCGATTAATGTTATGGACTCTCTGCTCCACACTTGACAAGCAACTTGACAGCGCATTGAAACAATTTCATAAATGGGGTATTGCTTCTATCATGACGGATTTCATGGACAGGGATGATCAGAAGATGGTAAACTTTTATCATCGCATAGCAAAAGCCTGCGCTGAAAATAAAATATCGATCATGTTTCATGGCGCTTATCCCCCAAAAGGGTTTAATCGTACATGGCCAAATGCTATCACACAAGAAGGCGTACTGGGTGCCGAATGGAATATATGGAGTGAACTGGCCACACCAGATCATAATGTAGCAATTGCTTATACAAGAATGTTGGCGGGCCCGTTGGATTATGAACCGGGTTTATTATTAAATGCCCAAAAAGATCAGTTCAGACCGATTGGAAAAAATCCAATGAGTATTGGCACAAGGTGTCATCAGTTAGCAATGTTTGCTGTTTATGATAGTCCATTACAAATATTCAGTGGCAATATAAGCCAGGGATTAAAAGAACCTGAGTTTATGCAATTGCTTGGAAACATTCCAACGACATGGGATGAAACAAAAATTTTACAGGGAAAGGTTGGTGAATTTATTATTACAGCGAGAAAAAAAGGAAACAATTGGTTTATTGCCGGCTTAAACAACAGTAATGCAAGGACTATTTCATTGAATTTTGATTTTATTGAAAACACAAAATTTAACATGACGATCTGTAACGATGGAGTAAATGCACATAACTATGGAAGTGACTATGAGATCAGGCAAAAAAATATAGAATATGCAGAAAAACTTGATATATCCATGGCACCAGGAGGTGGATTTTTAATAAGACTAACCCAGATTCGTTGACTTGAAGCAATATAAATTAAAAACGTAAACTCTTTTGATATGTACTCATTACGAAAACTTTTATCAAAAGGATTATTGGCAATTACATTAATAGTATTTGCTATAGTCGTGAATGGACAGGTAGCTGGCGTAGATTCAGCATCAATACCAAGACCATATCTTCACTATCAAAAAGAATACGATTTTGATAAAAGTAGTGACCCAGCCAAATGGCAAGAACAAAAAAATTTACATGTTTCATTTGTCTCAACCGATGAAGCTTATTTCAGAGCCGAAGTTCCTGGTATTAACGAAACAAAAACCTGGACAGCAACCGGCTGGAAAGGAGAACGGTTGAATACAATGATACTTTTTTGGTCTGCTGATACGATCAACCAACTACGTGTAGCGTTAAATGATCTAAAAACCACAAATGGAAATGTACTGGGAAAAAATAATTTGAAGGCACAATTAGTGCGATATGTTATTTCCAATTATCCTTATGCTGCAAGAGAAGTTACTTGTGGTGAAGGGCCGGTTGATAAAGCTTACTTAATGCCCGACAGGCTTGAAACCTTTGATCGTTTTGAAATATCGGGTAAGACGGTGAGACCAGTTTGGCTTTCAATTGATATACCTCCTACAATTGCAGCTGGCTTATATAAAGGTGAAATTGAAATTAGATCTGAAAAACAAAATTTCAAACTGCAGGTTGCAATTAACGTACAAAACCAGTCATTACCCAAGCCACATGATTGGTCGTTCAGGCTTGATCTTTGGCAAAATCCATGGGTGATTGCAGAATATTATAAAGTAAAACCATGGAGTGATGAACATACACAGCTTCTGAAAAAACATTTGAAGTTATACGCAGATGCCGGTGGGAAATTTATAACCACCTATGCTGTCCATTCTCCATGGGCAGATAATTCCTATATGATCGAAGGAAGCATGATAGAATGGATAAAGAAAAAAAATGGAAACTGGCAATTCGATTACAAGATCTTTGATCAATATGTTCAACTGGCGATTGATGCAGGTATTGATAAAGCAATTACGATCTACACACCTATTCCATGGGGAGACCGATTTCGTTATATCGACCAGGAGACTGGCAATTATATTACAGAACAATGGCAGGCTACATCAGAAATTTTCAAAACCAACTGGAATATTTTCCTCACTGATCTGAAAAAGCATTTAGAAAGTAAAGGATGGATGAACAAAACATTTATTGGTATTAACGAAAATGCAATGGAGCAAACATTGTCAGCAATCAAAGTGGTAAAGGATCATTCAAAAGAATGGAAAGTAACTTATGCAGGCGACTGGCACGAAGAATTAACTGGTTTACTGGATGATTATTCCTGTGTGTTCAATAAAGAGCCCTCTATAAAAAATGTAAATGATCGTTTTTCAAAAAAACAAACTTCAACTTTTTATATCTGTTGCACCCCTTCTTTTCCAAATACGTTTGTTTTCTCTCCACCGGTTGAAGGTCGCTGGCTTGGGTGGTACACAATAGCACATAGTTATGATGGTATGTTGCGCTGGGCCTATGATGCGTGGCCTGCCGATCCTGTTCGTGATGCACGCCATGTTTACTGGCCCGCTGGCGATTCATATATAATCTACCCTGGCGCAGAATCCAGTATTCGTTTTGAAAAAATGAGAGAAGGAATTGTAGATTATGAAAAAATTAAATTACTTAAAGCAAAAGCAAGCCGATCAACAGATCCTGCAATAAAAAAACTTTTACAAGAATTGGATCAGCATCTGCAAGTATTTACTAGTGAAAAAGAATTTGACAAAGAAAAATTAAAACAGGATGTTCAAAAAGGAAAGTTGCTCGTAGACGAATTGAGTGAAAAAATAAAGAATTAATCCATTTAAACATAATGCGAATAAGAATTTCGATAATTTCTATTCTAATTGCTTTCGTTTTCATATGCAATGCACAGGTATCAGTTGAAAAACTTTCTGCCAAAGAATTTGACGACTATATTCTTACACATTTATTGACACCTGCCGGGCCAATACCTACAGCATTCGATCCTAATGGTGTCTATCCATACATGAGTTATTCCGAAACCTCTAACAGGCCGGTTGCAAAAAAATACAGGTTCGTAGTTTTGCAAAATGATTTTGTAAAAGCAACGATCTGTCCTGATCTCGGTGGAAAAGTTTATTCATTAATTCATAAACCATCAGGCAAAGAGGTATTGTATGTTCCGGATGTAATCCGATATACAAGAATTTTACCGCGATTTTATTTTATAGCGGGTGGCATTGAAGTTAGTTTTCCCATTTCCCATTCTCCTACTCAAAACGAAACCGTTCTTTATAAAATCGATAAAACAAAAGATAGAATTTATGTTACTTGTGGCGAAAGAGAATTGCGGTTTGGAATGCAATGGTCAGTGGAATATTCTTTAGGCACCAATGATAGTTTTTTAACACAACGAGTAATATTCCATAATCCCGGCAATTCATCTTATCCCTGGATGTCATGGTCAAATGCGGCATTGCCTTCAGCGCCGGATACACGATACGATTTTCCAAAAGGAAAAGTTTTATCTCATTCTTCAAAGATCGACTCAATAGATTGGGATAAGCAGGGACCAAAAACAGAATCAGCTATTAAGGAAATGACGGGTTATTTCTGGAAAACAAAGGATGTAAATGCTTTTGGTGCTTTTACTCCTTCGATGGGAACCGGTTTATATCATATCGCTGATGAAAAAATTGCTTCAGGAATAAAGCTCTGGAGTTATGGAACCGCTGATGATAGTGCATGGTCCGTTTTAAGCACTGCGAAACATCAAACCTATCTCGAAATACAGGGCGGCCCGATCGGTGATCAATCCATCAAACTGGAAATGCAACCAAAACAAACCCGGTGGCATGTGGAATATTGGTTTCCTACCGATAAAGAACTAAATATTTATGATCTTAAAGTTCCTGTGCTGAATCTGAGATCGACGAAGGGAATTCCATTATTTAGTTGGGCCAGAAAAGAAGATGTGAAGGATTGGCAAGCGTTGATCAATATTTATACATCAAAAAAAATAATGAATTGGGCAGCCCCCAATATTTATAGCTCAGCCTGGCCGCCATCGGGCATGGAAAATTTAGATGAACCTTTTCAAAAGGTGATCCAATACTCATCCGGGGTAAACAAAGATTATTGGAAATTTTATTACGGAACCTGGCTTGCAGGTAGAGGAAATTCTGAAGAAGCAATAAAGATCCTTACACAAGCAAATGTCGGACTAGCAAAAATCTTGCTTGCAAGATTATTAAAACTTAGAGGAGATTTAGCCGGAGCCAAAAAAGCCTTTGATGGTATTGAAGAAAAATGGTTGCAACTGCATCCCCAAGTTGTTATAGAAAGAGATAAGGTTTTGCGGGCATTAGGTTCTTCATTTATTGCTGAAAGAGAAAGCTGGCTTTCAAAAGTGGAAGCATTAAAAGACGAATGGGTGATTGAGCGACGAGTGCAATTATTAATCGATAAAGGAGAATATGTTAAAGCAAAAGAATTATTGCTATCTACTCCTTTTCAAAAAGTTCATCAGACATACACACGTACCGGCTTATGGATCCAGATCTGCGAAAAGTTAAATATTAATTGCGATCCAATTCCCGCACAATTAGGCGAAGACCGGCTTGCAAGATTCGGAGCTTATAGAGAATTTGAATAGGTGCAATAGAATTTGATTGCCAAAAAATATTTGGGGGAAAGGCGAATACTTCAAAATTATTGAAGCAAGAAATGCTATGAACGGAAGTAAACTCTTGCTTCTGTTTTTTTGATTATGGCTGACCTGATCGTAAATAGCATAACATTCCATATTTTTTTATAGATTTGAAACGAACCTCTAAACCCACCAGTTTATGAACCACCATGTTTTTTACAAACCATCCCTGATCATTTTATTTCTAATTTTTTATTTCGGTATCAATGCGCAATCTCTTTATGAGATAAAGTTTGATGACAAGAATAAGAATAGCTACAAGGCCTTGCTTGTTTTTTTTCATGATAACAACAGCTATATGCGGGTATCATATAATGATATAAACGGGTATAACGTTGTGGAAATAAGGTACAAAATGGAATATGGTACCGCAACCAATGGTCAAAAATATTGTATGCTTAAAAAGGTTACAAATCCTGCTTTTATTACGGTAAAGTTTCCGAATCAAACCTATAACGCAGACTATTTTTTATGGTTCTTAAATAGTACAACGGGGCAATATGACACACCCTATACTACAGATGATTCCACTTTCAATTCTGCGAACTATCGTAAAGTGATCTCCTATCAAAAATTAAATCCTTTGACGCTGACAGAAACTTATCTCCGTGGATTTTTTGGAAGTAATGAACCCAAATACACGGACATACAAAAAATGTGTGGTGTTATTAAAGTACCAACAAAGTCTGCTACTTATTCTCAGTACACAAAGCTTCATTTTATATTGGTGGCAGCAACAAATGATGTAAAGATTGGTACCAGCTGCAGAAATGATCGTTTTAATCTGGTGAATCAGTTCAAAGGAATTGCAACGGCTTTAGGTGTCGGTTACCAGGACTACATTGTGGAAGGTGATCAATTCACAAAAGCAAATGTATTGGCGAAATTAAATTCTGTTTCTCCCGGCAAAAATGACATTGTGGTGTTTATATATCGTGGTCATGGGTTTCGATGGAATACACAAACAGAGAAATGGCCACGTCTTTCCTTAAAATCCAGTTACGAAGATCTGGCTATGAATAACTCGAATTCATTAGGACTAAAAGAGATCAACGATATCATTTCCCGGAAAGGTGCACGATTGAACCTTGTCCTGGGTGACTGCTGTAATAATGAATTAGAGCAAACCATTGTTACTAATTTTAACTTTTGGCAAAACCAGGTGACTAATAAGACAGATATATCAAAGCTGCGCAATTTATTTATGAACAGCAGCGGCAACATTATTTCAGCAGCTGCTAAACCCGGCGAAGTTTCGTACGCAGACATTGCCGGTGGTCTTTATTCTTTGAGCTTTGTGCAGGCATTGGATATGGAAACAAGCTATTTTACAAAAAACAACTGCAAATGGGAAAATATTTTATCTAACACCGTGAGGTTTGCGTGGGATAAGTCAATGCAAGGTTGTGTTACAAATTGTGTCTCTCAAAATGGCATCAGCCAGGTAAACGTAGTCAGCACTTATTGATATATGTGCATAAAAAAACGACCCCCGAGTATACATAAGCAGTCAGAATGAATTTAGGGGTCGCTTTTTATTTTCACCTTGCCTGCCCGATAAGAGTACCCGGCGGGCTCCGCCTGAGGCGGAATAAAACCAACTATGCAATCAAGACAACGCAATTTCTATTTCCGCTGCTTCAATTTTCCCAGCCATACTGGTTTTCCCTGAATTCTTCTTACTAAAAACATGAGTCCCACGAAAATAAAGAAGAAAGGACCGAGGAAACCAAGCAGGGCTATGAACTTGGTTCCGTAAAATCTTTCCATCGGTCTTCTGAGTCTTTCCGCAATTATATACATGCTCGGCACCATCATTAGCGTAAGGAAAAAAGCGAAAATGAGTCCGAAAATAATTGTCCATGATAATGGGCCCCAGAATACCACGCTGTCTCCACCGAAAAAGATATGGGGCTCCAGATGTTGAAACAAGGATACAAAATCAATATTAAAACCAACTGCCAGTGGAAGTAAACCAAGAATGGTAGCTATCGCAGTAAGTAATACCGGGATGATCCTGATCTTTCCAGCCTGTATCGCAGCTTCCCTTGTTCTCATTCCTCTTCCTCTTAACTCATCGGTAAACTCAATTAATAAAATTCCGTTCTTAATAACAATACCCGCCAGGCCTACTATTCCTACTCCCATCATAATGGTGGCTATCGTCATCCCTGTTATCGCATAACCAAGCAGCACACCGATTACAGAAAAGAAAATTTCCGTAATTACGATAAAGGGTTTACTCATGCTGTTAAATTGCAATACAAGAATTAAAAAAATAATTCCCAGCGCAATTAGTAAAGCAGAACCTAAAAATTTCTGTGTTTCCAATTCCTGTTCACTCTGTCCACTCAGCTTTATAGAAACGTCAGCTGGTATCCTTGCCTTTTCTTTAAACTCATTTATTTCTGCCTGCAGATCTGCATTCACCTTAGCTACCATCGTAGGATCGGGTACATTGCTTTGCAACTGTATAGTACGTTTTACATTTTTTCTTTTTACAGCCCCGGTAGTACTTGTATAATCTATTGTAGCAACGGCACTGATCGGCACCGATTTGATCCGCATTGTATTCATATCCATGAAAGTGATCCTCATATTCATGAGATCAGCTATATTATTGCGGATCAGATCAGAATAGCGCAACTGGATCTTATACTCTTCTTCTCCATCTTTTAACTTACTTATTTCCTTTCCGAAAACAGCTGTTCTTATTTCCATTCCTATCTGGCCAGTGCTTAATCCTTCAAGCATTGCTTTTTCCCTGTCCACATTGATGGTGATCTCAGGATTATTCAGATCCACATCGGCTTGGAGATTTTCAATTCCATTTACCCTGTTAGTATCAAGAAAATTCAGAAGCTGAGTTGCTGTCTTTGAAATATTTTCAAAATTATCACCGCTTATCTCCACATTTACCGGCGGATCAGTTGGTGGTCCTCCATCTTCCTGCGCCACTTCGATACTCGCACCTGGAATTCCTGTCAATGCTTCTCTTATTTCATCCATATAAGGCTTTGTTTTAACACCATGCCTTTTTTCGAATTCAACAAAAGAAACCTGTATCCTGCCAAGGTGAGGTTGTACACTTCGATTATTATCCCTGGGGTTATTGGCACTTACGGCTACATTGGTAATGATGCTTTCAACAATGCTTCCTTCTGTGCCAGGTTTTTCCTTTTCCAATACTTTATAAACCCTTTTCTCCAACATCCGGGTAACACTATCAGTGTATTTTACATCTGTACCGACTGGTAATTTCAGATACACATAAATAAAATTAGGATCGCCACTTGGAAAGAAAGTTGTTTTATTTCCACGCATCATCAAAAACACGACTGAAAGAATAAAGATCAGGAATAGTGACGCAAACATTATTACAGGCCGTGTTCCTTTTAAAACCCAACGAAGCATTTTTTCATAACTGTTCATCAGCGCTGGCAAAACACGTTTTTGAAATGCATGGATGACGCTATTTAAAACATAAGAATTAAACACCATCATGATGGCCAGCAACAAAAAGAAGTTTGCTAAACCAGGGCTGCCCGAAAGATGAAGCAAAATACCAGCGATAGCAAATACGATAAACCATTTATTCGTAAAAACTTTATGCTTGGGTTTTTCAAATTCTTTTCCTTCCGGTTTCATAAAACTTACCGCAAACACCGGGTTGAAAATAAATGCCACGATCAATGAAGCCGCGAGTGTAAGAATAAGAATGGTCGGAAGGTAGATCATGAACTTACCAATGAGTCCTTTCCAAAATAATAAGGGAAAGAATGGAGCCAGCGTGGTGGCTGTACCTGCGAGTACCGGAATAAATACTTCACCTGCTGCTTCTTTTGCACTTCTCACAATTGGTATTTTACCATTACTATAAATTCGGTGAGTGTTTTCAATTACCACAATAGCATCATCCACGATAATTCCTAATCCAAAAAGTAACCCAAAAAGTACTATAAAGTTTAGAGTCACAGTGGATCCGATAATGCCATCTGCAATAGGTAAAAACATAAAAGCAACAAACACACTTAATGGCACACTCAATGCAACAAAGAATGCATTCGTGACACCCATAAAAAACATAAGAATGATCAATACGAGCAGAAACCCGATCACGATCGTATTCACCAATTCATTAAAGGAGTTTTTAGTTAGCTTACTTTGATCGCCGGTAAAAACAATTTTCAGATCCTTAGGTAACTCATCCTTGATCCGCATATCCGCCACTACTGCTTTTATTTTATCCGCAGCATTGATCAGGTTTTCTCCGGAACGTTTTACAATATTGAGTGTAACAACGTTCTTGCCATCCAGCCGTGCAAAATTTTCTGTTTCTTTAATTGTATCTCTTATTTCCGCAATATCTTTTAAATAAACGGTGGCTCCCTGCGCACTGCTTCGCACTACAATGTGTTGCAGTGTCAAGGCGTTCGCAAACTGTCCACGTAGTTTTAAAGTACGTTTCATATTTCCAACTTCGATCAGCCCCCCGGTAATATCCCTGTTCTCACGGCTCACTGCATTTTCAATATCTGTAAAGCTTACTCTTGCAGCAGTCATTTTATAAGGATCTACATTGATCTGAATTTCTCTTTCCGGCGCCCCAACAATTTCAGCACGGGTGATCTCTCCCAGTTCTTCAAAACGATCCTGCATTTTATCGGCATACTCTTTCAGCTTTATACCATCATAATCGCCACTTATATTTACGAACATGATAGGCATTTCACTAAATGCAAACTCCTGGACATCGGGTTGAGATGTAAGATCGTTAGGCAGATCTGTTTTTGCTTTATCAATCGCATCTTTCACTTTTTGCTTTGCGAGATCTGTTTTTACGTCTGTATCGAATTCAATGACAATTAAACTATAATCTGTTTGTGAAGTGCTTTGGATCTTATTCACCTTCGCGCCGCTGATACCTTTCAATTGTTTTTCGATGGGTCTTGTCACAAGATTTTCTATATCCTTGGGAGAATTACCGGCATAAACAGTAGCGATCGAAATAGTAGGAACAACAATATCAGGAAATTGTTCTTTGGGCATTGTGTTAAACTTATAAAGCCCATATAATGTGATAAGAATTGCAATAATATAAACGGCAGTTTTATTATCAACACTCCAGCTAGTTGGTTTAAACTGTTTAAACTTATGTGCTATTTGTTCAAAAACATTCATAAAATAAATTTGATTGTCAGCTAACTCATTTTGCTACTGTTGTTACTGTTTGCCCGTCATAAACAGACTGGTAACCTTCGGTAATGATCCTGTCGTTTGCAGTCAATCCGGCTTTTACTTCGATCATTCCACTATAAACCTCTCCAACATTTACAGTTTTTTTCCTGGCTTTCATCACTTCCCCTTCCTTCACGATCGCATAAACATATTTTCCGCTTTCATCTGACTGAACAAGATTCACAGGTATTATAATAGCGTTTGGTACAGAATAATCTTTTATATGTACAAGCGCCACCTGGTTTAATCGTAAGCCCGGATATGATTTAATTTTTGCTTCCGTAAAAAACGCTCTTGTTGTGCTGGCAATGCTGGCACCTGTTACTGAGATCACTGCATCTACATCCTGGATTCCCGCATCAGGAATTGAAATTTTAAGTTGTGATCCTTTCTTTACTCTTTCCTGGTAATTTTCCGGAACCTCGGTTACAACTTTCATGCTGCTCGTATTAACTAATTGTATTTGCGGACCAGTAGGCGAAGCGCCATTAAAAATTTCCCCTTCTTTAATATTTACTACGTCCGCAGTTCCGCTGATGGGAGCATATACAAAAGTTGTTTTCCAGTTTTCTTTCACAGTAGCAATTTGCTTTTCCAGGTTGTCAACAGAATTTTTTGCAGTTATTAATTGCACTTCTGTTCCAATGCCCTGGTCCCAAAGATTTTTTGTACGGTTGTACATATTCTTTGCATACTCCAATTGCGTGTTTAGCCCTTCTAATTGTTGAAGTATGATTGCATCATCAAGTTTCAGGAGCAATTGCCCTTTCTTCACCATATCTCCTCTTTTTACATGGATCCTCGTTACCTGTGAAGGCATTCCTCTTGGTGTCACTATCACTACGTCACTTGCATCAACTCTTCCTTGTAGTTCTATATAGTGAGTAAAATCCTGCTGTGTTACAGGTGCATCTGAAACCAATTTTGCTTTATCATTTTTTGAAGACGGATCCAGCTTTGTTATCTCCTCTTCCAGCTTTGCTATATCTGTTTCCAATTTTGTTTTATCAGCCTTCAGCTTTTCAAGCTTTACTTTCTTATCATTCAGATCTCCTTTTTCTTCTTTTGCTCCGCTGCTGCACGATGTAATGATCATTGCAGTTACAGTTATTAGGATCATCAAAAACTTATTCATGGTTTCCGGTTTTATTTTAAATAGTTTATATGTAGTATTATAATCTTCCAAGAGCTTTCAGATAATTAATTTTGGCCAGGGCCGCTTCATACATCGCCCTGAAATAATTTGACTGCGCCTGCTGCAGATCTGTATCCGCCTGCAATGATTCGAAGCTTGAACCAACACCTTGTTCATATTTTGTCTTTACTGAGTTATAGACCTTTACCGCCAATTCCATATTTTTTTCCTGTGCATCCATGGCAACTATTGCATTTATCAATGTATTTCTTGCAACCGTTTTCTCCATGTCGATCGCTTTTTTTGTCATGTCAAGTGTATTCTGAACTTTTTCCAATGTGAATTTGGATTGCCTGATCCTGTTCTTTTTTTGAAAGCCATCGAAAATGGGGACATTCACATTAAGACCAATGAGATTGGTGTTATACCAAAACCAGGGTTGGGAGCCTGCGGCATCTCCCCCTTGTCTTTGGCCGTTTTCCTGGAAATTATAAAAAGCAGATACCGTTGGGAAGTAGGATAACTTGTGGCGACGTATATCATAATTCTGCAACTTAATGGCACTATTCAGAAGCTTTACTTCATTCCTGTTCTCGTAGCTAAAATCATCTTCAAGAATCCCTTGCCTGATACCATCGGAACTTAAGGTATCTTTTAAAAGAAGACTATCCGCCTGTGTTAATCCAAGATTCATTTTTAGCATGGCCACACCATTGTTTAACGCTGTGCGAAGCTGGATCTCAGATGTTTTTGTATTGTTGAGATTAACGGTCGTTTTATCAATATCCAGTCTTTCAACAAAACCATTTTTGAACATTTCATTTTGATCATGCACAAGCTTTTCCAATCGCTTAATGCTCTCCACGACATATCCCAATTGCTTCTGTGCTATTAAGACACCATAATAATTTCTATAAACCGTCTCTTTTACATTTTCTTCAGTCACTTTTAACTGCAGCTCGCTGTTAACAAGCAATTCATTTCTTGCCTGTAATCCTACAAAAACCTGCGGCTCGAATAATAGTTGATTTACACTAACACCAGCATTTACATTCCATGGGGTTATAAAACTAAAATTGCGATAGTTAAATTCACCTTTCTTGGTAATTGGGGCGCCTGTTCCATCCTTTACTCCCTCCTGTCGCAATACATCATATATCTGGACCTCTGATCCATCAGGGAATTGGATCAGGGGCAAGGTGAGGTAATGATTTCCCTGCGCAGAACCCGTTATTTGCGGTAATGCAAGCCCGGTGAATTCTTTGTTTTTTGCTTCGGCCATTTTATAATCAAGCCTTGCATTTTTCAGATCAGCTAAATTTTTAAATGCAATGTCAATCGCATCTTTGGCAGTGATCTGGTAAACCTGTGGCTGTTGCGGCTGCTGCGCATTTATATTTACCTGGAAAAGATTTACGAGGATCAAAGCGATCAATATGGTTTTCGATAAATATCTCATAGGTCATCTGTTTAATAGTTGTTGCTTATATTTTAAAATGAGTTTGTAGCCTTTTAAGGTGGCAAGCCCATATAAAAAGTGTTCAATGATCTCCTGCTGAAGTTTCGCAAGATTGAATTTTGAAGGAGGGAATAATTCTGTATTAAACCCCAGCATCAAACTTTCCAGCCTGTATCGTGTCATGATCTCGATATCAATCTCCGGCCGGTATAACTCTTCCTTTATTCCTCTTTCAATATTCTTCTTTATCATGTCATAGAGGAATTTATTTTTATGTTCAAGAAATTTTTTAAAACCTCCGGGATGATATTTCTCCAGGTCATGCAGCATAGAAGGGTTCATGTTCCTAAACATGATCTCAACAAATTCCATTACACGAAATATTTCTTCAATAGCGTTTGCTGAAACAGCCGCATCTCTCATACAGCATTCCTGGGAATAATGAATTTCATCTACTGCAACCGCATCCACCAACTGGTCCTTATCAGTATAATACTGGTAAATCGTTTTTTTTGACATGCCGAGTTGTGTTGCGATCTCATCCATCGTCACGGAGCGGATACCATAACGTCTGAACAACTCATCCGCTTTTTGCCTTATTCTTTCTTGTATTTCCATAATCACAATCCCAATTGCTTTCGGGGCGACAAAACTAAGGAAACTTTTTACGTTGCCAAAGTTTCCGTCCGGATATTTTGCCGCCCGTCCATTTTTCTTTGTCCTAAATTTGAACTATGGAAAATGATGGAGCGTTTAAAAAAATTCTTCCAAAAGAGCCTTTTAAGTGGAAAAAGATCATCCAGTATTTCCTGCAGGGGTTATTAATAATTGCTCCATTGGCAATCACGATTTATGCCATTTACTGGGTTATTTCCACTGTAGATGGTTGGGTACCAATATTTCGTGAAGCAGTAAAAGATGCACAGGGAAATGTAATAGGTTATGAAGTAAAAAATTACGGGCTTGGCTTTTTAGTAATTCTTGTTGCCATAATAACGATCGGTTATTTGAGTTCGTTTTTTATTCAATCAAAGCTTTTCAATCTTTTTGATCATTGGTTGGAAAAAACGCCAGGGATAAAGTTTATTTATACGAGTACACGAGATTTTTTTGAAGCATTTGCAGGTGATAAAAAAAGATTTAATAAGGCAGTAATGGCAAATGTTTTTTCTGAAGATGTTTGGATCATTGGCTTTCTGACCGATGAAGAAATGCACAAATTTGAAATGGGTGCTGATAAGGTAGCAGTATATGTTCCGCAGGCTTATAATTTCGCTGGTCAACTTTATATTTTACCAAGAGATAAAGTAAAAAAGATCAACAATATTTCTTCAGGCGAAGCAATGAAGTATGCAGTAACTGGTGGTGTAGTTGATCTGACTGATGAGAAAAAACCTGAATTAAAAGAACTGAATTGATCATTTCATATAACCTTATGAGAAAAATATTAGTCTTTATTATTTTCTCATTTATTTCACTTCATGCTTTTTGCTGGGGCTTTTATGGGCATAAAAAAATAAATTACTTCGCTGTTTTTTTGTTGCCGCCGGAAATGATGCAATTGTATAAACCCAACATTGATTTTATTGCGGAACATGCGGTTGACCCCGATATGCGGCGTTATGCAATAGCCCAGGAAGGGCCAAGACATTATATCGACATCGATCATTACGGAAGTTATCCGTATACAGAATTGCCCAGGAAATGGAATGATGCAGTTGAAAAATTTTCTGAAGATTCTTTAATGCAATATGGAATTGTTCCCTGGTGGGTTCAAACCATGCTTTATAAGCTCACGGATGCTTTTAAAGAAAAACAACAGGCAAAAATTTTAAAGCTCTCCGCAGAGATAGGACATTACATTGCCGATGCACATGTTCCCTTGCATGCAAACAGCAATCATAACGGACAGTTTACAGATCAAAGAGGCATTCATGGTTTTTGGGAAAGCCGTGTTCCCGAATTGTTAGCGGGAAAAGAATGGGATTTTTTTATTGGCAAAGCCGATTACATAAAAAACCCGGGAGATTTTATCTGGAAAAGAGTTTTGGAAAGTGCAAAAGCGTCTGATTCTGTTTTGCTTTTTGAAAAAGAATTAAGCAAAAGTTTTCCTGCTGATCAAAAATTTTCTTTTGAAGATAGAAATGGTACAATTATCCGTCAATACTCTTCTGCGTTCTCGATCGCATATGACAAAAAACTAAATGGCATGGTCGAAAGAAGAATGCGACAGTCTATTTATGCTGTTGCTTCTTTTTGGTACACAGCATGGGTGAATGCAGGTCAGCCCGATCTTAAAAAACTTTCAGGCAAAGAACTTTCTGCAGACGATATAAAAGAATTTGAAGAGCTGAATAATGCATGGAAAAAAGGAACGATCAAAGGGAGAGATCACGAATAAACTGCGTATCATCAATAATAGATATATTTATCCATCCCATTTGAGATAGACCCATATGCTTTTTAACTCTTTTCACTTCTTAATTTTTTTTATAGTTGTTACTTTCCTTTATTATGTCTTGCCGTTTAAATGGCGTTGGCTTTTATTGCTGTTATCCAGTTGTTATTTTTATGCTGTATTAATCCCTGTTTACCTGCTTATCCTGTTTGGCATTATCATTATTGATTACTGTGCAGGTATTTTCATAGAAAGATCTTCGGGCAAGAAAAGAAAATTATTTCTCGCTGCAAGCATCATTGCCAATATCGGGGTCCTGGTAGTTTTTAAATACCATAATTTTTTTGTTGAAAACATAAATGAATTATTAAGCCAGCTAAACATCCATGCAAAACCTTTTCCCTTATGGCATTTACTATTACCTGTGGGACTATCATTTCATACTTTCCAGGCTATGAGCTATACGATCGAAGTTTATAGGGGTAATCAGAAACCGGAAAACCATTTTGGGATATATGCTCTGTACGTAATGTTTTACCCTCAATTGGTGGCCGGTCCAATAGAACGACCGCAAAATTTACTTCATCAATTCTATGATAAGCACCGGCCGGATTATTCTATGATTTCTTCTGGCCTCAAAACAATGCTTTGTGGTTTTTTTATGAAGTTGGTTGTAGCTGACCGTTTATCGATATATGTCGATTATGTATATGCCGATATAAGTGTACATAGCCGTGTGGCATTGCTCGTAACCAGCATTTTTTACTCCTTCCAGATCTATTGCGATTTTGCGGGATATTCATTAATTGCAATTGGCGCTGCCAGAGTAATGGGGTTTAAATTATCTGAGAATTTTCAACAACCATATTTTTCTTCTTCTATTACTGATTTTTGGCGACGCTGGCATAAAACCTTATCCGGATGGTTTCGTGATTATTTGTACATACCTCTTGGCGGCAATAAAATTTCACAATTGCGATTTGCTTTTAATATCCTTGTTGTTTTTATTTTGAGTGGTTTGTGGCATGGTGCTAACTGGACCTTTATCACCTGGGGGTTGATCCATGGTATATTTATTATCCTTGAATCATTAATAAACAAGAACAGAAAGCGCAAAGCAAAAGTCACGGTAGCAGCATACATTTATTCCTTTACTATAGTAACCTTGAGCTGGATACTTTTCCGATCTGTAGATCTTAGCGAAGCATTTACATTTATTAAAAGAATTGTAAGTTCTGGTGTTCCCTGGAAAATTGCAGGGGAATTTGATGAAAGAGCTTTATTGCTGTATTCATGTTTTGGAATAGCCTGCGTCATTCTTGCTGATATTAAAAATGAATTTTACAGTGACAAGCATTTTTTCTTATATCATAAAAATAGCTTCGTAAGAATGGCAGCATCTGTCGTTCTTATAATAATCATAATGATGATAGGTGTATTTGATGGTAGTCAGTTCATTTATTTTCAATTTTAGAAAGATGGTCAAGGCAAAAATTTTTTTTCTGAAATTATTGATTATTGGTTCAACCATATTAATCCTGGACCAGGGATTAGGAAAATTATTGAAACATTACTATTACAAAATTGATCATGCAGAACAGGGAAGAGCTACTTATGCAATTGATCTAGTGCGGGATGATATATTGATTTTAGGTTCATCGAGAGCATCTCATCACTATGTACCCGCTATTATTTCGGACAGCCTTGGCATAAGTTGTTATAATGCTGGAAAAGACAAACAAGGTCTTTTTTATTGCCAGGCTGTTTTAAACGCCGCAGTGAAGAGACATGTTCCTAAATTGGTAATACTTGATTTCTCTCCAAATTCCTTCGAAAAAAAAGAAATGGAATTAGATGAGCTATCAGTCTTATTGCCATACTATCGAAATCATCCTGAAATTCAGTCAATAGTCAATAAAAGAAGTAAATGGGAGTGGATAAAAACACATTCATCCTTATATTGTTACAATTCGTTGGCACTGCAAATAATTTTTAATAATATCTCAAATCAACGGGATGCAAATGAAACAAATGGATATGTGCCATTAGGTAACAAAGAAAACATCCTGGTATCGCCGTCAGATCTTTACCCGATAGAAAACAATCCTGAGAAAAAGTTAATAACAGTTTTGAAAGACCTGATCAATATAACAAAACTGAATAAGTGTAAGCTCATTGTTGTTGTCTCGCCTATTTATTATTCCTTAGCAAATTCAACGAAGGATTTGGAATTGGCAAAAAATATATGCACCCAGGAAAACATCACCTATTTTGATTACAGCCAATCAGCTGCTTTTATTAATAATGGACCGGCTTTGTTCAGCGATAAGCAACACCTTAACAATACCGGCGCCGCTTTATTTTCTCAAACTCTTTGTTCAGATATAAAAAATGTTTTCAATTCATCTAACCGTTGAAACATTTGAGTTTTATTTTGATCCTTTTTAAATAACTTCCGTATTTGTACGATTCGATTTCTTTTTCAAACTCTTCATCTTGCCTTCTCATTTTGTATATTTATACACCAAACTTTTAAACCAACTTTTGCTTTATGAAAAATTCATTGCTACTCGTAACTGCATTGTTGTTTTCTTTGCTACTTACTGCACAAACCACATTAATTAATTACAACTCTTCCTGGAAATATCTTGCGAATGGAAGCAACCAAGGAACGGCATGGCGAGCTACTGCATTTAATGATGCCAGCTGGCCAACCGGTACCGCTGCGTTTGGATATGGAACAAGTGGCATTACTACAACTGTAAGCTATGGAAGTAATAGCAAGAAAAAAGATATTACTACTTATTTCCGCAAAACGATCAGCATTGCAGATGCTTCTTTGTACAGCAGCTTTACACTTAACCTGAAAAGAGATGATGGCGCAGTAGTTTATATTAATGGCACTGAAAGATATCGTAGCAATATGCCAACTGGTACCATTTCTTATACCACTAAAGCTTCATCAGAAGCAACTGATAATGGAACTGCCGTACAAACAACAACACTTAGTGGAGGGAATTTAGTAACTGGTACGAATGTAATTGCCGTAGAAATTCACCAGTTTGCAAATGGAGGGCCTGATCTTTTTTTTGATCTGCAATTAAATGCGATGGGTGATGCAACCCCACCTACTGTAAGTAATTATTCACCTGCTGACAATTCGACCAATGTTTCTAATACGGCAAACCTTGTTCTTACTTTTAGTGAGAACATTCAGAAAGGAACAGGAAATATTTTGGTAAAAGAAGGTGGAGTAACAACACAAACAATTGATGTAACATCAGCAACCGTCACTGTTTCGGGAAATACTGCAACTATCAATCCTGCCGATTTTAGTTTTGGCGCAGCCGTTAACATTGAAATAAGTGCAGGTGCATTTAAAGATCTTTTCAATAATAACTATGGGGGAATTGCCGATGTCACCACATGGAATTTTTCCGTGATCGCTCCCGATCTTACTCCTCCAACAGTTACTACTTATTCACCAACCGATAATGCAACCCTTGTATCGAGAACAGCAAATCTTGTTCTTAGTTTTAGCGAAAACATTCAGAAGGGAATTGGAAATATATTGGTGAAAGAAGGAGGTGTGATCACACAAACTATTGATGTAACATCTGCTGCGGTAACGATAGCCGGAAACACTGCCACAATTAATCCAACAGATTTTACCTATAGTGCCGCTGTAAATATTGAAATAGCTGCAGGAGCTATTAAAGATCTTTCAAATAATGACTATGCCGGTATTACTGATGCTACAACCTGGAATTTTACTGTACAAGATGCGCCGCCATCTGGGCCGCAAACATTAGTTGCCTACGGTTCATCATGGAAATATCTTGATAATGGAACTAACCAGGGAACTGCATGGAGAGGCACAGGTTTCAGCGATGCGACATGGGCATCAGGTAATGCGCAACTTGGTTATGGTGATGGTGATGAAGCAACAGTAGTTAGCTATGGACCTGATGCTAATAATAAATATATCACCACTTATTTCCGCAAAACAATTTCAGTAACTAATCCTTCTTCATTTACTTCCATTTTAGGAAATGTAAAAAGAGATGACGGCATTGCTGTCTATGTAAATGGGACGGAGGTTTACAGAAACAATTTAGCAGCAGGTGCAGTTTACAATACTTTAGCAACACTCGCCAGTGATGACGGCGCAACCGCACAATCTTTTAGCTTTAGTCCCTCTGCTTTTGTAAATGGTAATAATGTAATTGCAGTAGAGATCCATCAAAACGCATTAACCAGCACCGATATCAGTTTCGATCTTCAACTGATCGGTACCGATGCAGCTTCTTTGACCCGTGGACCCTATATGAATATGGCTTTGCAGAACAGTATCGTTATACGCTGGAGAACAGATGCACCTACGAACAGCAAAGTAAACTATGGAACTTCTGCTGGTAACCTTAACCAATCATTTACTGATAATACAAGTACCATAGAGCATATAGTTACATTATCGGGTCTTTCTACCAATACACTTTATTATTACAGCATTGGCTCTACAACGCAAACTTTACAAGGTGATGCAAATAATTATTTTAAAACAATGCCTGTTGTTGGCAGCACAGAAAAAGTAAGAGTGTTAGCAATGGGCGATATGGGTGATAATTCTGCAAACCAGTTGAGTGTAAGAAATGCCTATTTAAATTTTAATGGCAGCAATTATACAAATGCATGGCTGTTGTTAGGTGACAATGCTTATGAGAATGGTTTAGATGCAGAGTACCAAAGTAATTTCTTTAATATTTACCAGGGTAATTTAACAAAGAACCATGTTTTATGGCCATCGCCGGGTAATCATGATTATGCTAACAACTCAGCAAGACAGGCAGATCATAATATTCCTTACTATGACGTTTTCTCATTGCCAACGAACGGACAAGCTGGTGGCGTTGCTTCTAACACAGAGGCATTTTATTCTTACAATTATGGTAATATTCACTTTGTTGCACTAGATTCTTATGGATGGGAAACTGGTAACACAAGATTATACGACACACTTGGTCCGCAAATGGTATGGCTTAAACAGGATCTTGCAGCAAACACACAACCATGGACAGTTGTTTATTTCCATCACCCACCGTATACAAAAACTTCTCATAACAGCGATACCGAAACTGAACTGATAAACATGAGGCAACGTGTAGTGAGAATTTTTGAACGATATAAAGTTGACATGGTATTGAATGGCCATAGCCATGGTTATGAAAGAAGCTTTTTATTAAATGGTCATTATGATATTGAAAGCACATTCAACCCGGCTAGTCATGCATTAAGTACATCGAGTGCAAAATATAATGGCACGGCAAACTCATGTATCTATATTAAAAATCCTACCGATGTTCGTAACGGAATCGTATATGTTGTAGCAGGTTCTGCCGGACAATTAGATGGAACTTCTGCCGGTTATCCCCACAATGCAATGTATTATTCCGATGTAAGCGTAGGTGGGGCTTTCTTTTTTGAAATAGAGCAAAATCGTCTTGATGCAAAATGGGTTTGTGCTGATGGTGTTATCCGTGATCAGTTTACAATGATGAAGAATGTAAACAAAACAACCAATCTTACAATTCCTTCGGGTACTCCTACACAACTTGATGCAAGCTGGCTTGGAAATTATAGTTGGAATACTTTGGAAACAACGAGATCAATTACTGTTTCACCTACAGCAAATACAACTTATACGGTAACGGATGGTGTTACTTGTTTAACGGATGTTTTCAATATTACTGTTTCGGGTGCTGGTCGCAACCTGATCACCAATGCAACAATTGAAGCAACTTCAAATGGGTCGGTAAAAGTAATTCCAACCTTGGTACACAAAGGCCAACAGATCTCTGTAACATCCAGGGATATAATTCCAACAGAAATATCAATCGTTGGTATAAATGGCAGGTTGATCAGGAAATTTAATTCACGCCAATCATTTTTTATAGAAACCGGCGAGCTTCAAAACGGAGTTTATTTTCTGCGGATGAAATTAAAAGGAAAGCCTTTTGTCCAGAAAATAGTCGTATTAGATTAATAAACTGAAAATAAATAGAGCCGGGTTTTGATAACCCGGCTTTTTCTTTGGGGTATCCCGCCGCAATTTTGTTTCTTTGCATCTTCGAAAAATTTAAACGTGAAGACAGCTACAGCGATGATCCATAATTTTAACGCAGGCCCATCTGTTTTGCCAAAAGAAGTTTTTGAACAGGCAAGCCAGGCCGTGATTGATTTTAACAATACTGGTCTTTCAATTCTTGAGATCGGTCACCGCACTACATTGTTTGAACCGATCATGAACGAAGCAAGAACTCTTGTAAAGGAATTGATGAAACTCGACGATGATCATGAAGTTCTCTTTTTACATGGGGGCGCCACCACGCAGTTTATGCAGGTCCCGATGAATTTGCTGAATGAAAATGAATTGGCTGCTTACATTGATACGGGTACGTGGGCTGTAAAGGCAATTAAAGAAGCAAAGTTGTTTGGCCATGTAGAAATTGCAGGTTCATCAAAAGAAACTAATTATACAACGATACCAAAAGAACTTTCCGTAAGTCCTACCGCTGCTTATTTGCACATTACAACCAACGAAACCATTGCAGGCACACAATGGAAAGATCTTCCTTATGATTGTGGCGTTCCTTTAGTGGCTGATATGAGCAGTGATATCTTGAGCCGTGTTCTTGATTACAACAAGTTTGATATTATTTATGCGGGTGCACAAAAAAATATGGGAGCTGCCGGGGTAAATCTTGTAGTTGTAAATAAAAATGTTCTTGGAAAAGTAACAAGAGCTCTTCCAACAATTCTTGATTACCGAAATCATATAAAAGAGGGCAGCATGTTGAATACACCGCCTGTATTTGCAGTTTATGTTGCCATGCTTACACTGCGTTGGTTAAAAAATCTTGGAGGTGTTGCGGCAATTGAAAGAATAAATAATGCAAAAGCAGAATTGTTTTATTCAACGCTTGACAGCTTACCGATTTTCAAAGGCATTGTTGCAAAAGAAGACCGCAGCTATATGAATGCAGTATTCATAATGGATGATCCTGCATTAGAAAAAGAATTTCTTGATCTCTGCAAACAGGAAGGAATGGTTGGCATAAAAGGACATCGCAGTGTAGGTGGGTTCCGTGTTTCCATGTACAATGCTTTGCAATATGAAAGTGTTATTGCGATCACTGATTTGATGAAAGATTTTGCAAAAAAGAAAGGATAGTATAATTAAAATAAATTCTCAAAAAAGTAATGGCAATAATCAAACCGTTCAAGGCTTTAAAACCAAAAAAAGAATTAGCCGAACAAGTAGCTTCAAGACCCTATGATGTTTTAAATTCTGAAGAAGCAAAAAAAGAAGCAGCAGGTAACAACTATTCATTTCTTCGCATCACAAAATCAGAAATAGATCTGCCCGATGGAATTGATACACATAGCCAGCAGGTTTATGATAAGGCAAAAGCCAATCTTGAATTGTTTATTCAAAACGGTACTCTTTATCCAGAAGAAAAACCCTGCTACTACATTTACCAGTTAGTAATGAACGGCAAAAGCCAGACCGGGTTGGTTTGTGTTTCCTCAGTTGAAGATTATTTTAAAGATGTTATAAAAAAGCATGAACTGACAAGACCTGAAAAGGAAAAAGACCGCATCGAACATATGCAGACGATCGGGGCACAAACAGGAAACGTTTTTATGGCTTACCGTGATGTAATGGAAATAAATGCACTGATCAACGGATGGAAAGCAAAGAATTCACCTGAATATGATTTCACAGCGAGTGATGGGATAAAACATACAGTATGGGTGATCAATCGTGATGATGTGATCAATTCGATCACTAATTTATTTGCAACCAAAGTTCCCAATACTTATATCGCCGACGGACATCATCGTGCTGCTTCAGCTGCTAAAGTCAGTAAGCAATTGCCTGGCAGTGAAGATGCAAAATTTTTTCTTACCACTATTTTTCCCGAAAGCCAATTGGCCATATTGGATTATAATCGTGTAGTAAAAGACCTGAACGACCTTACTACTGAAGAATTTATTGGTGCTTTGCAGGACGATTTTATGATCACTTATAGTCCCGAACCTGTAAAACCAGCCGTGCTTCATGAGTTTGGTATGTATCTTGAAGATGAGTGGTATATTTTAACAGCCAGGCAAGGAACTTATAGCAAGGATCCGATCGGAGTGTTGGATGTGACCATTTTGCAAAAAAATGTTTTGGATAAAATCCTGGATATTGAAGACCCAAGAACTGATAACAGGGTGGACTTTGTGGGTGGCATAAGGGGTCTTGAAGAATTGGAAAAAAGAGTGAATAGCGGCGAAATGGCCGCAGCATTCAGTTTGTATCCAGTTACTCTTGAACAACTTTTTGCAATTGCCGATAGCGGAAAGGTAATGCTTTCCAGCACATTGGGATCCTAAGCTTAGAATTCCACGTGGACAAGTTGTCGCGGCCGCTTCTATAGTGTCACCTAAATACTAGTGACTCCAGCGTAACTGGACTGGCCACAGTTAGGCCGCAAATGTAATCACACTGGCTCACCTTCGGGTGGGCCTTTCTGCGTTCGCGAGTGGACCCGATAAGCTCATGGAGCGGCGTAACCGTCGCACAGGAAGGACAGAGAAAGCGCGGATCTGGGAAGTGACGGACAGAACGGTCAGGACCTGGATTGGGGAGGCGGTTGCCGCCGCTGCTGCTGACGGTGTGACGTTCTCTGTTCCGGTCACACCACATACGTTCCGCCATTCCTATGCGATGCACATGCTGTATGCCGGTATACCGCTGAAAGTTCTGCAAAGCCTGATGGGACATAAGTCCATCAGTTCAACGGAAGTCTACACGAAGGTTTTTGCGCTGGATGTGGCTGCCCGGCACCGGGTGCAGTTTGCGATGCCGGAGTCTGATGCGGTTGCGATGCTGAAACAATTATCCTGAGAATAAATGCCTTGGCCTTTATATGGAAATGTGGAACTGAGTGGATATGCTGTTTTTGTCTGTTAAACAGAGAAGCTGGCTGTTATCCACTGAGAAGCGAACGAAACAGTCGGGAAAATCTCCCATTATCGTAGAGATCCGCATTATTAATCTCAGGAGCCTGTGTAGCGTTTATAGGAAGTAGTGTTCTGTCATGATGCCTGCAAGCGGTAACGAAAACGATTTGAATATGCCTTCAGGAACAATAGAAATCTTCGTGCGGTGTTACGTTGAAGTGGAGCGGATTATGTCAGCAATGGACAGAACAACCTAATGAACACAGAACCATGATGTGGTCTGTCCTTTTACAGCCAGTAGTGCTCGCCGCAGTCGAGCGACAGGGCGAAGCCCTCGGCTGGTTGCCCTCGCCGCTGGGCTGGCGGCCGTCTATGGCCCTGCAAACGCGCCAGAAACGCCGTCGAAGCCGTGTGCGAGACACCGCGGCCGGCCGCCGGCGTTGTGGATACCTCGCGGAAAACTTGGCCCTCACTGACAGATGAGGGGCGGACGTTGACACTTGAGGGGCCGACTCACCCGGCGCGGCGTTGACAGATGAGGGGCAGGCTCGATTTCGGCCGGCGACGTGGAGCTGGCCAGCCTCGCAAATCGGCGAAAACGCCTGATTTTACGCGAGTTTCCCACAGATGATGTGGACAAGCCTGGGGATAAGTGCCCTGCGGTATTGACACTTGAGGGGCGCGACTACTGACAGATGAGGGGCGCGATCCTTGACACTTGAGGGGCAGAGTGCTGACAGATGAGGGGCGCACCTATTGACATTTGAGGGGCTGTCCACAGGCAGAAAATCCAGCATTTGCAAGGGTTTCCGCCCGTTTTTCGGCCACCGCTAACCTGTCTTTTAACCTGCTTTTAAACCAATATTTATAAACCTTGTTTTTAACCAGGGCTGCGCCCTGTGCGCGTGACCGCGCACGCCGAAGGGGGGTGCCCCCCCTTCTCGAACCCTCCCGGTCGAGTGAGCGAGGAAGCACCAGGGAACAGCACTTATATATTCTGCTTACACACGATGCCTGAAAAAACTTCCCTTGGGGTTATCCACTTATCCACGGGGATATTTTTATAATTATTTTTTTTATAGTTTTTAGATCTTCTTTTTTAGAGCGCCTTGTAGGCCTTTATCCATGCTGGTTCTAGAGAAGGTGTTGTGACAAATTGCCCTTTCAGTGTGACAAATCACCCTCAAATGACAGTCCTGTCTGTGACAAATTGCCCTTAACCCTGTGACAAATTGCCCTCAGAAGAAGCTGTTTTTTCACAAAGTTATCCCTGCTTATTGACTCTTTTTTATTTAGTGTGACAATCTAAAAACTTGTCACACTTCACATGGATCTGTCATGGCGGAAACAGCGGTTATCAATCACAAGAAACGTAAAAATAGCCCGCGAATCGTCCAGTCAAACGACCTCACTGAGGCGGCATATAGTCTCTCCCGGGATCAAAAACGTATGCTGTATCTGTTCGTTGACCAGATCAGAAAATCTGATGGCACCCTACAGGAACATGACGGTATCTGCGAGATCCATGTTGCTAAATATGCTGAAATATTCGGATTGACCTCTGCGGAAGCCAGTAAGGATATACGGCAGGCATTGAAGAGTTTCGCGGGGAAGGAAGTGGTTTTTTATCGCCCTGAAGAGGATGCCGGCGATGAAAAAGGCTATGAATCTTTTCCTTGGTTTATCAAACGTGCGCACAGTCCATCCAGAGGGCTTTACAGTGTACATATCAACCCATATCTCATTCCCTTCTTTATCGGGTTACAGAACCGGTTTACGCAGTTTCGGCTTAGTGAAACAAAAGAAATCACCAATCCGTATGCCATGCGTTTATACGAATCCCTGTGTCAGTATCGTAAGCCGGATGGCTCAGGCATCGTCTCTCTGAAAATCGACTGGATCATAGAGCGTTACCAGCTGCCTCAAAGTTACCAGCGTATGCCTGACTTCCGCCGCCGCTTCCTGCAGGTCTGTGTTAATGAGATCAACAGCAGAACTCCAATGCGCCTCTCATACATTGAGAAAAAGAAAGGCCGCCAGACGACTCATATCGTATTTTCCTTCCGCGATATCACTTCCATGACGACAGGATAGTCTGAGGGTTATCTGTCACAGATTTGAGGGTGGTTCGTCACATTTGTTCTGACCTACTGAGGGTAATTTGTCACAGTTTTGCTGTTTCCTTCAGCCTGCATGGATTTTCTCATACTTTTTGAACTGTAATTTTTAAGGAAGCCAAATTTGAGGGCAGTTTGTCACAGTTGATTTCCTTCTCTTTCCCTTCGTCATGTGACTTGATATCGGGGGTTAGTTCGTCATCATTGATGAGGGTTGATTATCACAGTTTATTACTCTGAATTGGCTATCCGCGTGTGTACCTCTACCTGGAGTTTTTCCCACGGTGGATATTTCTTCTTGCGCTGAGCGTAAGAGCTATCTGACAGAACAGTTCTTCTTTGCTTCCTCGCCAGTTCGCTCGCTATGCTCGGTTACACGGCTGCGGCGAGCGCTAGTGATAATAAGTGACTGAGGTATGTGCTCTTCTTATCTCCTTTTGTAGTGTTGCTCTTATTTTAAACAACTTTGCGGTTTTTTGATGACTTTGCGATTTTGGGAAAG
>JADMIO011398568.1_pt1 | contig 107323 bp, 84 predicted proteins | sample 8958161 | NCBI WGS metagenome assembly JADMIO01 (sample SAMN16585339, study PRJNA669376) | soil metagenome | isolation source: Crop rotation soil | place: USA: Cullars Rotation, Alabama | collected 2011
GCGACTTCAAGTCACGTGAATTCCAAGCTTCGGATCCCACTGTGCTGGAAAGGGTTGAGGCGTATGCTGCGGCGTGAATTGGGCAGTTCACGAATCCTTGCTTGACGGGCGGGATGTGTTAGGGTAATGTTCCTTCAAACAGCGGCCAAACACGCGCCGGCGCGCGTGCGTGCGAGCGCTTTCGCACGTCATGCACGGCGGCGCGCTGGCCGCGGCTGGAAGCGCACTGAGGAGCTTCGCGATGGGAACGGACTCCCATGACGATGCCGACGACGGCGATGCGATCGAACGCTTGATCGAATCGGATCCATCGCTGGTCCCCAAGGGACCGTCGAAGCTTCTGGTCGCCGCCGCGGTGCTGGAGCCGGCGGAGGTCGAGGCGCTGCTGGGCGACCTCGGACCGCTGTTGGAAAGCTCGGCGGCCGATGCCTCCGTCAACGCCGCCGCTAGCGAAACCGACCCCGACGAGGCAAGGAGCCCATCTTATGAACCTCACGCCACGACAACTGGACGTCATCGTAGCCATTCGAAACTATCGCCACTTGCATGGCTATTCGCCGACGATGCAGGAACTGGCCGACCAGCTGGGGACCAGCAAGGTCACCATCTTCGAGCACGTCGGCGCCTTGGAAAAAAAGCGCGTCCTGCGCCGCGACAAACACAAGGCTCGCTCTTTGGAAATCACCGCGGATGAGAAGCTGCCCGACGAGGAGCGCTGCACCAAGCTCCCGCTGTTGGGCAACATCGCCGCCGGCTCACCCATCGAGGCCGTCGAGAACCGGGAGGAGATCGACCTGGAGTCGCTGTTCAACGCCCGCAGCGGCGTGTACGTCCTGCGCGTCCGCGGGGACTCCATGATCAACGATCACCTGTGCGACGGCGACTACGTCGTGATCGAGCGCCGCGAGAATGCCCGCAACGGCGAGCAGGTCGTGGCACTTCTGGACACCGGCGAGGCCACCCTGAAACGCTTTTACAAGGAAGGCGGCAACAAGATCCGCCTTCAGCCCGCCAACAACACCATGCAGCCCCGGATCGTCGACGCGGATAAATGTCGGATCCAGGGGGTCGTCATCGGGGTGCTCAGGAGCTATAATTGAGGGCATAACCCCTGTGGGGGGAAGGACAAGCATGCCCGCCAAACCCGCACCGCGCAAACCCGTCAACGGCAAAGCCCTTGGGGGCAAACCCGCTCCGAATGCCCCCAACGACGAGCCTAAGATCTTGTTCCAGAAGTACTTCAAGTCGGTCGGGCCACGCACCTATGCCGCCCAGCTCAAGCAGGCGACCAACCTGAACCACTTTCTTGTCCTGACCGAGGGCAAACGCGACGAAGCGACGGGGGAAGTCCGCAAAACCCGCATATTCGTCTTCAGCGAAGATTTCGTCCCATTCTTCCGGATGCTGCACGAGACCGCGCAGTTCATGAAGGCCAACCCCGTCCCCGAAGAAGTCCGCAAGCGCCGCGAGCGCTACTGGAGCAAGAAAGCGGCAAACCAGTCGGAGGAGCCGGGGCGGCCGAGCGCCGCAGTGCCCGCCTCGCCGTCATCGACACCGTCATCCCGTTCGCCGACACCGATCGCGGGCGGCCCCAAGCCGAATCGTCCGCAGCGCAAGTCCCGGTAAGGATTGCGATCTCGACCTACCACGTGCGCTGTCGGTCGTCCGCTGCGCGCGATACCCTTTTTGGCGAGCCAGTCGCCGCCGCGTGCCGCTGCTCGCCTGTGCCGGAGCGGTCGTCCTGGCAGCCTTGCTGCCGGTCCTCGGGTTTGTGCCGTTTCATTTCCAGTTCTACTCGACCGTCGTTGAGCATTACCTCTACCTCGCGATGCTCGGGCCAGCGCTGGCCCTGACGTGGGCGCTGCGGAGGTTCGACGGCGTCGTCGCGCGCGTCGCATGCGCCGCGATGCTGGTCGCGCTGGCGACGCGCGCCTGGTCGCAGACGTGGGTCTGGCACGACAGCCTCAGCATGTTCGCTCCGCACACGCCAACGCTGCGGTACCTGCTGGCCGACGAATTGCTTCACGACGGCGACGACGGCGAGGCGGCGGCGGCACAGTGCCGCGCGGGGTTGCTGGACAATCCGCGGCATTCCGGGCTGCTCTACGACATGGGCCGCGCCTTGGAGCGCGAGGGCCGGCTTGACCTGGCCGCGATGGCGCTTGCCACCGCGGTTCACCAGAAGCCCGACTTCGGCGCCGCGCGCGCCGAGCTCCTTCAAGCACGCGCTGAGCAAGCCTTGCTCGAGACTGCTAGCGGACTTCGATGAAGGCGTGGCCCCTTCACGTCCTCCCGACCGTCGGCTAATCTTCCGCCGCATGTCAGAGCTGCACTTGCTGTCCCCGCGCGGGTTTCGCGCGGCTGGCGTGAAGGCGGGCATCAAGGCGTCGGGCAAACCCGACGTCGGGCTGCTCGTGTGCGACACGCCCACTTCTGCGGCGGCGGTGTTCACGACCAACAAGGTCTTCGCCGCGCCCGTCCTTGTCGGCCGCGAGCACGTCCGCGACGGCAGGCTGCGCGGCGTCGTGATGAACTCGGGCAACGCCAACGCCTGCACAGGAGCCCGGGGCGAGCGCGACGCGCGGCGCATGTGCGCGGTCGCGGCGCAGGCGCTGGGGGCACGCCCGCAACAGTTCCTCCCCGCGTCCACCGGCGTGATCGGACATTTGCTGCCGATGGACAAGGTCGAGCGCGGGATCCGCGAGGCGGCGCGCCGGCTTGGCGACTCGCGCCAGCACGCGCTGGCGTTTGCCGACGCGATCCTCACGACCGACACCCGCCGCAAGGCCGCCGCCGCCGAGGTGAAGATCGGCCGCGCGCGGGTGCGCATCGCCGGCGTCTGCAAGGGCAGCGGCATGATCGGCCCGCACATGACGCTGGCCGGCCCGCCGGCGCCGCCGCACGCGACGATGCTCGCGTATCTGACGACCGATGCGGCCATCGCGCCGGCGGCGCTGCGCCGCGCGCTCCAGGAATGCGCCGACGCCAGCTTCAACGCCGTCACGGTCGACGACCACATGAGCACGAACGACACCGCGTGCATCTTGGCGTCCGGCACCGGCGATGCGCGCGTCTCGTCGAGTTCCGACGTTCGCAAGTTCGGCGACGCGCTGCGCCAGGTGTGCCAGTCGCTGGCCTACCAGATCGCCGCCGACGGCGAGGGCGCGACGAAGGTCGTCGCAGTCATCGTTCGGCGCGCCAACTCGGATCAAGCCGCCCGGGCAATCGCGCGGGCAATCGCTGACTCGCCGCTGGTCAAGTGCGCGATGCACGGCAACGACCCGAACTGGGGCCGCATCGTCTCCGCCGCGGGACTCGCCGGCGTGCCGTTCGATCCGGCGAAGTGCGCGCTGGACCTCCAGGGCACGACCGTCTTCCGCCGCGGCCGGCCGCTGCCGTTCGACGCGGCCGCAGTGAGCCGCTCGCTCCGCGCGTCAGAAGTTCGCGTCGAGCTCGACTGCGGACTCGGGGCGCACGGCGCGACGCTCTGGACCTGCGACCTTTCGAAGGACTACGTGACGATCAACGCGGACTATCACACGTGATCCGCGAACGGTGAGGCGATAACGGCCGCCGGCGCGCGTGTCGAGGTCGATGGTGCCGCGCCAGCGCCAGGGGTTCTTGAGCCGCGCGCGCCCGCCGCGCTCGCTGGTGATAAGGATCTCGCGCACGATGCCCCGGCGCATGTCCGCCGACACCAGGAACGCGCCGCGGGCGCGGAGGTTTTCGAACGACACGTCGCGCCAATCCTTCGGCGCCGCGGGGAATACTTCTAGAAATCCCTGGTGGCTCTGGAGCATCATCTCCGGCAGGGCGGCGCTGTAGCCGAGGTTGGATTCCATGCAGAACACCGCCGGGCCCAGGCTCAGTCCGCGGCCGGTGCGGTGGTAGTCGTAGACGAGCGCGAAGCCGCCCTGGCCGGCGGTGAAGGCTTGGCGGAAATGCCGCAGGAAGTTGCGCGCCTGCTCGCCTCGCCCAACGCGCGCGGCGACGCACGCGAGCCACGCGGGCGTGTTGCAGCCCCAGAACCGCTCGCCGCGAGCGACGAAACGGTCGAGGCTTCTCCGAGCAGTGCCGCGCGGCAACTGTGACCAGCACGGGTAGATCGCCGACAGCATCCCGGGGTGGCCGTGCGAGTAGTGGAACTCCTTGCTCGCCATGTCGAGCAGCGCGCCGCCGCGCATCGGGAACGCGGGCATATGTGCGAGCCGCCCGTGGCACTGCGCCGCGAGGTCGTCGTCGCATCCGAGCACGCCGCAACTCGCGATGACGGCCTCGAGCAATTCACGGATCACTGCGATGTCGAATGATGGATTGCGGCCCCAGGCTTCGTAGCTGCCCTCGCCGAGCTCGGGCGTGTTGCTCGGCCAGATCTCGTACCGGCCGCCGCGTTTTCTGGTCAGGAAGTCGAGATAGAACAGCGCTGATTCGCGCAGGACCGGGTGCGCGACGTCGCGTAGGAATTCCGTATCGCGCGAAAAGAGAAAATGCCACCAGAAGTTCAGCACGACGAACGCCGACTGCCCCGCCCAGTGCATCGTCGGCAGGTAGCCCGGCGGGATGATCCCGTCCGGTCCCGCGCAGCACGAGAACTGCGCCCCGGGGCACTGCCAGTAGTCGCGCGTGTAGCGCTTCGCCTCGGGCAGCCATTTGCAGATCGTGTCATACTGCGGCCAGGTCAGCTCCAGATGGTTGCTGGGGTACGCGGCCCAGTAGGTCATCTGGGTGTTCATGTCGTTGGTGTACTCATTCCAGCCGGAGCCGAATTTCTGGTTGGTCCACAAGCCGTGCAGGCCGGGCATCCGAAAACCGCGACGCGATGAGCTGGCCAGGAGATAGAGGCCGAAGTGGTGTTGGCGGAGAAGATCGGCGTCAGGGATATCGATCGATGACGCGCGCCAGAAGCGCTCCCACCATCTTCGATGCGACGCGCGCATACGCGCGAAGCCGACGTCGGCGGCGGCATGAACTAGGCGGATGGCTTCGGCCTGCTCGCCGTGTGCAATCGCAACGTATAGGACCAAATCGGTCGAGCGGTCGGCCGAGATCGTGAGGCGATCCTTGCTGGTATCGACCCTCACGCCGCGACCGTGTGCGCGAACCGCGATCGTGTAGTCAGCGTCGTGATAGCCGCGCACGCGCCGCCACAGAAGGCCGCCGCGCGGCTCGGCGCCAGCCGTGACGCGTGCGGCCTCGTCTCGCACGTCGATCTCAAGCAACACATCTATCCCGAACGCCATCGGCCGCGTCGGCCGGCCGCGGCGGCAGTCGATGTCGCCGCGGACGCGGATCGCGAGAACCTGGTGCTCGACGCTGACCAATGACTCGACGGCCTGCCGCCGCACGCGCGTCGCGTGCGATGCGGTAGCGGTAGCGGTGCGCATATCCAGGCCGTGGCGGAAGTCGAGCAGCTCGATCTCTTTTTCGAATCGCGACGTGTCCAGCACGAGCGTCGCCGCGGGAAGCAGGCAGAACTTGCCGCGCCACTTTTTTAGGCGGGCCTCGAACCGGCGATCGATCTCGTCCCAGCGCTGCTCGTCGATGAGCCGGCGCAGCTCGGAGAAGCGCCGAAACGGATAGAACGACCGCCGGCGGCCGGTGCCGTCGTCGCAGCGTTCGTCCCAGATGTCCGATTTCGCGAGACGAAAGAGGATCCGCTTGTGCTGCGGCAGCACCAGCGCGCCCAGGTCGCCGTTGCCCAGCGGTTCGCCGTCGAACCACTCGCCGGCGAAGTTGTCCTTGTCGAATCGCCAGGTGTCGGCGGAGTGCATGCGGGGCTATTGCACCGTCCCGCAGACGATGAGTACAGGCGTGCGCGGCGGGAGTGCCACAGTCAGGCTCGCCCCTTCCAGCCGAACCTCCACAGGGGAGGCGGCCGGCGCGGTGATCACTTGCGGCTGCGATGTCATCTTTAGTCCGCCGACGGATGCGAGGTTGAACCGGACTTGCGTCACCTTCTCGTCATAGTTCAGCAGCGCCAGGCCGTAACTCCCGCGCGGGCTGAGCCAGGCGGCGCGCTCGATCGACTCGATTTCCAGTGGCGGGATCACACGGGCGTATTCACCTTGCCACCCCTTCAATGCGATCCACGTCGGCTCGCTGGTCATCGCCGGCGGGCGCTGCATCTCGCCGTAGCTCAGGTATTCGAGCGTGGCGCGGCGGAAGGCGCACAGGTCGATCACCAGCCGCGTGTGCGGCATGTCCTTCTGGTTGTCATCGGCCCACCAGTCGTTGATGAACGTTCCGGGCACGCCGCCCCAGAAGGTCTCGCGAGTGAGGAGCATCGCGAACTGCGGCAGCGGCATGTCCTGCCAGACGCAGCAACCCCACCAGTTGAGCCATCCGCCGTAGACCGCGCCGAGCATCGGGCAGGAGAACGGGTAGCGCGGCGTCCAGACGAGGTTCGTGTCGACGGTTGCGCCCAGCGCCTCGTTGAAACACTCGCTCATCACGTACGGCGCACCGCCGCGCGATTTCACCGCGGCAATCTGCGCGTTCATGTCGCGCGACCACCACGCGCCGCCTCGGCCCGGCGGGTGCGGATGGCTGCGGTTGTGGCAGGGCGTCGGCTGCTGGTTGGCGGTGACGTCGAGATACACGCCGTTGCAGTCGGTCTGGCGATGCAGCTCCTGCACGATGCCGCACAGCTCGTCGCGCCACCATGCACTGCTCGGGCACATGAGCACGTCCACCGAAGACTGGCGGACCGGATCGATCCGTGAGGGGTCAGGCAGCGCGACGGTTCCGTCCGGCTTGCTCGCGACGGCTTCGGCCTGTGCACGCGTCCCCTTGGCCGTGCGCAGGTCGTACCACACGCCGTTGAGGAACGGCATGACGGTCCAGCCGGAAGCGATCTCGCGCCGCACTTCCTCGGCGAATCCTTCGACCATCGGGAAGTAGTCCGGGTAGTTGGCGTCGAAGATGCAATGGTGCCAGCCGTACCACTGCACGGCCAGCGGCATGCCGAGCCATTGCTCGGCGTTGCGCATCCGCCGAGTGATCGTCGCTGCCCAGCGCGGGTCGTACTTCTCGTCGATGATCGTCCAGTTCGGACGGCAGACGAAGGGGACGTCGCACACCTGCTTGCGCGCCTGTTCGTCCCACGTGTGCTTCGGCCCGCGCTGGCACCAGCTCTGGCGATGCGCCCACTCGCGGTAGCGCGCCACTGCGGTGAACCAATCGCCGGGCATCGGGCCGAGCAGCGTGTCGAAGCTCGACTCGAACGCGATGCCCTCGTCGCCAGAATTTTCGGGATAGACCCACGGCGTGAACGACTGGCCCGCGTCCCACAGGTAGCCTTTCGGGCGCGACTCCGGATCGTGCCAGCCGACGTAGACGACAGTGTCGGAGCCGACGGAGGTCGAGACGTGCTGGATCGGGAAGCTGCCGCTGGGATAGACGTTGCTCTCGGTGTCGCCGAGGTAGCACCAGTTCAGCCGCTCGTCGGCGCGGCGGTGCAGCTCGCCGACGGTCATCATCGAGAAGGTGGAGTGGCACAGGGCGTCGCTTTCGCCGGGGTAGCCGAGCCGGTCGACGATCGGATACTCGACGCGGTCGAGGACGGCGCCGGCGACGCGGTTGCGGACGGCGATGCGCCATGCGGGTAGCGGGTCGCCGCTGTCGAGACGCACGGTCGCGACGACGTCGAAGTCGCCGGCGAGGTCGTCGATCTTCACCGACTGCCACGTGAGCGTTGTCAGGAGCGCGCCATCGGCGGTGAGATCGGTGTTCACGGTCGGGGTGACGGTGGTTTGGACGTTGGAGATGCTCTGGCGCTGGTCACCGCGCGTGCGCCGGAACCAGATCCTCCAGAGCGAGGGCTTTGCGATCACTTCACTGATGGATTCGCGGCCGGTGGTCAGGCAGTAGAGGCTGCGGATTCCTGCGCCGGCACTCGGCGGGGCGAGCCCGACTCCGGTCTGCCCGTTGGAGACGAAGGTGCCGGCGTCGCCGATGCTGGTTTGGAAGTCGCCGACCTGCTTGAAAGTGGGCAGCGGCTTTGACGGATCGCGCAACCGCAGAGAGCGCGCCCAGCCGGTCGGCATCGCCCGCGCTTGCTCGATGTTTTCGTTTCTCTGTGCCGTGACTTCGGACGGGGAGCTGCTGTCAGATTCGACGCGCGTCAGGCTCAGGTGCAGGTCGCTTGACAGCCGGGACTCACCGGTGCCGTCAGCGAGCACGATGACGCGCATCCCGCGGTGCGCGTCGGCGGGCAGGGGGACGATCCCGTCCTGCAACGGGAGCAGCGCCCGCGGGCGCCAATCGCGGTCGGCCAGCAGCGCCGTCGTCGCGGCCGCCGCGGTGGGTCCCTGGATCTTCAACGCGCGCGGCGGCAGGGGCGGTACGTCGGCGGACCAGAATTCCCGATATGCCGACTCGCCCCAACGAAGCGCCGCGCCCTTGGCCACCTCCGTTGGACGATCCCAGATGCTCGGGTAGCGCTGCGCTCCCGCCTTCTGCGCGGTCGTCGCTTGGAGTCGGCTGACCGTTAGGTGCGTGTGGAAGTACGCGCCGGCGCTCAGTCGCATCTCGCCGCGCGGCACCTGGTCGGCGGGGAACGATCTCTTCACCGGCTCGCGGTCGGCGATGCGGATCGCGACGTCGGCGCCGTCCTCGTGCCAGTCGAGCTGCACGTCGGCCGGCGTGTCCGGCGGCAACGGACCGAGCCGCTCGCGCGTCACTTTGTCGCCGGCGTGCAGCTCGAAGAACAGGTCGTCGGAGTCCGGCAGGTCGTTGCGCAGCAGGATCGAGTTCTTCTGCTCCTTGTCGACCAGCCCGATGATCCAGCAGCGGCCCTGGTCGCAGGTGATGCGGATCGCGAACTTGCCCGAGCGATAGGCGTCCTTCGACGTGACCGTGAGGTTGCCCTCGGTGGCGTCGAGGATCAACTCGCCGGTCTTGATCTTCACGATCGCGGGGGCTTCGGTCTTGACGTCCCAGTGATCGGCCAGCGGCTCGACGAACGCGGCTGGCTGCGTCGTCGGCGTCGCGCCCAGGAGCAGCAGGGTCAGAAAACTGATGCCGATGATCGTGCGGCGATTCACGGAAGGTCCGCGGCCGGCAGGTTGTTGATGAAGCCGAACGCGGTGGCGTTGGCCGAGCCCCAGGATCGCCAGGCAGTGCCGGGGTACGAGTTCCACGCGACGTGGCCGTCCGACCAGCCGACGTTGCCGCCCTTGAGGTTGTGGTTCTGCGGCCAGGCGATGTGCGTGCCGGTGGCATCGATCGCGAGCATGTCGAAAAACGTCGGCTGCGCCTTACCCTTCGGCTTCATCTGCGACTTGACGTAGAGCTGCGGCACGAGCGCGGGATCCGTCGTCCACTCGAGCCCGCCGTACATGCCCACGTACATGCCGTAGCCGGACTGCGGGGCCTTATCGGGGTCGGCGGCGTTGAAGCCGTTGGTCCAGTTGGAGGGGTCGTAGTAGTTCGCGTTGGCCGAGGGGCACAGGAAGACCAGCGGGTTGACCGTGCGGCCGAGGTCGAAGTGCTGGCCCTGCGGACTGCCGAGGGTTTTGCCGCCGACGTATTTGGCCAGCAGCACGTGTCCGCATCCGACGGGGCGCGCAGGGTACGGTCCGGCGGCGCCGGGTCCGTAGAACCAGGTGGCGGCCCACGGGTACGGCCAGGAAAACGCAACGGGGTAGAGCTGTTTGTTGTCCTGCGCGTACATGATCGTGGCGGTGCACATCTGGCGGATGTTGCTGGAGCACTGCACCCGCCGCGCCTGCTCGCGGGCCTTGTTCAACGCCGGCAGGAGCATCGCAACGAGAAGCGCGACGATACCGATGACGACCAGCAGTTCGACAAGGGTAAAACCCTTGCTCGCTGCGACGAGTGTGAACCCTTTGGGATTGGCGTGTTTCATCCGACCGGCCTCCGCCAAGGCGTGTCAGACGCGCCGGGCGCGGCGCCGCAGCATCATCGCGCCTAGCGCCGCCGGGAGCCAGACAAATCCGGGCTCGGGGGCCAGCTCGAGGATGAGGATCGGTTTCTGGCCGGCACTAAGCGGCACCTGGTTGTAGAGATCGGTGGTCCCTTCGGAGGAGTACCAGCTACCGCCGTTGTTCGGCTGTTCCGTGCCGCCGACGCCGGCGGTCGTTTGCTTGAAGAGCCAGCCGTTGTTGGTCGCGGTGCCTAAGTAAAACGCTGAGGCGTCGGCGAGCACGTTGAAGGTAAGGCTCGCGGGCACGTACGGACTGCCGTAAGGAAAGTTGAAAGTCTGCGTGTCGGTGGGAGTGGTCGCGAAGCTCTGGCCGTTGCCGGACGGGCCGTACGGAGGGCCGCCGCCGGTGATCCAGTACGTGCTCGACGCGTTGGAGCGATACGTGAACGACGCGTCGTTGGCCTGCCACGGCAGGAGCCCGCGGAAGACCGAGTACTGCGCGCTCGTGGAGTTCGTGAAGGAGTTGGTGAACGTGAGCGTCGCGCTGGTCATCGTCCGCCCCGACGGCAGGCCGCTCATGTCGAACTTCACCAGGCCGCGCTGGTAGCCGTAGAAACCGAAGTTCCCTACGCCGATCTGGCCCTCGGTGTTGTGCGTGGTGTACTGATAACTGTAATCGCCGCCGACGTTGTCAATCACGTACGTGTCCTGGACCTTCGTGTAGTCCAGCACGTAGGTCGTGTAGGCGACCGCCGGTGTGGCGGCGGCGGCCAACACGATCGCGGCAGCCGTGCACGAGGCGCTCCGCAGATAGGTTCTCATTGCATGCTCTCCCGTTGAGGTGAATTGGCAGTGGCAGTGGATTGGCGGACGATCAATTCGGTCTTGAGCGTCACCTGATGTGAGCTGGGACGCTTCTCGTCGATCTGTTCGAGCAGCAGGCCCACCGCGGCCTTGGCGAGCTCGGCGCGCGGTTGGCGAACCGTAGTCAGCGCGGGCCAGGCGAGCTTCGCAACCGGCAGGTCGTCGAAGCCGACGACCGACACGTCGCGCGGGATCTCCAATCCCAGCTCGCGCAGCACGTGCATCCCGCCCATCGCCAACTCGTCGTTGGCGTAGCAGATCGCGGTCGGTCGTACCGCGCCGCCGGTCGAACTCATGATTCGGCGGGTGAACGCGTTGTTCTCCTCCGGCGTGCTGGGCACGTCATGCAGCACCCACTCCATGCGCAGCGGGATGCCGGCCTCCTGCATCGTGCGCGTGATTGCCGGCCAGCGGCCGACGTTCGTGCGGATCGCGTACGACCCCATCGCGAACGCGATGTCGCGGTGGCCGAGGTCCAGCAGATGCTTGATCGCAGCGCACATGCCGCCTTCGATGTCCACCGAGACAAGTGGCAGCCTGCGCGCGTCGAGCATCATGCCCAGCAGCACCAGCGGCACGCCGCGCTTCTGGAGGTCTTCGTAGTAAGTTGGATCCGCGTCGGGTTCGGTATTGATGATCAGTCCTTCGACGCGGCGCGCGAGCAGGTCCTCGACGATCTCGCGCTCCAGCGCGATGTCGCTTTCCTCGCCGCCGGCCAGGAACATCTTGTAGCCCAGCGCGTGAAGCTCGCTGGAGATGACCTGGACCTTTTCCATGGTCATCGTGATGGCGAGGTTGTGCCCGAACACACCGATGCTGAACGTGCGCCCGCGGCGCATAGAGCGGGCCAGCGCGTTGGCGCGGTAGCCGAGGCGCTGAGCGGTGGAGTGAATGCGCTCGCGCGTCGTCTGGCTGTAGCGCTGGTCGCCGCGGTGGAGGACCTGGGAGACGGTGGAGATGTCCAGGTCGAGCTCGCGGGCGATGTGCTTGAGCGTGACCATGCGGTCACTCAGTTTATTCCCAACGATGGGAATTGCAAGAAAAAAGAGATAAAGCGAGCGTCGCATCGGGGTTACAAAGCTGCGAGTTCACCCGTCGAAGAGCACCCCAGCGTACCGCCGGAAGGGCGGCAGCGGCAACGAGATAGCACCGTCTTGCTCGCGGGTCATCTGGATCGGATCGGGGTTGGTCGATTCGAGCCGGATGAGTTTGGCCGAGCTGATTCGGATGTCCTTCGGCAATCGCAAGCGGACCGTCAGGCCTTCGGTCCGTTCGTGCGGACGGTAGTTGAGGACGTGCGCACTGACGCTGCCAGTGGCGCGCGATCGCAGAAGCGTCGGGATCGCGTACGGATGCCGCTCGCCGCCGAGGACCTCTACCAGCGTCGGCGCGTGCAGCGCGGCGCGCACCGCCGTCACGAACTGATCGTTGTTCAGCGGCAGCGTGTGGTAGCTGCTGTCCATCACCGGGATCTGCGCCTGGTCCACCTGCCACACCAGCGGCCGCGGGTGACGCAAGCGCGGGAAGGCGAAAACGCGCTCGGCGTACTTTTCCTCAAGGCCGAGCCACGCGGTGACGACCGCGACCGCGTAGCCGTTGCCGTTGGTCTTGCCATAGGACGTGTCGCGCTCACCCTGCGGCGGGTCGACGGTGGCCGGCGTGCGCCGCCGGCCCCACTCGTTGCACGCCAGCGCTTCGCCGACTGCCAGCACGCGTCCGCCGCCGCGCACGTAGTCGGCGAAGCGCTTCACGACATCGCCGGGGACTGAGATGGTGTCCGGCAGCACGAGCAGCCGGTACTTGGCGAGCTGCTCAGCCGGCGTCGTCTCGATCACGTTGTCCCACTGGAAGCCCGCTTGGTGCAGCGACTGCTGCGCCAGCAACCGTGCCTGCGTGGCCTCCAGCCAGTTGATGGTCGACGAGTGCCGGCTGCGCAGGACCGCGATCTCGGAGAGGCACTCGTTGTCGGTGAAGACCGATTCGTGTTTGCGGATGAACCGGATCGTCGGCGGGCGCTGGTCGCCGTCGAACGTGGCGATGTCGTCGAACTCGAAGATCGGACCGAGGCTCCCCTGGTTGTGGACCGCCATCTCCATCAGGGAGAGCACCTGGTGGTCCTGGCCGGCGATACTCGGATCGCCCCACGGCCGATGGAAGTGCCCGCGGCGACCCATCGCGCGCAGGTGCTTGCACGTGTGCACGTGGCTGACGAGCCGTCCATCTGCCTCCACGCGCGGCGAGTTGGCGTCTTCGGACATGATGTGGTCGGCGACGTCGGCCATGAACTCCGGCTCGATGCCCCACACGAGCTGGTGGAACTCGCCGTAGTCGTATGCGAAGTTGAAGCAAAGCCGCGTCGCCGGGTTCGCGGCCTTGGCGGCGGCGGAGATGATCTGGGCGCTGCGCGCCACCAGTCGGCAGCGGAACTCACACCAGTCCTGCATCCCGGGATCCATCAAACCCGGCATCGCGTCGATCGGCCGCCGCGGCGTGCCGCAGGGGAGCACGATGTTGTCGACGTTGGGATGACCGTACCGGCGCACGAATCGCGATAGGCCATCCGCGCTGTCGGTCGCGTATTTCTCCTTCAGGAAATCCCGAAACGCCTTCTCGAACCGCGGCGTGTAACACGGCATTTGTGCATTGTTGTCGGCGTAGAAGTAGGTGACGCCGTATTCCTTCACCAGGATCTGCGCCGCCTGCGCGACGTACTCGCTGAACGCGCGATTGGTCAGGCACGGCCGATGCCGCCAGTAACAGCGGTAGAACTCGCTGTACGAGTGCGGCTGGCCGAGGTGGTCCATCGCCGTCCACTCACGAGCCTGCGGGTTCTCGGCGTAGAAAGTCTCGGCGAAGTACGAGCCGCATTGGAGGTAGGTGCCCAACTCGATGCCGGCGCGCTCGAGCAGCTTGCCGAACGGCTTGAGGTATCGATCCCACTCGGTGGCGCGCTCATGTTTGATGCCAAGTCCCTTGTAGCCCGGCCACACCACGGTCGTGACGCCTTGCGTCTTGAGGATCTCGATCTGCTCCTGCGAGTGGAACCGCTCGTGGCGTTTCTCGTCGTCCGCGAACCACGCCCCGCCGCGGCGCATGTGCGCCACCGGCTCCCAGTAGCCCGCGATCGCCATTACTTTGTTGTCTTTGATGCTCATAAACGTCTCTGTCCTCATGGAGCGTGTCATCCTGAGCCGTACTCGGCGAAGGATCTGGATTCACCGTCGAGGCCAGATCCTTCGCCGAGTACGACTCAGGATGACATACGGCCGGGCTCTTCAGTGAAGGTGCATCGTTCGTATGTCACCTGACTCGGAGGCCCGTTGCTGATGTCCATCGTGCCCGCGGTCGGGCTGAAGATGAAACCGAGCCGGCTGTAGCCGGACTTGCTCCAACGGCAGAGGCAACCGTCGCCGCTGTCGGTGCGCATGAGCGTTTCGAGCCATTTTCGCGTCGGCCGTGAGCCGTTGAGCTGTTTCCATTCGCGCAGGACGCGCGCGACGCGGGCGCGGCCGTCGGGGTTCGGCGCTCCGAGCAGCCAGCGTTCGAACTCGTCGTCCAGCGTGCAATTGCTCGTGAAGTTCAGGTCCGGCTCGCACTGACGGACGACGGTGCGGTCGTTAGTCTTGTCGACCACCGCCATGTTTCCGCTCGCGTCGAGCAGGTTCAGCTGGTAGCCCGCGCTGCTGGGGATCGTTGGTGGCAGGCCGCGCAGGTACTCGATCGCCTCGGCGACGCTAGCGCAGTTCCGTAGCACGAATGTCGGCAGGAAATGGAAGTGGGTGCCGTTCCAATCCCACGGTTTCTCATGCTGCATCGATGCCGGCAGATTGGACGATGCGACGGCCAGCCCCGCGTCGTTGATGCCGCACTCGTGGCGGCACATTGTGACCTTCATGTGCCGCAACACCGCGCGCGCACCGCGTACAGTCGGCCGCCACTCTTCGACGTAATGGAAATCCTCCGGCCCGATGTCGAGGTTCTGTCCCAGCAGCGGGCCCTGATCGCTCTGGCGCACCGCGACGCTGCTGCACCAGTTCCCCATCGCGTCGCCAATGAGGGCGTAGAAATTCGCGTGCAGGATGTTGCGCACTGGCACGTCGCTGGCTTCAGACATGCCGTGAATCTCCTCCAGCATCCACGGCGCGTTGTGGACAAGGTTCTTCTCCAACCGCGTCGCCAGTGCGTCGAGCTTGCTCTCAGGGAACTCCATCACGCGCAAGATGAAGTGCCGCAGCCAGTCCTGGAACTGGCGCATGTCCTCCCCGAGCGCGTGCCCTCGCTGGCGGCCGATCTCGGTGTGCGTGCCGGCGAGCTTGAGGAGCAACATCGGCCGCCCGCGCGGCGTGATGCGCCGCGGCACGAAGTGCGGGATCGTCTCGAGTTGCGACCAATTCGGCATCAGGATCCTCTGGAGGGTCGGGCTCCGTCCCGACCATTTTCACCGAGCGACAAAACGGTCGGGACGGAGCCCGACCCTCCAAATTACGCGCACATCACGTCTCCATGGCCAGTGGACACATGTCCGCGAACTCCGCAAAACGACGGATGCGCCGCAGGCAGTTGCGCACCGACCGACGCACTGCTTCGTGCGCCAGCGGCAGGCCGTGCCCCGGCAATAGAAGCTGTGGCGGGCGCAGCGCCAGCCGCCGCAGCGATTTCTCGTACGCTCGCACGTTCGAAAGCCAATATCCGTCGAGCCAGCCCAGCAACCCGCGGCGGCCGTTCTGGTCGCCGATCACGACGTCGCCACCGAACATGACGTCCATGCCGTCGACTTGCCCGCGGAACGAAAGGCTGTCGGGGGCGTGGCCGGGGAGTTCCATGACCCGAAGTTTGAACGGCGGACATTCTACGACGTCGCCTTCCCGCAGGATCGCCAGACGGCGGGGGATCCGCACCTCGGCGTTCCACCTCGGCGCGAAACGGTGGGCGATCAGCCGCTCGTCGCCGCTGCGCAGGAACTTCGCCGCCAGGTGCGAGATACGGCAGCGCGTGCGCGGGTGGCGGGCGATCCAGTGCCCGGCGCCGACGAAATGATCGAGATGCGAGTGCGTGCACCAGATCTCGCCGACGCGGTCCGGGTCGCTGCCGGCGCGGCGGATGTTCCGCTCCAGCTTTTGCACCGACGCGTTGCCGCCACTGTCGATCAGAACATCGAACGTCTCGCCCTTGAACAGGAAGATGTTGCAATCGGTTGGATGTGTGAGCATCGGGTGCTCGCCCCACGTCGAGCGACCGACCCACCAGACCGACTGCGTGATCGCGCTCGGCCCGTCGTGGGCTGCGGTGTCCACCGCCTTACTCCCTCTCCCGGTATTCCGGGAGAGGGCTGGGGTGGGGGTTCGAAGCGACCCGGCGTCCTCGTGAGATGATGCGGCGGCTTGCAAACCCTCACCCCTGCCCTCTCCCGGAGTACCGGGAGAGGGGGATGAGCGCGCGCGTGCGGATCCGGTCAAGCGACGACTCATTGATGCAACTCAACAAACATCGGCGCCCGCGAAGGAACCTCCACCTTTAGCGGCGCGCCGCCCGGCACATCGAACTCGATCGTGTGCGGCTTCGTGTCGTAATTCATCAGGAACAGCGCGACGGTCCCATCACTGGCGCGCCACGCGGCAGTCTCGACCGCGTCGATGCGGATCGGCGGCGGCTTGTCGCGGCTCCAGCGGTTCCACGCGGGCGCGTCGATCTGCGGGATCGGGCCCGTTGACCTCGGCGGGCGGGTCATCTGGCCGTAGGTCAGATACTTCTTCGCGCGGCGCTGGAGGTCGACGAGCTGCGCGACCTGCTGGTGCACCCAGTCCTGGCCCTTGGCCATGTCCCACGTGACGTAGAAGCTGAGGTGTCCGCCCCAGAATACGTCGCGGGTGATCTTCGCGAGGAACGAGACGTCGTCGTCGTCGGTGTCGTCGTGGATCTTCTTGAACGCCCGCGAGCCGTACCACTGGAGGTATCCGCCGTAGACCGAGCCGAGCAGCGGGCAGCAATCGGTCCGCCAATCGTTCCACTGGTAAAAAAGATCGACGGATTGTCCGAGCGTCTCGTTAAAGCTCTCGCTGGTGATGTAGGTGAGCTTGCCAGGGCCCTTCATCCCGTCCGCGACGGCGCGCTGCGCGCGGCTGAACCAGTGCCCGGCGCCGAGCGGATGCCCGTGCGACGGATCGAAGCAAAGCAGATTCCCCGCGTTGGCGAACACGTCGAGGTAAGCTCCGTTGAAGCCGAGCTTCGCCATCTGCTCGGCGATGCCCGCCATGCGCTTCTGCCAATACTCCGTGCTCGGACACATCAGCGCACACCCCTTGGAAAACTTCAGCGGATCGACTTCGCCCTTGCTCACGTGGTTGAACTCATCCTCCATTACCGCGGTGTACTTGAACGCGGATTCCTTGAACTCGGGTAGCGACCGGTCGAACCACATGCCATTGATGAAGCCGTGCACGAAGAGGCCGGGCTTGCGCGGGAAATCGCGCAAATACTCAGCGAACCCCGGCCGCGGCGGGAAGTAATCAGGATAGTTGCCGTCGAAGCGGCAGTGGTGCCAGTTGTACCACTGCACGCCCAGTGGCAGTCCCAGCGTCTCGACCGACCGGTTTGTCCGCCAGATCATCTCCTCGCGCATCACGTCGGATGCGAGCGCCTCACGGTCGAATGAGTTGTCGCCGGGGCGCCACATGCTGGGCAGCGTCGATGCTTTGGCAGTCTGGTCCGCATCCTTGTCCTGGTACCCCGCCGGCGGCCAGCTCGGGTCGCCCCAGTAGGGGACCTCGAAGAACTCGCGCGGCAGGTCGGTGCGTTTCTCCAGCGGGCCCTTGGCGCACCAGAACTGCTGGATCGCGAACGCGCGGTAGACCTGCGTCGCGTCGAACCAGTCGCCGCGCATCGGGCCGACGACGCAGTCCCATTCCTGCGTGTAATCCGCGCCCGGCTTGCTCATGTCCGCGGGCCACGCGTGAATCGAGAGGGCATCTTCCATCGTCCACTCGTAGCCTTTGAGATTCGCCTGGCCGTCGTGCCAGCCGATGTAGACGACGGTGTCGTCGCCGATCGAGCACGAGAGGTGCTGGATCGGCACGCCGCCGGACGGGTACTCCGCGACCGACTTGCCCATGTAGAGCTGGGAGAGCAGGCCGGTCGCGCGGCGGTGCAGCTCGCCCTGGTTCATCATGCTGAACGTCGTCGGCACGAGGCAATCGCTCTCGCCGGGATAGCCGAGGTAATTGAGCCGCGGGAAGGTGACTTTCCAGAGGCCGGCTTTCTGAAGACGATTTTTCACCGCGATGCGCATGCGCGCCAGCGGCGAGCCGCGGTCGAGGCTCACGGTGACCGTGACGCCGATCGCGCCGCCGTCTTCAGGAACCTTGATCTCGTCCCAGACGAATTGCGCCTGATCGCCGATGGCCGCGTCCTTCGGCACGACGTACTTGCCCGCGGGCGCGGTGAGATGATCGATGACGATCCGCTTGTCATCCGGCATGCGGATCTCGACGGCCCAGAACCGCGTCCGCTCGTCGACGCGCGACAGCGCCTCGCGGCCGTTGCTCTTCAGCACCATGCTCGCGAGGCCGAACCCCTGTTCGGCGGATCTGAAGCCGAGCTCGACGGCGCTGTTGCCAAAGCGGATGGGCAATTCGCCTCGCGGCGCGGGCTTGCTCGTTACCTCACTCGCGGGCGCCCAGACCGAGGGGATGGTCGTCGGGGCGTCGGCACGGGCTTGTGAGCCGATCAGCATGAGCGTGAGTACCCAGTATGCGCGGGTCGAGGTCATAACCGATAGAACGCGATCGCGTTGTCGTGAAAGAGCTTCTTCAGGTCACTCGCCGACGTGCCGGCGACCCCGCGCTCGAGCGTCGCGACCCATCGCGGCAGGTCAGTCGCGAGGGTCGATACCGACCAGTCGCTGCCGTACATCACGCGGTCGAAGCCGAAGCACTGCACGACGTGGTCGAGGTACGGCTGGAGGTCCGCCGGCGTCCAGCGCGCGTGATCGGCCTCGGTCACGACCCCGGAGATCTTGCACCACACGTTCGGCAGCCGCGACAGCTCGCGGATGCGCGTCTTCCACGGCTCGGTGATCTTCTCTTTGATGAACGGCTTCCCGATGTGATCGAGCACGAACTTCACACCAGGGCAGCGGCGAACCAGCTCGACCGCGTTCTTCAGTACCTCGTCTCCCTTGAGGCAGATGTCGAACGTGAATCCGAATTCCGCGAGCATCTGTACGCCGCGGATGAAATCCGGATGCAGGCAGCGTGCCGGGTCGGGCCAGTCAAGGATCCTGCGCACGCCTTTCACGAGCTTGTTTTTCGCCAGATCCTGAAGTTCGGCGCGCGCGGCCTCGCCTTTCTCCAGCGGCGCCCACGGCACCATTCCCGCGAGGCGCGATTCCTCCTTGGCCAATTCCGTGACGAATTTGACCTCGTCGCGGTACTGGCTCGGATCGCATTCACACTGGAGGAACACGATCTTCTCGACCCGCAGTGGCCCGCACGCCTCGCGGAAATCTTTCGGCAGATATGGCCGATTGAGTTGGGGCACCGATGCGTGCCACGGGTAGCGCAGCCGCTTGGGATCCCATAGATGCACGTGCGTGTCGACGATCGCCTGTTGTGCCATCTTCGGTCACCTCGCGATGCCTTCGAGCACGCGGTCCGGGTCGTCCATCGCGATCCACCGGCGGGTTTTCAGCTCGGCCGCGGTCTTCGGCCGGATCCGCACCTTCACCACCGGCGCGATTGGATCGGGCGATTTGGCCGGCAGGCCGGTGATGACATCCCGCGTCGGCTCGTGCGTGACGGACAGCGTCTTGCGCCGCTTTCCGTACATCAACTCCGCCGAGAGAAGCCACGAGTCGTGCGTGTTCGCGAGGCTGAACGATGTACCCGGATAGCGCAGCAGGTGGAAGTACAGGTCGTCGCCCTTGCGCGTCGTGTGCCACGGCGAAAGCCCCGCTAGGAACGGGTTGCGGAACTCGGCGCGGCAGCCGTAGATCGCCTCGCCGTAGTCGCGCATCCATCGGCCGACGTCGCGCATAAGCCGGCGCTGCCAAGGAATGATCGTTCCGTCGGCGCGCGGGCCGATGTTCAGCAGCAGGTTCCCGCCGTGCGCGGCGCACAGCGTGAGCCAGTGGATCACGCGCGTCGGGCTCTTGCGGTCGTTGTCGCAGGTGTTGGCGCCCCAGAGGTAGCCGACGGAATCGCACATCTCCCACGGCCGATCCTCGGGGAGCATCATCGTCTCGGGCGTGCCGAAATCTTCCGGCAGGTACGTGCGGTTGTTGATGAGAATGTCCGGCTGGAGCTGGCGGACCTCGGCGTTGAGCTCCTTTGCGCGCCAGAATTCGGGCATCTCAAGATCGTTCGCCCAGAACCCCCATTGCTCGGCGAGGTATCCCTCGCGCGGGCGCCAACCGCCGTCGTACCAGAGGATGTCAATCTTGCCGTAGCGAGTCATCAACTCGCGGACCTGCGCGTGGGCATAGTCGACGAGCTTGTTCCAGCCTCTCGGATCCTTCCGCGGACCGTTCCAGTAGGCCTGGTAGCGCCAGTCGAGCAGCGAGTAGTAGAAGCCGATGCGCATCCCCGCGCGCCGCGCCGCGCGGACGTACTCGGCGATCAGGTCGCGCCGCGGCGCCAGGTGCGCGGATGAGAAACGCGTGGTGTCGGTGTCCCAGAGGCAATAGCCTTCGTGGTGCCGCGCGGTCACGACCATGTACTTGCATCCCGCCTCGACGGCGAGCCCGACCAGCTCATCCGCATCGAACCTCTTCGCCGTGAATAGCCGGTTCTGATCTTCGATATACCGGCGCAGCGGGATCCCCATGTTCGCCATGTTGATGCAGCACAGCCCGCCGGCGCTGTACAAGCCCCAGTGGACAAACATGCCGAACTTGGCGTCGAGCCACCAGCGGATGCGCTGAGCCGCGCGCGGATCGACCCGGTGCGGCGTGCGGCCGTTGCCATCGCCGTCAAGGGCGGGAAATCCGAGCGCGGCGTTCACAGACGACTGCTTCTTCAGTCTTGCCATGTGTCGCTGAAGTTGATAATCAGAACGCTCTTATAGTAGGTAAGAACGTTCTGATTGCAAGCGAAAAGCCGGCACTGTTAGTGATGTCGGCGTGCTGTGGCTCCAGACGGCGTTTCCCTTTATGGTGATTGCATGACTGTCGGAAAACGCGTCCGTCTGAACCGTCTGTTCTCGCACCCCTCCGGCCGCCTCGCCGCAGTGGCGGTGGACCATTACATCGGGTACGGCTTTGAGAAGCTGCCGACGGGGCTGCGTCGGATCGGCACGACGCTCGAGCGGCTGGTGGCAGGCAAGCCGGATTCCATCACGATGCACATGGGGATCGTCGCGAACGCCTGGCCGGCGTACGCGGGCAAGATCCCGTTCATCCTCCAAAGCACGATCGCGCGGTTCTCCGACGATACCCACGAGCAGGTCGCACAGGTCGAGGATGCCGTGCGCCTTGGCGCCGACGCTTTCGCCTGCTGCACGTTGGTCCGCGGCGAGGGCGAGGCGGCGCATCTGGGCATGCTGGCTCGCTGCGTGCGTGAAGCGGCGCGGTTCGACATGCCGGTCGTCGTGCACTCATATCCGCGCGTGCAGGCCGCTGACGGGAAGGTCTCCTGCTCCTACGAACCCGACCACATCGCCTGGGCGGTGCGCACGGCGCTGGAGTGCGGCGCCGACGTCATCAAGGTCCCGTTCTGCAACGACACCGCTGCGTACGCGCAGATTGTGAGCGACACGCCGGTCCCGATCGTCGCCGCCGGCGGGCCAACCACCGGCACCTTTGAGGCGGCGCTGGCGATGCTGCGGGAGGTGGTCAAAAGCGGCGCCCGTGGCGCGGTCATCGGCCGCAACGTCTGGAGCGCCCCCGACCCCGCGGCTGCCGTCGTCGCGATCAAGCATGTCATCCACGACGCCAAATCGCCGGCCGAGGCCCTGTCCCTCGCCGGCCTGACCCGCGACGGGACTCCGCTCAAGAGCACCTAGTCTCCTGTCGCGAGCGAGCGACCGCGCGCGCCTCTGCATTCGCGGCGGTATATTCCAACAGCAGGAAAGGGCTTCAACCATGTCCATGCGCCACCTCCGCGCGGCGTGCGTCTCCGGTCTGGTTCTGCTCACCATCTCCGCCGCGACCGCGTCGCAGGTGCAGTTGCAGCTGGTCAAGCAGGCGGCGCCGGACCAACTCGTCTCCACCGATGCCGGCGAAGCCGCGCAGATGTCCGGCGGGTTCGTCGACCGATGCGAGGTGCTCGTCGACGGCAAGAATCCATTCCCGCCGCATCCGCAGGACGGCCAGCGGCTGAAGGCGGCGGAGGTTCAGCTCGAGCTGGCGGCGGGGAAGCACGCGATCTCGCCCGGCGGGCATGAGTTCACCGTCGGCGCTGATGGCACGGTCGCCACGAACGATCCGGTGCTCTCGGCCGCGGGCACTCGGGTCAAGCTGCTGATGGTCCCGCTGATGCTCGAGACGCGCGACGCAGAGAGTGGCGCGCGGCGCGTTCCGGCCCTTCTCCAACCGATCATCGACGGCGACGGCCGCGTGTTCGACCGGCCGTGGCACTTCTCCCCGCGCTACCCGACCTGCGCGCTGGTTTACGTGCCGCCGGGGATCAAGCTCGTCCTCTCGCCGCAGGGGGCGCAGTTCACCGTCGACGCGACCAAGGTCGAGGTGACGGCCGACCCGACGAAGACAGTGCAAGCGGACGGGCGAACCGTCGTGGTCACGATGTTCCCGCTGCGCTTCACCTTCCAGCGCAATGGCCACCAGGTCGGCCGCGGGAGTTCGCTGACGCTGGCGGGCAACTCGATGTTCATGGAGCACCCGTCGGTCTACCAGTGGTGGGCTCCGACGTGCGATTACAAGTGGCTGCTGCCCGCGTCGACGGCGCCGTACGAGCTGCGAGTGCAGCACACCGTGCACGAGCTGGGCCGCATTGCTCCCGGTGCGCTGCTCTGTCCGCCGCTGGCGCTGAGCAATCGCGAGTCGCCGCACTCGAGTCTCCTCGTCTCGCGCCTCGACGAGCGCAGCGATGGCACTTACACATTTCTCGCTGGCATCGCGAAGCTCAAGTACAGCGTCGGCGAAGCGATCGGCATCCGCTACGCGTTTCATCAGGACGGAATCTCGCCGGCGATGAGCGGCGCGCATCTGGAAGCGCTGCTGCGCCCGGAACAGTTCACGCCCTCGCCGCGCGATACGCCGCCCTGGCAGACGCTCGCGATCTCCGGCGATGCGGCGCAATCGACCGCGAAGCTGCCCGATGACCTGGCCACCAACCGCTACCGACTTCGCCTCGCGATAGTCGAGGCCGGCGGCGATGCCACGGCCAGCCCCGTCTATCGCGATTTCGTCATCGGCGTGGTCAATCCGAAGCAGCAAGCAGTCGCAGGCCTTTACCTGCCAGCGCGCCGGTGGAATTATCTGTCCGGCGAAGAGATCGAGGCGCAAGGGACGCTCCAGCTCAAATCACCGGCGAAGGGCACTTTGCGACTGCGCCTGCGCGGTGAGCGCCTCGACCGCACGCTCGACGCGATCAACACGACGGAGCTCGCGGCGGGGCGACGAGGCCGGGGTTGGGTGTTGAGCTCAGCATTCACGCGCGCGCTCAAGCCCGGCGAGTACACGCTCAGCGCCGTCTTCGCCGACGAATCGGGAAAGCCACTCGCCGAATCTTTGCCACAGACGGTGACGCTCGTGTCGACGGTGCGGCCAAGCCTCTGCCCCGGCGTCATCGACTGCTACAGCCACGGCTGGGGCGACGCATTGCTCGGCGGCACGAGCGCAGGCGCACGCCAGATCCTCGGCGTCGGCGCCGACGTGATCCGCTTCGACGGCTGGGACGTGACGCTGCCGACGGCTCCGATCGAGCCGATGGCGTGGGGGCCGGCCAGTGCCTGCGCGCTCCCCGATGACTCAGATCTGCCGCCGGCCGACGTGCTGGACGCGCCGCCGCCGAGCTGGCGCGGGTTCGACGAAGCGCTGCCCTACCGCGCGGCGATCCTGCCCAGCATCTTCCCTTCCGATGGCCCGCGCATCGAGACGCAGATCACCGACCTGCTCGCCGAGCAGCGGCGGTACGTGCGACTCGCGGTGCAGTACTTCCGGCGCTACCCGACGTACGCGGGCATCTCGTACTCGCACTGGAGCGCCCCGAGCTACATCGGCGGCGGCGCCGGCTGCACGAACCCGCCGCCCGATGATGCGGTCAAATCAAACCGCGACGCAATCTGGACGAGCTTCTGCAAGGCAAACGGCCTCACGGGCGATCCGCCAACGGTGTGGCATCCTTATCTCACCCCCAACGGCGGCGCTGCCGTGCCCGCCAATCGTGAGCTCTGGGAAAAATGGGTGCGCTGGATCAACGCCTTGATCCCCAACGTCCACCGCGACTGGGCCGGCGCCGCCGCGCAGGTTTGCCCGGGGTTGATCAACACCGACTCGCGCGGCGCGCCCGGATACTGGAACGGCCCGCGCGAAGCGTACGACGCCTATGCCTACGGAAATGGCTACGACTCCACCGCCGGGCTCAACCTGATCGAGGGCGTCACCAACGACGACTGGGGAATCGAGCCGTATTCGCTGGAGTTGATGGCCGACATTTATTCCTTTGGTTGGCGTCAGGGAAAGCCGGTGTGGGTCGGCGGGTGGGCGCAGAACGGCGTCACGCAATCGGAATATCAGCGCGAGGCGATCCAGACGCTGGCGCGCGGCGCGCTGCCGGCGCTGTACGGCGCGTCGCTGGCGCCGATGTTCTCGTCGCGCTCGAGCGACGACTGGATGCATCAGGACTGGGGCCGCCGCCAGGCGACGCAGCGCGTCTTTCAGACTACCGCGGCGTACGGGCAGTGGGCGTGGCGGTTCGCGACGGACAAGCCGCTGGCGATCCTTGTGTCGTTCTCGCAGAGCGGCTTGGTTGAGTCGCGCACCGGCTATGCGCAGACCTCGCACCACGGCGCGGCGATCTACGAGGCGTACGTCGCGTGCCTGCTCGCGGGATATTCGCCGACGTTCGTGTACGAGGAGGAGATCGCCTCTGATCCCAAGCTGCTGAGCAAGTTCAAGGCGCTGATGCTCGTCGACATTACGCAGCCGCTGCCGGAGCCGATCACCGGTGCGCTGCGGGCGTTCGCCGCTGGTGGGGGGATCGTGATTGCCGACGCAGCCGGAGCCGACAGCTTGCCCGCGTCAGTGCGCCTGCCGCTGACGTTCGACGCGTACCTGAAATATACCTCCACCGAATTCGGCAAGGAGAACAACAGCACCGAATACACCAGCGGCTACTGGTGGCACATGCGGCGAGTCGCGCAGGAGAAACGCAACGCGATCCGCGCCGCGCTCGACAAGCTCGTGAGACCTGCGGCCCAGGCTGAGAAGCTCGGCGTTCTGCTGACGACGGCCCGCGCGGGAGACGGGTTGCTCGTCTACATCGCGAACGACACGCCGCTGCCGGTCAAGTACTCGACCGAGCTGCCGCGTCCGTATGCGTACGTGCACCAGTGCTGGACATCGTCCGACGCGGCGGCGCGCATCACGCTGCACGCGGACCGCGGTGTACTCTACGACGCGCTGCGCCTGCGCGAGGTGCCGCTGGAGAAGACCGCCGACGGCCTGCGCTTCGACGCGGCCTTCCGCGACCTGAGTGCGACGATGTACGTGCTGCTGCCGCGCAAGATCGGCGGCGTCGCGCTCGAGGGCGCGTCGCGACCGGGTGCGTTGACGCTGCGCGCCCGTGCCTTGGACGACGACGGCAAAGCGATCGCCGCTCCAGTGCCGCTGGAGATCATCGTTTCGGATCCGCAAAAATCTGAGCGTTACCACCTCTACCGCGCCGCCGACTCCGAGGGGTGGACGGACGAGCTACCGGTCGCCGCCAACGACCTCGCGGGGGATTGGTCGATCACGGTCCGCGAACTGCTCTCCGGCAAGTCGGTCACGGCGACGCTCGAGACAAAACCTGCCGCCGCACCGGAAAGCACGGTCGCACGGCCGCCGCTGGTCGTCACCGACGCGGCCGCGGTCACGGCGTTCCTGAAATCATCGGGCGCGCCGGTCAGCGTCGCCCTCGATCGCCGACAGTTTTCGCTTCAGCCGATCGCTCGGCGCCTGGCCGATCGGCTCACGGCCGCGGGACGCGCAGCTCAGGTACGCTGGCTCGACGAGCTTCCACGCGGGCCGGTGTGGAACAAGATGCTTTGGTCACCCGCGGAGCTGCCCCCTTCGGACCCGGTGCGCGGCGCAGTGATCCTGCTCGGGCTGCCGCGCGACAACTCGCTGCTCGTGAAGCTCGCCGACGCCGGCGTGCTACTCCGCGAGCCGAGCAGCGACTACCCCGGCGAGGGCGGCGCGGTCATCGCGCATGTCTGGTCCGCATTCACCGGTGACGAGCCGGCGCTGGCGGTGATGGCCGCCTCCGATTCGGGCCTGAGCGCCGCGGTTGCGCACATCGAATCGATCCTGTCGGGGAAGCCATCGGCGAGCTACGACCCCGCACCGTCGCTGGAGAGCGCACGAGCAGAGGTCATGCCGCCGATGTTCCGTGACACGTGGGCGAAGCATCCATCGATGTCGCCGGCGATCCCCGAGGCTGGGCTGTCGGCGCTCAAGCCGCTGGCGGGCCAGGCTGTCAGCTCCGTGGAACCGGCCATCAACGCGTTCGGTGATGGAGCGATTCGCGCGATCGCTGCCAGCGGCGATTCTCAGGTCGTCCGCGTCGGCACCGATGCGGGGTCACAGGGCCGCCAGTTCGTGGACCAACTGGCCATGACGCCCGACGGCCGCGTGCTGATCACGGCGACCACGCAGCCGCCCACCGTCTTCGCGCAGGACGTCGCTTCGGGCAAAGAGCTGTGGAGCAAGTCCGACATCCCCTTCACCTGGGCCACCGACCCCCGCTGGATGCGCGACGAGCCGGACTACTTCGCGCCCTCGCCGCGCGGCGACCGCGTCGTCGTCCGCGAGAAGGAGCAGCGCCTCGTCTGCTACGAGCCCGCGAGCGGCAAGCAGAGTTGGGAGCACTCGTACGCCTCGCCGGACGCGCGCGTATGGCGCGACGCCCAGCGCATCTGCTTCAGCGGCGACGGCTCGCGGCTGATCGTCTCGGTCATCTCGTATCTCACCGACCCCGCGATGGCCGACAAGCTCGGTAAGACCGCGACCGAGGCGCTGGACGCCGGCGAAAAATCGCTCGACGCCGAGGTCCGGCACCGGCTGCTCGCGATCGATCCCAGCAGCGGACAGATCCTGTGGACGCGCAGCGAGCGAACGATTCCGGTTTCCACCTCCATCCCGCGCGGGCACCCGTTCTTCCCACAGCTCGTGCCGCGGGCGGATCTGGATACGCGCCGGCTGTACTATCAGCCGCGGATCGTCGGGTATTACCTCTCCGTCTCGCGCGACGGGAGTCGAATCGCCGCGGGCGACGAGCTGGGTTATCAGAGCGTCTACGCCGGCGACGGGTCGCCGCTCGCGTCGTATGCGATGGCCGGCCGGCCTTGTCTCAGTCCCGACGGCGCGACGCTGGCCGTGTATCGCGACGGGGTCGTGCTAGTCGACCTCGCGACGGGAAAACAGCGCACGCTCAAGCTTCAGGGCGAGGAGGACGTCAGCGACGTCGCGTGGTCCGCCGACGGACGGCGGCTGGCGGTCGCGCGCTGGGACGGACTCGTTCAGGTCGTCGAAGCATCCGGCGAGCCGGTCGACGTCGTGCGCCAGCCGCGCGGCGCAGGTGCCGTGCTGCTCGCTAGCCCCAAAGGTGGCTGGTTCGCGGGGACGAGCCACGGGAAGCTGCTGCGGATCGGCGCCAACGGCAAGCTTCAGGAGTCGCGCTGAGCAGCGGCGAGCGTCTTGATTTCCCACGCGCGTAGCGACGGCTCGGGCTCCGCAAACCTGAGCGGGAGATCCAAGCGCACCGTCGCGTGGCGCGACGAGCCTTCACATTCGAAGAGGCGCAGCTCGTAGGCGTCGGCGGCCGAGCGACGGAAGGCCGAAACGACGGCGCCACCTTCCACACCGACGAAGCTCTGCCGCGGCGGGAGTTTGCCAGACTGCCGCGGTGCGACAACGCACATCGGCCGCTCGTCGAGCTCCGCTGCGGCACGCAGGCGCTGCGCGTTGGTGAACTCACGACTGTGCGGCGTCAGCGAGTAGCGGTACTCGCACACGCGCGGCCAGCCGTATTCGCCGGTGTAGTGCGATTCCCATTCCCGGACCGCGAGGTTCGCGATGACGCCGTCGTCTCGCCGCTTGAAGTATTGCGTGCCGCTGTGCGCGATCAGCAGGCCGGCGCCGTCGGCGTCCAGCAGGTCGACGAACGTCAGCGCGTCGACCACGCGCTTCCCGCATGGTTCCACGCCGAACGGATAATCGCGCACGACCGTCGCGACGTCGAACGCGGGCGCGAATTCGAGCCAGTAGCCCTCGTCGATGTTCAGGTCGAACTGCCAGCCGTTGATGTTGCCTTCGCCGGGTTTCGGGGGGATGCCGGGGAAGAGCCGCGCGTGAACGTCGACGCGCGGCGAGTGGGCGCAGAGACTGACGTAAACGTCGAAGCGCAGCCAGGGGAGCGAGTGCGACGCGCGGACTGTGGCGCGAACAGGCCCGCGCTCGAGCCAGGTGAATTCGGCTTGCGAGGTCGAGGTACCGTAGGCGTCGGGGAGGCCACGACGATGGCGCGCCGGGATGGCATCGACGTTCGGACGGCCGCTGAGCGTCGGAAACCCATGCCGGCGGCGCGGGCTTAGGAGCTCGGCGCCCGTGCGGCGCTCGACGAGGGTGGCGATTGCGCCACTGATGCGGTCGAGCGTGACGGCGACGTGCGCGTTCTGAAGCGTCAGCGCGGCTTCGTCGGCCCGCAGGTCCGTAACGGTCGGCGCTGGGTTCTCGCGTGTCTTCTCGATGCGGACGATGTCGTACCCGATACTCGGAAGGTCCTTGGCAAGGATGAGCAGCTCGCCCTGAGTGGTGCGCTGGTACGGGACGTCACGGCCGCGTGAGTCGCGCACGCAGGATCCTTCGGCGTTGAGTTTGCCAATATTGACGACGGCGTCGCGGTCGAAGGGGCAGGCGTTGAACACGACGACCGCCGTCGAGGCGCCGCCTGCATTGCGACTTGTATCAACCGATTGTGCGATCGATTCGACGGATCGCCGGAGCACGCCGCGGCCGAGGTCGAGCGCGCGGTCCATGTGCTGATATCCGCGGGCGCCCCAGGTCAGGCAGTGGTTCGGAAACAGCGGCTCGCGCGGCGGCGGCAGGCCCTGCCACCGGGAATACTCGCACAGCGACACGTCATGACTCTGCGCCGCAAGCAGGTTCCGCCACGCTTCGTTCAGATTTTCCAGCGCCCGCGGCGCCGTCTCCAGCCTCAGCGCGTGCGCCGCGGTGTCGAAGCGCTCGGCGGCGAGGAGGGTGGACTCGACTTCGCGACCGAAACGCCGGAGTTGATCACCGCCGACGCCCCAGGGGAGGAGCTTCGCGAAATCGTCCATATGGGGACGGAAGGCCTCACCCGCGCAGCCGCGTGCGTGGCGGTCCAGGTAGTGCTCGATCGTTACGTACTCGGTCTGGAATTTCGCCGAAAGCGCCTTGAACATCTCCGGATCGAACTTGTTCATCGACTTGCCGGTCAGCGATTCCCACCCGAACTCCGTCCACTTGATGATTAGCGGCGGCTGGCCCGGCTGCGTCATCTCGCGCACTGCCGCGCGACCTTCATCGCTCCACAGCCAGTCAATGTCGTGCGTGACGACCGGCGGGTGGAAGACCATCTTGTTCGATGGTGTCGCGAGGATCCGTGTGCCGTCGACACCTTCCCACACGATCACGTTGCGCTCGACCTTCGGCGCGCCGTGCCGGCCCCACGTGTCGCACTGCGCCAGGCTTGCGTACTTGTACCCCGCGAGCTTGAGGAGCTGCGGCATCTGCGGGTGGCTCATCTCCTCTTCCTCGAGGAAGACCGCGACGTTGCGCCCGACCGCGCGGCGGATCGTCTCCTGGCCGACGAGAAGCTGCCGCAGGTTCGATTCGCCGGAGACCATCGAGCCCATCGGCTGACCGAACGTGCCGCCGATGATTTCGACGCGGCCGGCTTCGAGGTACTCGCGCAGGCGCGCGATGAGATCCGGATAGTGCTGCGCGACCAGTTCATACGCGAGGGCGTCGAGGTTGATGCCGGTCTTCACCGCGAGGTCGTAGTCCGCCATCGTAAGGCTGTCGGCGATCGACTGGGCGCACGACTCCAGCCCCATCTGCCAGCCGATGCCGGTGAAACTCCAGTGGTTCGCGAGGCAGACGCAGAGCTCGGGTTGGACGGATTCGCTCATCGATTGTGCGCCGCAATTCGATCCTCGACCTCGCGCGCGCTCGCGGCGACCTGCTTCCAGTCGCTCTGCACGGGCGCCGTGGTGTAGAGCGTCCGCCGCTCAGCGTCCGCGAAGATCGACAGGGGAAATCCGCGATAGGGGAGGTTCTGCACCGCGGCCCATTTCCAATCGGCTGGGAGATGCGGGTTGACTTCGAGCGCCACGGCGCGCGGCCGCAGGCCGAGGATGCCTTCGAGCGCGGCCCACTGATAGCTGCCGTGGATAAAGGTGCTGCGAAAATTGCCGCGCTGCACCAAGTCGTCGCCGTTGAAATATTCGGGGAACTCGCCGGGCGTGACGTTGCAGCGGTCAAAGTCCTCGCGATCTGCAAGCAGGAGCGTGCCGCGCAATCCCTGAACGAGCAGATCCCCGCGGCCAATCTGCGCGGCGGCGTGGCCGGCCCAGAGCGCGAGGTTCGGCCAGACGCCGCCGGTCAGGCCGTAGTTGCCGGGTTCGGCCTTGAGGATCGCGCCGCGCTGATCGGGTGCGACCGTGCGCATGCCCGCGGCGCCGGTCGGCGAGGTCACCCAGAACCGCGGGCCGAAAATCAGGTCGAGGATCTTGCCTGACGTTTCACGATCGGAGACGTTGCACAGCACGAGGAAGAACAAGTCGGCGGTGAGCGTGTCGTCGGGCTCGCCGCTTGGCTTGATGTTCTGAAGGTAGAACGGGTTGTTCGCCGTCGAGCTGCGCAGGTGCGTGTTGATCGCGCGGCGCAAGTCGTCGGCGGCGCGCATGAGGCGGTCAGCGTTGCGTTCGTCACCGAGGTGTTTCGCCAGGTCTGCGACGCACTCCAGCGCCAGCACGCACTCGCAGTTGATCTCGGTGACTGCGCCGGAGATCTGTCCGCCGGCGAAGCAGTTCCGCCACGTGCACAGCCCGCGGACGAACGTCTCGGTCGACGTGCACCAGACGAGGCCCGCTGCATTGCGCTGGTCGAGGATGTAATTCGCAGATTGGAGCAGCGACGAGTAAACGGAATTGAGAAATCCGCGATCGCCGCTCAGGCAGTAGTAATGGTGCGTCGCGATGAGCATCAGCGGCGTGTTGTCGTTGATGTTGAGCCCGTAGTCGTCGCGGAACAGGTGCGGCTGCCGCGACGGGGCCATGTACTCGATGAACTTGCCGTTTGGTTCGAGCCCAAGTCGGAACCACGTCTCGAGCATCCGCCGCGACCAGGATTGCGCGTAATAGTTCGACGCGACGACGAACCAGAACGTGTCGCGGGCGACGAACTGGTCGCTCGGCGGGGAGTTGCTGAAGCCCGCGCCTCGGGCGTACTCCTGGTAGTCGCGGAGCTGGTTGATCTTCGCCCACAGGGCGCCGCGGGTGACAAGCGGGTCGGGCGTGAGCAGGCGCGCGGTGTTCAGATGTCGCTCGACGCTCGCGTTCGATTCGCGCTCGACGCTGGCGACGCGGCGCAGATGGCTCGCAGCGCTGCCCTCGTCGTCGGCAAAAGTCTCAAAGACGGCGGCGAGCGCATTGCCGTGCGGGGATGCGGCGAAACTCAGCGCGAACGTGGCGCCGACTGCCTGGCCCCACGCGAATTCCGCGCTCACCTCAACCAGGTGATCGTCCCGCTGTTTCAACGCGAGTGAGAGAAGCGGCCCGGAGCCCCACACGACGCCGGTGAAACCGTCGGCATACGTCAGCGCGATGAACGCATGCCCGCGATGCTCGCCGCGCGCGGCGGAGACGCCGCGCGGGAGCAGGACCCGACAGCGCACCGTCGCGGGGATTGCGCCGCGGCTGGCCAGCGTGTAATGCGCGCTGCGCAGGTGATTGCTCTCGAACGGCACGAAGAATCGCTTGAGCACCACCGAGTCGCCTCGCCGCAGCTCGGTTTCCTGATAGACCGGGGCGAACGTCGTGCGCGCCGGTTCGAAATCCGGCACGATCACGTCCCACGCATGCAGGAAGAACGCCTGGGTGATCGAATCGCGCATCCCGCCGCGGTGCGGCAGCTCCAGCACGTTGCTCGCGGCGTCGAGGGTGCAGTAGACCTGGCTGTTCCCGTACGAGTGCCCGCGGCGCAGGCGCGAGACGTCGAAGGTGTACTGGTGCATGATGCGGAGAAGTCGGTTTACGCCGTGCTCACGCCGGTGAGGGCCTCGTAGGTTTTGCCCGGCTCGCTGTAGTGGTTGCCGGCCTTGTCGTGCCCGCGGGCGAGGAAGATGTGGAACGGGCGCTCGTGGAAGTACTCGTGCGACGCGGGGTCGAACTTCACGTGCGTCGGGAAGTAGCGCACGGTCAGCACCGCCCGCCGCGTCGTGCCCTTGTTCGGGTTCGAGCCGTGGATGATCCGCACGTGGTGCACCGACGCCTCGTTGGGCGCCAGCTCGATGTCGACCGCCCGCGATTCGTCGTACTGCTCTTTTCTGATCTCGATCGGGAAGACCTGCTCGTCCGGCCGCTCGACCGGCTCGTAATCGGAGTAGCCGTTGACGTGCGACCCGCGGATCACGCGCAGGCAGCCGTTCGCCTTCATGCTCGGCTCCAGCGCGATCGTGATCGACGCCACCTCCATCGGCTTGAGCACCTGGCGCCAGTACGCCGAATCTTCGTGCCACGGCACGCGCTTGCCGACGCCCGGAGGCTTCTGCAGCAGGTGGCACGCGAAGATCCCGATGTCCGGCCCGATCAGCGGTTCGACCAGGTCGAGCATCTCGTCGGCGCAGAGCCAGTCGAACATCTTTGCGTCGTTCCAGTGCGGGCAATCGATGAGCTGCGACGCGGGTTTGCCGGGGCCGGTGGTCTGATCGAGCTTGCGGAGCAGGTAGGACTTCATCTCGGCAAACTCGCCCGCCGGGAAGACCGGCCGGTGCAGCATCAAGTAGCCTTCGCGGCGGTAGTGATCGACCTCGGCGGGGGTGGGGCGGTAGGGCATGTTTATTCGGCTCGGTCAAAACCTGCGGATTTGAATCCGCAGGCTTTTGTTAGATCACGTTCGTCGCCACCGGAGCATCGGCATCAGCCACGACGACATCCTTGCCGGCGCGGCGCAGCGCCTCGATGTCGGTCTCCGGCGCCGTGCCATCTGTCACAACCGCATGGATCTGCGCCACCTCCACCGCCTTGCTCAGTGCCCGTTGGCCGAACTTCGTGTGGTCGATCAGCAGCACGACCTTCGACGCCTGGCGGACGATGATCTGCTTGATGTGGATCGTCGCGATGTTCGACTCGAACGTCCCTTCATCGGCGAGGAACGCCTTGGTCGAGAGGAACGCGACGTCCACGAAGAATCGCGACGCGGACTCTTCGGCGCTGGGGCCGACGAACGATGCGCTGGGCGTGTCGTACTGTCCGCCGATGCCGACCACCATGTTGCGGGTCGACTTGCCGAGCTCGAGGCAGGCCAGCGCGGAGTTGGTTACGACGGTGAGCCCGCTGCGCTGCGCCGCGATCGCCTTGGCGAACTCGAGGCAGGTCGTGCCGCCGTCGAGGAAGACAGTTTGCCGACCGGCGAGAAGCTCCAGCGCCTTGAGCGCGATCACGCGCTTCTCCGCGCGGTGTTCCTGGAGTCGCGAGCGGAGGTCGGTCTCGAAGAGATCGGCCGGCCCGGCGCGCTGCACGCCGCCGAGCGTCTTGATGAGAGTCCCTTCGCGGGACATCGCCTCGACGTCGCGGCGGATCGTCATCGACGAGACGCCCAGCGCCGCCGCCAATTCCTCGTAGCTGCAAGCCCCCTGACGATCGACCTTCTCGGCGATCCACAGGCGGCGGTTAGAAAGCTTGGAATCGGGCATGACACCATTCTATGTTCAATTTTCACACGTTCAATACATCCCAGTCTGATGCGCGCCCAAATGTAAGGGAAAGACGTGTGTTTCCAGCCTCTATCTGTTAAATTGTAACACGGGGTTACATCGCAGGTCGCCGGCGTTTTTGAAGCGTCGCTGCGATCGTGTATGCTTCAGGTCGACACACGTCCGAGGGCGCCGTACGGCCCAAGCACGATGGAGACTCGAGATGAGACAGGATCGCCGCGGCTTCACGCTGGTCGAACTCCTCGTCGTTGTCGGGATCATCGCGCTGCTGATCGCGATCTTGCTGCCGGCGCTGCGCAAGGCGCGCGAGCAGGCGACGCGAGTCGCGTGCGCGAGCAATCTCCGGCAGATCGGGTTGGCGTACTACATGTATTCCTCCGCCAACCGCGGCGCGCTGCCGGTATGGGCGGGTAATGCTGGCGGCACGGGCTGGCAAACGCTGGGGCGATCATCTGCCGCGGTGCAACCGTACTTCCTGGCCTTCGCCGAGGCGTATCTCGACAAGAACATCACGCTGCCTGGCAACCGTGTGATTTACTGTCCCGCGCAGTCGAACCGAGCCAACACGCTTGGTGACGGCGTCCACTACCTGGCCGCGATCACCAGCCTGCCGGGCGATCCGGTCTCCGCTTACACCGACCAGCCGCTGTGGATGAAGTTCCCGCGACTGCGCCACCTGCCCAACGGCGGCGCGCTGCTGTACGACGGCGTCGCCAACGGCAACGGCTGGATGTGGTTCACCAACAACCACGGCTTCGCCACGACCCGCGCGACGCTCGGCGGCAACGTGCTGTTCGTCGATGGCTCGGTGCTGTGGGTGCCGCGCGAAAGGTGGATCACGTTGTTCTGGTTTGAGGGGACGACCTACCCCGCTGACTTCCTGTGCATTCGCGTCTGGGGCAGCGCGGACAAGTTCGGTTACGGCCCGGCAAACGCGACGCTGTGGGGTCCCGCCGCCATCCTCTCCGCCGTCGGGGGGCAATGATCGCAAAGGAATGGTCGAACTGGATTTATCTTGACGCTCACAGGCATTATTATATACTTATAGCGGATAACCATATCTTATTAAATGGTTTCGCATGGGTAATCGCGCCCACGGCTTACGTCAGAACCTGCTCAAGCACCCGCAGATTGCCTCCGTCATCCGGCGGCAGATCGTAGGGGGCACGTTGCGCCCCGGCGCCCGATTGCCGACGCGCATCGAGCTTGAGCGTCAGTTCGCCGCCAGCACCGTCACCATACAAAAGGCGCTCGATCGTCTGAGCCGCGACGGCTTCGTCGCGGCACGTCGGCGGCACGGGACGTTCGTCGTCGAGCATCCGCCGCACCTGTCGCGCTATGCGATGGTCTTCTTCGCGAGTCCCAGCGATTTCTACTGGGGCCGATTCTGGCAGGCGCTGGCGAGCGAGGCGGGCGCGATCGAACGCTCGAGCTTCCGGCAGATGCCGTGCTTCTACGGCATTCAGGGTCATGAGGACAACGAGGATTACCAGAAACTGCTGCGCGAGACCCGCGCGCAGCGCTTCGCCGGACTGATCTTCACGTCTCCGCCGATCGGCTTGCGCGGGACGCCGCTGCTCGATGAGCCGGACCTGCCGCGCGTCGGGGTTATGGGCGAGACGGAAGGCATGCGGTTCCCCAGGATCACTCACGACGGCGTCGCGTATCGCGAGAAGGCGATGGATTACCTGGAGCAGCGCGGCCGGCGCAAGGTCGCGGTGCTCACAAAGTCCAGCCCGGACAAGCTCGGCGACAGCCACTTCATGGTCCGGGCGGTGTTGCATCGCGGCTTTGAGCACCGCCCGTACTGGCGGCAGTCGGCGGACGCGTACGATCCAACGTCGGCGCAGGGCGCGGTGCACGCGGTCTTCCACTCGGGGCAGGACGCGCGCCCCGACGCACTGATCATCACCGACGACATGCTGGTCGAGGGCGCCGTCGCCGGCCTGGTCGCCGCGGGCGTCCGCGTGCCCGACGAGGTCGAGGTCATCGCTCACTGTAACTTTCCTGCGCCGCCGCCGGTCGTGCTGCCGATCAAGCGGCTGGGCTACGACGCGCGGCAGACGCTGCGGACGTGCATCAACTCGATCGAGATGCAGCGCCGCGGCGAGACCCCGCCGGCGCTGACCACGCTGCCGGCACTGTTCGATCACGAAATCCCGGAAACACGAATCGACAACGCAACCATGTAGGTGCAATTCCGATTTCCGAACTTCAACCCCTTTTTGGAGGGCTATCTCATGTCTCGTCATGCTTATCTTTGGCTGGGCGCGTTCGCGGGAATTCTGATTTGTTCCGCGTCGCACGCCGCTACAGTCCTTTTCGATAACCGCCAGAACGTCGATCTGCTGAACTCGGACGCCGTCGTCCTCACTAGCAACACCACCAATCCGCAGAGTCTGATCGGAGAGGTCGATATTCCCAGTTTCTGGGAGGGCTTCGGTGCAAGCGCCAATATCGCCATGGACCTGGGCGAATCGAGAAACGTGAAGACGATCAAAATGAACGCGTTTTTCACCCAGCCGTACGGGATGTCCAGCGCCACGGTCGAGACCGCACCCAGTGGCGCCGGCCCCTGGACGGTGGTGCCGGCGACCGTTAGCACCGCCGATAGCGACAGGCAGACCAACATCGTCCTGAGCAACTCGGCCGACACCCGCTTCCTCCGCCTTACGCGGGGCACAGCCGCGCCCGGCAATACCGAGAACCGATGGGTGCTGAACAACCTGCGCGTCTACGGTGACACCGGCGCAACCCTGAATTCCGGCAACCACTTGGACATCATCTCCTCCAGCGCATTCTCCGCGCCGGGCGCCGTCTCGATCACGACCTCGGGTAGCGTCAGCGACGGCGGCGGTGGGCCCTTCCCCGACGACAACCCGTCGCTGCTGTACCGCAAGGTCTTCTACACCATAGGCAATGGTGACTCGATCCGCATCGCTTTCGACCGCGACATTGACTTCGACAAATTCGGCTTCGCGCAGGCGGGCGGGTTCTACGACCCCAGCGCCGCGTTCCACTTCCAGGTCTGGGGCGCACAGGACGTCGGCGGAACCAACTTCACGACCCTCCTGCTGGACCGAACCGGTCCCGAGCCGGCGGGGCCGACCTTCTTCGATCTGCCACTGTTCACCGGACGGGCGCTTCGGTTCGACATCATCAACAACGCCGGCGGCGTTAATGCCGATTTACGTATCGGTGACCTGTTCGTGACGGTCCCCGAGCCGACCGCCGCCTCGTCCGTGGTGATGGCCGCGACATGTTTCTTCCTGCGTCGGCGGCCCTCACGATAGAATCGAGGATCCCGTCATGCGCAGATCCAACGCGTTCACGCTCGTCGAGCTTCTGGTGGTGGTCGCCATCATCGCGCTGCTCATCGCGATCCTGCTGCCGGCCATGCGCAGGGCGCGCCAGCAGGCGGCCCGCGTGAACTGCATTTCGAACCTGCGGCAGCGCGGCATCGCGATCTTCACCTACATGGCCGAGAACCGCGGTCACCCGCCGCACGGGTGGTGGGGGCAGGGCTTCAACGAGTCGCTGAGCCTCGCCCAGCGCGACCTGATCATCGAGCGCTACCTCAAGGGGAGCCTGCGGACGTGGTGTTGTCCGGAGATGCCGTTGACGGGATGGGCCACGGGTCCCGGCGGATACATGCCGTGCCTGCCGACTCAGTTCCCCGGCGGGCCCGGCGGCGAATACGTCGGGAATCTCATGGTCGCCGACCCCTGGCAGAACCCGTCGACCTCGCCGTACTTCAAGGATCACCTCCCGCGCATCCCATGGACCTATGCCCAGTGGGGCGGCGTCACCCAGCTTGTCTCCAACGATCGCCTGAGCTGCGTCCGCGGCCGCTGGGTGCTGTTCACCGAGGTCTACGCCAACTGGGAAGGCTGGCCCTGGAACTACTGGACCGAAAACGACCTGGCGCGTCATTTCAGCGGCAAGCACCAGGCCGGCGCATTCTCCAATTATCCGCTTCCCGACGGCGGCTCGATGATGTTCACCGACGGCTCGGTCGTCTGGACGACGAAGCTGTACGCGTGGAGCCCCAATCACCTCATGGCGACCCCCGAGCAATTCAGCCCCGGCGGACTCTGACCGCGCACAACAGCGGCCAGCGCAAACTTTCTCCGGGCCCGTGGTACAACTCGCATTGTCGGTCATGGTGATCGCCAAAAACGGCGCGCGCCATCTGCAACAGCTATGCGATTCTGGAAGCATGTTCAGATCCCCATGCGCGACGGCGTGAAGTTGTCGGCACACGTCGCGCTGCCGGATGAACAGCCCGGCAGGAAGTTCCCAGCGATCCTCGAGTACACGCCGTACCACAAGGGCAATCCGTCCCACGTGAACGAACGCTTCGCGCACTTCGTCGAACGCGGCTATGTCGTGGTCAACATGGACGTGCGCGGGACGGGCGACTCGGAAGGCGTCACCACCGACGTCTACAGCGACGACGAGCGCCGCGACGGATACGAGGTCGTCGAGTGGATCGCGCGGCAGCCTTGGTGCAACGGCAACGTCGGCATGATGGGCATCTCGTACTGCGCCGTCGTCTGCTGGCAGGTCGCGATGCAGGCGCCTCCGGCGCTGAAGGCGATTGCGGTACGCTGCGGCACCGAAGACATCTACACCGAATGGACCAACCCTGGCGGCAGTCCCCGGCCGTACATGTACGAGAACTACGAGCCGCTGATGGCCGCGTACAACCTTTGCCCGCCCAACCCGGAGCTGGTCGGCGAGAAGTGGGCCGAGATGTGGCAGCAGCGGCTGGAGCACAACCGCCCGTGGGGCATCGGCTGGATCACGCACCTGACCGACGGCCCGTACTGGCGGGCGCGGTCGCTGCGCCCCGACTACTCGCGCGTGAAGTGCGCGGTGTTCGTGATCGATGGCCAGGCCGACTGGTACGTCACCCCGCTCATGCGCGCCTACTCGAATCTCAAAGGCGTGCCGAAGCGCGCGCTGATCGGCCCGTGGTCGCACATGTTCCCCGACTGGGCGCTGCCCGGCCCGCGCATCGACGGGCAGCGCGAGATCCTCAAATGGTTCGACCAGTTCCTCAAGGGCGAAGACTCCGGCGTACTGCGCGAACCGCCGGTGACGATCTGGGTGCGCGAGTATCAACCGCCGGCGGTCGGATGCGTCGAGGACAAGGGCACGTTCCGCTGCGAGAGCGAATGGCCGATCGCGCGCACGCGCGAGAAGAGCCTCGCGCTGATCGAGGGTTCGTTCGAGAATCGCCCCGACCTCGGCATGACCGCCGGCTGGCACGGCTGCGGGCCGTTCCCGCCGTGGGGCATGCCGCTGGACCAGCGGCCCGACGAGGCGCACTCGCTGTGCACAACGACCGAACCGCTGAATGAAGACTGGGAAATCACCGGCACGCCGCGGGCCGTGCTGCGCGTCTCTTCGACCGCTGACATCGCGCTGGTCGCGGTGAAGCTGTGCGACGTCGCGCCGGACGGTACGTCGAGCCTGATCACGCGCGGCGTACTGAATCTGGCCCACCGCGAGTCGCACACGGATCCGACGCCGATCGAGCCGGGCAAGACGTACGAGGTGACGGTCGAGTGCACGACCTGCATGTGCAAGGTGCGCAAGGGCCACCGCGTGCGCGTCGCGCTCGCGGGCGCCGATTTGCGACAGTGCTGGCCAACGCCGAATCGGTGTGTGACGACGATCCACGCCGGCTCGAAAATGATCCTCCCGATCGTCCCGCCGCCGACGCGCGAGCTTCCGTCGCCGGACCTGAAGCCATCCCCATATCCGCTTCCCAAGCTGAGCGAGCTCCCGCCACCCGAGTACTCGCTCACGCAGGACCTGATCAACGACACCGCGACGGTGCACTACGCCGCGCAGATCGGCGCCGGCCGCGCGCAAGCCGACTACACGGTTTCGCGCAGGAATCCCGCGCATGCGATCGTGAAAGCGAGCTACGACTATCGCAAATCCCTCCCCGCCGGCGCCGGCGAGGTCCTCGTGCACACCGACACGCTGACGCGCAGTGACGAGCGCGCGTTCCATCACACCGTGCAGGCCGAGATCACGCTCAATGGCCGACCCTACTTCCAGAAGACCTGGAACGTCTCGACGCCAAGAGTGATGTGCTAGCCGCAGATTCATCTCGCGAGACCACAAAACCTCATTCGCGGAGCGCAGCGAAGATTCCGCGTTAAGCTCGGCGGGATTTTCGTGCCCAACCCTCCCCCCCACCCTCCCCCGGTCCCCCCGAAGGAGTGTTCGCGGGACGGCGATGGTCGGTGCATCATGACGGTCCTCCACCTGAACGTTCCGCGTTGCGCGGAGGATATAACGGGCGCGCAACACCCCTCCAAAGTGCCCGAAAATCACGTCAATTTTTGTTTAACAGGTGTTGCGCCAATATTTGATATCCGCGCAACAGCCGACTTACGCGAGCGCGGTATGACCCGACGTGCCGCGACACGCTACATTACACCGCCATGCGCTATGAGCAGATCCGCGAAGTGCCGGAGTCGCAGGACCCGAGCATCACCATCGAGACACCGAACCTCGTGGCGAAGGTCATCGACAACACCGGCCTGACGCTGGCGAGGAACGCCGGCTCGACGTCGGCGTGGGCGGATGTTTACGGCATGCATCGCCCGCTGCCGTTCAGCCGGCCGCTGGGGTATCACGGCATCCGCACGCTGTACGACAAGCGCGAGCGGCGTAACGTGGTGGCGCCGATGGCGGTCTGGTTGAACCTCCAGAGCTTCAGCCTCGCGGGCATCGAGAACGACCCGGTGGATGAACGCTCCTGGGCCGGTGTGCCGCGCGGGTGGCCGATCCGGTTGGAGCAGATCAAGGACGGCGGCGCGCGGCTCGTGCTCGACCCGCTCCCGCACACGCAATGCAAGTACACGATCGAGTTCCGCGGCGGCGGGGATGAGGCGCCGGACGCGATCGATTTCTCCGTGCGCTTCGTCTTCGGCAAGCGGCCCGCGTCCGGCCCGGCGCGGTTCGAGGCGACGTGGCCGTGCTACATGGCCGGCTTCGACGACGTGCGCTTCAACTACCCCAAGGGCAAGTCGCCGGATTCGTGGCAGTGGACGAGTCTCGGCGAAATGCCCGACTACATCCTCGGCGAACCCATCGGATACAACCACAAGCCCACCGTTTCCAACGCCGTCGACCAGGCGCTTCCCGTCGGCTACGGCATGGTCGGCGGCGGACGCGCGCTGACCATCATGTTCAGCGACCCGCGCGTGCAGTTCTACGTCGTGAACGTCGGCGGGCACATGTTCTACTCCCCCGTGCAGAACCCCGCGTGGGATTTTCGGTTCGTCGTAGAGGATTATCCGCTGCATGAGCCGGTTGGATTCGACGGGAGATTGATCTATTTGAAGTTCCCGAGTCCGGACGAGGTGATGTCGCGATACCAAAGCTGGTTGAAGCAACGCATTTCCCCTCTCCCTTTGGGAGAGGGCAAGCAAAGCGCAGCTTTGCGCGGGTGAGGGGCTGGAACAACGGTTCGGCGCTCCATCCCCTCACCCGCGCCTCGCGTGCGCTCGGCTTGCCCTCTCCCAAAGGGAGAGGGGAATACAGAACATGGATCGGCGCATCGCCAATTGATAGGCTCTAGACGCAATGGCCTACCCCAACAGCCCCGAAAAACCATTCGTCATTCCCACACCGAAGCGCGGCCCCTTCACGCTCGGCCCGGACTCGCAGCGCAAGCCTGACGTGCCGCGCGGGAAAGTCACGAAGCACGAGTGGCACAGCACGATCTTCCCCGGCACCGTGCGCGACTACTGGGTGTATGTGCCGGCGCAGTACGAGACGGCCAAAGAGCCCGCGAGCGTCATGGTGTTTCAAGACGGCGGGGTGTACCTGAACGAAGAAGGTCCGGTGCGAGCGCCCGTCGTGTTCGACAACCTCATCCACCAGCGGCGCATGCCGGTGACGATCGGGATCTTCGTGAATCCGGGTGCCTTCCCGCCGGTGGGGCCGGGGAAAAATCCGGTCAGCAACCGCCGGTTCGAGTACGACACGATGGACGATAAATACGCGCGGTTCCTGATCGAGGAGATCCTGCCGGAGGTCGCGCGCGAGCATCGCACCAGTGACGACCCCGAGCGGCGCGGCATCTGCGGCGCCAGCAGCGGGGGGATTTGCTCGCTGACGGTTGCGTGGCAGCGGCCGGACGCGTTCCGCAAAGTGCTCAGTCACGTCGGCAGCTTCGCCTTCGCCGAGGACAGCGGCAGCGGGCATAGCTACGCGTGGCTGATCCGGCGGAACCCGCGCAAGCCGATCCGCGTGTACCTGCAGGCCGGCGCCAACGATCTGGATCGCGACTGGGGGAGTTGGCCGATCGCGAACCTCGACGTGGCCTCCGCCCTCAACTTCGCCGGCTACGACTACCACCTGGAGTTCGGCGACGGCGCCCACGACCATATTCATGGTGGGGCGATCCTGCCCGAATCGCTGGCGTGGTTGTGGCGTTGAAGGTGCGATGCGTGGCCGGGCCAACCTTGCGGAAGGCGCGCGCCGCCGATACGTTGGCCGGCTCCCATGGCCGAGTCCTCGACGTCGTCGTCCTCGTCCTCGTCCTCGTCGACCACAACATGGCCCGCCGCCGTGCTCTTTGACTTCGACGGCGTGATCGTCAACAGCGAGCCGCTGCACTACCAAGCCTTCCGCGAGGTGCTCGCTGCCGAGAAGATCGAGCTGGGCGAGGAAGAGTACTACCGCGACCTGATCGGCTTCGACGACCGCGGGGCGTTCCGGCAGATCTTCAAGATGCGCGGCCGCGAGCTGGATGCCAGGACGCTGCTGCGCGTGATGGCGCTCAAGAGCGGCACGATGATGGAGCTGATCCGCCGCAACCAGTACCGCGCGCTGCCCGGCGTCGAGGAGTTCGTGCGCGGGCTGTGGCGGAACTACCCGCTGGCGATATGCAGCGGCGCGCTGCGCGACGAGATCGAGGCGATGCTCGAGGGCGTGAGCCTGCGGGACTGCTTCGGCGTGATCGTCGCCGCCGAGGATGTCATCGTCGGCAAGCCCGACCCGCAGGGCTATCTGCTCGCGGCGAAGCTCGTGGCGGAGAAGGCCAAACGGCCGATCGCGCCGGCGGACTGCCTGATCGTCGAAGACGCGGTCACCGTCGCTAAGTCCGTGCGGCAGGTCGGCTTTCCAGTGCTCGCGATCACGACGACGTACGCGGCCGAAACGTTCAACGGCGCGGCGAATTGGGTCGTCGAGAACCTCCGGCCCGAGATCGTCAGGGCAAAGATCCCGCAACTTAAGATGGGTGTGTGACACATGCATATGCGCGAGGCAATCAAGAGCGTCGTCCTGTTGATGATCCTGACGACATCGTTCGCGCGGGCGCAAGAGCCGGTCGCGCCCCCGATGGAGTCGCTTGGTGCAGCCGATACCGAGGCGACGACGCAGCATCACGCCGCCGAGGCCGAGCACGCCAAGCAGACGCCAGTGGTGTCGCACGACACGCGGTGGGCGGGCATCGTCGTGATGATCGTGCTGGCGCTGTTCTTCTGCGCCGCGGTGGTCGGGCTGCTGGTTCGCCTGAACGCGCCGCCGGAGGAACTGCCCCCGCCGAGTCACTCGCACGACGAGCCGCCCGGCGCCTCGCATCATCACGGCCACGGCGGCACACACGACCCCAATGAACCCGTCGAAGGCCATGGCTCCGGTGGCGCCCACGGTCACCACTGACGCCGCGGGCGAATGGGTTCGTTTTCGCATTTCGCACGTATCGCCGGTGGAGCAAAATGGGGCGCCAAGGGGCGCCGCGGAGCAGGGCGGGGCATTTTGGAGCACGACCAAGTGGGTTCGTTTTGCACGATCGACACGCGCGCCTCTCGCGTGATGGCAAACCCCATTCGCGGCCCGCGAATGAGTTTCGCGCGACGCCCGCGTTAATCTCGGCGGGATTTTCGAGCTCGACCCTCCCCCCACCCTCCCCCGACCCAGTTGAGACGATTTTCGCCGACCGGGCAAAACCGGGCATTTCCGGGCATCGTCAGTCAGGTCACCGCACCTGCCTTGGCGTTCGGTCCAGCGCATAGCATCCTCCACCTGAACGCCCCGCGTTGCGCCGCGGTTGCATCTGGCGCGCAACACTTCGTGCGAGCGCGCAAAAACGCCCGAAAAGCCCGGCAAAAATTATTGAAATCGGAGGATTTTCTTCTTCGAAAGTGTTGCGCGGGTATTTGATATCCGCGCAACACCTGACTTACGTGCAGTCCTCATTCAAAAAAAAAGAACGTGGTCACCAGAGGTGACCACGCCGGTGAGATTTTCGGAATGGAGCTGCGCCGTCAGTCGCGCGGGGCCTGGACGGTCGGGCCGGGGGGCGTCTCCTGCGCCGCAGGCTGGCCCTTGCCAACCTTCATCTTCGACCAGTCGACCTCCGGAATCGGACCCTGCGGTACGGCGGGCTTGGCCAAGTCGTTCTGCGCCTTGATCGCGGGGCCCGGCACCACGCCGATGCGGCGCAGCGCGGCGACGACCTCCTGGTCGTTCTGGTTCAGCGCGTAGGCCTTGCGCAGCGGCGTCTCGGCCCGCTGGGTCTGGCCGAGGCTCTCGAGGTACAGGCCGTATTCCTTGGCGACGTCGAAGTCCTTGGGGTCGAGCAGCGCGGCGCGATTGTAGTTGTCGATGGCGGTGTCGGCGTCGCCGCTGTAGCGCGAGATCTTGGCCATCACTTGGTAATCCTGAGCCGACTGCGACGCGACCGCGTGCTTCTGGAGGATGTCCAGCTCTTCATTGCGGTTGGTGCTCTTGGCGATCGACTGCGCGAGCGCATCCAGCACCTGGAGCTTGAACGCGTGCGCCTCCTGGCCCGCGAGCGTGGTCTTCATCACGTCGAGGCAGGATTTGTAGGCCTGGATCGCCTGCTGCGTCTGGCCGAGCCCCGCGTAGCTGGCGCCGAGGTAGTAGTGCGACTGGTAATCGCGCGGGTCCTCGCGGATCGCGTTGCGGAACGAGCCGGCGGCGTCGGCGTACTCGCCCTGCTTGTACAGCGCGATCCCCTTGTTCCGCGGGGTGGTGTTGTCGGTCCAGTGGCCGGCGCAACCGGTCAGCGCGAGAACCAGAGCGGTCAATCCGATGGAGAAGAACGTCGAGCGGCGTGATGTAATCACGGCCACCTCCGTGTAGCGTGTTATGCCCGTCCTCTGGGCCGCCAGGCACTCCATGCCGGCACCAGAGATCCCAAAATTCCGCACGCTAACCTATCGAGACGCGCAAAAATTGCAAGGCTGCGATGCGTTGGAATCGAGGCTAATTCACCGGCCGTGCATAGTCGGATGACGGCCACTGGGGGAAGTTCGGGGCGACGTCCCAGACCAGGTCGGCGGTGGTGGTGCGCGCGAAGTAGGCTTCCTTCTTGGTCACCCAGCGCGCGCTGCCGTCGTAGAAGGTGACGTTGATGCCGTCGCCGTGATACCAGAGGGTGGGATAGGGATTGGCCACGTCGTTCCAGGGATATCCGCCGCCCGCGGCGAACCAGTTGATCGCCGCCGAATCGGACCAGTGCGCGCCCAGGACCATCACGCGGTCGCTATACAGGATGCATTTGCCTGCGTCGCGGACCTTGCCGAATTTGATCGGGTGATACTGGAAGAGCGGCGCACGGTATTCGGTGATCGGATTCGGATCGGTGGAGGTGGGGATGTTGAGCCGCGCGACGCACGAGATCGCGTGGGCGTTCACGCCGTACGCGAGGCTGGTGCGGTTGATGCCGACGTGCGGCGGCAGTTGCTTGAACGACGGGCAATCGAACACCTTGTCGGAGGCGGTGCACTTCTCCGACAACAGAAGGTTGGGCCACATCATCCCGGTGAACTGGTTCCCGCCGTAGGTGCGGATCTCCCAGGTGCGCTGGCCCGTTGGCACGCTGTTGAAACTGTCGAGGCTCAGGTCCTGGTTGAGGATCCACCACGAGCTCTGGATGGCCCAACGCGACAGCCACGGCGGCGGCGGGTAGCCCTGGTGCGCGTTGGCAAACATCTGCGTGGCGGCGGTGATCTGCCGCAGGTTCGAGAGGCACTGCACCTTGAACGCCGCCTGCCGCGCCTTGTTCAGCGCCGGCAGCAGCATCGCGATCAGGATCGCGATGATCCCGACGACGACCAAAAGCTCTACGAGCGTGAAACCTTGGAGGCGGCGGCGCGACATTCGGCTCACCTCTCGGAAGGCCTCGTCCGCCGGCGCATCAAGCCGAAGGCACCGATGCCGAGCAGGGCCAGAGACGATGGTTCGGGGGTGAGGATCTCGAAATCGATCACGCGCGCTCGGAAGTCACCTCCCGTAGTATTGACTTTGGTCATCAGGAGTCTGACCTGGTCGGTATAGATCGGAGCGCCCAAGGAATCGACGCGCAGCAAAGACGTGTTCCCGGTCACGGTCACGACGTCGGTCCAGCCGCCGAAACCATCAGGAATTTGCACCTCATAATCGCGAAGCGCCTGGGTACCGATCTCACCGAAAAGGCGGAACGCCTGCACCGGCTTCTTCTCGGCGAAGGTGTACAGCAGCGTGGTCAGCGTCGTGAGGTTGCCCGATCCGTCGGAGTTATTGCTGTACCAGTGCGATCCGATGTCGCCGTCGGACGCGGCCGAGTAGGCCGGGCCACCGGTGTTCGTGCCGGTGATGACAGCGCCGGGCGCGATGTTCCGCGAGCCGCCGTCATCGAACGCCATGAGTTCGCTGACTCTCACGTCAAAGTAGCTCGGCTGGCCGTGCGCGTAGACGTCGAATGAGAGCTGCTTCACGCCGGTGAGCGCTTGCTGGAAATCAAAGTTCCAGTCCGCGGAGCTCTTCTTGGCGATGTTGCTGGCGGTGGCGAGCGTCGCGTTACTGGAGTCCTTCGCGGTCACGGTCACCTGATCGAACCCGCCGCCGTCCTGGTAGTAAGCCTCGCGCACCTTGGAGAGGGATTGAGGGGTGGTGAAGGTGACGGTGACGTTGTAGGGGAACTTGGTCTGCCCGTTGGGCGGGTTCCCGCCGTTGAACGACGGGTCGTAGTTGCCAGTTATCCAGCGGTCGGTGATGTCGCCGTCGATGATGTTGCTAAGAGGGAAGGATGGGTTCCACCACGAGGATGGGATGTCCGTGCTCACGCTGCTATTGCCTGGAACGACGTTGTTCCAACTGATGGCAGCGCCGCTGCTGTCCAACGCGGCGCACAGGACGACCGCTGCCGCGATCGCGCTGCCGATTCCCCTCGCAAATGCTCTCATGCTCTCTCTCCGCTTCATAGCTCCTCCGAATGGTTCAATGCGCGCCGGCGAGGATCGGGTATGAACCGACCGGCGACCGGTGCGCGGGTATCTCATCTTCGGACACAGGTGACAGCAGCGACGGCGCAGTTGAGTCGCCGCGGCGCTGCGCGTCGAGGTGCGCGATGCACTGCCGCAGCGCTTGCCGCGCGTCGAAGCCCAGGAACCACACCGGCGCAACGGCGGCGGGGGTCAGGGGCCAGTTGCAGTGCGCCACTACTTTCAGCTCGCGCGGCACGCGAATCTGCTCGCTGACCAGGCCGCGCGTGACGTGTTCGACGAGGTGATCGTCGGCGATGATCAGGCCGTCGGGACGCTCGTCGCGCGACTTGGCCGACATCAGCAGCTCCGTCGAGCGGCGGGCGGTCCAGGCGCTGACCGGATTGACGAATTGGATCCATTGCCGGCGGGTGGCAAGCCTGCGGGCGCGCACCTGCGCGATGAACCGTGCCTCGACCTCCAGCGGCCCCGTCGGGTCCATGGCGATCGGTGAAATGAACATCGCCAGCCGCCTGCACCCGAGGCGGGCAAGCTGCTCGACGGCCCGCTCCATCCAGGCGTCCGGATCGAACACCATCGCCGGCATCCCGAAGTTCGGCCCGCCCATGAGCGCGATGCGCGGCAGGCCCGGCTCCTGCACGATCGGTGTATCCTCCAGGCGCAGCGGCGCATTGGCGAAAATGATCCCGGCCAGACGCTTGTGATGAATCTCTCCGAGCAGACGGCGGTAGTCCTCAACGTCGCTGTGCCCGTCGATGCCCAGGAACGTCGAAATTCGCCGGTCGGAACTCTGCGTCACCTCAACCGCAGCCTGGAGGAGCGCGCGCAGGTACAGCGACTCCTGCGGGTACGGCGTGTACATGACCAAAGCGTAGTGATTGAGGTGCGGCGGCCGATCGCTGACGAACGTGCCGCGGCGGCCGTGGGCGACGACGAAGCCATCGCGCTGAAGGCGATCCAGGGCCCGCTGCACGGTCATCGGCCCGGCGCCGAACCGGGTGTTGAGTTCGCGGCGGGTGGGGAGGCGCACGCCCGGCGCCAGCTCCCCGGTGACGATGCGCCGCCGAAACTCGTCGGCAATCGAGCGGTACTTGACGTCGTCGGTGATATTTGGATTCTTGCCCACAGCGATTGTTATCTAACAAACCTATCTTATTGGATAACAAAGATATCGCGGTAACTTGCGGCTGTCAACGCTTTTCCGCAGAATGCCGCCGCTTTATGGAAACACGCATTCCCCGAGTCAGCGACTTCGAGGTGACCGGCATCGGCGATGCTTCGGCCTGGCAGAAGGCCGAGTGGCTGCCGCTGACCAATGTCGGCGTCGGCAAGTGCCGTTATCCGAGCAAGGTCAAGACGGTCTACTCGCAGCGCGGGATCTACTTCCTCTTCGACTGCGAAGATCGCCAGCTCACCTGCACGATGACCAACGACTACGACGACATCTTCCGCGAAGACGTCGTCGAGGTCTTCCTCTGGACGGACCAGCGCACCAGCGGGCTGTACTTCGAATACGAACTGTCGCCGCTCGATGTCGAGCTGCCGATCCTGATCCCCAACCACGGCGGATCGTTCTTCGGCTGGCAACCGTGGCACTACGAAGGCCCGCGCCAGATCCAGCACGCGACCTCCGTGCGCGGCGGGAAGAAAATCTCGATGGCGCCCATCACCGGGTGGATGGCGGAAATGTTCATCCCCTTCAAGTTGCTCGCGGGGCTCGGCAACGTGCCGCCCAAGGCCGGTACGCGCTGGCGGGCGAATATGTACCGCATCGACTACGACGCGGGGAAGCTCAAGCCGACGCACTGGGCCTGGTGCCACAAGACCGGGGCTAACTTTCACATGTACGAGGAGTTTGGCAGTATCATTTTCGACGGATGACCGACGCCGAGGATGCCGAGGTCGACGCCGCCGACGCTGCTGTCCGCGGGGAGTCGCCACGGACTTCTGACGCGCGGCGGACCGTCACCGTCGTCATTCTCGTTGTCGCGCTGGCGGCCGCGACGCTCCTGCTCTGGTGGCCGGCGATCGGCAACGATTTCGTCAACTGGGATGACCTGACGCTGGTCGTCCGAAATCCATACCTTTCCGGCAAAACCGAAGATCTTGCGCACCTCTGGCGCGCGCCGTACGAGGGACTGTACACCCCGATGGCGTACACGCTGTGGTGGGCGCTGGCCAAGGTCGGCGCGGAGTCTCCGCCGACCCCTGGACTCTTTCACGGGGCCAACGTGGTGCTCCACGTTGCGTGCGCGGTGCTGGTGTTTGCGCTGCTCCGGACGCTGACGGCATCGCCGTGGGCGGCGGCGGCGGGGGCGCTGGTGTTCGCGATGCATCCGGTGCAGGTGGAGGCGGTGGCGTGGGTCTCGGGGATGAACAACGTGCTGTGCGGCGCGTTCGCGCTGACGGCGGTTTGGCTCTACATTCTCTGCATAAAGCCGCGGCCATCGGCCGCGACAGACGGCGCGGCCCCCGGCCGCGGCTTTATGAGAGCCGTCTTCTACTCTGCCGCAACGATTGCCTTCGTCCTCGCGCTGCTCTCCAAGCCGATTGCGGTCGTCCTGCCGCTGGTCGCGTTGGCGCTCGACGTCGGTTTGGTGCGCCACTCACTGCGGCGGGCCATTGGATCGTTGCTGCTCTGGTTCTTGCTCGCGGTCCCGTTCGTGATCGTCGCGCGGCACGTGCAGCCGTCGGCGTCGATCGCGCCGGCGGCGCCCTGGGCGCGGCCGCTGGTCGCGCTGGATGCGCTGGCGTTCTACCTCTCCGAGCTTTTCGCGCCGGTGCACCTGATCCCCGACTACGGCCGCACGCCGACGCGGATCATGGAGCAGGGCGCGATCCTGTGGACTTGGCTCGCGCCGGCGGCGCTGGCGCTGGCCTGTTGGCTCTGGCGGCGACGCGCGCCGTGGCTCGTGACCGGCGCGCTCGTGTTCGTCGCCGCGACGCTGCCGGTGCTGGGCTTGACGGTGTTCGAGTTCCAGAACTACTCGACGGTCGCGGACCGATACATCTACGTGGCGATGCTCGGCCCGTCGCTGGTCGTCGCGTTTGCCTTGGCGCGGGCGCGTCACCCCGCAACGTTCGCGGCGGCGGCGCTGGTCGTCGGTGTATTGGCGTTTCAAACGCGTGCACAGATCCACGTGTGGCGCGATACCGACACGCTCTTCGCGCACGTGCTCCGCGTGAACCCGTCGAGCCTTGCCGCGCATAAAGTCTTCACATTCGCGCTCGAGCGCGAGGGAAAGTTCAGCGAGTCGCTGGAGCACGCCGAGTCCGCGCTGCGCCTGACGCCCGCGGACGTGCAGCTCAACTTCCACGTGGGCAACCTGCTGGCGTTTCGCCTCGGCCGGCCGCAGGACGCGCTGGCGTATTACGAGCGGGCGCTGGACGGATGGCCAGCGAACCCGAAGATCCACAACAATGCTGGCGTCGCGCTCCTGCACACGGGCCGCTCCGGCGAGGGCGCGCGGCAGTTCGAGCGCGCGCTGCGGCTCGACCCGCGCTATCCCGACCCACACGTGAACCTCGGCTTGCTTTACGCCGAATCGGGCGACCTCGCGGCGGCGGATGCGCACTTCCGCGCGGCGCTGGCCCTGGATCCCGATCTCGCGGCGGCGCGCCAAGGGCTCGCGCGCATCCGGGAATTGCGCGATGGGACCCGCCATGACTGAGACAGTGCCGCGCGCCGATCGACACGTTCGCTTCCGGCTCACCGACATCGTCCTCGCGCTGGCACTGGCAGTCGCGACGTGCGCGGTCTTCTGGCCGGTTTGCGGCCACGCGTTCCTCAACTGGGACGACCTGGACTTGATCCGCGACAACCCCGCCTACAACCCGCCGCGGCTCGACGCATTGCCAGGCTTCTGGACGCGATCGTATCTGGGGTTCTACGTGCCCGTGCCGTACTCCGTGTGGGGCATCGTCGCGTGGGCCGACACGGCGGTGCGCGACCGCGGCGCGCAGGCGGCGCCGGACCCGCACGTCTTCCACGCGCTGAGCCTCGCGATGCACGTGGCGGCGGTCGTCCTCGCGTACATCCTGCTGCGCCAGTGGCTGCGCGACAGGCCCGGTGCGTCGATCGGCGCGGCGATCGGCGCCGCATTCTTCGCGCTGCACCCGCTCCAGGTCGAGCCGGTCGCGTGGGCGACCAACATGTACACGCCGCTCAGCACCGCGCTGGCGCTACTCGCGGCGTGGCTCTACGACCGCTCTGTCCGCGCCCAGGACGAGCAGCGCACCGCCGCGATGTTGTGGCTCTACGGGTCGGCGGCGGGGGCGTTCGTACTGTCGACGCTGACCAAGTCCTCGACGGTGGTGCTGCCGCTGGTGCTGGCGGCGGTCGACGTGTGGTTGCTGGGGCGCGACTGGCGCCTAACGATCGCGCGGCTCGCGCCCTGGCTGGCGCTGGCGGTGCCGGCGATTGCGTTGACGTTGCTGCTGCACGATGCGCCGTATGTGAAGCGCCCGCCAATCCTCGCGCGTCCGCTCATCGCCGCCGACGCGCTGGCGTTCTACCTGACGAAGGTTGTGTGGCCGGCGCGGCTCATTCCCGATTACGGCCGGTCGCCGCAGTGGTTGCTGGGTCGGACGGAGATGTGGCTGACATGGCTGGTGCCGGCGGCGGCGATCGCGCTGTGCATTGCGCTGCGCCGCCGCGCGCCGGTGTTGGTGGCGGGCTTTGCCGTGTTCGTGATCTCGCTTCTGCCGATGCTGGGCATCACGTCGTTCGATTTCCAGACGTACTCGACGGTCGCCGACCGATACGTCTACCTCGCGCTGCTCGGACCGGCGTTGATAATGGCCGTCGCCGTGGCGGGCCAGCCGATCCGATGGCCTGCGGCGGCGGCCGGGCTCGCGGTCGTGGTGGTGCTGGCGGCGCTGACCCGTCACCAGGTCCACTACTGGCGCGACTCGCACACGCTCTTCGAGCACACGCTAATCGTGAACCCGAGCAGCGTCGGCGCGCATCGGGTACTGGCGTTCACGCTGGCCACGGAGCGCGACGACGCCGGGGCCGCCGAGCACTACCGCGCGGCGCTGCATCTCAAACCCGACGACGCGTTCAGCCTCTACAACCTCGGCAACCTCTACGCCCGGCAGCGCCGCTTCGACGAAGCCGTCGAGCAATACCGGCGGGCCGTCGAGATCGACCCACGAAACCTGCGCGCCGCGAACAACCTGGCGGTCGCGCTGGCCCTCCTCGGCCGCGAGGACGAAGCCCTGCGCGAGCTGGAGCGGGTTCTGCACATCGACCCGCGCAACGCCGACGCGCTGACGAATCGCGCCGTGGTGTATCAGCAGCGCGGGGAGACGAAGGCCGCGATCGATTCGTACCGCGCGGCCCTGCGGATCAACCCGAATCATCCCCAGGCCCGTAAGCGTCTGGAGGAACTCGGCGCCGGCCCGTAAACTTCTGGGCGGCGATGCCCACCAGAATTGCGATTCTCGCCAGCATCGACCCGACGTGCCTGCGGCGTCTCGCGGAAGACGCGCGCGCCGGTCGGTTGCCCGGCGGCGGCGAGATCGCCTGCGTCCTCTCGAATCACGACGACCTCGCGGCCGTCGCTGCCGAAGCCGGTCTGAAGTTCGCCTGGAAACCTGCAGCCGACGACGACCCGGCGCCGCACTTCGAATGGCTCCTGCGCACGCTGCACGAGCACGCGGTCGACCTCGTCGTGCTGGCGCGCTACATGCGCATCCTCCCGCGCGAGATCGTGCACGAGTTCCGCCAGCGGATCATCAACGTCCACCCGTCGCTGCTGCCGTTCTTCCCGGGCGCGGCGCCGTACCGGCAGGCGTTCGAGAGCGGGGTGCGCATCCACGGCTGCACCGCGCACTTCGTCACCGAGCAGCTCGACGAAGGACCGATCATCCTGCAGGATGTGTTAGAGATCACTGTCGGCACCGACACGCTCGACGACGTCCGCCGCAAGGGGCTGGAGCTGGAGGCGGATGTGCTCAGCCGCGCGGTGCGGCTCTTCCTCGACGGCAAGCTGCGCGTGGTCGAGGGCAAGGTGATTCACCAATCGGTGGCATGATGGGTGAGGTCGATGTCGTCAACCTGCCCAGCGGCTCCGGGTACTACCGCGCTTCGCCGGCGCATGCACAACTGCTGCGCGACGCCGGGCTGCCGGACGCGGTGAGCGTGTTCGAGCACGCGCAAGTCATCGCGTGGCGCACGCTGCCGGACCGCGAAAACTGCACGCTCGACTCGACGCTGCCCGACGGGCGCGCGGCGGCGCGGTCATGACGGCGCGCGCCCGGGATCTGACGGCCGTCGCGCTGCTCGTCGCGGTCGTCGGGGCTACGTTCGCGCCGGTGCTGCGGAACGACTTCGTCAACTGGGACGACGTCGAGCTGATCGTGCGGAATCCAGATTTCCGACCCGACGCGCTGGGCCACCGGCCGAGCCGGTGGTACGTCTGGTCCGCCTACCCGGTCACGTATCTCCTGTGGTGGGGCTTGGCGCACGTCGCATATGACGACACCGACGCCGACGCCGGACCCGTCATGCGCCCCACGGCATACCACGGCACGAGCGTGGCGCTGCACGCGGCGGCGGTGCTCCTGGTGTACGCCATCCTTCTGCGGCTGACTGACGGCTCCCGGATGGGAGCTCTGGCGGGGGCGGGGCTGTTCGCGGTCCATCCGGCGCAGGTCGAGACGGTAGCGTGGATCTGCGCGATGCCGACGCTGGTCTGCACGATGACGGCGCTGTGGGCGATCTGGCAGTATGTGCTGGCTGCTGCACCGCGCCGGGACGCTGCGCCCGCCGACGCAGCACCGCGGCGTGCGTTGCTGATGGCGTCGGCCACGGCCGGGTACGGTGCGGCGCTGCTGGCCAAGCCGGCGGGGGTGGTGGTGCCGCTGGTCGTGCTCGTGCTCGAGCTGGGCGTGCTGCGCCGCCCGGCGCGACGCTGGGCGACTTGGCTGGCGGCGTGGGTGCTGCTCGCGGTGCCGGCGGCGCGGTTTACGACGGCGACGATCCCCGGCGCCGCCACCGCGCCGCCGCCTCCGCTCTGGCTGCGGCCGCTGGTGGCGCTGGACGCGCTGGGGTTCTACCTCGGCAAGCTCGCGCTACCCGTGGGGCTTTGCGCCGACTACGGACGCTCGCCCGCCTCGATTCTGTCGCACCCGCGGGAGCTGGCGGCCACGGGGATGGGGGCCGCGGCGGGGGTGGCGCTGGTGGCGTGGCTCGGTCGGCGCGACCGGTTGGCGGCGACGGGCGCCCTGGTCGCCCTCGCCGCGCTTCTGCCGGTCCTGGGCCTCGTGCCGTTCCAGTTCCAGCAATTCTCGACCACCGCCGACCGCTATCTGTACCTCCCGATGCTCGGCGTGGGCATGATCGTGGCGTCGCTGGTCCGCCGTGGCGCGGGAGCCGGAAGGCGTAGCGGCGCGTGGGTGGCCGCCGGCACGGTGATCCTGTCGGCTTTGGCGCTGCTCAGCCGCGCGCAGGTCGGCGTCTGGCGCGACACCCATGCGCTATTCGGCCACACGCTGGAGGTGAACCCTGCCAGCGCGCTGGCGCATGGGGTACTCGGCTACACGTACCGGCAGGAAGGTCGGGCCGACGAGGCGGCAGCGCACCTGCGCCGCGCGGTCGAGCTCAACCCGAGCGACGCCGCGGCGCGGTTCAACCTGGGCAACGCGCTGGTGGACGCCGGCGACTTCGAACGCGCCGTGGCGCAGTACCGACAGGCCGCGGCGATGAGGCCGGACGACGCGCGCGTGCGGCTGAACCTGGGCGCCGCGCTGGTCGCGCACGGCCGGTACGACGAAGCGGTTGCGGCGTTTACCGAGGCGCGGGCGCTGGACCCGGACTCCGAGGCGGCCGCGCGCGGGTTGGCAGCGGCGCAACGCTTGCGGGACGCGGCGCCTCCGCCGACCTCGCCGGCCGCGCCCTGAGCCGCTCGCGCCGACATGGAACGCGCGCGCGCCCCCGCGGCGGAGCAGAGCGCGCCCATGCGTTGGCGCCTGGGTGAGCGCGCCCGCCGCCCGACTTCCGTGCGGCGGGGGGGGCCGATAGACTTGAGCGGCGGATGTCCAGCATCGGGGTCCCGCAAGGTCTCGGCTACTACCGCGCTGCGCCGGCATACGTCGAGCTGCTGCGCCGCGCCGGCCTGCCCGACGCTATGAGCGTGTTCGACAACCCGCAGGTCGTCGCGTGGCGCACGCTGCCGGACCGCGAGAACTGCACGCTCGACGCGGAGCTGCCCGACGGGCGGCGGGTTCGGCTGCACGTCAAGCGCCACCTCGTTCCGACGGACGCGGTCGAGGCGGAGGCGCACGGCCTGGCGCTTCTGCACGCCGCTAAAATCCCGACCGTGGAGCTGGCCGCGCGCGGTCGCTTGAACGACGGCCGGAGCTTCATCATCACCGAAGACCTCGCGGGTTTTGCCGATTCGGAGAAACTCATTATCCGCGGCTTGCCGTTCGCGCGCATCTTGGGCCCGACGGCGCGCCTGGCCGCAGAGCTCCACGCCGCTCGGCTCCATCACCGGGACCTCTACCTGTGTCATTTTTTCGCTAAGGCCGATGACGGAGCCGGCGCACCCGAGCTGCGGCTGATCGACGCCGCGCGCGTGCGAACGCTCCCGCCGTGGCCGTTGCGAAAGCGGTGGATCGTCAAGGACCTGGCGCAGTTCTGGTACAGCACCCTGAGCCTGAAGGCGATCACCGACGCCGACCGCGAGCGCTGGTTGCAGACCTACGCCGCGGCGCGCAAGCTGTCCGGGGTCGACGCCCTGCGTCGCGCGATCGAGCGGAAGGTCCGCCGGATCGCGCGACACGACGCGAAGCTGAATGAGCGAGAACCCCGCCGCAACATCTCCATTCCCGCCGCCTGACTCGGGCGCGGCGCTTAAGGTAGCGCTGGTGATCCTCCACGCCGACCCCCGCCGCGGCGGGGCCGAGCGCTACACCGTCGACCTCGCCGCGGCGCTGGCAAAGCGCGGGCACGATCCTGCGCTTCTCGCATCCAGTTTTGCCAGCGAGGTTCCCGTGGGATTGCGGGTCAAATTGGACGATTCCGGCGTGACGCGGTCGGGGAAATACCGCACGTTTCTGGAATCGCTGGAGGCCCACCTGCGGCGGACGCGCTACGACGTCGTCCACGCGATGCTGCCGGTCCGCCGCTGCGACATATATCACCCGCACGCGGGCATGGCTGTGGCCAAGCGCGCCGCCACCGGTTGGCGACTCGCGTTCAACTACCGCCGTCACGTGATGGCGCAGGTCGAGCGCGAGCTGCTCGAAGGCCTTAATGCGCCCGTCGTGCTCGCGCTTTCCAACTACGTGCGGCGCTCGATCCGCGAGCTGTATCCTCTCGACGACGCGCGGCTGCCGATCCTCTTCAACGCCGTCGACCTCGACCGCTTCCAGCCTCCGCGCGCAAAGCCTGCTCGGGACAAGGTCAACGCGCTGTTCATCGGCCAGGATTTCGTCCGGAAGGGCCTGCGCCAGACCCTAGCCGCGCTGGCAAAGCTCAAGGACCGCCGACTTCACTTGTCGATCGTCGGGCGACGCCCGCGAAACTTCCACATCCCGGTGTTGGCGCCCGTCACGCATGTCGGCGAAGTGAAGGACCCGCGGCCGTACTACGCGGGGGCGGATTTCTTCGTCCTGCCGACGCGCCACGATCCTTGCAGCCTCGTCGTCCTCGAGGCTCTCGCGATGGGCCTGCCGGTGATCAGCACGCGGTTCAACGGCGCCTGCGAGATCATGACCGACGGCGTGCACGGCTTCGTCCTGGATGACCCGGACAACGTCGACGCCCTCGCCGACGCGATGCGCAAGATGCTCGACCCCGATCGCCGCCGCGCGATGTCGGAAGCGTGCCTCGCACTGCGGCCCAAGCTCTCGTACGAGCATCACCTCGACGAGCTGGTTCGCATCTACCGGCGGGTAAAGCTAGAATCCCGCACGCATGTTTGAGCGATTCACCGACCGGGCCCGCCGCGCGATCACGCTGGCGAATCAGGAGGCGCAGCGGCTCGGCCACGACCACATCGGCACCGAGCATTTGCTTCTGGGCATGGTCAAGGAAGGCAGCGGCCTGGCCGCGGTCGTGCTGCGCGAGTTCAAGGTCGATCTGGTGATGGTCCGCAAAGAGGTCGAGCAGCTCGGCCATGGCCCGGGCAAGGACCCGCCGCCGATGAAGTTGCAGCAGACCGAACGCTGCCAGCGCGTGCTGAACTACGCGATCGAGGAAGCTTCGTCGCTGGGGCACAATTACGTCGGCACCGAGCACCTGCTGCTCGGGTTGCTCCGCGAGCCCGAAGGCACCGCCGCCCGGGCGCTGGCGAAGATGAACCTCAAGCTCGAGGAGGTGCGGTCGGCGGTGCTGAACCTGCTCGGGCGGGCGCCGAAGTCGAAGGATTCGCTGCTCGGGCAGGCGATGAAGGACTTGGCGCTCCAACTCGCCGACGAGACGATCGAGTCGGACAAGGTGCGCACGGTCGCCGAGGCGCTGATCAACGCCGGCTGGCGCCCGCAGCAGTAAGGGCAATCACCGTACATTCACGCGCGTGCGCGCGATCGATGAAATCCCGCTGGCTATATCCGGTCGTGCTGGTCCTGGCGGCGGCCTGCGCGTACGTCAATAGTCTGCACGGGCCGTTCTTCTTCGACGATTTTAAGGCGATCCCGGAGAACGGCAGCATACGCACGCTGTGGCCGCTCTCCGTGCCGCTGCACCCGCCGCCGTTCCAAGCGACCGTCGGTCGACCGTTAGCCAACTTGACGCTCGCAATCAACTATGCGGTCGGCGGTTTGGACGTGCGCGGCTACCACGTTTTCAACATTGCCATTCACGTGCTGGCGGGGCTGGTGCTGTTCGGGATCGTCGCGCGGACACTGCGCACGCCGGCGCTGGATCCGCGCTTTGGCCTCCACGCGCAGCCGCTGGCGTTCGCGGTGGCGCTGCTGTGGCTGCTGCATCCGCTCCAGACCGAGCCGGTCACGTATGTCAGCACGCGGACCGAGTTGCTGATGGGGCTGTTCTACCTGCTGACACTCTACTGCGCGATCCGCGGGGCGACGTCATCCTCGCCGGGGCGAGCGGGGGCGTGGTACGCGGCGGCGGTGTCCGCCTGCGCGCTGGGCGCCGAATCCAAAGAGGTCATCATCACCGCGCCGGTGATCGTGTTTCTGTACGACCGGATTTTCCTCGCGCAGTCCTGGGGCGAGGCCGCGCGGCGCCGCTGGCCGCTCTACGTCGGGTTGTGCGCCACCTGGATCATCATCGCCTACAACGTCGCCAGCACTGCCGAGGGTCGCTTCCGCGGCGAGATCCTCGAGCGTCTCAGCATCTGGGATAACCTCAAGACGCAGACCGGCGTGCTCACGCATTACCTGCGGCTGGCGCTGTGGCCGGCGGGGCTGTGCGTCGACTACTACGACTGGCCGATCGCGCGGCACCTGGCCGAGGCGTTCCTGCCGGGGTTGTTGATCGTCGCGCTCCTGAGTCTCACGGCGGTCGCGCTGTGGCAGTGGCCACCACTGGGGTTCCTCGGCGCGTGGTTCTTCGTAATCCTTTCGCCGACCAACTCGTTCTATCCGATGCCCGTCGAGATCGCCGCCGAGCGCCGGATGTACCTGCCGCTGGCGGCGATCATCGCGCTCTTGGTTATCGGCGCATGGGAGTTAGCGCGGCGACTCAGGCTTCAGGACTCGCCTGGGCGCCCTCCGCGCGCGAGGCTCGTGGCGGCAACGGCGCTGGCCATCCTCGCGGTCGGGCTTGCGTATCTCACGATGCAGCGCAACGCCGACTACCAGAGCGAGGATTCGATCTGGCGCGCTACGCTTGCGCAGCGACCGAACAACCTGCGCGCGCGCAACAACCTGGCCGTCGCGCTGGCGCAGACGGGACGCAAGGAGGAGGCCGAGCAGCAGTTCATGGAGGTGATCGCCCGCCGCCCCGACTACGCCGCCGCGTACAACAACCTCGGCAATCTCCTAAAGGACAAGGGCGACCTCGACGACGCCGTCCGCGCGTATGCCAAGGCGATCGAACTGCTGCCATCGTACGCCGACGCGCGGATCAACCTCGGCCTGCTGCTGGGACGCTTCGGCGACGTCGCCGGCGCCACGCGGCAGTTCGCAGAGGCGCTGCGGCACGATCCGCAAAATCCCGAGGCGCACAACGACCTGGCGCTGGCCCTGACGATGCAGGGGCAGGCCCGCGAGGCGCTGCCGCATTTCGACGCGGCCCTGCGCCTTCGACCCGATTCGCTGGAGACTCTCAACTCGCTGGCCTGGCTGCTCGCGACGCACCCGGATGCCGAGCTGCGCGACCCGCGGCGGGCGATCGAATTGGCTGAGCGGGCGCGGAAGCTCTCGCACGACCGCCAGCCGCAGCCGCTGGACACCCTCGGGGCGGCGCTCGCGCAGGCGGGCCGGTTCGACGAGGCCGAGCGGGCCGCGCGCCAGGCCTTGGCGCTGACAAGGTCCGAGGGGAACCAATCTCTCGCCGCCGCGATCGCACGGCGGATCGAGCTATACGCGCGGCGGCAACCGTATGTTCAGGGGACGGCGCGCACGACGACGACAAAGTCTGCCCCGAATTCAGTGCCGTGAGGACCACAGAGACGTTTAGCCGCGACGCGCAGCGAGCGATTCTTCGGGATCGACAGAAAGCGCTCGCTGTGCGTCGCGGCTAAACTGGTCTGCGAGAGGAAACCCAGATTGACCGTCGCGCCGCCACCACCCGCCGTCGAGCCCAGATCACGGCCCTCGCGCGCGCACGCGCTGGTACCACTTGCGATCGCGCTGCTGGCCTTCGCCACCCTCGCGCCGCGTTTGAGCGACCTGGAGTTCGCCAACACGCCGGAGAACGCGGTCATCGCCTCGGCGCTGGAGGTCCGCCGCGGCGGGACGTGGCAGTCGTGGCTCGTGCCGACGCTGCACGACGAGGCGCGGACCAAGAAGCCGCCGCTGACCACCTGGATCACCGCGCTGGCGATGCGCCCTGCGACGGTCGAGGGGCTCGGATCGTCAGATCCAGAAGTGCGTCGCGCCGCGTACGAGCACTTGGCGTGGCAGGCCCGATGGCCGGCGCTGCTGGCGGCGTGCGGACTGCTGATGGGCGCGTATTGGTTGGGCGCGGTCATCGAAGGGCCGCAGCTAGGCCTCGCTGCGGCGCTGGTGTGCGGCAGCAGCATGATGTGGCTCCGCCAGGCCGGGCTGGCGACGACCGACATGCAGCTCGCACTGTGGGTGACGCTGGCGAACGTCATGCTCGCGCGCGCGATCTTGCAGGGGAAGGTCTGGAGCGGCTTCGTCGGCGCCGGCGCGGCCCTGGGACTGGCGCTGATGAGCAAGGGGCCGGTGGCGCTGGTGCAGTCGGTCTTGCCGTTCGTGGTCTTCTGCGCATGGCGCGCGTGGGCGTGCGAGCGAACCGCTTCTCCGACCGCGCCAAGGCGGACGTTGGCACTCATCGCCGGGGTGGTGGTGATGTGCGCGATCGGCTCCGCCTGGTACATCGGTATGATCATCGCCAAGCCGGAAGTGTTGTCCGTGTGGTATTTGGAGCTGCTCGGCCGCGCCGCGGTGGCCGGGTCGGATTCGGATCCAATTTACAATCACCTGCTCATCGTCGGGTACCTGTTCCCGTGGGCGTTCTTCCTGATCATCGGCCTGATCGGCGGCGGCATGGCGCTGGCCCGCCGCGCGGGTGACCACGTCGTGCTCCTGTTGATGCTCGTCGTGGTTCCGGTGGCGATCCTGAGCTGCTTCAGCGACCGCAAGGAGCGCTACCTGCTGCCGGTCCTGGGGCCCGCGGCGACGCTGGCGGCGTGGGGCGTGCTGGATCTGTTCCGCACGCGACAGGGACGCGGGGCGCATCTGTTGACCATCGTGTTCCACTGGCTGCCGCTGGTCGGTGTCGGGGTTGCAGTCGCGCTGGCCAGCTCGCCCGTGCTGGGACGATTCAAAACGGTCGACGGCGGGCCGTGGCTTTCGACGATTTCTGCCATCATTTTGGCGGCGCTGTTCGTGACGGTCTTCGCCGAAGCGACGATCGCCGCACTCAAGGCGTCGCCGCTGTCGTGGGTCGTGGTCCGGACGGCGGTGCTGATGTTGATGCTCTACCTCATGCTGTTCCAGGGCTACGCCTCCAGCCGCGGCGCGCGGAGCGAAGGGAGGCCGATGGCCGAGGCGATTCGCGCGGCGGTGCCGGGCGCGCACGTGTTCAGCTTCCGGCCGGACCAGCCGACGCGCCACGCGCCGCTGGACGTGGAGATCTACCTGAATCGCGCGGTGGACGACGTGCCGGAGCTCACGGCGTTGCCTGAGCCTGCGGACGGCGAGCCGCGCGTCGTGCTCGTGCAGCAGCGTTCGCGCAAGCCGCGGCCGGACGGTCCGCCCGGCTGGCGGCAGTTCGCCGAGGTCGAGGACGATCAAGGGCGCTGGCTCGCCTTCACCGACGCGCCGCTGTCGCCGCCACGATGAACGCGAAGGTCGTCCAGTTCGTCGTGGCCGGCGCGATTGCGGCGGGGGCGTTCGCGATCCTCGCGCAAGGGATCGAAAAGCTCGAGTTCACCAGCGCCAGCGAAAACGCGGTGGTCGAGTCGGCGCTGGAGATGCGCCGTGGCGGGCCGTGGGTCGTCCCGACGCTGCACGATGATCCGCGGACCAAGAAGCCGCCGCTGGCGAATTGGCTTACGGCGGCGGCAATTCGCCCGCAGACGGTCGAGCAGCTCTCGTCTCGCGATTCCCACGTTCGCGCCGCGGCATACGAAGGATTGGCCTGGCAAGCGCGCTGGCCGGCGCTGGTTGCCGCGTGCGCGATGCTCGCGGCGGTCTACGGGCTCGAGGTCATCGTCGAAGACATCCCCGTCGGGCTCGGCGCGGCGCTGGTGTGCGGCAGCTCGCTGATGTTCCTGCGCCACGCCCGGCTCGCGACGACGGATGTCCATCTCGCGCTCTGCGTGACGTGCGCAAACCTGCTGTTGGCGTACGCGGTGCTCGATCGGAAGTGGTGGATCGGGCTGCCCGGGGCTGGGATTGCGATCGGGCTGGCCCTGATGAGCAAGGGGCCGGTGGCGCTCGCGCAGACGATCGTGCCGGTCGCGATGTTCGTCGTCTGGCGGCGATGGGCAGTGCCGCGCGACGACACGCGCCGCTGTGCGTGGTTTTTGCCGCTGTGCGTCGGCGGCGTGCTGATGCTCGCCGTCGGACTGTGGTGGTACGCGCAGGTGTTCCGCGAGGATCCGCGCGTGCTCTCCAAGTGGTGGGTGGAGGTGACGCGTCAGGGCGCCACCGAGAGCGAACCTGATTCGATCCTGAATTATCTGGCGTTCTTCGCGTGGTTGTTCCCGTGGTGCGCGTTCTTCGTCGCCGGGATGATCGGCGCCGGCATCGCGCTGGCGCGACGCGCCAACCCGCGGATCGTCTTGATGCTCTTTCTGCTTGTCGTTCCGATTCTGGCCATGAGCTTCTTCCGCGACCGGAAGGACCGATATCTGCTGCCGATGCTGGGGCCGGCCGCAGTGATCGTGGCGTGGGGCACGGTCGAGTTTTTCCGCACGTACCAGGGGCGCCGCGCGAGTTGGCTCGTGCCGCTGCTGCATTGGCTGCCGCTGACGTCGGTGGCGATTCTCGCGATCACCCAGAACGGCAAGCCATGGCTCACGTTACGCGGGCAAATCATGGGCGGCATGATGATCGTATTGTGCATCGGATGCGGACTCATCTTGCAGCGCCGACGGAACTCTGCTTGGGTGGCCGTGATCGTCCCGACCGCAGTGCTCGTGCTGACGCTCCAGATGCTCCTAGTTCCCAGCTATGCTGCTAGCGAGTACGCCCGCAGCGAGATGCGCCCGCTGGCCGAGCGGATCTGGCAGGAGGTTCCCGACGCGACGATTTACAGTCTTTCGCCGCACCCGCCGGCGCGGCACGTGCCGCTGGAGCTGATGATCTACCTGAACCGCGTCGCGGAGCTGCTGCCGGGGCCCGAGGCGCTGGACGCGTTGCCGCCGGGCCCGCACGTGCTGCTGATCCACCAGCGGCGCAACCGCGAGCGCCCGGAGCCGCCGGCGGGGTGGACGTACCTCGACGAGGTCGCGCACGACCGCAACCGCTGGATCGCGTTTACGGATTCGGGGGTCAGGTGAACTAGCTCTGTGTCACGGCCGCCCGGAGCGCACTCGCGGCGGACGGCATTCTTCGTCTCACGCAGCAGAACGATGCCGCCCGCCGCTGCGCTCTGGGACGGCCGTGGACGCGCGCTTTGGTGCCTGGTCGTCGGTGACGGTTGCAAACACCGCGCGACCGACGACGATACGCCGCCGTGAACGCGCCAGTCGATTCGACCGTCTCGGATGACACTACCGCGCGCTCGTCGGCGCGACGTGCGTGGGTGCTGCCGGTCGCAATGTTCCTGGTCTATTTCTGCTCACTCCTGCCGCTGCTGCGGTGGATGCCGTTCTTCAACAGCATCGAGGACATCGTGGTCGCGACGTCGCTGGAGACGCGCCGCATCGACACCTTTGACGTGTGGTTGCGTCCGCAGATGCGCGGCGAGCCGCGGACGCGCAAGCCGCCGCTGGCCGTGTGGCTGTCGGCGCTCGCGACGCGGCCCGCGACCGTCGCGGCGCTCGACGATCCGCAGCGGCGCGACGACGCGTACGTCGATTTGGCGCTCGAGATGCGCCTGCCGGCGCTGATCGCGAGTTGCCTGATGCTCGTCGCGACGTTCGAGCTGGGCCGAATCATCGGCGGCCGGCGCATCGGGCTGTGCGCGGCGGCGGTCGGCGGGACGAACCTGCTGTTCATGCAGCACGCGTGGCTCGCGCTGCCGGACGTGCATCTGGCGCTGTGGGTCGCGGTGGCGAACGTGTTTCTCGCGCGGGCCCTTTTGCTGAACGAGCGCTGGCTCGGATGCGTTGGCGCCGGCGGCGCGCTGGGCCTGGCAATGATAAGTAAGGGGCCGGTGTGCCTCGTACAGTCGGTGTTACCCGTGCTCGCGTACGCCACCGCGCACGCATTCTCCCTCTCCCCGTCCCGGGGAGAGGGCAGGGGAGAGGGGAGAGTTTCCAGCGCAGAAAAATTCCCCTCTCCCCAGCCCTCTCCCCGTGGGCGGGGAGAGGGAGAAATACATGCGCCATGGGCGTCACCGATCTTTGTTGGCCTCCTCGCCATGCTCGCCGTGTGCGTGCCGTGGTATCTGATGATGCTCATCAAGGTCCCAGGCATCTGGCACATCTGGCTCAGCGAGGTGACGCGCATTGACCCGGCCGACCCGCGCCCGGACCCGTGGTTCGCGAACCTGAAAATTTTCCGCCACCTGTTGCCGTGGACGATCTGGCTCGTCGTGGGCGCGTGGGCAGCGGTGGAGTCGCTTGTTCGCAGGCAGAACAAGCGCGCCGAGCTGGCGCTGTGGCTGCTCGTCGTGCCGCTGATCGTCATGAGCTTTTTCAGCGAGCGCAAGGATCGGTATCTTTACCCAATCATTCCGGCGGCGGCTGTGGTGTGTGCGTGGGGGATCGTCGAAATCCTAAGCAAAACTCACGCCGGCGAGCGCACGACGGACAAACTGGTGCGGATCATCCACTGGGGGACGCTCGCGGCGATCACCGTCGGCTGGCCGATCGTCGGGGCGGCGGCGGTGCGGTTGCTCGGCGAAGAGCAGCCGCGCTACTCGTGGCCGGTGGCGACCGCGGCGGCGCTGACGGCGGCGGCGGTGGTCGGGCTGGGGATCATCGGGGCCACGCGCCGGCCGTTCGCGCTGGTTGCGGCGACGTTCGTCGGCGTGCTGCTGCTGCTCAACCCGCTGTTCTATTGGAGCTACGCGCAGAGTGAGACCGGCCAGTCGATGAAGCCGCTCGCCGACGCGATCGTCCGAACGGTGCCGAGTGCGGACGTGTTCAGCATCCACAGTGGGGGCCGTGGGGCGCCGCTGGACTTCTGCATCTACGTCAACCGCGTGGTGGACGCGGTGGATTCGGCCGAGCAGATCCCGGCACCGGCGCCCGGCGGACGGCGGCAGGTGCTGGTGATCGCGCAGCGGCGCGGGGAGGCCATCCCAGCGCCGCCGGCGCCCTGGCGTCCGCTCGCCAAGACCTCGCGCGGCGACACCGTCTGGCACGGATTCGTGCGCTAAGCCGCAACGAGCCGCGCGGCGATCACTTCGTAGGGTGCAGCGTAAGGGGCGGTTGCTTCGGGCGCGGGATCGTCTCAATGGGTTCCGATAGCGCGACGCCGAGCGCTGCGATGCGCGCGCGTTCTTCCTCGTCGGCCGGATCCAGCACGACGAACCGCGGCCGCGCCTGCGGGTCGGTCCACCTCGGCTCGGCGGCGCCGACGACGGCGCGGCGGCTGTAGTACGCCAGGATCCGCGCGGGACGGTGCGGCGCGAGCACCAGATCGTCCTCGCCGACGTGCCGTGCGACCTGATCGGCCATCGCGAGGATCGGCAGGAACCGTCCATCCTTGTAGTGGGCCAGGAAATCGGATCGATGCTGCTCGATCACCAGCCCGCCGACCTTCACCGCGTTGGGGACGATGCTCAGGGCGAGCATCGCGGCGAACGCCCAGTCCCCGAAAGGGTGCCGTAGCCGCCGGTTCACCCAGGACATCCCGCGCCACCAGCCGTACACGAGGAATGGCATCACCGCGAGCAGGTAGCGGTCGGTGGCGATGATCAGCAGCATCATCGCGACCGTCGCCGCGACCCACAGGCCCCACGCGAGGCGCACGCGCACGAGCCCGACGCCGAGCACAATCAGCACGACACCCAGCGGCCAGTTGAGCTTCAGCGGCAGGTCAAACCCGAACGACGCCATCGTCATAATCTCGTCGAGCACGTGCGGGATGTTGACGACGACGATCTGGTGGAGCATCTCTCCGGGCCGATCGATTGCGAGGTTGAAGACGAACTCTTCGTACGATCCGATCGCGTGCGTCGCGCCGCCGGTGCGGACGTGATTCAGGTTGAGGGCGAGGAAGACGCCGCAGGCGACGACGATCAGCGCCAGCACGCCGAGCATCGTCTTGCCCGCGCGGCGCTGGAAGAGCGAGACGACCCCGACAACCACGAGCACGGGTAGGAGCACCCATGCGGTTGGGCGCATCAGGAGCGCCAGCGCGAGGCCAGAGATCATGAGCAGCCAGGAGCTGGTACGCGTGCGCGGCGGCGACTGAAGCAGCTCCTCATACCCACAGAAAAACGCCATCACGCCGAGCAGGAACGGCATGTCGGTCATGATCTGGTACGCGTAGCGGTAGAACGTGAACGTCAAGGCCGTCCCGAGCGTCACGACGACCGCGACCGGACGGCCGGCATGCAATCGAAACGTGCGGTACACGAGCCCGAGTGTCGCGAGGCCCGACAGCATCATCAGCAGGTTCGCGGGCCACAGCGCGGCGCTGCCGAAGAGCTCGAACGTCCCGGCGACGAGCCACGGCAGGCCGGGATAGACGAGGTTGTTCGGCTGGCCGAGATACCTGAACCCGCGGCCCTCGGCGAGGTTGCGGGCGATCGAGAGGTACAGCGCGCTGTCCGGCTCGATCCGCCAGCGGCCGTTGAAGCCGAGCAGGTAGAGCACGACGACCGCGCCGAGGAACAGGACGCGGTGCCGGTCGGCCCATGCGGCGAAACGTTCCGACGCGGGCAGGCGCGCGGGCTGCACTGACGCCGGCGGCGCGTTTTCGTCGAGCGCAACCGTTTCGGATTCCATGAAGCGGGAAATGAAGCTACGCGTTGGCGCTCAACTCGGCAACGGCATCCTCGCGCTGCTGCTGCGGCGGCGGCGACGCGCCCTCTCTCAACCGGTGTTCCAGTTCATTGTCCTCAAGGAACTTCGCCATCGCGGCGCGGAACTGGGCGTACCGCTCGGGCAGCAGCGCGAACGTCGCCGGGTCAATCAGCTTGTCGAGCATGCTCGCGAGCGTCTCATCGGACAGGTCCTCGCCGTCTTCACAGCGGACGACCGGCAGGCCGAACGACTCGCAGAATGACTCGCTGCGCGAGCAGTTCGAGAACAGCACCGCCGGGTTGCCGTGCGCGAGGTGGAACATATTACCGTGAAGCCGCCAGCCGATTGCCCCAAGGCTCTCGTCGACCAGCCGCCGATAGGGACGGATGTCGTAGCGGTACAGCGTCGGCACCGCCCGCTGGATGAACGGGATCGAGTAGCTGAGGAAGCGGTCCGGGTCCTGCTGCGCCGCGATGATCGGCTCAAGGCCGCGCTCGCGTGCGAGGCGAATGAGCGCGCGCACGTTGTGTCTCTGGCCCTTGCGTACCGTGATGACGATCTGCTTCGATTCCTTGCGCTTCAGCTCCCAAGATGGATTCAGTGAGCGGAACAGCGTCGGGCAGCCCGTCATCGCGACGTTCGTGATCCCCGCGTCGCGCAGGGCCTCGACCGTCCGCCAATCCCGCGCGCTCCCCATCCGGCAGCTTTCGTGAATGTGCTTGATTTGCTCGAGCGTCTCCGGCTCAAAGCCATTGTCCTCCCCCGCGTGGCGCGTCGTGCCGACGCCCCAGGGGATGATCGGCACCTTGATCTGGCGAAGCTGCTCGATCGTGAACGTCCACCGTCCCGGCTTGGCCATCCGCCGGTACCACAGGTTCGTCCCGGTTATCACGGCGCAGTCGGCGGCGTTGATCTGGTCGATCTCGCGCTGCGTGATCGGCTTCCGCGGGTCGACGTCGACGCTGGCGTGCTCGTCGTAGACCAGAATCTTCTTGAGGCTGTCGACGATGAACAGGTCGCCGACGTTCTCGGTGGAGACGGCGGGGTTGATGAAGGCGATACGGCGACGAAACGGCATAAGACGACACCTTTTACACTACAACCGGCGCATGTGGAACCCGCCGTCGACGTTGATTATTTCGCCGGTGCTGAACGGCAGCAGGTCCAGCGCCACCGCGACCACCGCGCGGGCGATGTCGTCGGGCTTGCCCCAGCGGCGGATCGGGGTGATCCCGTCCTCGAGAATCAGCTTGTCGTACTTGGCCTTCACCGGGCCGGTCATGTCCGTCTCGATCACGCCTGGGCGGATCTCGTACACGTTGATCCCGTGCTCCGCGAGCCGCGACGCATAGAGCTGGGTCATCATCGCGAGACCCGCCTTGGCGACGCAGTAATCGCCGCGGTTCGTGCTGGCGGTGTAGGCGCTGATCGAGGTGATGTTGACGATCTTCGGATTCGAGATTTGTGATCCAAGACTCGAGATCTGCTGGATCATGCGCTTGGCGACGAGCTGGGTGAGGAAGTAGGGGCCCTTGAGGTTGATGTTGATCAGGCGGTCGAAAGATTCCTCGGAGGCTTCGAGGATGTCCGCCCGCACGTCCGGCGCGACGCCGGCGTTGTTGACGAGCAGATCGATGCGGCCGAAGGCCTGGATGGTCTCGTCGACGATTCGCTGGCGATCACCGCTCGACGCCACATCGGCCTGGACAAGGTGGGCGTGGCCGCCGAGTTTCTCGATCTCCGTCGCCGCCTCCTCCGCCGCCGCGGCGTTGCGCGCGTAGTTGATGACGACGTCGAATTTCTCCTTCGCCAGCGCCAGTGCAATCCCGCGCCCGATCCCGCGGGAGGCGCCGGTTACGATCGCGGATTTCCTCGTATCGGCCATGCGTGATTCCTACAGATGTTTCGACAACTCGCGCGCGCCGTCGACGAGAATATACCACCCCAACAGAAACGACAGCACGTACACGACCTTGGTAAACGCCTTGTCGCTCATCCGCTTGGTGATCCAGAATCCAAACACCGCGCCCGCGAGCACGAGGGGCATGCACGCGAAAGCCTGCCACCACCGCACTTTCTCGAACATCCCCGCCCACCAGTAAACCGGTAGCTTCGCGGTGTTGAACGTGAAAAAATAGACGGCGCAGCTGCCGACGAACAGCTGCCGCTCGAGCCTCAGCGGCAGCAGGTACATCATGATGATCGGCCCCGCGGCGTGCGCGAGGGTGGTACTGATGCCGGCGATCGTGCCGGTAACCAGGCCGCGCCACGGCTCGGGCATCAGGTATTCCTGCATCCCGCGCCACTGTCGCCACCAGTGCAGGCTGACGAGGACGATGCACTCACCGCCGACCTCCATCATCACCAGCGCGCCCGCGATCGTCTTGAACTCCTTGAACCACCACAGGAGCAGCCCGCCGATCGAGATGCCCAACGTGGCGCCGATGCCCAGGCGCTTGAGCACGATCGGGTTGAGCAGTTTGCGATACTGCCACAGCGCGACGACGTCGCCGACGATCAGCAGGGGGAGCAGAATTCCAAGCCCTACTTCCGCTCCATCCTTGCCATAGATGTTCGTCATCGCGATGGTGATCATCGGGATGATGATGAGCCCCACGCCGCTGCCGAAGCCACTCTTGGTGACGCCGATGAGGAAGATCGCGAAGAGGGCCACGGCCCACCAACCGATGTGCATCGCGCTACGCCCCATTCCCTTGGCGCGCTTGTAGCGGCGACGCCGGTGCGCCCGCGGTCTTCTGGAGGGTCGGGCTCCGTCCCGACCTCGTCGTCTTTCGCAACCCGCGGTCGGCACGGAGGCCGACCCTCCAAGAGAGCCGCGAGGCAGGCGTCGCGACTACAGAAGATCCGATGAGCCAGACCATCACCAGTCGAGCGTCCCGCGCCAGGCTTGGGTCATTTCGTCGATGCCGATCTCGGTCACGCGCTGGCTGGTTGACGTGATCGTGAGCTTGCGCAAGTGCTGGACGAGCGCGACGTCGCTCACGTCGGCAACGGTCTCGAACCGTTTCCGCAGCTCGCCCGCGAGCGTCGGGTCGACCAGCTCGATCAGGTAACGGCCGGGGCGCTCGTCGTCGAACGTGAAATGCTCCTCGCCGACGATTAGGCCGAGCCCGGAGGCAATCGACATCTCCGCCAGCGCCACGCCGACGCCGCCGTCGCTGACGTCGTGGCAGCTCAGGACTTGGCCGCCGCGGATGGCTTCGGCGACGAGCCGGTGCGTGCGCGCCAGGGCCGCGAGATCATTCGCGTCGCGCGTTGCGACCAGGCACACGCGATTGGGCCGCGACTTCAGGTCCATCGTGACGCATCGCCGCACGTCGTCGATCACGCCGATTGCGCTGATCAGCAGCGTGTTGGGGATGCGAATGACCTGGCCGGTTTCGGAATTCGTGAACTGGTTGTGCAGCGAATCCTTGCCGCTGATGAAGGGGATGCCGTAGGCGAGTGCCGCGTCGCGGCACGCTTCGCAGGCGCGCACGAGCGTGCCCATTGTGCGTTCGTCGTCGACGCTGGGCCAGCAGAAGTTGTCGAGGATCGCGATCTTGTCCGGGTCGCCGCCGACGCTGACGACGTTCCGCACCGCCTCATCGATCGCCACGACCGCCATTGCGTAGGAGTCCTCGATGTGCGGTGCCAGTCCGCAGCCGATCGCGACGCCCTTGAAGCTGCCGAGCTTCGGCCGGACGACCGCGGCGTCGGAGGGGCCGATTTGCTGTGGGCCGAGCAGTGGCTTGACGACGCTCCCACCCTGCACTTCGTGGTCGTACTGTCGAATGATCCAGTGCTTCGACGCGATGTTCGGATGCGCAAGGAGCTTGAGCAACGTAGCACGGGCGTCCCGCCCGTGCACGGCGGCGCCCTTTGGCACGGGCGGGACGCCCGTGCTACGCGCGACGACCGCTTTCCGCGTCGGCATCGGGATGCCGTGGTGGAGGAAATCCATCGAGAGCCTGCCGACCTCTCGCTCCTGGTACTTCAGCACGAGCTCGTGCTTCTCGGTTCCGAATCGCCCGATCACGGTTGCCTCAACATCTTCGCCCGCGGCGAGCTTCAGCAGCTCATCGACGTGATTCTGCGGGACAGACAGCACCATCCGCTCCTGCGCCTCGCTGATCCAGATCTCGTCGTAGCGCAGCCCCGCATACTTCAGGGGGACTTTGTCCAGCTCGACAAACGCGCCGATCTTCTCGCCCATCTCGCCGACGGCGCTGGACAGACCTCCCGCGCCGCAATCGGTGATCGCGGTGAACAGCTCCCGGTCGCGGGCCTGGAGGATCACGTCGGCCATCTTCTTCTCGGTGATCGCATTGCCGATCTGCACCGCGTGGCTGAACTCGTCGGCGTGCGTGTCGGTGAGCTCGGCGGAAGAAAACGTCGCGCCGTGGATGCCGTCGCGGCCGGTGCGCCCGCCCATGACGACGATCGCGTCGCCGGGCTTCGCCTCCTTGTTGATCTTGTCCCGCGGGATCAGTCCGACGCAGCCACAGAAGACCAGCGGGTTGCCGACGTAGCGGTCGTCGAAGTAGACGGCACCGTTGACCGTCGGAATCCCCATCCGATTCCCGTAATCGCGCACGCCAGCGACGACTTGCTGGAGTATGCGCTTGGGATGGATCACACCCTTCGGCAGCGCCTTCTTCTGATGGGGAAACGCGACGCAGAACACGTCGGTGTTCGCGACCGGTTTGGCGGCCAGACCTGTGCCGAGCACATCCCGAATCACGCCGCCGACGCCCGTGGCGCTGCCGCCGTAGGGCTCGATCGCGCTGGGGTGATTATGCGTCTCGACCTTGAAGCAGACCGCCTCGGTTTCGTCGAACGCGATCACGCCGGCGTTGTCTTTGAACACGGAGAGGCAGAAGTCGGAAGCGACGGAGCGACGGAGCGACGAAGCGACGGAGGGAGAAGGCGCTGCATTCTTTTCCCCTTCGTCGCTTCGTCGCTTCGTCGCTTCGTCGCTCCTCCCCATCAACTCCATCGTGCTCGCGAAAATCGTGTCCCTGATGAGATTCGAGTATCGCCGCAGCGGCTTCCCCGCCTCGTCATACACCTCCACCGCGCTCTTCAGCGTCTTGTGCACGCAGTGCTCGCTCCAGGTCTGAGCGATCGTCTCCAGCTCCACGTCCGTCGGCTCGCGCTGCTGTTCGCGGTAGTAACTCTGGATCGCGCGCATCTCTGCCAGCGACAAGAACAGGTGTCCCTCGCGACTGAGGCGCTGGAGCTGCTCGTCGCCCAGCTCGCGCAGCGGCACGTGCCGAAGCTGGAACTTGTACTCGCGGCCGGTCTCGAACTGCCGCGGGACGTACGCGTCGAAATGCACCGACTCGATCACGCCGTTGGCCAGCACGCGATCGGCGATCCGTTTCAGCTCTTCGCGGTTGACCTTCCCCTCGATGAGGTACGCGCGCCCGGTGCGCACCTCGCGGACATCCAGCCCCATGTCGCCGAGCGCCATCTGCGTCGACGCCGCGATCGGGTCCATTACGCCAGGTTTGAGGTGGATCTCGATGCGGCTGTGGCCGTTGTCGTTCACCGGACCGGTGACCGGCTCCGCCTCTTCGACGATCGGGTCCGCGAGCAGCTCGCGCGCGATGCGCTGCACCTGCTCTCGCGAAGCGTCTGTATCAACGAGAAAAATCCGCCGCGTGGAGATCGCCCCGACGTTCGTGCCGAATTCAGCGATCTGGTGGCGGAGCGCCTCGCCGACCGGATCGAGCGCGCCCTCGCCCTCGCGCGCCGTGCCGATCGTGCGGACGTCGATCCGGTAAATCATCCGGGGGATTCTAGCGACGACGGGCGCGGTGTGAAGCCGAGGAGCGTGACGAGCGTTTACCTCGGCTCTTCGTGCGCAGGTCAAGACAACCTTTGCGCGCGACATCGAGCGGGGTCTTGCGGTTCTTGTTCCGGATCCTCACGCTGGCACCGCGAGCGATCAGCAGGTCGGCGGCGGCACGGCTGCCCTGGTAAGTCGCCTCGTGGAGCGCCGTGCGGCCCTTGTCGTCCTGCGCGTCAACCGTTGCCCCGGATTTGATGAGGAACGCCACCATGTCAGGACGATCCATCGCCGCCGCGAAGTGAAGGGGCGTGCGCCGGCTGTTGCTCGCGACGTTCACGTCGATTCCTGCGGCCATGAAGAGATCCGCGCAGCGTACGTCACCCGCTTCGGCCGCCCAGTGGAGCAGCGTGGCGCCGTTGCCCGCCGTTTGGCGCAGCAGCGAGCGGTCGCGTCTAAGGAGCCGGCGGACGTGTTTGAGATCGCCCAGCGCGGTGGCGGAAAAGATGTCATAGTCCGCGCCGTTTTCGAGCAACAACCGCGCGACCTCGCGGCTGCGCTCACGCGTTCCCCATTTGTGGCGCGCGGCGATCATCAGGGCTGTCCAGCCACCCCAACCGTGCTCGCCGCCGCGCTCAAGCTTTACGTTGATGTGTGGCTTGCCGCCGTGCGCGAGCAGGAACTCGGCCAACTCCGGGCTGGCCATCTGGGCGGCGTCGTGGAACCCGGTGCCGCCGTTGAAGAGGTGGTGCCGCTCGAGCGCATGAATGTCGGCGCCGCGGTCCATCAGTAGTCGCAGGACACTCACGTGGGCGCAATACCGCGCGCAGCCAACGCCGGCTTGCGGATCGGCGCCTTGATCAAGCAGAAACTCCGCGAGCTCGATATTCCCGTCCAGGCAGGTTCGGCCCAGAGCCCTCGTCGCGACGAGTTTCCGACTGCTCAGCAGCCCGCGGTCGCGCAGGAATAGCGCCTTGACCTGCGCGATCGTGAGTTCCTTCTTGTAGGTGCAGCGGAAAACAGCGAAGAGGAATCGGCCGATCTTCTTCTCAGACATTTGCGACTTGCCGATGGCCCAGTAGTTCGGCGGACGCGTCGTACACCATCCCCGGCGTCACGCGCGTCATGCAGCGGTGGTCCAGCGGGCAGATCTTCTTCTGACATGGACCGCAGAACACCTTCACCGCGACCTTGCGCTCCTTTTCGAAGTAAATTTCGGTCCACTCGGGGTGCGTGGGGCCGAAGACCGTCACAACCGGCACATCGAACGCCGCCGCGATGTGCCGCGGGCCGGTGTCGTTGGTGACCATCAGGTCGCAGCGGCGGACGATCTCCTTGAGCGCGCCCAGCGTCACCCCCTTGGCCGACAGGTCGACCGGGGCGTGCTTCATGTGCCGCAGGACGTCGTCGAGGATCCGCCGCTCTTTGGGCGCGCCGCTCAGCAGCACGGTGGCGCCGAGCTCGTCGACGCAACGATCGCCGAGCTGGGCAAAATGCTCCGGCAGCCAGCACTTGGCATCGCCGTATTGCGCGCCTGGGTTCAGCAGGATCAGCGGTGCTAAGCCGCGACCGGCCGGACGCTCGAGATCCACGTCGAGGCCGCAACGTTGCAGCACGTCCTGCGCGTCGCGCCTCTCTGTTTCGGTGACGAACAGCTCCAGCCGCAGGTCACGATGCTGCGAGCCGAGATAGTGCGCCAGCCCGAGATAATACTTCACGATCGGCGTCGGGATGAATTTGCCCCTGTCCTTCACCGGCAGCAGCTTGTCATCGAGCAGGAACCCCCGGCCGTCGCGGTCGTACCCGACGATCCGCGGGATGTTCGCGGTCTTGCAGATCAGCGCGGTGCGGAAGGAGTTGGGCAGCAGGATCGCCAAGTCGAACTTCGCGCGGCGGAGGCGCAGCGCCAGGTCGAAGACGTTCTTCCCCGCCTTCGCCTTGGTCTTGCCCGTGCGGTAGGTGATGAGCTGATCCGCCCACGGCATGCCTGTGTAGATCGGCTTGACGTAGCGGCGCATCAGGTAGCTGATGTGCGCCGCCGGGTAGAGCTGGCGGATCGCGCGCAGCGTCGGGGTCGCCATCACGGCGTCGCCAACCCAGCTCGGCTGGACGACGAGAATTTTTTCGGGGACTGCGGGAATGGACATTGTTAGTGGCGAGTATAGCCGGTCGCGGCGGAACCGGGAAATGTCTGGTCAGTGCTTGCGTTTGACGATCATGACCTGCACGTGACGGCCGCTGTCCGCATAGGCGAACCCTTCGTCGGCGTACACGGCTGACAGCTCCGCGCGCACCGGCTCGGGAAGCTTCGCCCATACGTCGGTCGTCAGCACAACGAAGGCGGGCCAGTCGACGGGCTTGCCCTTCAGCAACACGCCCGGCGCCGCCTCGCGGATCGTGCCGCCCTGATAAAACGCGAGGCTCGGCTCCTTGTAGTCAATCATCACGACCGAGCCGCGGCCGGTGGCGGCGGATTCGATCAGCCTGGCGCCGAGCCGCTCCGACAGGTGCAGGGATTTCATCCGCGGCAGGTAGAGCGCAAACACGATGAAGAGAACGACAACCGTCCCCGCGCCCATCGCCGCCGCGGCGGGGGCAAGCCGCCGCGCGATGATGAAACCGAAGGCCGTCGCCGCGCAGAGGATCGCGCAGCCGCAAAGGATCGCTGCGCCGACTGGAGGGGGATCGCCCAGCGCCGGACGCACGATCCACGGCGCGAACCCGAGGGCGGCGACGATCATCGCCCACACGGCTCCTGCGATCACGAACCCGCGGTTGGTCAGGTCATCGTGTTCTCTACGGATGCAACGGACGAGCGCGTCGGCGGTGAGAAACGCCAGCGGTGGAAAAGCGGGCAGGATGTAGTGCGCCAGCTTCGTCTGCACTAGTTCCATCATCACCCACGGCCCGATCACGCCGGCGAGGCAGAATCGGCTGACGATCGAATCGCGCCGATGACGCCAGCCGATCACAATCGCCGCCGGCAGGAGCAGGCTCCACGGGAAGAACGTGCCCCAGATCGTCAGCAGGTAATACCCAGGCGGGCCCTTGTGTCCCTCCATCGCGCCACGAGCGCGGCCAAGCACGTCGTGGGATATCGACGTCCACAGAAATCCCGGCGAGCGATGATGGATCAGCACGAGCCACGGCCCGCAGATGACTGCGATCATCAGCAATCCGAGCAGTGGCCGTGTGCATCGCCACCAACGAATCGCCCGCAGCCACGCGCGCGGCGATTTCCATTCGCGGCTCACATCGAACGCCGCGAGCACGAGCATCGTTGCTAGGTGCACGCCGAGCACGACCGGGCCTTTGGTGAGTCCGCCGAGGCCGACGGCGATCCACAGGACGATGGCCAATTTCAAATTTGAGATTTGAGATTGCGCGTTCTTCGCGTGGGCATAGATCCCCAGCAAACACACCTGTCCGATCGTCACCCACAGCAGCAGCACCGCGTCGGTGATGCACATCTTCGCCGCGGCGACGGCCAGGCCGGCGGTGGCGAGGATGAAGACCGTCCACAGCGCGTGCTCCGGGGTGACCCAGCGGCGGATCACGGTCGCGAGGAAGCCGAGCGTCAGCAGCATCGCGATCGCCGACGGCAGCCGCGCCGCGAAGGCGTTGTCGCCGAGGATCGCCATGCTCGCGGCCTGGCACCAGTAGATCAGCACGGGCTTGGCGGTGCGGACGTCGTCGAGAAACCGCGGCACGACCCAGTCTCCGCTCTGGAGCATCTGTCGCGAGGTCTGCGCATAGCGCGGCTCGTCGCGGTCCCACAGCGAGACGCTGGCATTGCCGACGAGGTACAGCGCCGCCGCCGCGAGCAGGATCAGCAGAAGTTTTCGCGCGTAGGGGGACACGGGTTCAAGGTTCGGCGGCGGCGGCAGTGGTGGGGCGGGCGCGGAACAACCGCAGCCGGTCGTCTGGCCGCAGGTCGCGCACCGTCTCTACCGGCGCGAGCCGCGCGTCAGTTAGGTCGGTGTGTGTGAGCAGGTATCCGTCGAAGTCCGCCGGCACCCGCGCCAGAGCATCGAATGACGGCACCGTGCGGCCGAGGTAAAAAAGCTCGTGCTCGCGCAATGTGCCGAGCGACGCAAGCGGCCGCGCGCCGACGACATCCTTCACCGCAGCGGCGACGATCGCCGGGGACTTGTGATTCACCCGCTGCGGTCCGACGGCTCCGACCATCAGCCATATCGCAACCGCGAAAGCGGCGCAGACGAGCGCCGCGCCGATGAGCGCACGCCGGCGCGCCAGCGCGTAGACCGAGAAGACCGCCGCCACGACGCCGGCGATGGCGATCGGGTAGTAATCGGGCGCCGGCTTCGCGAGACAGGTCAGGATCAACACGACCGCGAGCGCGGGAACCGCCGCGACCGCGTGCGCGATCAGGATCGCGCGCGCCCCCGAACCTCCAAAGCGCACGCGGCCCGTGATCTGGCGCAGCATCGCGTCGATCGTCCCTGCGACCAGCAGCGTCGCCGCGGGCATGAGCGGGAGCAGGTAAGCGTTTTTCTTCGACGGGATCAGCGAGAACAGCCCCACGCCGAGCAGGAACCACGCGGCGGGCCAGCGCAGCCGACGGTCGCGGCGCATGCGCCCGACCGCGGTCGCGACTAGCCCGATCACCACGACGACCGTCCACGGCGCAGTGATCAGCGGCAAGTTGGCGGGGTAAAACCACCAGGCCGCGGCCTCGTCGGCGTCGACATCGCCTTCAATCCGGCCGACGGATTCGCGCGTCCAGACGTCGATCGCGCCCGGCAGCTGGCGCAACACCAACATGGGCCACGGCAGCGCGATCAGTAGCAGCAGCACGACCCCCCCGGCGTGCGTCCCGAGCCCGCGCGGCGCCCGGCGGCGCAGCACATGATACGGCACGACCGCCAGCGCGACGTGCGCGAACACGACCGGGCCTTTCGCGAGTGCTCCGAATCCCATCGCAGCCCATGAGATCATCGTCGGCAGCGTCGCGCCCCGCCGCGTGCGGTCCCCGGCCACCCAGGCCCACACCGCGAGCAGGACGAAGAACGCGAGATACGGATCCGCCAGCGCCTTGCGATATTCGGAGACGACGAAATGCGTGCTGATCCACACCAGTGCGCAGAGGAGCCCCGCGCGCGGGCTGCGGAACCACCGCCGGCCCAGGTCCATCACGAGCAGGGTTGCCAGCGCCCCGCACACCGCCGCGGGCAGCCGCGCGAGCCACGCGGGATGCTCGCGGCCGCCGTGCGCCAGCTCCCACATCCCCGCCGCCGCCCAGTACGCCAGCGGCGGTTTTTTCAATCGCGGCTCGTCGTTGAGTCGCGGGACGATCCAATCCCCGGTCGCGAGCATCTCGCGCGCGGTCTCGACGACGCGCCCCTCGTGCGACCCCGTGACATGCGCGCGGCCGAGCAGGAGGCAGAACTGGAGCACCGCCGCCGCTGCGATCAGCAGGATGACGAACCATGAGTGGCGCCGGCCCGGCCGCATGTGGCGCGGCATCTTAACGGCGCCACGCCGTCACTGCATTTCCTGGAGGGTCGGCCTCCGTGCCGACCGATGATTCTGGAGGGCCGGGCTCCGTCCCGGCCGCGGTCGGCACGGAGGCCGACCCTCCAAGCGCGCGCCATCCGTCGTTGTGTTTTCCTCCCGCGGCTCGCACAATACTTCGCGGCACATGCTGCGCGATCAGCTCGAACAGAGCGGGACGTTTCTCTTTCGCTGGCGGAGCTACCTGCCGCTGGTGATGGTGCCCGTGCTCGCGGCGGGGATGGGGCAGTTCCATTACCCGTACGAAAGTCATCGCTTGGACATGGTCTGGGAAGGCGTATGCCTCGCGATCGCGGCGGCGGGGGAACTCGTGCGCGTGCTCACCGTCGGGTTCGTGCCGAAAGGAACGTCGGGGCGAAACACCAAGACGATCAAGGCGGCGCAGCTCAACACCAGCGGCATCTACTCGATCGTCCGCCACCCGCTGTACCTCGGCAACTTCCTGATCTTCATGGCGATGATGGTGTTCGTGCGCCTGTGGTGGGTCGCGCTGGCGGGGGCGCTGCTGTACTGGCTCTATTACGAACGCATCATGCTGGCCGAGGAGGCGTTCCTCGAGCGTACGTACGGCGAGGCGTTCAAGCAGTGGGCCGCGCGCACGCCCGCGATCATTCCCAGGCTGTCGCTGTGGAAGGCGCCGGAACTGCGCTTCTCGCTGCGCACGGCGCTGCGCCGCGAGCACACGACGGTGTTCATGATCGTGTGCGTGTTCACCGCCCTGGAGATCGCCGCCGAATTCGAGGTACGCGGCGTCATCCAGCTGGAACCGATGTGGGCGGCGATCTTCGTCAGCGGGCTGGTGTTCTACCTTGTGGTGCACGCCTTGAAGAAGCTGACGCACGTCCTGGAAGTCTCCGGCCGGTGAGCGCGCGCGCGACGCCATGAACCCCCAACTAAGCCTCAGCCTGTTGCTCGGACTGACCGGCGGCTCACTCGGCCTGCTGATCGCCGAACGGCTGGGCGCTCCGACGACGCTGAACCTGAAGCTCAAGGGCGACATCAAGCGCGAGACGCGATTCATCGCGCAATACGGACAGACGACGTGTGCGCTCGCGGCCGCGCTGCTGATCTGGCAGCTCGACCGCGCGCGCGCCGCGTGGATCCCCGCGCTGCTGGTGGCGATGTTCGGGGCGTCGCTGCTGGCGACGATCGTCAAGAAGCTCTGCGGCCGCGTCCGGCCCGGGCACGAGGGCGCCGGTGAGTTCACCGGCCCGTCGCTCAAGCACGCCAACTATCGCGAGAGCTTCCCCTCCAGCCACAGCGCCGCGGCGATGGGATTTTCGGTCGTGATGGCGCACCTCTACCCGCCCGCAGCGGGGACGTTCATCGTGCTGGCGTTGCTGTGCGGGTTCCTGCGGTACGTGCTGGACGCCCACTGGCTCAGCGACGTCGTCGCGGGGTTGGCGCTGGGCTACATCACCGCGGAGCTCGTCCTTCGAGCGTTCACGGCGTGGGGCGTTTAGTCGTGAGACTTTGCCGTGGATGATTCCGTCGTCAATCAGATCAAGAAGAAGCTCAAGTGGGATTTCGCCGCGGTCGCGGACCGGCTCGGCGAGGTCATGTCGCGCCGCGAAGCGGACCTGCGGCTCGAGCAGGCGGTGTACGGCCTGGACGCGCGCGACGAGCTGGAACTGCACACATTGCTCGCCGACGGGATGCGGCAGCACTACGAGGTCGCGCGCGAGGTGCACTACCCGTCGAGCGTCGGCAAGCGGCTCACGCACCGCCAGCGCTGCGACCTCGTGCTCAGCCCCAAGGGATGCCCGCTGAAGCTCGACAGCGCAGCGCCGACGTTGTTCGATCCCGCCAGCCAGTGTTCGGCTTCGGACGCGCTATGGCTGGAGGTGAAGGTCGCCTACCAGTTCCGCGAAGGCGGCGCGCGTCACGGCGGGTACGGCGCGCAGTGGCGTCACGCGGTCATCGACGACCTCATCAAGATGGAAGCCGAGCCGCAGATCAAGGACGCCGGACTCGTCCTGCTGGTCTTCAACGAATCCGCCGACGTGCTCGACAAGGACCTGAACCTGTTCGAGACCATCCTCGCACAGCGCGAGGTACTGGCGGGTTTCCGGCACGTGCGGAGCGTTCCGATCCTGGAGCGCATCGGCCACCGGCTCTGTACCGTGGCAGTGTGGCCGACGATCCAGCGTTAGAAACACCACAAAAAGCTGCATTCCCGGCAGACTCAGCGGCCACGACGCTGCGGCACGCTCCTTGCATTACCTCTCCCTGAAGTTCGCACTCACGGATCAACCGGGTGCGGGCGCGAACGGGAAGTGGTCGGATCCGGTCTTCACGGCAGCGTTTGTCGCTCGCCGGCCGGGGTCTAGCAAACTGACAAAAGGAGAACGTCATGCTGACCGCACTTGCCCTTGGTTCGCTGGCCCAGGTCATGGGTGGAGGCCTGCTCTGGCTGGCTATCGTGTTCTTCATCATCGCCATCGTCGCCTACGTGCTGGGCGCGCAGGGAGTGGCGGGGATGAGCGCCGGCATCGGCCGGACGCTGCTGTTCGTCTTCCTCGTGCTGGCGATCATCTTCGTGATCGTCAACTTCGTGACCTGACGACGTTTCGGGTCGCATGACACGAGGTGCGCACTCGCGCGGGCTGTGGATGTGACGCGCGGGTGAGCAACAACGCAGTTTTTGTCTTGGCGCCGGCCGCAGCGCGTTCTCCTTGCACGCGTTGCGGCCGGTTGCTCGTTATAAGCTCAGTTAAGAGGGGCACGCGGCAACCTTCTCAACGCTCCGTCCCGCGACTATTCTCTAGTGCGGAATGTCGTACCGGACGCGAGGGCTGATCCTTCTGGGCTTGACTCATCTATTTTTAGCTTCGTGCGCTGCGCGGACACCTCGCGGTTCGCAATCGGCGCAGGCGCTTAATTTCCAAGACCCCGCCGGCCCCACCCTGATGTCGCGCGTGGAAGGCGGATACGAACTAAGGAATCGCTGGGTCCGCGCGGTTGTCGACGATTGCAGCGGCGACGTGACCTACTGGGGCGCCGCCGACGGACAGCGCAATCTGCTCATGCCGCCTGGAATTCTGCTGCGGCTCGATGGTTCGCCCGACGTCGTGCCGGATGGGTACGTCGAAAAGCGCGACGATCAGACGTGGCAATTTCTTGGCAAAGACTCCGCCGACATCGGCTGGCGCAAGATCTACTGCCTCGAAGGCGAATCGCTGTTCGTCTCCTGCCTCCTGCAGAACCTTCGCGGCGAGCCTCGCACCGTGCGCATCGTCATGCTTCCCAACTTCGCCGCGATGCGCATGACCAATCGCAGGTCCGACCTGCTCGAGGGCCGCAACGCGTTCGGCCAGGTCCGCATGCAGACGTTCAACCTGACGCAGTCGGGTGACGATCCGGCCGACCGGCTCGTCAGCGACGAGCACACGCTCAAGCCGCAGGAGCGGATCAGCTTCACGACCGAGTGGCGACTCAGCAAAACTGTCATTCCTTGACCCTGCCGCGCGGCACCCGTAAGTTAGCACATCCCTTGTCGCGCGTGACTGAGGAGCACGTCCAAACACGTGATGCGGAACCGCCTGCACATTCCGTTTCACTATTGACCAGTGCTCGGGCCGCGCCCACGGCGAGGCTGCATTGGGTAATCATCCTGGTTGTCCCGTTCGTGGTGTTAGTGATCGCGCTCGCCATCCGCCAGCAGCGCGGGTCGTATTGGATGTCCTCCCCCGATCCGGATTACGCGTATCTACTCAACTCACTGAATTTTGCTGAGCTGCACGGCGTCGGTCACACCGATCACCCGGGAACGCCGGTTCAATTGTGGGGCGCCCTCCTGCTGCGCACAACGCATGCGCTAGCCGGCCGAGGATCAGTCCTCCGTGCCGATGTCCTGCAACGTCCCGAGTTCTATCTCACGGCGATCAGCAATTCGATTCTCGTCTTGTACACCGTCGTATTGATCGGTGCGGGTTGGATAACGCTGTCGGCCACGGGCAGCCTGTTATATTGCGTCGTACTCCAGTTGACGCCACTGCTATCGCCCGCGGGAATATTTGACCTCCCGAACGTCAAACCCGAGCCATTTCTCATGGCGATTGCAGTGGCGCTGTCTGCCCTCGTGATCCGATTTATCTTCGCCGGACCGAGCGCGAATTCCTCCACCTATGCCATGATATTTGGGTTACTCATTGGACTCGTCGTCGCGGTTAAATTTACGGCGCTCTTGTTGTGGCTTGTGCCATTGGCGGCGTTGCCGACGTGGCGATCGCGGCTGGTCTACTGCGTCGTCTGTCTCCTTTCGTTCGTCCTATTCGTGACTCCGGTTCTGCCACGATTCGGCGCGACACTGTCGTTCCTGTCGGCGAGCGCTACCCATTCTGGCCGTTACGGTCTGGGCAGCAAGGAGGTCACGAACCTTCGTACCCAGCTAGGAGGGCTGCTGTGGTTGCTACGCGTCGATCTCCTTATGTTCTGGATCGCAGCCGTCGGGTGCGGAGTGCTGATCTTAGGACGCGCTAAAGATCGAAGCACGACGTCGTCGTCATCATTGTCGTCAGCGCAGGAACTGCATCGTGGTCGCGTCGTATTGCTTACGGTAGTAGCTATTCAAGTGCTACAACTCTTGTTCTTCGCGAAGCACCCGACCCCGAGATATCTGGTTCCGGTGGCGGCGCTGATCGGTCTGAACCTCGTCCTGACCCTTCACCTCGCCCGCAAGCAGTTGCCTGATGCACAGTGGCTCTGGCGCATGCGTTTTCTGATGGCGCTGACGGTCGCAATCGGGGTCTTGCACGCGGTGCGGTTCGGGGTCTACTTGGAGGGTGTGAGGAACACGCGGAAGGCCCGCGAACTCATCGTAAGTGAGGTTCACAAGAATTTTGCTGACCGCACGGTGGCCTGTTATTGGGGGGCTTCATCGCTTGAGGTGGCGCTGGCATTTGGTAACGAACTCGCCCTTTCTCGTTATTCCGACGAACTTGATGCGATGTATCCGAACGTGATTTTCTACAATCGCATGCAGAACCGCCTCTATGGTCAGCCGCCAGACCTGCTGTTTTCAAATTTCCGCGGGATCCAACCGGTGTCAGACGTGTTGGCCCAACACCCGCGCATGCTGTTTCAAGGTCCGCCACTCGGTGAGGACGAGCTCGACCTGTTTGCGGGAACGTTTGAGCGAGATGGGATGCGTGAATCGCCGAAACTCGAAATAGTCTATCCCGGCTTGATCGAAGCTTTGTATCAAATCCACGAGCGCCCCTGATTGCGACGACGGTGGGTTGGATGACGACACAGCAGTTGCTCAACGCGCATCCCATGCCACAGCGGGAGACCTCATCGCCGGCGGCGACGCATGCCCGCGCGCGAATCGATTATTGGGATTCGGTTGCCGGTGGCAGGGCGACGCGCACCTGGGATCTGGGGCGATCCTATCACCGGCGTCTGGAACGGGTTTACTCGTCGCTTGTCGCTCCCGGTGGGCGCGTGCTGGAGCTCGGATGCGGCCGAGGGGATTTGCTCGCGGCGCTCAAATCGTCGGTCGGCGTGGGAGTGGACTTCTCAGCAGAAATGCTCGCCCAGGCGCGGCAACGGCATCCTGAACTGCGATTCATTCAAGCCGATGCGGCCGCGCTTCCGCTTAGCGAGACGTTCGATGTGATCATTCTTTCCGATCTGGTGAACGACCTGTGGGATGTACAGCGAACGCTGGAGGAGATCAGGCCGCTGTGCGCCGCGGGGACGCGCGTGATCGTGAATGCGTACAGTCATTTGTGGGAGTGGCCGCTGGGCGTGGCGAAGCGCTTGCGGCTGGCGCGCCCCACGTTGCGGCAGAACTGGCTGACGGTAGAGGATCTCTCAAACCTGATGTATCTCTCGGGCTTCGAGGTGATTCGGCATTGGGAAGAAGTGCTGTGCCCGTTGCCGATCCCGCTGTTGTCCGGGTTGTGCAACCGGTACCTCGTTCGATTCTGGCCGTTCCGATACGGTGCGCTGACGAATTTCATCATCGCGCGTCCCGCGCCGCCCGCATCCGCGAGCGATCGAGAGCCGGTTGTGTCCGTGGTAGTCCCGGCGCGCAACGAAGAAGGCAACATCGCTGCGATCTTCCAGCGCACCCCCGAGATGGGCGCCGGCACGGAGCTGATCTTCGTCGAAGGCCACTCGAAGGATCAAACCTACGCCGCCATCGAGCGCGCGATCGCCGAAAACCCGAATCGGCGAGCCAAGCTGCTGCGCCAGACAGGCAAAGGCAAGGGCGACGCCGTCCGCGCGGGCTTCGCGGCGGCGACGGGGGACGTGCTGATGATCCTCGACGCCGACCTGACCGTCCCGCCCGAGGATCTGCCGCGCTTTTACGAAGTGCTGCGCTCGGGCAAGGCCGAGTTCGTCAACGGCGTGCGGCTGATCTACCCGATGGAAGACCAGGCCATGCGCATGCTCAACCTGATCGGCAACAAGTTCTTCGGCCTGGCCTTCTCGTGGATGCTGGGGCAGTCGATCAAGGACACGCTGTGCGGCACCAAGGTGCTCAGCAAGCAGGATTACGAGCTGATCGCCGCCAACCGCGCGTACTTCGGCGACTTCGATCCGTTCGGCGACTTCGACCTGCTGTTCGGAGCGGCGAAGCTCAACCGCAAGATCGTCGACCTGCCGGTGCGCTACCGCCAGCGCACCTATGGCACGACGAACATCTCCCGGTTCAGCCACGGGTGGCTCCTGCTGCGGATGGTCGCCTTCGCGGCGGGGCGGATTAAGTTCATCTGACTTCGGCGCACAACTGTCGCCGCGACACGATGGTGAGCCTGCTCAAACGCCTGCTGGCCGAGCCGTCAACGCGCGGGATGGAATTGGATGACCCGCGCACGACCGCGCTGCGCCGCCAGATTGTCCGCACCAAGCCGTTGCTTCGGCGCATTTATGACCAATGGTACGGTTTCATTTCCACGAACATTCCCGCGGGAAGCGGGGAGGTGTTGGAGCTTGGGTCGGGTGCCGGATTTCTCGATGAGTTCATCCCTCAGCTGATCACGTCGGAGATCTTTGTCACGCCGGGCGCGCGTGTGGTCCTCGATGGCCAGCGGCTGCCGTTTCCGGACGCCGGGCTGCGCGCGATCGCGATGACCAACGTGCTGCACCACCTGCCCGACGTGCGGCGGTTTTTCGCTGAGGCGACGCGGTGCGTGCGCGTCGGCGGGACGGTGGCGATGGTGGAGCCCTGGGTCACGCAGTGGTCGCGGCTCATCTACAGGAAGCTGCACCACGAGCGGTTCGACCCGCATGCCCGGCGATGGGGGTTCGACTCCGACGGCCCGTTAAGCGGCGCGAATGGCGCGCTGCCGTGGATCGTGTTCCGCCGCGACCGTCAGCAGTTCGAGCGCGAGTTCCCCACGTGGCGCATCGAACACCTTCGGCCCATTCTTCCCTTCCGCTACCTGCTCTCGGGGGGCGTGTCGCTGCGCGCCCTGATGCCGGGATGGAGTTCCGGGCTGCTACGCGCCGCCGAGGCAATGATGCCCGCATCGCAAACCGCGATGTTCGCAGAAATCGTGCTGCGGCGTGTGTGACGAAAACTAACCCTCCTCGCGCCACAGCCACCAGCCATTGCCCATGTAGCGCCGCGAAGGCCATTTGACGTTACGGGGATCGACATCGGGGAGGTAGATGAAGCCTGTTCGGTAGAACGCCGACTCGGTCTCCTCGACGGTGAACTTCATGCCGCCGGGCACGCGCCAGATTTTCTTCGCGTGGAACACGCCGACCCATTTGTCCTTGGGCACCTTCGCGGGGTCGTCGCGGGTGAGCTTCGCCAGGTCGTCCATCGCCGGCTTGCTCGCCCGGAACGAGACCTGAAGCGGCAGCCGGAACTGCACCGCCCAGACCATCAGCATGATCAGCGCCGGCATGACGACCCAATGCACCGCGCGCGTCCTGAACATGTATCGCGGCCAGCCGTTGTAGCGCACGACGATCCAGCTCAGCGCCGGCCAGGCAAGCCACACCATGGCGATGCCGGCCCAAATCAGGCACGCGGTCGTCATCGGTTGGAAGATGTTGTTCGGCAGTCGCGCGTACCAGAGCGTCAGCAGAAGACCGAAGCCGATCGCGGCGTACATCTTCCGGCTCACCGGCCCGATCCACCACCACGCGGTGGTGCCGATCTTCCGGCCCATGTTCATCGACTTCGGATCGGCGGGATCGAACTCGCGGCCGCACTCGGGGCAGCGGTTGGTCTGGAGATGCTGCAACGGATAGTCGCAGTCGAGACAGAGGCCGATCGGCTTTTCGGTCGCCGTTTCTGTCATGGCAACATCACTCGTGCCACGCCTGAGGATGGTCGACGCGCACGATCGGCAGCTCCGCTGCCCGCGCGTTGGCTTCAACCTGCTCGACGCTCTTGGCCCCGGGGATCACCGCCGACACGGCCGCGTGCTGGAGGCACCACGCCAGCGCCCACTCCGCCATCGCGGCGCCCGGCGGCACTTCCTTCTTCCGAATCTCCTCGACCTCGCGCAGCTTCGCCTCGATCTGTTCCGGCGACATCGACGCGCGCACGTCGTTCGGCGGAAACTTGTCGCCAGGCTTGTACTTCCCGCTCAAAAACCCGCTCGCCAGCGGCACGCGCGCCAGCACCCCGAGTTCGTCGCGCTCACAGATCTGGAGCGCGCCGCCTTCCTCCGGCCGACGATCGAGACGGTTGTAGATGATCTGGATCACCTCGACCCAATACTCTTTCGACAGCTCGAGCTGATGAAGGTTCTTGCTGCTGGCGCCGCCGATCGAGTTGCCCAGGTGACGGAACTTGCCCTTCTCCTGCTCGCGGCGCAGCACGTCGAGCACGCCGCGGCGGTCGAAATCCTTGTCGCCCCAGGAGTGGTACTGGTAGACGTCGATGTAATCGGTGCGCAGGGCCTTGAGCGAATCATCGAGCTGCCGCACGACGTCGTCCGGCTCGCGCGGCTCGGAGCGCTGGAGGTGGCCGGTAAACTTGTGGCCGAACTTGGTGCAGACGATCCAGTTCTGCCGATCGCGCGCGATCGCGCCGCCCACGAGCTGCTCCGAGGTGTGATCGCCATAGCACTCCGCGGTGTCGATGAGGTTGATGCCGACCGCGCGGGCTTTATCGAACATCGCGTCGACTTCGGGCTGGACAAAGTCCTTGCCCCATTCCCCGCCGAGCTGCCACGTTCCCAGGCCGATGACCGAGACGCGCAGACCGGATTTGCCGAGGCGTCGATACTTCATCGGGGAAATTCTAGCCCACAGCCAAGGTAGCTGTCAGCGATGAGAAACGATGAGCGGTCGCGCGAGCCGTCAGCGTCCCGTTGCTCGGCGCTGCACCCCCTCTAGCACGAATTGCGCATTATGAGAGTGCGGACACCGCAGGACGAACGCCGCCGCTCCGACGACGACATCCGACTGCCGGGCGAGGGTCACGAGGCAATATTGCTTGCCACCGGGGCCGTTGGATCCCGCAATCTCGACGGCTCCGTCGCGGCCGGCTTCCAGACATTGACGAACAATTTCTTTGAACGCCGCAAGGGCCGCAGCGCGTGGTTCTACACCGGCCTCATCGCCGCCGCGAAGGTGTACCAAGACGACTAGATCTTCATCCAGGAAGTCACGCTCGATGGCGAATGCTGCCGCTTCGGTCGCATTGATAGCGCCCGCCGTCCGGCGCATGAACTCGTTGATGTCCCGTGACCAGTTCGACATTGGATGACCGTATCCTAACGCGCGGCACTGCGGACCGCCGCTAAACGGTCGCGAGATTGACGCCGTGCGCGGGGCCTCGGTAGCCTTCACGCCATGCCCATCCGTTACGGCGGTGAGACCTGCCATCGCTATCGAGATCCTTCCGGCGGGGGCTGGGTCATCCAGCTCACCTGCGGCGCATCCAACAACATCAACATCTATGGCGAGCAGCCGTATTGCTCGCCCGACGGGCGGCGAGTCGCGATCGAGCGATTCCTCGACCCCAGCTTCGCGCCCAACGCGATGTTCATCGTCGCGGACCTGGATCGTTTTCGGCTCGCGCTCGTTGCGGAGGACGTGTCATCCTTCACGCGGCCGTGCAACTGCGCGTTCGGCGAGTTCGTCTACTACTGGACCAATGACAGCGAACTGAAGCGCGTCTCGCTGAACACGCTCGAGGTCGTCTCGATCCTCAAAGACGACGAGCCCGTCGTTGCGCGCGGCGGCGGGTCGGTCGCGCCGGATCACCGATACATGGTCTTCGGCTCCTACCTCCCCGGCTCAGGCAAAAGCGATCCACCGCGGCCCGTCGTGCTGCGCTACGACCTGCGCAGCGGCAAGCGCGAGGTCTTCTACCACCACCCCGAGATCGTCAACCCGCACCCGATCTGGGAGCCCGTCACCGGCAAGTACGTCGCGATCATGCGCAACCACGGATCGAAGTTCGGCAAGGACGGATCGCTCGACGTCTCCGTCGGCGCGTTCGGTCCGACCGTCTTCCTCATCGATGTCGAGACCGGCAAAGAAGTGGCGATGCCGATCGGCCGGCCGCACACCGAAGGGCTCGGCCATCAGGCGTTCATCCCGGGCACCAACAAGATCTGCTTCACCACGATGTGGAACTACGACACGTGGGAGCTTAGCGCCAAACATCCCAGCACGAACGTCATGATCGCCGGCCCCGGCGACGCCATCGCCACGCCGTTCCCCTGCCCCGAACATCGCGGCAACCACATCGCGGTCAGCAAGTGCGGCACGTACTTCGTCATGGACTCCTACGAAGGCGGCATCTACGACGACCGCGGTGTGATCAAGCCGATGGCCCTGGTCATCGGCAATCTCAAGACCGGCAAGTACCGCGTGCTGGTCACGAGCACCGGCGCCACCGGCGGCGGGAACCAGGTCTCGCATCCGCACCCCTACATTACGACCGACAACCGCCACGTCATCTTCAACTCCGACGGGTATGGAGCTCCGCACGTGTTTGCTGCCGAGATCACACCAGAGTTCCTAGCGAGCCTTGGGTGAATCGCACGTAACTCGGGTGTTGCGCGGATATCAAAGATCCGCGCAACACTTCGGGGTACGAAAAATTGTCCATTTTGCTGCATTCTTGAAGTGCTATTGCAGGTGTTGCGCGCCCGTTATATCCGCGGCGCAACACCGCAAGTTCGGAGGGAGGGAGCAGATGAATTGAACGCAGAGGCGCTGAGGGAGGAGGAGGTCAAATGCTGGAGCCGAGGAAAATACGAAAATCTCTTCTTCATTTTCTCCTCATCCCTCTGCGCCTCTGCGTTCAATCCACATTTTTCTTCTCGAGAGGGTCTTGGGGGAGGGTGGGGGGGAGGGTTGAGCTCGAAAATCCCGCCGAGATTAACGCGGACGATTGTGAAACCTCATTCGCGGGCCGCGAATGGGCTTTCGGTCCCGCTCAACAGGATTTTCGGCGCCGCGGTAACATTCACTGAGACCATGTGTCGTTCGCGAACCATCCTGGCTGTCCTGATGTTGCTCGCAGCGACCGCGACGGCTCGCGCCGGGTGGTTCAACCAGGCGTGGGCCTTCCGCCGGGCCGTCGACGTCACCTGGGACCACGAGCACGTCACCGGGGACGAGATCGCGCAGGCCGAGTTCTCGACGGCCGGGCATTGCCGGCCCGACGGCTCGGACATCCGCGTCGCCAGCGACGACGGCAAGCAGGTCGCGACGCGCGTGCTGATGCTCGGGCCCGGTGACCGGGCGCGCGTTGTGTTCTCGCTGCTCAAGGGCGAGCGCAAGTATCACGTCTACTTCGGCAACCCCGAGCCCGCGCCGCCGCCCGAAGTCGCGCGCGAGGTGCCGATCCACAAGGGGCTGCTGATGGAGATGAAGCAGCTGGACGGCCGCAACGCGAACAACTTCGACGAGATCAAGGCTTGCTGGGAGCGAAGCAAGACGGCGATCGGCGCCAAGATCGTGGAGCAGCCGTTCATCGGCTTCAATCCGTTCGGCCCGCAGGACTACACGGTCACGCGCTACACCGGCGTGCTGTTCGCGGCGATGGACGGGGAGTACACCTTCGTCGCCTCCGCGGACGACCGCGGCGCGCTCTTCATCGACGACAAGCCGCTGGTCTTCGCGCCGAATCTCGTCGGCGACATCCGCTACAGCGCCAAGATCAAGCTCCAACGCGGGCCGCACGACTTTCTGTTTTATCACGTGAACGGCGGCGGGGACGGTCGGTTCACGGTCGCGTGGAAGCGCCCGGACGCCGGCGCCGTCGAGGTCATCCCGCGCGACGCTTTCGGCGTCGTCTACCGCGGTGCCGTCGGACAGCTCGAGGAGCGCGGCAAGACGCTCACCGCCGACTTCAAGGTCGAGTACCTCGGCGAGTGCTTCTTCAACAATCACTACACATACCGCTACAAGTTCACCGCGGCGCAACCGAAAGCCAACGCCGCCGTCACGCACGAATGGGACCTAGGCGACGGCCAGACCAGCACCGCGAAGGAGTTCGAGCACGTTTACCTCACCGACGGCGTGTACCCGGTGCGGCTGACGATGAAGATCGGCAACAACTCCGACACGCAGACGATGACCGTGAACGTCGCGCGCGACCTGGAGCGCGCGATGCAGCCTCAGCCGCCGCCGCCCGACGAGCCGACCGTGCACGCGAAGATCGTGCAAGGCTACGACGTCGCGAAGATGCCGGTGGGGTGGCTGGCGTGGGCGACGTGGATGCACCTCAAGGCCAAGCAGACCGACGCGATGCTCAAGGTCATGCAGCGGATGGCCGCCGAGACGACGCTGCCCGATTCGGGCGTCGCGGTGAGCGCGATGCGTGAGGGCACGCGCGACGCCTTCGTGCAAGGCAAGGGCGCCGCCGCGATGGCGGTGTGGGACCTTGTGCCGCGCGATTCGAATCTTCAGCCGCGCGCGGTCAAACGTCAGGCGACGTTTCTCATCTGGTGGATGGCCGACTTCGCCAAGGCCATCAAGGTGCTCGAGCCGTACGTCGACAAGCCCGAGGCCGAACCCGAATCCGACGACGCCTCGAGCCTCCAGCGTCTCTACGGCGAAGCGCTCGTGCTCAACCAACAATTCGAGAAGGGCGCCAAGATCCTGCGCGAGCTCCCCGGCGAGGGGAAACCCGAACGCCGCGCCGTCATCAGCGGCGCCATGGCCCGCTCGATCGAACACTACATCGACGAAGGCGACTGGGAGACCGGCGAGACCGTGTGGGAGAATTGGCAGTCGAAGTATCCATCAGAATTTCTCGAAGGCTACTCCGTCGTTCTGCGCACGCGGCTTATGGAGATCCGCAAAGCCAACGACGCCGCCGCCAAAGTCGCCGAGGCGTTCGCGACCGCGGTGCCCAACTCGTCGTACGCGCCGCAACTGCTCGACAAGGCGAGCAAGCTCCTGGCGTCCAGCGACCGCGGCAAGAGCGACGCGCTGAGGGAGTTGCTCAAGAAGCGGTATCCGGAAGATCCGCTGAGTCAGTGATTCGAAATGACGTAGCTCGGCATCCGCAGCCTTCTCCCCAACGTATGTTCAACATGTTCCGCAAACAGCCGGTTGATCGGGTCCGTCTGACGCCTCGTGAGCCTCGGCAGGCGCTGGGCGAAGCCGTTCGTACGCGGCAGCCGCATCATGCCCTGGATCAGGCGCAGCAGCCGGTGGTCGATCGCGAGCCGGTCGGGGAAGCTCCCCTCGCAGTTGCGGCAGACCACGCCGCTCTGCGCCGCCGAAAAGTACGCCAGTTCCGCATCGGCGTCGCCGACGTCACGACCGCAGCCGGCGCACGTGGCCAGCTCGACCAGGTAGCCGGTCTCGCGCAGCAGGTCCAGCTCGAATGCGAGGAAGGCCTCCTCGGCGCGCGGCGTGCCCAGCTCCAGCAGCGTCTGCTCCAGCCGGTCGAACAGCGGCTCGTGCGCGTCGTGTTCCTCGATCAGCATCGCGACCAGCTCGGCGGCGTACATCCCGAGGTACAGCCCGCGCAGGTTCGTGCGCAGCTCCGGATGCCCTTCGCGGAGCGACCATTCGGTCAGCGTGCCGAGATCTCTCTGAGGATCGTGGGTGAAGACCGCTTCGCCGACGTCGAGCAGGTCGACGCCGCCGTCGAACTTGCTCGCGCCCGCCTTGGTGCGCCGATGCGCGCCCTTGGCGACCAGTCGCGTGGTGCCGTGCCCGCGGCTGAACAGGTGCAGGATCTGCGACGTCTCGCTGTACGCGACGCGCCGCAGGCAGATGCAGCGATCATGGACGAGCGGCATGGCGGACCAAATTATAGGAGTCGGCCGGCGGCGGGCGCGGCGAATGAGTGCGCTGGGACTCGAACCCAGGACCTACGGATTAAAAGTCCGTTGCTCTACCAACTGAGCTACGCACTCTCGAAACTCGCGCTCAAGCACGAGCGAGCGAGCAAGTGAGCCGTATCAGAGGATAGGGCAACCAGAAGGCACCGGCAAATAAAGGCGGGTTGCTTCCGCGCGCGGCCCTGTGGCGCTGCGGGAACAACCCGTCGATTCGGAGCGTCGGAGCGTCGGAGCGTCGGAGCGTCGGAGCGTCGGAGCGTCTCGATCAGCCGGTTCGAAGGACGACTACATGCTGCCGTCCAGCGAGGTCCACTTGGCGACGACTTTGCCCCCGACCGAACCGATGATCGCGATCGCGGCCACGACGATCAGGCCGGCGATCAGCGCGTACTCCAGCACCTCGCCACCACGGTCGTCGGCCCACAGCTTCTTCAACATAGTCTTCACGGTGAGATCCCTTTTCTCGGCGACGCAATCCACATCGGCAGCGTGCGCCGAAGACTCAATCTGCACCGGTGGCACCGACGCAAAATCCACGTGCCGGAAGCGTGTCGTACGTATTTCCGCGTATCGATGCGTTTCAGCGACGGCGATTTTATCGGCCGGTCAGACCGCCTTTAGGATCGCGTTAACGTCCAGGTCCAAGTATTGGAGAACGTCCTGCGGCTCGCGGCCGGACTTGGGGATGCGGCGGACGAACAGGCTCTTCACCTTGATCCCCGCGCCCCGCGCCGCGGCGGCCGAGCCAAGCTCCGCATCGAGCCCGCCGGAGTAGTTGTCCTCCACCGTGACGATCAACCCGCCGGATTTCTGCGCGATGTCGAGGATGCCGTCGGTCTTCAGCGGGATCGAGTACGCGTCGATCACCGTCGCCTTCTTGCCGTTCTTGGCCAGCTCGTCCGCCGCCTTGAGACACTCGTGCAGCATGTAGCCGGCGGAGACGAACACCAGATCCTTGCCCTCGCGCACAACCTTGAAGCCGCCGGCCTCGAACGTCTCCTCGGGCTTGTACAGCGGCTTCGTCGCGGCGCGCAGCGTCCGCTGGTAGCACGCGCCATCGATGTTCGCCATCAGCTCGGTAATGCGGTAGCAACTGATCGCATCGGCGGGGAAGAAGTAGGTGCATGCCGTGTTGCCGACGTAGTTCTTCGCGTGCGCGAACGAGCGGAAGAACGCCACGTCCGGCAGCGACATCTGGCTGGGCCCGTCGGCGGCGAGCGTCACGCCCGCGTGGCTGCCGGTGATTTTCAGGTTCGCGCCGCTGTTGATCGCCATCTCCACCTGGTCGTATCCGCGGACGACGAACTTGGCGAACGTCGAGCAGAACGGGATCTTCCCCGCCGCCGAAAGTCCAGCAGCAACGGAGAACATGTTCTGCTCGGCGATGCGGCACTCGACGAACTGCTGCGGGATTTTCTTGAAGAGGAACTCGGCAAACGTCGAGTTCTTAACATCGCAGTCGAGCCCGACCACGCGCTTGTCGGCGACGCCCAGCGCCAGCAGCGCCGCCCCGTACGCCTGGCGTGACGCGAGCTTGCCGGCTTCAAGGTCCTTCCCGAGCCCGGCACTCGTTATGCCCTCGGCGAACGGCACGATCTTGATCGACTTCTTCTCCGCCGCTTGCGGCTTAGCGGTAGGAGCAATGATCTTCAGCTCCCCATTCGCCTTCGCATCCCCAACACCCAGATCCCGCGCGGTCGCATCCAGTTCCCCGAAGATTTTCTGCATGTCATCCTTCTTCACCGGATGCCCATGCTTGCCCGTTCCCTGTTCCGACTTCGCGCCCCAACCTTTCACGGTGCGCGCGATGATCGCCAGCGGCCGCGTGCCGTTCTTGATCACCGGCAGCTCGTCCAGCGCCCGCTTGATCTGCGCCGGGTCGTGCCCGTCAACCACGCGGGCGACGAAGCCGTACGCCTCGGCTTTCTTCGCGATCGTGTCGGCCGACTGCTGTCCGCTGACGTAGTCGCTCTGCGCCAGCTCGTTGCAGTTGAAGATCGGCACGCAGTTGAGCACGGAGTGGTCGGCGATGAAGTCCATCGCCTCCCAGATCTGCCCCTCGCGCGCCTCGCCATCGCCGATCAGGCAGTACGCGTTGCGGTCAACCTTGTCGAGCTTCGCAGCGATGGCTACGCCGGCGGCGGCGCTGAGGCCCTGGCCGAGCGAGCCGGTCGCGGTGTCGAAGAAGTGGATCCCCAGGTCCGGGTTGGGATGCCCGTCTACCGGCGATTCGATCGCGCGCAGCTTGAGCACGTCCTCGCGCGTCATCGGCCGCGATTCGGACTTCGTCTTACCGACGGCCGCGCCCAGGTCCGCCAGCGCCGCATAGATGATGGGCACCGCGTGACCCTCGGAGAGGATCAGCCGATCGCTGGCGAGGTTCCACGGGTCCTTCGGGTCCCAGCGCATCTGGTGGTACATGAGCACGGTCACGAGATGCGCCAGCGACAGCGAGCTGGACGGATGCCCGCTTCCCGCGGCAGTGGTCATCTCGACCGACAGTTTGCCCAGATCGATCGCCTTGCGATTGACGGCTTGTTCGAAGCTCATGTGAAGACTCCGTTCTGCGAAGAATGAGGCAGAATACCCACGCCGGGCGCGCGTCGCAATCCGCGAAAACTTAGCTCGCGGCGGACTTGTACTCGCACAGCTCCAGCAGGTTCCCCTCCGGGTCGCGGAAATAGACGAGTTGCTTGCGCACGCCGCCGGCATACGTGACCTGTGCGTCGGGGACGAGTTGAACCGGGCTGAGGAATTCGACGCCGGCGTGCTTGAGTCGCTCGACGGTCGCGTCGATGTCGTCGACCTTGAAAGCGATGTGACGGATCCCCGGCACGTTTGACTGGCCGAGGCTGTCGGGCCGCGGCGTCGTCGGCTGGTGGTATCGGATCAGCTCGACCCGCGGGCCCGACGGCAGCTCGAGGTAGACGACGTCGCCTTGCGCGCCGCGCAGGCCGACGACCTGGTCGATCCACTCGCCGCTGATCGTCACGCGCTTGGTGACGCGCATCCCCATCGCCGATTCGTAGAACGCGATCATCCGATCCAGGTCGGCGACGACGAGGTTGACGTGGTCGATCGAGTGCAGCATGCGGCTCGAGGCCTGTTTGGAGGGTCGGGCTCCGTCCCGACCGCGTTCGTCGAAAACACAAAGACGGTCGGGACGGAGCCCGACCCTCCAGACGCGGAGCAAAGCACGAGGTTCGCGGCTGCGGCAATCACGGTCAAGCATCGCTGCACTCCCATTCGCGGCCCGCGAATGAGGATCGCGCGACGTCCGCGTTAATCTCGGCGGGATTTTCATGCTCGACACCCCCCCAACCCTCCCCCATGCCCCCGACTCCAAATGGGTTCGATTTCGCATTTCGTGTGCGCGCAGCGTGGAGCAAAATGGGGCGCCGCGGGGCGCCGCGGGGCATTTTGGAGCAGGCTGAATGGGTTCGTTTTCGCATTTCGAGAATTCCCCCGCGGCTTCGCCGCTTGCGGCTTAGCGACTCGAATCGAGCCACATGCGCTGCTAAGCCGCAAGCGGCGGGACGGCGGCGGTGGTCGGCGCACCATGATGGTCCTCCCTACGAACGTGTCGTGTTGCGCCGCCGATATAACGGGCGCGCAACACCCCTCCATCGTGCCCGAAAAACGTCACAATTTTTGTTTAATAAGTGTTGCGCGCCTATCTGCTATTGGCGCAACACCCGACTTACGTACGACGCGGCTCCGCGCCCTCCGGCCCGAACCGGCGGAGGATCGTCCGGATTTGCTTCCACCCCATGCGAATGCCCGCGACGCACAGCACCAGCAGCAGGATGTCCTGCCAGGCCAGCCCGCCGCGGAGCAGGCAGGACACGTCGGGACTCGCGGGGTCGTAAAAGACCTGCACCGGCTCGGCGAGCGGGAACTGCTTCACGTCGCGCTCCGCCTGTCCCCATGAAAAGATGCCGCGGCAGGGTGAGAACGCGATGGTGTCGTTCTGGAAATGCTTGCCCCCGACGAAGTAGCTGTATTTGATGTCGGCCTTGTCGTGCGAACCGTGCATCGTCACGACCTTGCCGATCGACGATTGCGTGATCATCCCCGTGACCGACGGCCACCAGAGGCTCCGGGCCGCACGGTACCAGTTGAACACGAGAAAACCCAACATGAGCCCAAACAGGGGCACGCCGATCACCAGCAGGCCTTTGCCGAATTTGGAATTTGGATCAACGTACATGCGGGACGACCTTGGCCCGACCGACGGCCAATAGTTACCGCCGCGGCAGCTTTCCCTCAAATTGAGCGGAGCGGTGTGCCGATGACTATTTCGTATGGATTTGGTCAACGCCGTCGTCGGGATGAAGCAGGCGCAATGCGCGTCGCAGATTCAGATGGCCGTCGCCAAGAAGGTGATGGACAGCGAAAAGATGAACGGCGCCGCCGCGCTGAAGCTGCTCGAAGCCGCCAGTGCGGGCGCGACCGCCGCGACCGATTCCGCCGCGAGCGCCGCGATGGGGCTGGGGGCGGAACTCGACGTGTACGGGTGACTCGATTCAGCGCGAGCCGACCGCGGCAACCATCCATCCGAAAACAATTGCTGCTGCGATCAAACCGAAGACGTTCAGGCCCAGTCCCCATGCGGCTGCTTTGCTCGGCAACTGGCTCCTGACACCTCTGATGCCCAAGATGATGCCAGTGCCAAAGAGGACGGGTGCTCCGTAGAAGAGCGCCGCCACGCCGCCAAAGGCCAGCACGAGCCTATCCCAGCCGTGCGAAAAGGCCGCAGCGATGAAGAATCCCGATACGATAGCTGTCTCCAACGAAAACAAAATGCACGAGCAAACGCCCAGGAGCCGCCCGCGCTTCGCGCGCTTTGGCATCCAGCGCCGCACACGGCTCCAGAGGACGCTGTGGTCGCCCGGACGCCGCACGTAATAATCCAGCACCTGCGACGGTACATCGACAGTGCGACCTTCGCCCGCAACAGCGGCGAGTTGTTGCAACGGATCCTCGACCGGCTCTGCGCGCCGGATCAACTCATCCATGCCGGCGATTGTATGTTTGTAAATGCTAACTTGTCAATTGTCGCGGCGCCACGCTTATCCCACGCGCGCGAGGACTTCCTGCCAGATCTCACTGAGACCCAAGTGTGACGCCCACTCTTCGATGTATTTGCGATCGATGCGGTCGCCGCTCACTTTCAACATGCCCGCGATATCTCGCAGGTGCTTGTCGCTGCCACCTTCTCGGTAGAAGTCGAGCTTCTTCAGGATGACATCCTCCGGCGCGGCGAAATAGACTTCGAATTCTCCGCCCGATTGCTTGACCTTCAATCGGCGCGACAGCCGCAGCGCGTCGAATCCATCCTCCTTCTTCGGAATCATCACGTCCACTTTCAAGCCAGACGTGGGATGAATGATGTTGAACTGACCCGTGAGCTGGATCGCGTCACGTATCGCGTCCGCGCTTACGTAGAACTCTGCCGGTGGAAACTCGGTGATGAACGGTCCGATTTGATCCAGACGCAGGTCAGCCAGCACATCGACGTCAACCGTCAGGCGTGCTTCGCCGTAATAGGATGACGCCATCGAACCGACGACCGCGTAGGGAACGCCAAGCTTTTCGAACGCTTTCGCAACGTACGCCAGAAGTTCAGTCGGCTCCACCGGCAATCCTCGCTGCCACGGCGCGTTGTACTTCCTGCGCGTCCCACTCCGGATGGCGCGACCGGACGTTAGCCTCGATGAGCTTCCGCGCCGACCTGTACAGCCGATCGACGATGCGCAGCCGTTCCGCGCCAGACTTGCTCCGGAACACCGACGCCATGTCGTCGTCAATCACTTCGATCATCGGTTTGCGGCGTTGCATGCAGATCGGCATTGTATCATCCGATGTCCTTCATCGTCGCCGGGTCCACTCCCTGCTGCTGGCACCACTGCCGATACGCGATCGGGGAGATCTCACTGGGCTTGATCTCGCTGCGGCCGCCCCAGAAGACGTTGGTGTAGCTGACGGGGATGCCGACTTCAGTAAGGTGCGCGTCGATAGCGCGCTTGTGGGCCAGGACGGTCTCCTTCTCGCGGCCGTGGGCGACGCCCATGACGTTGACGTGGCCGAACTCGGGGCCCCCCTCGCGCCAGTAGGCGTGGGTCATGATGTGGAAGCGGCCGACCTGCCGGCCGGCTTCGATCTCGCGTCCCGGCGGGACGGCCCAGTGGAACAGGGCGTTGTATTTCGTGACCTGCTCGCCGGTCGCGAGCGTTTTCACGTGCTCGAGGAACGTGGAGAAGCGGCCGATGACGCGGCGGCCGTTCAGGCCGCGCGCGACGTCACAGAATTGATCGAGCGGAAGTGCGCAAGCTTCCGCCCGCGGCCACCAGAGGTCCCTTCGGATCTCGTCCGGCGTGAACTCGCGCTTGAGTTCCGTGAGCACGCGCCATTCGAGATCGCTGAGCTCGACGATCTCGCTGTCCTTCACCTCGGCCAGCTCATCGGATTTGCTCCCTGGCTCTAAGCCCCGCCGGCGGATGTGGCCGACGCCTAGCGCGAACAGCCGCTTAGCGGGCATCAGGCGGAAAGCTTCGGCGCCGGTCAGCCGGCAGAGCAGCTCGCCATGTTTCGCCAGCGAGTAACCCTGCGGCACTTTGAGCGTCGTCCAGAGGCGATACTTCGCGCCGCTGATCGCCGCGTCGGTCGAGCGGATCACGACGTGGCCGCTGAACGGGTCGTGCTGGAACATCCAGTCGAACGCGGACTGGAGCTTGGCCTCGGGCACCTGCCATGCGACCAGGGCGCCGCGCGCCAGGTTCGTCGACATGAGCGTCTGGCGCACGCGGCGGATCGTCCCGCCGCGCAGCATCGCGGCGATGCGCTCGACGACGGTGTCGATTCCGACGCCGCTGAGCCGCGCGATTTCGCCCAGTGGATCCGGCTGGAAGCCCTGCACTTTGTCTTCGGAGACGGCAAGGATTCGCGCGTTGATCGGGTCATCGGTCGTGATCGGGACGGTCAGCGTGGTCATTATTCTGCCGCGGTTGCCCGGCGGTGATCGTTATGTAATCATAGCCGGCCCGGTTGTCACGCCGGAGAGGCGCTCACTTAGTTCCGCACGCACCCGCGCACGCGCGAGAGGTCATGGCAGAAACATCCCAGCAGGACACATCTAAAACTGAACCGGTGGACTATCAGTCGAAGGGCGCCGACGACGCCGCGGCCGGCGGCGGGGGACTCACGCTCAGCCTGCCGGACGAACCGGGCTCGCGCGACCGCTACCTCTGGGCCGGCGTGCTGCTGATCCTCACGCTGGTCGCGTACGTGCCCGCCATTCGGGGTGGTTTCGTTTGGGACGACGACCGCTACGTCACGAATAACCGCGCCCTGCGCAATCTTGAGGGTCTCCAGCAAATCTGGTTCGAGCCCCAGAAAGTCACGCCGCAGTATTATCCGCTGACGCACACGACCAACTGGATCGAGTACCAGCTCTGGGAGCTGAATCCGCTGGGTTATCACCTGGTCAACGTCGTGCTGCACGCGGGCAGCGCGGTCCTCATCTGGGTGATCCTGCGCATGCTGCGCGTCCCCGGCGCGTGGCTGGCGGCGGCGGTGTGGGCGCTGCACCCGATCCAGGTCGAGAGCGTCGCGTGGATCACGGAGCGCAAGAACACGCTCTGCGGCGTGCTGTTCTTCGGCTCGATCCTGACGTATCTGCGCTATGTCGGCTTCAGCGACTCCGATTGGATGCCGCGCGTGGCGGTCCCGGCGCCGTCGCCGGACGCGCCAGCCGACGCCAAGCCTGCTGAGGAGCCGTGGCAGCCGTGGCAGTGGTGGCTGCTGTCGCTCGTGCTCTTCGCCGGCGCAATGCTGAGCAAAACGATCGCCTGCTCGTTGCCCGTGTGCGTGCTGTTGATCCTGTGGTGGCAAGGGCGATTGAACCAGAAGCACGCGCTCGCAACCGTGCCGTTCTTCGCGATCGGCCTGGCGCTGGGGATCGTCACGATCGTGATGGAAAGGACGCACGTCGGGGCACACGGGCCCGACTGGGACCTGAGCGTCGCGCAGCGGATCCTCATCGCGGGACGCGCGGTGTGGTTCTACGTCTACAAGCTGCTGGTGCCAATCAACCTGACGTTCAGCTACGAGCGGTGGAACGTCGATGTCGCGAACGTCGGGCAGTGGCTGTTCCCGCTGGGCGTGGTCGCGGTGCTGGTGGTGCTGTGGTTCAACCGTCGGCGGATCGGGATCGGGCCGCTGGTTGCGGCGCTGTGGTTCGTGGTGACGCTGGCGCCGGCGCTGGGGTTCATCAACACCTACCCGATGCGCTATTCGTTCGTCGCGGATCATTTCCAGTATCTGTCGGGGATCTCGCTGATCGTGCTGGCGGTGAGTGCTCTGGCGAATGCGATGGGCCCGCTGCCGACGCGCGCGGCGGTGCCGTCGGATGCGCAGCCCGCGCCCCAGTCCGCGCCCGATTCGCGAACCGCCACCGCCGTGGTCGTTTCAGGAATCATCTTGGCGGCGCTTGGTTATCTCACGTGGAGCCAGACGCATCTGTACAAGGACGCGATCACGCTGTGGCGCGATGTCGTGCAGAAGAATCCCAGCTCGTGGATGGCCAACCAGAACCTCGCCGCCGGGCTGCTCGAGCTGGCGCGCGTGGACCGCGCGATGGAGAACGTCGAGGAGCTGAACAAGAAGCTGGACGAGGCCGAAGCGAGCCTTGCCAGGTCGATCGAGCTGCGGCATAACAATCCGGACGCATGGGTGAATCTCGGCAACGTGAACATGCTGCGCGGCAAGCCCGCCGACGCCCGCGCCTGCTTCGCCAAGGCCGCCGAGCTGAACCCGCAACAGGTCGGCGCGTGGCTGGGCCTGGGCCTGACGTCGGCGGAGGCGGGGAATCTCGCCGAGGCGGAGCAGATGTACGGCCAGGCGCTGGAGATCCATCCCGGTTCGGCATCGGCTCAGCAGGGCCTGGGCGCCGTGTACGCCAAGCAGGGCAAGCGCGATGAGGCGATCGCGGCCTACGAGAAAGCGGTGGAGCTCAACCCGGGAATGAGCGACGCGCGGTTCCAGCTCGCCGCGTTGCTCGTCGCCGCCGGCAACGACCGCGCGGCCGAGCAGCAGTATCGCGCTATCCTCCAGCGGAATCCGTACCACGCCGAGTCGTGGTCGAACCTCGGATTTCTCGTGGCGGCCAAGGGCAACACCCGCGCGAACATTCGCGACGCGCGGCAGTACTTCCAGGCCGCGCTGCGCATCAACCCGGACCTGCCGCGGGCGAGGATGGGATTGCAGATGGCCGACGACCTCTTGAACGGCCGTCTACCGACCTCCGGCCCCGCGACGACGCGCGCCACGGCGGGGGCGACGTCGTCGCCTGCGCGTCCGGCGACCACTGTGGTGCCTTCGGCTGACGGTGGCACCAACTAACTGGATCGAGAGAGATCGAGTGGGACTGTAAGGGAAGGGCGTCGGGCAGCGACGGCTGGATCCGCGTCTGTCACATGGTCATCGAACCGTCATGCGCGCCCCCCGTGGTGAGCCCGCTGCCAGCTTCGGCGGCGCCGGGCGCGGCAGGCCCTGCTGGCGCGAGCACCTCCTCCCCCGCGAGCCGTTCCGATGCGTCCGTCGCGCTCGGGGGCGCATGCGCCCTCATTCTGCTCGTGCTGCTTGCCTACCTGCCGGTCTTGCGCGCCGGATATATCTGGGATGACGAAGAGTGGCTCACCGAGAACCGAACGGTCCAGCGATCCGACGGCCTGAAGGACATCTGGCTCGATCCCGAGCAAACGCGGCATTACTGGCCGCTGGTCTATACCACGTTTTGGCTGGAATACCGTTGCTGGGGTCTGCGGCCGCTGGGTTATCACCTGGACAACGTCCTGCTGCACGCCGTCGGGGCCGTCCTGATGTGGCGGACGCTGCGCGCGCTGGGACTGAAAGGTGCGTGGTTCGCGGCGGCGGTGTTCGCGCTGCACCCCGTGCACGTGGAATCGGTGGCCTGGGTGACGGAGCGGAAGAACGTGCTCAGCGGATTACTGTACTTCGCCGCGGCACTGCTTTATCTCCGGTTCGAGTCGTTCCGAGGGGACGGCGCCGGCGCCGACGCCGTGGCGCGTCGCCGGGCGTCGACGTCATCGTATGCCGTGGCGTCGGTGTTCTTCCTGGGCGCCGTGCTGGCCAAGATCGTCACGTGCACATTGCCGGCGGCTCTCCTGCTGGTGGCGTGGTGGCGGCGCGGCAGGCTGAGCTGGCGCGACCTGCTGCCGCTGGTCCCGTGGTTTGTCGTCGGGCTGTCTCTCGCGGCCCTGTGCGTACACCTGGAGAAGACCCACTCGGGCGCCCAGGGTGGGGTGTTTGCGTTCAGCCTCGCCGAGCGCATCCTGATCGCGGGGCGCGCGATTTGGTTCTACGCCGGAAGGTTGTTCTGGCCGTACCCGCTGATGCAGGTCTACCCGCGGTGGCACATCGACGCGCGCCAGGCGTTGCAGTACGCGTTCCCTTTCGCGACGGGCGGGGTGCTCGCCGGGTCGTATTTCCTTCGGCGGCGTATCGGGCGCGGCCCGTTCGCCGCGGGGGCTTTCTTCGTGATCACCCTCAGCCCCGCCCTGGGATTCATCAGCTTCTGGACGATGCTCTACAGCTTCGTCGCCGATCACTACCAGTACCTGGCCAGCATCGGGCTGATCGCCTTGGCTGTGGAAGCCGCGGTCCTCTGGTTGCCCGCGGAGCCGGTGCCAGGGGTTCGGGGGCGCAGTCGGGCGACGAGCTTCATTGTTGCGTCGACGGCGGCGGTGATCCTCGTCGCGCTGGCGGCGCTCACTTGGCACCGGTCGCTGGTCTACCGCTCCAGCGAGACCCTCTGGTGGGACACGCTTCAGAAAAACCCGTCGTGCTGGGTCGCGATGAACAATTACGCCGGCGCCTTGATCGACCGCGGCGATCCGGCGCTGGCGGCGTGCTACGCCGAGGCTTCGTTGGAGCTCGCCCCGTCGAACAACAACGCCCGCGTTCAGCTGGGCGACGCCTACCGTCTGCAAGGCCGGCTCGATGCCGCCGCCCAGCAGTACGATGTGGCGATCCGCGCGGCGCCGGGCTATGCCAACGCGTTCTGTGATCTGGGGTTGGTCCGCCAAGCGCAGGGGAGAACCTCCGACGCGGCGGACTACTACGCCAGAGCCATCGAAGCCGATCCTCGCCATGAGATGGCGCGGTGCAACCTCGCGGTGATCCTCGCCCAGCAAGGTCGGACGGCGGAGGCCAGGCAGCAATACGAGTACGTCCTGCGGCTGAATCCGTCCTCGGCGATCGCGCACACCAACCTGGCTCACCTGATGCTGGCCGCCGGCGACGCGGATGCGGCGCGGCGACACTATCGGGCGGCCCTCCGGGCGCAGCCGGGGCACGCGAACGCTCTCAATGGCCTGGGGTTGCTCGCCGTCCAGTCGGGCGAACTGGAGGCGGCCGAGCGGTACCTCCGGGAGGCGCTGGGCGCCGATCCCAATTCGGCCGAAGCGTACAATAATCTCGGCCGCGTGCTGGTCATGCGCGGTCGGCGGACGGAGGCCGCGGCCGCGTACCGCCGCGCCCTCCAGCTCAAGCCCGACTTCGAGCAGTCTCGCCGGAACCTGGGCGCGCTGGGACCCGTCGATTCGCTTGAGCCGCCGCCAATCGAGTCCACCCAACCGGTCGGACGGCAACAGCCGTGAACCGATCGACTGCCTCGAGCGCCGCCGCTTCGTTGTCGCCGCGCCTCCGCAGCCTCCCCGCTCCGCCGTCGCGCTCTGTTGTGCTAATCGGCGGCAGTGTCGGCATCCTCCTGCTAACGATTCTTGCGTACCTCCCCGCGATGCGCGGGCCGTTCATCATGGACGACGACCTGCTCGTCACCGAAAACCCGATGGTCAAATCCGCCGACGGCCTGCGGCGGTTCTGGCTCACGACCGAGGCGCCCGATTACTTCCCGCTCACATCGACGAGCTTCTGGATCGAGTGGCGGATGTGGGGGATGAACCCCACGGGCTACCGCGCTACCAACGTCGTGCTGCACGCGCTGAGCGCGATCCTGATCTGGCGCATCCTCAACCGGCTGGACGTCCCCGGCGCTTGGGTGGCGGCGGCGGCGTTCGCGCTGCATCCGGTCTGCGTCGCCTCGGTCGCATGGATCGCCGAACGCAAGAACACGCTGCCGATGGTGTTCTACCTGCTGTCGATCCTGCTGTACCTCGACTTCGACGCGCGGCCGCGGGAGGCGAGATGGAAGTATGCGGCCTCGCTGGGCGCGTTCGTGCTGGCGATGCTCGCAAAGACTTCGGTGGTGATGCTGCCGGTGGTGCTGCTGTTGTGCGCGTGGTGGCGGCATCGACGTGTGCGCCGCGCCGACCTTCTCCGCAGCATCCCGTTCTTCATCCTCTCGGCGGCGTTGTCGGCGGTTACGGTGTGGTTCCAGTACACGCGCGCGATCGGGGAAGACGTCGTGCGCACCGACAGTCCGCTTTCGCGCACCGTCGTCGCCGGCTGCGCCATCTGGTTTTACCTGCTGAAGACGATCGCGCCGGTCGGCCTGAGCATGATCTACCCGCGATGGGACTTGGGCGGGGTCTCATGGACGTCGGCGCTGCCGGGCATGGCGCTGGTGATCCTGTTCGCGATCTGCTGGAGGTACCGCGCGACGTGGGGCCGCTCGCCTCTGCTTGCGCTGGGTTATTTCGTCGTGTCGCTGTTCCCTGTACTGGGCTTCTTCAACATCTATTTCATGAAGTTCGCGCTGGTCGCGGACCACTATGCGTACATCGCGCTCATCGGAGTGATCGCGCTAGCCGTCGGCGCGGCGGCGCACGCGTTGCGTCGGGCGCCCCGTGCAGGCGTGGCATTCGTTGTCGCGACGCTCGTCGTGCTCGTCGTGCTGCTCGCGCTCACCTCTGCGCGTGCGCGACTCTTCGCCGATGAACAGACGCTCTGGGCCGACGCCGCGGCCAAGGCGTCGTCGTCGTGGGTGGTGCAGAACAACTACGCGCACGCGTTGCTGCGACACTACAAGACCGACATCGCCGCCGAGCACTTCCGTGAGTCGCTGCGCTTGGATCCCGACAACCAGGAAGCAAAAGTCGAGCTCGATTGGCCGAGGACGGAAGCCCGCGCGCCGGCATCCTCGTCAGCCGAGCGCGAGCGCGAGCGCGAGGCGGTGCGACTCCTCTACGCGTACGCCGACGCCCACGAGGCCCTGGGCGAGTGGCTCTCCGCGTCCGGCCGCACGCGCGAGGCGCTCGACCACCTGTACAAGGTTCTAATCCTCAACCCCGACCACGTCGCCGCGCACCTGGCGGTGGCGCACATCCTCGAATCCCAGGGCCGCGCCGACGACGCGCTGGTCCACTACGACCGCGCCGTCCACGCCGACCCCGACTCGGTCCCGCTCCGACTGCGCCTCGCCAATGCGCTGCTGGCCCGCGGCATCCTCGACGACGCGCGGCGGCAGTTCGAGCGCGTCCTCGGGAAGGATCCGAACAACGCCGCCGCCCGGCACGGCCTCGCGATCGCGCTGGCCAAGACCGGCCACGCCGACCAGGCCGAGGAGATGCTCCGTCAGGTCGTCGCCGACGCTCCGGACTTCGCCGAGGCACACAACAATCTTGGCCTGCTGCTGGCGCAGCGCGGCGACGTCGACGGCGCGATCGCAGAATATCGTCGCGCATTGGAAATCAAGCCCGACTTCGCCGCCGCCCGCCGCAACCTCGACGGGCTGGTGCGCAAGGCACAATAAACGAGAGTAGGGTCGATTCGATCTGGCCCCTCTCCCTATATTCAGGGGAGAGGGGTAAACCCCCGCCGCCGGGCGCACGGGCGCACCGGTTTCTTTACAATCGTCGGGTGATGACGGCGGCGGGTTATGCGCACCAACTGCAATACCGTGCTGTGGAGCCCGGCGGCGCGGCTTTGCGGCGTCCGCCGGCGATCCTGTGCGCCGCCGGACTCGTCGTACTCACGCTGGTTGCTTACGTCCCCGCGATTTGGCGGGGCGGGTTCGTTTGGGACGACAATGCGTACGTCACCGAGAACCCGCAGCTCCGAAGCTTCGACGGCCTCAAGCGCATCTGGACCGACGTCCATTCCACGCCGCAGTTTTATCCGCTGACATTTACGACTTTCTGGGTCGAGCGGCATCTCTGGGGCGACGACCCGCGCGGGTATCACGTCGTCAACGTGCTGCTCCACGCGTGCGGCGCCGTGCTCCTGTGGCGCACGCTGCGCGCGCTGGAAATCCCCGGCGCCTGGCTCGCGGCGGCGGTGTGGGCGGTGCACCCGGTCAACGTCGAGTCGGTCGCATGGATCACCGAATGCAAGAACGTGCTCAGCGGCGCGCTCTATTTCGCGGCGGGGCTCACTTACGTCAAAGCGTGTGACGGGTGGCGGGTGTCGGGTGATGGGTCAAAGAGCGATCTTCACCCGTCACCCGTCACCCGTCACCCGTCACTCTACCCACTCGCGCTCGTGGTGTTCGCGGCGGCGCTGCTGTCCAAGACCGTCGCGAGCTCTCTGCCCGCGGCGATCTTGCTGGTGATCTGGTGGAAACAGGGGCGGATCGAATGGCGGCGCGACGTGCTGCCGCTGGTCCCGTTTTTTGTGCTGGGCGCCGCCGCGGGGGCGGTCACGTCGTGGTTGGAGCGAACGCATGTGGGGGCCAACGGACCCGAGTGGACGTTCTCATTCGGACAGCGTTGTCTGATCGCCGGCCGCGCGCTGTGGTTCTATGTCGCCAAGATTCTCTGGCCGGCCAAGCTCACGTTCATCTACCCGCGGTGGACGATCAACACGGGGATCGCTTGGCAGTGGCTTTTCCCGCTGGCCGCGGCGGGGGTGATTGCGGTGCTGTGGATCAACCGGCATCGCTTTCCAGCACATTGGGATCCTAAGCTTAGAATTCCACGTGGACAAGTTGTCGCG